>Ga0123357_10003279_pt1 | contig 18456 bp, 13 predicted proteins | sample TergutEmb28metaG_FD_89873 | JGI IMG/M metagenome (GOLD analysis project Ga0123357, IMG submission 89873) | Embiratermes neotenicus P4 segment gut microbial communities from Petit-Saut dam, French Guiana - Emb289 P4 | ecosystem: Host-associated > Arthropoda: Insects > Digestive system > Gut ...
CTCTATCGCGGGTAGGGTATCAATAATATTCCGGTTGCCGTCACGATGCATGAAGAATGGAATGATCGGCGCTCCGGTTTTTGCTGAAATGGCTGGGGGAGACTTTGTCATCCAGGCAGGTCTGCCAAGAAAATTAACAAGTTCCCCCTCGCTTGGGGGAACAACCTGGTCTACCAGTATGCCAATTATCCCTTTGTTTCTCAGCATAAGAAACATTTTTTTTGCGGCGCCATCGGCATAAATTATTCCACAGCCATATTTTGTTCTCAGTCTTTCAGTAAGGGAGTTAAGCAGAGGATTTGGCAGCTTTTTGACAATCAGGGATAATGGGGCCAGCTCTTCTACTCCTTTCATGCCGAGAATTTCCCAATTCCCAAGGTGTGCTGACGCAAAAATTAAGCCTTTACCTTTTTCATTTGCAGCATAGTAATTTGTCAAGTCGCTGAATGTTGTGGATTTTAGGATATAATCACCTCTGCTAAAGCATAGTTTCGCAATTTCCAGAAACGTTCTCCCCAGCTTTTTAAAGGTGTCTTTGGCTATTTCTTCCGGAGTTCTTTCTGTGCCGCACCAGTTCGGATTATTTTTAAGGAAAGGTAGGGAGGCTGTAATGTTTTCTATCGCACGGTTGCGTTCCCGCTTGAGAATTTTAAAGAAGAGGGAGCCTAAAAATTCTCCGACTCTTTTGTCCCATGAAGCAGGGACAATAAACACAACTATAAGAATTAACGGCGCTGTAAGAATGCCAAGCTGCCATTTTAAGGCATTTTTGGCCTTTTTATAAAATCTTTTTTTAACCAATTTTTACTCCCCAATTTATATAAAAATAGATAGCATATTCTCTGTTTAAAATGGAGAGGTTTTCTGGTTTATTATCTGTTTATTTATTAAAACGTTTCCTATACTTTATAATTGAAAATCCATTTTCCATAGAGTTTCAGATAATCAGGAGTTAGCAGTGTCTTTTAAGATTTTCATGGGGAACCGTCTTGAACTGCTCTTTAAACCATTGGCAAAAGAGCTTGAAATACCTTTATCTTCCCCATTCGTTTCTGAAACAATAGTTGTTCAGAGTAAAGGGATGCAGAGATGGCTTGACCTTAATCTGGCTGAATATTTTAGTGTATGGGGTAATTGCGACTATCCGTTTCCTAATAAAATAGCAGATAAGATATGTGACGTCATTATACCTGAAAAATCTGATGTTTCAGCTTTTGATAAGGAAATTCTTTTATGGAAAATCATGAAGGTTATATCCGGGCAGAGTGACAATCCTGATTTTAAAGCGGTTAATAAATATCTTAACGTGAAAAGCAGTGATTCAGGTTTACGAAGATTTCAACTGGCCGGTAAAATAGCGGAGGTTTTCGATCAGTATACACTGTTTCGCCCTGATATCCTGGAAAAATGGGAGCGTGGCAAGGATAAAAACAATTGGCAGGCAATACTGTGGAGAGTCCTTGTAACTGGGGCAGAGGGGCTTCATCGCGGAAGGTTGCAGGCTGAAACTCTGAAGCTTCTTTATTCCGGTAAAGCCGTAAGAGAGAATCTACCTGAACGTATAAATATTTTTGGCATATCTTATTTACCTCCATTCCATATGGAACTTTTGGCGGCGGTCAGCGATTATATTCCGGTAGCGATTTATCTTTTAAGCCCAAGCAGAGAGTATTGGGGAGATATTGGATCAAAGTATCAAGTGCCGCTCTTTAACTCTGAGACTACAGGCAATTCTCTTCTTACTTCCTTTGGAAAACTTGGCCGAGATTTCTTTAATATCATAATGGATTTTGATTCAGGTTCTGAGATTATTGATTGTTATGAAGAGCCTGGAGAGGCTTCTCTTCTTTCAATTATCCAAAACGATATTTTCAATTTAAGACCTTCACATATGAGAGATCAGGCGGCACCTGAAAATGACAGATCTGTTCAGATACATCTGTGTCACAGCCCTATGCGGGAATTGGAAGTTTTTTACGACCAGCTTCTCTCTATGTTTGAGAATAATCCTGATTTAACGCCGAAAGATATTGTTGTAATGATTCCTGATATTGAGAAGTACGCGCCATATATTTCGGCAGTTTTCGGTAAATCAGACGGGAATAGGCCATATATACCTTATTCCATAGCTGACAGGAGCTTTAAATCCGAATCAGCTTCAGGAAGGATAATAAATTCAATACTTAAGTTGGCGAAGAGCAGGTTCACTCTTTCAGAGGTTTTGACTGTTCTTGATGATCCTTGCGTAATGGCCAGTTTTGATATTTCTGAGCAGGATATGGAGTTTATAAAAAAGGCTCTTGCAGCGGCAGGAGTCAGGTGGGGGAGAGACAGAAACCACAGGGAAACTCTTGGGCTGCCGGGATTTGGAGAGCAGAGCTGGGAAGAGGGGATAAAACGTCTTTTAATGGGGTATGCCGTTTCTGATGAGGGGACGCCGGTTTTCGGAATATTTCCATATGATAATATGGAGGGTGAGTCCCCTCTGATTATAGGTAAATTTCTTGATTTCTTCAGGCTTCTTGAAAGAACTGCTGCTAAATTAAATAGACCGAATAGCTTAAATGATTGGAAAAAGATTCTGGATAGCATTTCAGACGATTTTATTAAACCGGATCATGATAACTGGCGGGACTTAGTGGAAACAAGAAAAATTTGGGAAACTCTCTCCGATTTTCAACAAAAAGCTGGGTTTGATGAAGAATTAGATCTGGAAATAGTGACAGAGTGGCTGGAAAATGCTCTGTCTAAAGAAGTTAAGGGATACGGTTTTCTTACAGGTGGCATAACTTTTTGCGCGCTTCTTCCTATGCGAAGTATCCCTTTTAAAGTTGTGGCTGTTTTGGGGCTTGATGATGGCCTGTTTCCAAGGAGCGGCACTTCCCAAAGCTTTGACTTAATCGCAGCATCTCCAAGAAGAGGTGACAGATCTTTAAGAGATGAAGACCGTTATCTGTTTCTTGAAGCCCTTCTATCTGCAAGGGAGATATTTTATCTAAGCTATTGCGGCCGCAGTATAAAAGATAATTCTGTTCAACCTCCGTCAGTAGTTGTAAGCGAGCTGCTGGATTATATTGATAGCTGCTTTCCGGCGGACGAACAGGGAAAGTTTTACTCAGACCGGATAATTACAGAACATCGGTTACAGCCATTCAGCGTTGAATACTTCAGGCAGGGCGGAAAACTGTTCAGCTACTCAAAGGAGAACTTTAACGCTCTTCTTGCATCAATGAAAAAAAGGGACAAGGAAGAGTTTATTTCAAGTGAAATCCCTCTGGATCAGGAGCTTACTTCTCTCTCTTTAGGTGATCTGATGCGGTTCTGGTCAAACCCCTCAAGATATTTTTTAAGAGAAAGATTAGGGCTTTATCTTGACGATGAAGAGGGTATGGTTAAGGATATAGAACCGTTTGCACTTAAAGGCTTGGAAAAATACAATGTAGATCAGAGTCTTGTTAAAGCGATTCTTGGGGGTAAAAGCGTGGAGAATCTGAAAGAAGCGTTTCAGGCTTCCGGTTGTTTCCCTCTTGGAGAGTGGGGAGAAGCGCTTTTTAAGCAGCGTGTTGAATATGCGGAGGAGTTTTGTAAAATAGTTGAGCCCTTTCTATCAGAAGGTATTATTGATGTTAATATTGACATCTCAGTAGGTGGGATTAATCTTGTAGGGCAGGTTGCAGCGGTTAGGGGGAGAGGGGCTCTTCGTTACAGAGCGGCGGAAATTAAATCAAAAGATTATTTGAGCGGTTGGATTGAGCATCTGGCTCTTTCTGTTGCTATGCCAGGTTCTGTTGCCAGCAGCAGTCTCATAGGAAGAAATGGTGAGAAGAACAAAGAGGTACTTTTTGCTCATATCACAAATCCGGGAAAGATACTTACAGAGCTGGTAAATATTTATAAGCAAGGGATTATAAGGAATATAAAATTTTTTCCAGAAACCTCGCAAGAATATTCTAAAAAGGCACTTGACGATAAAAAGAGCAAAAATGCTATAAATGACGCGCAAAAAAAATGGTATGGTTCGGAATGGCATAAAGGAGAAGCTTCAGATCCGTATGTAAAACGTATTTATGATGATGAAGAGCCTTTAGATAAGGAGTTTCAAGACTTGGCGTTAAGGGTTTGGGGGCCGATTCTTGCTTCAATTGCATGATTAAAAACATTAACCACAAAGGGCACAAAGTTTTTCGTAAGGGACACTACCGTCATTGCGGGTTTAACCCGCAATCTCCCAGTAGCAGGGGATTGCGGCTCGGAGGCCGCAATGACTGCTTGCGCCATTGGGCACGTAAAATTGCCTAATTGTATTAGTATTCATACAATCAGACATAAATTTAGCACACAGTGTTACTTATTAGCTCAGGTATTACCTCAGCTCATAAGAATTATGGCATAAAGACAGTTTAAAAAATAATTGCCTAATTGTATGAATATAGATAATTAACGGAGATTTTATGGTAAAGCCTTGCTTCAAAATAAGATGGGAAATACTCCTGGCTGTTGCCCTGTTATTTGCTATTGCCATATCAGGCTGTTCAAAGAACGATCCCAACTCTTTTCAGGGATACGTTGAAGGGGATTTTATTTATGTCTCTTCCTCCCAATCAGGGCGTTTGGATCGTCTTTTTGTACAGCGTGGCGAGCAGGTTACCGCTAATTCGCCTCTCTTTATCCTTGAATCGGAAAATGAGCAAGCTGGCCAGCGTCAGGCATCTGAGCAAGTGGCATCTTCAGAAGCAACACTTGAAGATATGATGACAGGCAAGAGGGCACAGGAGATAGATGTTATAAAATCCCAGCTTTCCCAGGCTCTTGCATATGAAAAACTCTCCCAAATCAATCTTAAAAGAGATTCAAGTTTGTATATGAAGGGGGTCATTCCAAAAGCCCAGCTTGATTCAACCAGGGCGACTGCTGACTCTGATTCTGGAAAAGTCCGTGAGCTTAAACACCAGTTGCAGGTTGCTGAGCTTGCCGCTAGAAACGAGCAGATAAAAGCTCAAAGCGCGAATGTCGGAGCGGCCAAAGCTACATTGGATCAGGCGAAATGGAAGGTGAATCAGAAACGAGTTGTTTCAAATGTTTCAGGTCTTGTTTTTGACACAATATACAGGGTAGGGGAATGGGTAGGGGCCGGTATGCCGGTTGTGAACATACTTCCGCCCGAAAATATAAAAGTACGTTTTTTCGTACCGGAGCCTGCGCTATCCAAAATAGCGATAGGAAATGAAGTAACAATACGTTCTGACAACAACCGTTCAGATATTCCCGCGAAAGTTACATATATATCAACTCAGGCAGAATATACGCCGCCGGTTATATACAGCAACGAGACCAGATCAAAGCTCGTTTATATGATAGAAGCTCACCCAATAACAGTGTCAACAGCTACTCAGCTCCACCCCGGACAGCCTGTTGTGGTTCGTCTCAAATGAGTGATGATCTTGCTATCAATGTAATAAACCTCAATAAATTCTTTGGGCCAAAGCATGTTGTAAAAGATGTGTCGCTACAGGTTAAAAAAGGGGAGATATACGGTTTCCTCGGGCCAAACGGAAGCGGTAAAACCACTACAATCCGTATGATGTGCGGTCTTCTTACGCCTGATTCCGGCAGCGGGACCTGCCTTGGATATGATATTTTAAAAGAGAGCGCGGAGATAAAACGTCATGTCGGGTATATGACACAAAAATTCTCTTACTGGGACGACCTGACTATCCGCGAAAATCTGGATTTTGTCGCGAGAATGTACAGTATGCTGGGCCGCTCCCAGATTATTAACGAAACTTTGGAAACTCTCGGCCTTTCAGACAGGGCAAATCAACTTACTGGCTCCCTTTCAGGCGGGTGGAAACAGCGGCTGGCTTTAGCTGCTTCAATGCTTCATAAACCTGACCTTCTTCTTTTGGACGAGCCCACGGCTGGGGTTGATCCTTCGGCCAGACGGGATTTCTGGGAGGAGCTTCACAGACTTGCGGCAAAAGGGATATCTGTTCTTGTAAGTACACATTACATGGACGAAGCTGAAAGATGCCATAAAGTGGCCTATATCGCTTACGGTAAATTGCTGGCTCAGGGAGCGGCAGACGAGGTTATCGCAAGTCAGGGGCTCTCCACCTTTATCCTAAAGGGCACGAATCTTTCTAAAGCTATGGAAAGAATCGAGTCTGCTCCGGGTGTTCAACAGACTGTTCTGTTCGGTACAATGATGCATGTAAGCGGTTTGGATAAAGATTTATTGAGGCAAAGTCTTCAGGCTGCTGCCTCAGAATACGGTTTAGAAGTTGAAGAGGCGGATACAGGCCTTGAAGATATCTTTATACATCTGATGAAGCAGGCTGATAGTAATTAATTTTTCCGGGGAAACAGGAATGAAACGGTTCACAGGTTTTTCTTTTTCAAGATGGTGGAGCATTGTTATCAAAGAGTTCCTGCAACTTAAAAGAGACCGCATTACCTTTGCAATGATAGTGGCAATCCCTGTTCTTCAACTGGTGCTTTTCGGATATGTTATAAATACAGACCCAAAGAATATGCCTACTGCCATAATAAGCAATGACAGCAGTGTAATGACAAGAACGATCATTTCCGCCATGGAGCAGTCCGGCTACTTCAAGTTTGTCGCTAACCTCCCTAATGAAGAGGCTGGTAAAGCTGCTTTATCAAGAGGAAAAGTTCTGTTTGTGGTAAATATTCCGACAAATTTTACAAAAAGAGTGATAAGAGGAGAATATCCGTCGATTCTTGTTGAAGCTGATGCGACTGATCCTACAGCGACAGCAATGGCTCTTGCTGCGGTAATGCAGCTGCCTTCTTCGGTGGTGACTAGGGATCTTACAGGTTCTCTTGCGTTTCTTGCCGGTAAAAGCGCTCCGTTTGAAGTACGTGTTCATCGTCTTTATAATCCTGAAGCGATTAACCAGTATAATATTGTGCCAGGCCTTATGGGGGTTATACTTACTATGATGATGGTACTTATGACAGGTCTGGCGATTACAAGAGAGCGTGAACGGGGAACAATGGAGAACCTTCTGGCAATGCCTGTCCGGCCTCTGGAAATTATGACAGGGAAAATCGTTCCTTATATCGCTATTGGACTTATTCAGGCAACAATAATACTGCTTGTAGCGCTTCTGCTGTTCAGACTCCCCTTTTTCGGGAATATATTGCTACTTTACTTTGTCGTATTACTTTTTGTTGCCGCAAATCTCACAGTCGGGATAATGCTCTCTTCTATTGCGGGAAACCAGTTGCAGGCTATGCAGCTTACGATGTTCTATTTTTTACCTAACATTCTGATATCCGGATTTATGTTTCCTTTTTTAGGTATGCCGAAATGGGCCCAGTATATCGGTTCTATACTGCCACTTACATATTTTAACAGGCTTGTACGTGGGATTTTCCTTAAAGGGAGCAGCTTCAGCGATCTCTGGCCAAATATTTGGCCTATGATGGTTTTTACCGCTATAGTTATGACTATTGCAGTAAAGTTTTATAAGAAAACACTGGATTAGTTACATAAAATAATGAAATCATAACTTTAAGAATGGAGAATAAAATGATTTATTTTAAAGTAGATTCTAAACTTTGTACAAAATGCAGAAGTTGTGTTGCAGACTGCCCTGCCAGAATTATAGAGATGGGTGATTATCCCTTTGTTCCGGCTGAAGCAGAGGCTTCATGTTATAAGTGCCAGCACTGTCTTACGATTTGTCCCACAGCGGCGGTTTCTATATTGGGATTACAACCTGAGAACAGCCTTAATTTAGCTGGTAATTACCCTGATCCTTTGCAGCTTGAGACGTTAATAAGGGGGAGACGCTCTTTCCGCCAGTATGAACAAGAAGATCTTCCTAAAGAGCTCATTCAGGAACTGCTTGATGTTGCGTGGCAGGCGCCTACAGGGGTTAATTTCCGGCAAGTACGTTTTACTGTTGTTGATGATATGCAGAAATTTATGGAGTTTAAGAAAAGGCTTTTAGAAAAATTAGGTGAACTCATTAATAATGGTCAACTGGCCGGGCGGCTTAAAGAAAAAGGGCTGGAATCAAGGTTTGATTTTTTCATATCTGTGTATAATCTCTGGGAGGATAAAGGAGTTGATGTTCTTTTCAGAGGGGCTCCCCATATGCTTATTGCTACAGCTCCAGCTAATGCGCCATGCGCAGTCCCTGATTGTATGATAAGTCTTTCTTATTTTGAGCTTTATGCCCAGGCAAAAGGTGTTGGCACAGTATGGGACGGCCTTGCGACTTATGCGATAAATTCCGCAGTGACTGAAAGCCGTGAATGGCTGAAGATACCGGAAGATCATATATTTGGCTATGTTATGGTCTTTGGTAAACCGGCTATTAAATATATGCGCGCTGTACAGCATGGGCCGGCAGATGTTGTGAGGTATTAAGGGGTATGACAGGGGCTCGTATTGCTCATATAGAATCTTCTATGAATTGGGGCGGTCAGGAACTGCGTATTGTCGAGCAGACGGAATGGCTAAATGCGCACGGCTATCCGACTACGATTATTGCCCGTCCGGGATCAAAAATTCTGGAGCAGGCAGAAAAACGGGGGTTACCGACATTCACCTTACCAATGCGGTGGCAGGTACATCTGCATCCTCCAACCTTGATCGCCTTGTTGCGTTTTTTGAAACGTGAACGTATCGACCTGCTTGATTGCCACGGGAGCCGCGACAGTTTTTACGGCGCATACGCCAAATGGCTGACATCGGTGACGGTGGTTCGCAGCCGCCACATTACGAATCCGATCAAGGATAGGGGATTGCATGGTTTTATTTGGCGGCATGGTAATCACGGTGTGTTAGTGACGGCGGGAAAAATCCGCGAAATGTTGGTAGCGCAACGGTTGGTGCGTCCTGAATGGATTACGGTAATACCAGCCGGTGTTGATCCGGTGCGATTTAATCCTAATGTTGATATCGGCGATTTGCGGAAGACGCTGGGTATCGACGACAACCGAACGGTAATTGCTAACATTGGAATGATACGGTCCGATAAAGGCCAGCGTTATTTTGTCGAGGCAGCACGCATATTATTGAAAAACCCGGGAAATCTGCCGCCGTTGGTATTTATTCAAATTGGTGAGGCCACGACATCGGAGGCGGCGTATCGTGAAGAGGTTTTTCAGGCTGCTGGCGATGCGCTTAGGCGGGAGATTCTTTTTCTCGGCTATCATGACGATATTGAGCGCTATTTGGCATTGACGGACATTGTTGTGATTGCTTCTATTCGCACCGAGGCACAGACGCGATTGGTAGCGCAAGCTGCACTAATGCGGCGTAACATTATTGCCACCCGTGTTGGCGGTTTGCCTGAGATGATTACCGATGGCGAAACTGGTGTGTTGTGTGCGCCGGAAGATGCTGAAGCGTTGAGTGAAGCCATTCGGGCATTAGTCTCTTCGCCGCTGCAGGCTGCGAAATTGCGTGACGGTGCTTACGAACGTGCGCAGCGCGAGATGACGTTTGAAATTATGATGAACGTGGAGCTTGGAGCCTATCGTAGTGCGATTGCCCGAACCAAACGCAAATAAATTGTTCCAAACGTAGCAAAATATGGGTAAGATATTTATTGCCTAATCCTCTTACTGTTTATACGATTAGGCAATAATGCTTTAAAGGTTTACTTGATACGTATATTTATGTTAGCCCAGGTAATACCTGAGCTGATAGATAATATAAGTTATATATTATAATAATATCGTCATTGCCTAATCCTATTATTGCTTATACAATTAGGCAAGAATGCTCTATCTGTTTATGAAATATTCTTTGTACGAAAAATTTTAACTGTATGGTAAGATTTTATAAATAGATAAAATTTCCAAGAAAAGAAGGACATTAAACATGTATAAGCTGAAAGTTATCTCTTCATTTGCTGCCGCTCATAACCTTAACCACTATCAGGGGGAGTGTGAGAACCTCCACGGTCATAACTGGAAAGTCGAAGTGCAGGTAATAGCTAAGGATCTTGATAAAGCAGGGCTTTGTATAGATTTTAAGACGTTAAAAACTGAAACCAATAATATTTTAAATGCTCTCGACCATAAATATCTTAATGAACTTCAGGTTTTTTCAGGCCTTTCCCCGTCTTCGGAAAATATCGCAAAACATATCCATAAAGAGCTCTCCAAGAAGTTAAATAATGAGAATATCAGAGTTGATATAATTACTGTGTGGGAATCTGATTTCGCTTCCGCAAGCTATTATGAGTAATGATTCCACCAGGATCAGCGAAATATTCTCTTCTGTTCAGGGAGAAGGTGTACATGTGGGCAGGCGCCAGATATTTGTAAGGTTTATCGGGTGCAATCTGGATTGTCTTTACTGCGATACTCAAGTTGAATCAACTGATGGTAACTGTTTTTTAGAAAAGGTCCCTGGCAGTGGTGAGTTTATTCAAATCCCTATACCTGTTGATTTTACAGAAGTAACCGAACATATAAAAAAATGGTGTACTGGCTGGCAGGGCCTCCATCACTCAATAAGTGTTACTGGCGGCGAGCCTCTGTTGCATGGGGAACTGCTTGGTAACTGGCTTCCGGCTCTTAAAAAGCTTCTTCCGATTCATCTTGAAACAAATGGCCTGTTATATGAGCCTCTCTCTACAATAATTCAGCATATTGACCATATCAGCATGGATATAAAACTCCCTTCAACTTCCGGTGAAAATGATCTTTGGGAAGCGCATCAGCGGTTTATTTCTCTTGCGAGAAATATAGACTGTTCAGTTAAAATTGTTGTTAATGCAAAAACTGAAAAGAGTGAAGTTGAGCGTGCCGCCGGAATTGTCGCAGAAGCTGACAGGAATATCCCTTTTATTATCCAGCCTGAGACCGGAGAAAATCTGAATTTGAGAATAGCCCCTTTACAACTAATGGCGTTGCAGGAGACAGCTTTAACAAAGCTTTCAGATGTGAGAGTTATTCCGCAAATGCACAAGTTTTTGGGGGTGTTGTAAAGCCGGAGGATTTATGCTTATAGAAGAGCTCAGTATGAAGGAGTTTGAAGAGAGGCTGAAAAGGACTCAAACTCTTTTTATTCCGTTTGGTTCTGTTGAAGAGCATGGAAGCCACCTTCCTCTTTCTACAGACACTATTCAGGCTTATGAAGTTGGTAAAAAGGTGGCTGAAAGGATTCCTATCTTTGTTGCTCCACCTGTTCATTATGGTTCTTGCCGTTCTACATCATGTCACCCCGGTACTATTTCAATTTCTACAGCTACGCTAAAATCCCTTTTAAAGGATATTATAAGGTCTTCAAACAGAATAGGTCTGAAGAATTTTCTTGTATTAACAGGTCATGCAGGCGGGTCCCACCGTATGGCTTTACAGGATGCAGGAGAGGAGCTTCTTCTTGAGCTTGAAGGGATTAAAATTGCTGTAGTTACAGAGTATGAGCTCGCAAAGGAAGAGGGGAGAAACATTGTAGAGACTCCCAATGATTCTCATGCGGGAGAGATAGAGACTTCCAGAATACTTCACACTCACCCTCATCTTGTTAAAGGCGAAGGAATTCCTGAAATGCCATCATTTCCCGTTGGTATTCTTGTAAAGAATAAAAGAAAATTCTGGCCCGGCGGCGTGTGGGGCGACCCTTCAAAAGCTTCCGCGAAAAAGGGTGAGATGATTGAAAAAGTTGTTGTGGATAAGGTAATTGAGCTGGTTAAGGAGCTGGAAGCCTTTCAGGAGTAACTGTCTCCCTGTTTAATCGCGGGACGCTCACAGACAGACTTGCAATCATCACATTCATGGTTACATGGTTCTACATGAATAAGCACGTGGCTATACGGCAATTTCTCTTTTATTGCGTCAGATATTTCGTGGCTGAGACTGTGCCCTTCTTCGACAGTCATTTTGGGCGGTACAATGATATGAAGGTCAATATGCCTGTTATACCCAGATTTACGGGTTCTTAATTTATGATATTGATGAAATTTACCTGTAAAGTTGTTCATTATATTACGGATAATCTCTTCTTCTTCGTTTGAAAGTTTTACATCAAGAATATTGAAAAAAGAGTTTTTTGTAAGGTCCCATGCGGCTTTTATTATCATGGCTGCTACAAGAATTGCGATAATCGGGTCAAACAGATGAATACCTGTTATCTTTATTAAAATAAGCCCGATAAATACACCCAAAGATGTAAATACATCTGTACGTAAATGGAGTGCATCAGCTTCAAGGGCGATAGAGTCCGTCTTGATCGCAACTTTCATAAGGTTTCTTGATACAAAGTAATTCACTAAAGCGGAAACGGCCATAATTGCCGTACCAAGTCCCAAATGTCCGATCTCAATGTTACCATTTATAAGTTTGATAATAGCTGCGTAAATAATATAAATCGCGGCAATAAAGATTAATAACGCCTCAATTGTTCCTGCAACATTTTCTATTTTTCCATGCCCGAAATTATGCTCTGCATCAGCCGGTTTACCTGATTCTTTTACGCTGTACAGATCAATTCCTGACGCGATCAGATCAATTCCTGAATGTATAGCTTCTGAAAGGATTGAGACAGAGCCTGAAATAATCCCTACAGTGAGTTTAAGAACAACGAGAAGGGAATTTGAAATAACGGAAGATCGCGCAGCCTTCTGTTTCAGTCTGTTATTTTCCTGTGATATGGTTGGGCTATTCGTCATTTTCAACACTCTCAGGGTTTTCAAGGCTTAAAATTCCGGCGCTTTCATCATAAGCAAAGAGCTCCGCATACCGTCCCCACTCAATAGCTACCTGTAAAACCTTTTCTGCCTCTTCTTCGCTGAAATAGTCTTCCAGTTCCGTCAGAAAACGGTCTTCTTTCGCTTTATTTCCCGGACGTTCATCAAGAACTCTTTTTATATGGTCGGCAAGGGAAACATGTTTTTTCAAATGGTCGGCAAATATAATTTTCCGTTTGAGGATATCAGAATTTACAAACTCTTTTCCGGCTGCGGTAAGTTCCGCGTCCCCTTTTTCTGTATATGTAAATCCCAGAATATCAAGGGCTTCAAGAAGAGGGAATAGTTGGTCAACTCCGAATCCCATCTGGTCCGCTAATTCAGGAAGGTCTGCCTTACCTGAGTATGGCTCTGCTTCCAGAGCTTCCAACAGACCTGCAAGTTGTGTGACATGAGCATAAGGAAGCCTGTAGGAGAGGGGGACTGCTTCCATTTTGGTTCCTCTTGGCCTCTTTGTCATTATTGCATATACTTCATCAACTATCTGCCTGAATGCCGCTGCTTCCCTATCCCGAGGCTGGGGAAGGGATATTGACATTTCTGCTATTATCTTCCCGGGGTTACTTCCAAGTATAGTTATCCGGTCTGCAAGAAGTACGGCTTCTTCGATATTGTGAGATACAAGCAGTATCCCTTTTGTTGGGATACGTTTTTCCTGCCATAGATCTATAAGGTCTGTTCTCAGTGTTTCAGCGGTAAGGACATCAAGAGCTGAAAAGGCTTCGTCCATTAAAAGCAGAGTCGGTTCTACCACTAAAGCGCGGGCAAAGCCCACACGCTGCCTCATGCCTCCTGACAGCTCTTTTGGATAGGCTGATTCAAATCCATCAAGCCCTATTAAATCTATTGCGGCAAGGGCTCTTCTTCTTCTCTCGTCCTCCGGCACTTTCTTAGCTTCAAGTCCTAATTCCACGTTTTCAAGAACAGTAAGCCACGGGAAGAGGGCAAATGTCTGGAATACCATGGCAATTCCGTTTACAGGGCCGTTAACAGGTTCGTCACAATAGATTGCTTCACCGCTTGTCTGTTTTGCAAGGCCTGAAATAATCCTTAGAAGTGTTGATTTACCTGATCCTGAGCGTCCCAATAAGGCGACTATTTCACCTTCAGAGATTGTAAGATTAACGCCGTCAAGAACAAGATGTTCATCTTCTTCACTTTTTTTGTAAGTTTTCTTTATATTTGAAAGTTGTAAAAGAATTTTTGCTGAATTCTTGTTTTCCATAATCGCTTCCTTTGCCGCTCTCTAGCTGAATTAATCCAGTCTAAATTTTGTCTGGCATATTGTATATAATTTACGCCAGAAAAAACGGTTGATAAATACTACATATATGCTCATTACAACAATTCCAAGGATTATATGAGGATAATCCCCTTTTTCAGACCATCTGGCAATATAAGAACCGAGGCCGGTAGCGGAAAGTTTTACGCTCCCCCAGCTTACAACTTCCGCCACTATACTGGCATTCCATGTGCCTCCTGAAGCCGTTATAATACCGGTCAGTAAAGCGGGAAATATAGCCGGCAGCAAAAGGCGTTGCCAGAGTTTCCACCCGTTTAAACCAAAACTTTCGGCAGCTTCCCTCATATCAGTTGGTATTGCGGCTGCGCCGGCAATAACATTAAACAGAATATACCACTGAGTACCAAGAATCATTAAAGGAGCAGTCCATATTTCAGGTGAAAGCCTGTACCTCACCATGAAAAATACTGCTATAGGAAAAAGAAGATTCGCAGGAAACGCGGCAAGAAATTGGGCTAAAGGCTGTATTTTAGTTGACCATTTAGGGTGAAGCCCTATCATTACACCAATTGGGACCCATATAATACAGGCCAGTAGCAGTAAGATTATCACTCTTAAAAGGGTTAATAAGCCCAAAAAAAAGACTTTTATAATCTCTTCATGCTCAACACCCTTTAGTATGAAATGAGGTATCAGGTATAAAACAGCCAATATAGCTGCAAATAAAAAAAGGTAATATATGACAGTTCTGATTATATTATTTACCGCTTTTTCTGGTTTCAAGCTTTTAGACGGCTTGCTAAACTTTGGAAAAGCATCTATAACTTTTGACCAGGTTTTGTAGAAAAATGCCGTAATTATTTGAAATAAGGCCGTTCTTTTAAAAACGAGCAAAACCCATGATTTAGGCGTATCCTGACTTTCTGTCATTTCAAATTTGAATTTTTCTGCCCAGGCTACAAGGGGCCTGAACAGAATTTGATCGTAAATCAGTATAACAACCAGCATGGTTAAAAGAGCCCAGCCTATTGCATGGAGATTTTTCTGCTCAATAGCCTGGGCCACATATGAGCCTATTCCCGGCAGGGTTACTGATGTTTTGCCCACGGTTATTGCTTCGGAAGCCACAACGAAAAACCAACCCCCTGAAACCGACATCATGGTATTCCATATAAGGTTTGGTGTGGCAAAAGGGGCTTCAAGACGCCAAAAGCGCTGCCATGGGGATAAACCAAAAAGTACTGACGCTTCTTCAAGCTCTTTCGGGACAATGCGGAGGGATTGGTAAAAGCTGAACGCCATATTCCATGCCTGAGAAGTAAATATTGCAAAGATAGAAGCGGCTTCTACTCCAAGAAGACGTCCCGGAAAGAGTGCGATAAAACCTGTTACTGTTATAGAAAGAAATCCAAGAATCGGTACTGACTGAAGCACATCTAAAACCGGTATCATTATTGCTTCTGCGCGCTTGTTTTTTGCTGCCAGAGTTGCGTATGTAAAGGTAAAAATAAGAGAAAATATAAGAGCTGCTCCCATTCTGAGAACGCTCCTTAGGGCATACATAGGCAGATTGAGCGGATTAAGGGAAAGCTCAACCTCTTGTCCCGGGGTATAATGGACTGTCATCTGCTTGCTTCCCCATGCGAATGCGGTTATTATCCCTATTACAAGGAGGAAGGCAATGATATCCCAGATGTTTACTTTTACTTTTAAGTTTATATTTTGTTGAGCCAGAAGTTTCATATCGTTTCATCTACTTTTGATTTGGTCTGGAAAATAAAAAAGGCTACAGGGGGGCTGTAGCCTTTGAACAGTACTATGGCTTGATTCCCCCTCTCGTAGGCTTTTGGCAGAACACAACGTAGGTTATAAAAACCAGCTACCTTAGGTAAAGCCTTAAGCCGACAATACCTGGTCTACCCATTGGCGTCTTTCGACGTTTCCGGGCAGTAGCCTATGTTTGTGTAAACGCCTCATTCTAACGAGGAAACATTGAAAATAAATATATTGTAAGTATTATAAAGTCAACTGTTTTTCTGTTACAACTGTGTAGCAATAATGAGATGAGAGTGCGTTGAATGCAGGGGTGGCAACCTGCTGCCTGCATATTGAACCGCTAAAGACGCGAAAAACACGAAAATGTTTTGTTAAAGTATGTAGGGGACGTACACTGGGCGTCCTGAAATAAAATGCGTATGGGGCTTGAAAAGCCAAATTTTCATAACCGCAGGCCGTTGGCCTGCGGAAGCAGATAAATAGAATATCTGCCTGAAAGGCAGAACTTTATGAGCTTGATACAATGAAAGATTGAGAGAAGTCCTGCCTTTCAGGCAGGTGCATGGCTGGATTGTTTAACCGCAGGTCGTTGACCTGCGGTTATGAAAATCAAGCCCTGTCGGGCTAAAATTGGCAACATGGGTCGTCGAGGACGCCGACCCCTACAGCCCAATATACAGCGAGACAATGCAGCATATAGCCAAAAGCCGAAGTTACTATGAGACAAAATGATAATTACTTTTTTTAAAACAACTCTTTTTTATTTATTTGATTCAGTTCTATTGCTGTTTACGGCATCTAAGTCTAGATCTGAGAAAAAAAATGTTCTTGTAGTAAGAGTAGATGCTATAGGAGATTTTATTCTCTGGCTTGATTCTGCAAAAACATTAAGAGAGCTGTATCCTGAGAAAGAATATACTATAACAGTTGTAGTTAACGAGATTAATCTACTGCTTGCTGAAACTTTGACTTATTTTGATAATGTCTATCCTGTTAATAGAAAAAAAATGATCAGAAATCCTTTTTATAGGATTAAATTTTTATATAAGATAAAAAAATATGGTTTTGATATAGCTATTCAACCCACATTTTCAAGAGAATTTTCCGTAGGAGATTCAATAATACGGGCTTCAGGAGCTAAAGAACGTATAGGTTATGATGGCGATGACAGTAATATTTCTGTTATACAGAAAAAGATAATCGATAAGTGGTACACAAAACTTGTTCCTTCTGATGTCGAACTTAAAATGGAGCTGATCCGTAATGCAGAGTTTATACGATATCTTGGCCTTAAAGAGTTTAAAGCGGACATTCCTATAATTCCGTCATCTTCGATAAATAATTCGGAATTTAAATTAAATTCAGATTATTTTGTAATTTTCCCTGGGGCTGCTGTTACATGGAGGCAGTGGAATATAGAAAATTTTGCAGATATTGCGGTAAGAATGAAGAAGCTGACAGAGTGGGATATCGTTATTTGTGGTGGTCCCGGTGAAGAGAATTTAGGAGAAAAACTCTCTTCCATAATTCCTTGTAAGATAACGGATTTAACAGGAAAAACATCTATCTTAGAGCTTATTTCAGTAATAAAAGGGGCCAAATTTTTAATTGCAAATGAAACAAGCGCTATCCATATTGCCGCTGCTGTAGGCGTTCCATCAGTATGTATACTGGGGGGAGGGCATTATGAAAGATTTGTGCCTTACAAGATTGAGAAAAAAGCTGATAGCCCACTGCCTGAGCCGGCCGTAGCTCTTATGGACTGTTTTGGGTGCAACTGGAAATGTAAATATTATATTAAAAGCTCTGATAAGGCGCCTTGTATAGATAAGGTTTCCGTTGACTCTGTATGGAATGTGATAAATAGGGTTTTATCTAAATATGAAAATTAAAGAATATTTTACCTCAACTAATACCCGTTCTGTTAAAGTAAGAACCAATATACTATGGTCAATGATATTAAAGGGTATAAGTGTAGGTATTTCATTTTTACTTGTGCCTCTGACTCTTCATTACTTAGATACAATGCAGTATGGTATCTGGCTAACTTTAAGCACCATTCTTACCTGGATCAATCTTTTTGATATCGGCCTCTCAAACGGCTTAAGAAATAAACTGGCGGAAAGCCTGGCAACAGGCGACAGGGAAAAAGCCAGGATTTATGTGAGTACTACATTTGCCATATTAACTATTATAATGGGCATATGTTTTGTACTTTTTCTTTTAGTAAATAATTGGTTAGATTGGTCACGGCTTCTTAACGCCCCCTCTGAAATGAAAAATGAGTTAGGAATAACAGCTGTTATTGTTATCTGCTTTTTTTGCCTTCAGTTTATTTTCAAATTTATCGGAATTATCCTGTTAGCTGACCAGAGATCCGCTTTAAATGATTCGTTAGGAGTTATAGCTGCTCTGTTTTCATATATAATAATCTGGGTTATGACCAGAACTGTAGAGCCTTCATTGATCAAGGTTGCCGCTGCATTTTCCGCGACTCCAGTTATAGCTTTAGTACTAGCGTACCCTGTTGTTTTTAAACATTATGATTATCTTAAACCAAAATTTTCAGCAGTAAAATTTGAATATACAGGTGAATTACTCGGTTTAGGCGTTCAGTTTTTTTTATTGCAGATATCTTCAATTATCGTTTTTTCAACATCAAACATCATAATAAGCCATATGTTTGGCCCGGCAGAAGTA
>Ga0123357_10003280_pt1 | contig 18456 bp, 11 predicted proteins | sample TergutEmb28metaG_FD_89873 | JGI IMG/M metagenome (GOLD analysis project Ga0123357, IMG submission 89873) | Embiratermes neotenicus P4 segment gut microbial communities from Petit-Saut dam, French Guiana - Emb289 P4 | ecosystem: Host-associated > Arthropoda: Insects > Digestive system > Gut ...
CTCGTTTTTTATCAACCTCTTTTAAAATATATTAAAGTAGAATTAACATTATAAAATAATTAATTATATTGTAAAAACCTCAAATTATGGTTGTATTCAGCAAAAAAACGGAGAGAAAAAGTGTATTGAACAGATCAATACACTTTCCACACATGACTTTTTTGAGTCGGTGTTTTGAGGAAAAAGGCAATAAGGCCTTTTTAGGACAAGTCAGGAAGACGTTATTTGTGCTAATATGTATTTTTAGCTGTCTTTCTGTAACTTATGCGCAAAAACCAGTAACAGGTAAGGTAACTGATTCCAAAGGAGAATCGTTACCCGGGGTTTCTGTTGTATTATTAGGAAGTTCGACAGGGACACTTACTAATGCGGATGGAATTTACGAAATTTCGGTACCTTCCGACAAATCGGTTCTTGAATTTTCGTACTTAGGTTTTAAAAAACAATCCGAAATTGTAAGTAACCGTAATGTAATCAACGTTGCTATGGTGGAAGATTTAAAAGCGCTGGACGAAGTGATTGTAGTCGGATATGGAACTCAGAAAGTAAGCACGCTAACCGGTTCGGTATCTCAGATTGGTTCTAAAGAATTAATGAAAGCTCCGATGCAAAACGTGTCGAATATGCTTACCGGTAAAATATCGGGTTTGACCAGTATCCAACAGTCAGGTAAACCGGGCGCCGATGGGACAATCTTATATGTCAGAGGGCTAAATTCTTTTGCGGGAAGTAATAATCCAATGATCATTGTCGACGGAGTGCCTCGCACAATTGATTACCTGAATCCGAACGATATTGAAACCGTATCGGTATTGAAAGATGCCTCTGCATCTATCTATGGCGTACAAGGTGCGAACGGGGTTATTTTAATTACTACGAAATCCGGAAGTGATGGAGTCGCTAAAATTTCATACGACGGATCTTATTCAGCGACGCAGAATACGGCGATGCCCCAATTTTTAAATGCTTCCGATTACATGTATTGGAATAATAAAGCCAGAGAAATGGATGGACTTACTCCGCTTTGGACGGCAGACATTCAAAACAGGGTGCTTAATAATGATCCCAATAGCATTTGGGGACAAACCAATTGGTTTGATAAAATATTCAGAACCGGTATGACGCAGCAACACAATATTTCAGCTTCAGGGAGTACGGGCAACATAAAATATTACACAAGCATTGGTTTGATGGATCAAGACGGGACGCTGATTAACACGAATTTTAAACGTTATAATGTACGTACCAACTTAGATATTCAGGTTGCTAAAAACCTAAAATTCACTACGAATTTGGCAGGTTATTTTACCGACACGCATTGGCCTGGAACGGATATCAGCAATCAAGGCGAATTTAATCCGGTACGGCAGGCTATTAATTCGATACCGATTATTAAATCGGAATATCAAGGTTTGCCTACCGCATGGAGTGGCGGTACCTATTTAGTAAATCCTTATGCCGCATCAACCGAGTCGGGATTTAAGATTGCAAATCGTTGGCATCTTGATTCCAATTATAAATTGGAATATGACCTTTCCGGTCTGACGAATATATTGAAAGGCTTGAAAATCTCTTTGTTTGCCGCCTATAATTACGAACAGACAACGAATTCCAATTATGATCGTTATTATCAGTTATATTATGTTAACAGCACTTTAGACGAAGGGATTTCCGGAGCAAGCGGATATACTCCCGGCAATGCTTATTCAAAATCGTCTTCTTGGGCTTATGATTGGATGTTGCGCCCACAAATAGATTATTCTCGAGATTTTGGTAAAAATTACGTTGGAGCTACTTTGCTTTTTGAAGAGCGACAAGGTTATTCATCCACAATGACTGGAACAAAAAAAGGTTATTATAGCGATGATCCTGTTGATATATCGCTGGGTACGTCTTTCCCTGATATTCCGGTAACGGGATCGCATAGCTACACGGGGCAAAAATCGTATGTAGGACGTTTAAATTATGCCTTTGATAAAAAATATTTTGCGGAATTTGCTTTCCGTTCTGACTGGTCGTATGTTTTCGCTCCCGAAAATCGTCAAGGTTTTTTCCCGTCAGTTTCTTTAGGTTGGCTGCTATCGCAGGAAGATTTCTTTTCCAAAGCGTTGCCCTCTATTGAATACCTGAAGCTGCGCGCCAGTTATGGACAAGCCGGTAATGATAATGTAACGCCTTTTTTATATAATTCAACATACGCATTGGCGCCTAATAGCATGGCGTTTGGCTATCCGGGCAACCTGTCGTCGCTGACGCAATTCTATACATCGAATCCGTATATTTATCGTAACTTGACTTGGGCAACTACTTCTTCTTACAATTTAGGTTTAGATCTCAGTATGTTGAAAGGAAGGTTCGGTATGGAATTTGATGTGTTTTACAAATTGACTACCGGCATTTTAGAAAATGTAACTTCAAACTATCCTCCTTCATTGGGCGGATATTTTCCGTCGTATCAAAATTCAGGAGAAGTGGCAAATAAAGGTTTTGAACTTACATTGAAACATAATAATCGCATCAATTCGGATTGGAGTTACGGATTGAAAGGCAATATTTCGTTTGCCCGCAATACAGTGTTACGCAGAGCGATGACGGATGATCATCCCAATTACCGCGCAATAGTAGGTGCATCTATGAACGCTCAATATGGTTATATTGCGTTAGGTCTGTTCCAGACTCAGGATGAAATAGATAATTATCCGGCAGCTCCTTCCGGCTATATAAGATTAGGAGATATTAAATATAAAGATGTCAATGGCGATGGCATAATTAATTCCAGGTACGATTATGTGAAGATTGGTTATGGCGAAGTTCCGGAAATCAATTTTTCCTTAAATATGGATGTATCCTATAAACAATTTTATGCATCACTGTTATGGCAAGGCGTTTCTCATGCCGACTATGAATTATCGGGTGTGTATAATACAGGAGTGACATCTTCGACTGTTTACACAAGTTCATTCGAATCTGGAAACTCGCCTTATTATTTAATACAAAATGCTTGGACTCCGGATAATACAAATGCGACATATCCGCGTTTAAGTACACAGGCAAATGGAAACAACGCTTGGCGATCTACTTGGTGGTTGGTCAACGGCGAATATTTACGCTTAAAAAACCTGAATATCGGCTATACTATTCCGGACAAAGTATTGAATAAAACGCCGTTTAGCAGGGTAAATATCTATTTAGCAGGAACGAATCTGCTTACATTTAGCCATTTTCCGTATGTCGATCCGGAAAGTCCGTCAGTAAGTAACGGATACTATCCGCAACAAAAAACATACAGTGTTGGCGTTAATATTACATTCTAAAACATAGGAGGAAATTATAATGAATAAAAAAGTTATATTATTAAGTATTATTGCTTTGGGATTGAGTACATTTTCCTGCACGGATGTTACGGATTTGAACAGCACAACAGAGATATCCGACCAGGCAATTTGGAGTACTGAAGCAGCTGCTGAAATGTATATTACGGCATCTTATAAAACATTTACCGATGTATCGCAAGTGGCAAACAGTCGTAATGTATTTTATGACAGTTACACCGATTTAACAAAATCTACCTCATGGGATCAATACAACCATCCTTATAATAAAGCATTAATGCAAGCGAGCGCTTACACGACCGGGAGCGCCGGATCTTTCGAATGTTGGAGTGATGTATATACTCGTATTCGCCGCGCTAATGTTCTGCTGGATGAAATTAACCGTTATGGAGTTAAAAGTTTTGGTGAAGATTGGTGTGACATTCGCCGCGCAGAAGTTCGTCTTTGCCGCGCTTTTTCGTATTATCGTTTGATTCGTGTGTACGGTGGAGTAGTACTTCGTACGGATATTTCCGGAGCAAACGGAGGAGTAGATGACGGAGCCACTCCCGCAGATATAAACAGGGCACGTGCTTCTGAAACGGATAGTTGGAATTTTGTAATCAGCGAATTACAATGGGCGGCAGACCATTTGCCGGATTCATGGACTACTGAATGGGCAGGGCGCGCAACCAAGAAAACGGCTTACGGGTTGATCTCCCGTATGGCGTTATTTGCCCAAGAATGGCAAGTAGCCGCAGATGCTGCCGAAAAAGTAAAAGAATTAGGAGGAGCCTTAGCGCCGGATTATGCAAAAGTTTTTCAAGTGGATGGAGGACAGGATAATTCAAAGGAAATTTTATTTGCTTTGTATTTTATGAAAGGAGTTGTCATGCATAATTACGACCTGTACAATCGTCCTTTTGGGGATAGGGCTATACTTAATGCGGATGTTTACGCTGAACATGTGCCGACAGCTGAGTTGGCAGATCTTTATGAGTTTAAGGATGGAACGCCTTTCGACTGGAATACTTATTCTGCAACGCATGCGGATCCTTATACCGACAGAGAGCCGCGCTTTCAGGCAACAGTCATGTATAATGGTTGTCAGTGGGAAAATAGAGTAATTCAATCTTATGTGGGCGGAACCGATGGATTCGTTGACTTTACGCAAAACGGATCGACTAATGGGCATACTTGTACGGGCTATTACCTGCGTAAATATTTGCAAGAAGGTTATGACGATTTTGTTAAAGATGGAGGAAGCTATCAATACGACGCTGTGCTACGTTATGCCGAAGTGTTGCTGAATAAAGCTGAAGCATACGCACAATTGGATTACAACCAGCACCGTGATCAGGCATTAGAAGCGCTGAATGAAGTAAGAAACAGAGTTGGACTACCCTCAAAAACTGCAGCAGATGCTCCGAATTTAGACTCATTTATGACTTTATTGCGGAAAGAACGTTGTGTAGAATTAGCCGGTGAGGGTTTTCGTTATTGGGATTTACGTCGGTGGAAATTAGCTGAAAGCGTAATTAACGGACAAAATGCGCATGGCGCAAAAATTACAATGAATGATGATGGTACATTTTCTTATGCGAAAGTGGCTTGCGACGGTGGAACAACTCCGCGTATCTTTCTCGAAAAATACTATTATTTTTCATTACCCTCAGACGAATTATCCGGTAATAAACTATGTGTAAATAATCCATATTGGTAATCATAACGATAAAAAATCATCAAAAATGAAAATAATAAAAAAAATAGGATTAATTTTGAGCATTTCTATGACTGTTCTGTTGTAGAATTGCGCAGAAGCAGATAAAGAGTTCGTACATGATACGAACACCATTTCTCAAATGGTTTGCTCAGCTTCACATGGCAGTAGTGAATTTTTAGGTGAGATTCACGAATACGATAAAAACGGCAATGAGGTGACCGGTAGTTTTACCCAACAAGATGTAGAAGGCGGATATGGCCTCATTCTGTTCCATATTTCTCAATCATTGCAAAATGATGTGAATTTAACAAATATTTATTTGATAGCGACATTGACATGGGATGAATTCGTCACGCCATCTTTATCCGGAAGGCACGACATCACAGGAGATGGGATTATAATTACCGTTAAATCCGGCGTTGGCACAACGCGTCAGTATCGAGTGAGAGGAGATTATCAATAGTTTAATATTAAATTATGTTGTAATGAAAAATTTAAGTCTAAAATTATATTCGGTATTTATCTTAGGAAGCCTCCTGTTATTCGGAGCATGTACCGATGATAAGCAGAGCTCAGAAGCAAATATTGTTACTTCTTTTAAAGTGAAAGGTACGAGCGGTACGATGTTTAACGGGATTATAGGCTCTGATAATGTGATTACAATTAAAGTTGCACCTCAATATGATGCTACGGAGGAATTGAATTCCGTCACGCCAATTTTTTATCTTTCAAAAGGGGCAACCGTATCGCCAGATCCAACTGTTCCTCAAAATTTTGCGCAGCAGGGCGGCGTAAAATATACCGTTACGGCAGAAGATGGAACCACAAAAAACGTATATTCCGTAACATGGGGTATTTCCGATCCTATACCTTACGGTGAAGGTTTCAGTTATGCAGCAGTTGGAGCAGCTAAAAGTTTTGTAGATTTAGGTTATCCCGGAGAAGTCGGCAATACAGGTCTTCCTTCTATACAGTATGGCGACCTTCAAATGTATCACGCCTATTGCGGCGATTACATTGTACTTCTTTCGCGAGCATACATTGACTCCGATCCTTCTTCCCCCTATTGTTTGAAAGTTGTGGACAAGACTAATTTGAACGACGCCGGTACTCTTAATATAGGGTCAATTTCCGTTTCCAACATAAGGATGATTACGTCCGACTACAAAGGAAGATGTGTAGCTGCCGTAACTAACAGTAATGGCGAAACGGAATTTTTCTATTGGACGGCGCCTTCCAATGCTCCTACATCCGTTGGAAAAGTTGCTGTAAGCATGGCTCCAAATACCGATGGTTCAAACAATTTTCAGGTAGCAGGCGACATTACGGGTAATGCTTGGATTACGGCTTTAGCTCCGCGTGGATCGAAAGGCGAGCACTATCGCATAAAAGTAACAAATGGACAATTGGCGTCTACTTACTCTATTGTTCAAACCGGCTATGCAAGTAATGATTGCAGCAGTTTTCAAATGATTTCCCCTCTTGATGATTCAGATAATCCAAGTTTTGTAATAGGCGATACCGAAGGTACTGCCGCAGCGGCAAATTCCATACACTGTTATATTAATTCGCCTTCAGGTACAACAACAAATGTTATGCCGTCGTATTGGCAAAATATTTTGCAAGCATGGTGGGTAGGTACAGGATTTTCTACAGCTCGCACAGGCGGACGTTCACCTGTTGTTTCGGCTCTGCCGGTCAATGGCAAAACTTATGTAGCAGTAACGAGCGGTACCGGCTGGTGGTTTGCAGCTGCAGTATTGTCATCAGATTTGTCACAATTAGCTGAAAATCAGGAAAATTTGAATATAGCTTTTCCGGTTGATGCAAGTCGCGGATGGAGCTTTGGAGAATGGGTTGATTGGTACTGGAGCGATGAACATAATGAAGCCTATTTGGCAGTATGGTTTGGTAGGCTTGGTTTATATACCTATAAGTTAACTTGCTTCGAATAATATAAATACAACTTCGGGAAATAGGGTATGCCCGCAAAAGTGCGGGCATACCCTATCTCGACTGTAAATAATTGTTTAATTAATAATTATGATGAGGAACATCGTATTGGCATTTATTGTTATAGCATTTTCTACAATGGCTTGTTCCGGTGGCGATAAACAACCAATTGATAACAAACCGGATATTCCTACGGACGTGAATAAACCGTCAACCCCAACGAATAAATCAATTCAATTGTGGATTGATGCTCATGCAAACTTTAGCCGTTTTGCAACTAAAGAAAACATTGCGTCTTATCTGAAAAAAATAAAAGAAACCGGATTCAATGAAATCTATCTTGATGTGAAACCCGGCATTGGTTATGCTTTATATAATAGTGATATTTTACCGCAGCTAACTCAATGGGGCGACGAAAAAGTAAATCGCGATTGGGATTATTTAGGATATTTTCTTGATATTGCAGACAGCTTAAATATTGGCGTTATCGCAGACATATCAACATTGGGTTACGGCGATCCAAGTATAAAACAAGGATTGGTTTATGACAGCAACACTTGGGATGGAAAAACGCAAATGGAAATGATAAAAAACGATCCCAATAACATTGCGGATATACGCAACGAAACGATAACAAGCGAAGGCGTGAATGTGGATGCGGCTATGCTGGATCCTTGTCTGCCTGAAGTGCAGTCGTTCGTCATTTCGATTATTGCGGAAATTGTTACAAAGTATCCAAAATTGAAAGGTATTTGTCTGGATTATTGTCGATGGTATGGAGGAAATTATGGATTTGGAGACACCTCGATTTCGGCGTTTGAATCATACATTGGGCAGAAAGTAACAGATAAAAATGATATTATTACCGCAACCGGCGGCGTTGGACCTCTTTATAAAGAATGGGTTGAATTTCGTTCGATGACAATAACAAATCTTATTACAAATATCCGTGCAAAAGTAAAAGCCATCAATCCTAATATGGAACTTCATTTATGGGCTTCAGCCGATTGGAATTCACGTTATAGCGTAGGACAAAATTGGGCAAGTAAAAGATATGTTCCTTCCGGATATGTATATACGGACACATACGGTAAAACCGGTTTTGCCGACCAGCTTGATGTTTTCTCATTAGGCGCTTACGCCGATGCTGTTTGGAAATCGGAAGCTCCAGGTTCTGTGTGGTCTGTCGAAAATTTTGTAACAACCTATTCAAACTACATAATGGACGATTGTAAAGTTATCGGTTCTATCGAAACTTATTCGTATGCGAATCGGGATGCAGCCATTTCTGATGCCATTTACTTGTGTTTGAAAAATACCGAGGGAGTGATGATATTTGAAATATCCCATGTAATCAACAATAACCAGTGGGCTACTATTACAGACGGCATTAGTCGCGGAACAAAATAAACCATATATATAATGAACAATATCCGATTTTTAATTATTGCCTTGTGCTTGTCGTTCACGGCAAAAGCGCAAACCGTTTATTATGACGCTTCGGCTTTTCCTCTTTTTGGAAAAATCGCCGAAAACGATAAATTTACCCTACAGGCTGAAAAGCAGTCTATTCCAGTGGGAAAAAAGGAAAAAGAGATATGGATTGACGCTTCGGCGAATTTGCAAACATTTTTAGTGAAGGAAAACGTTGGAAAATATTTGGACACGATTGCTAACACCGGTTTCACCAAAATTATCTTAGATGTTCGAACCGGATCAGGTTATCCGATGTATCCGAGTAAAGTCATTCCACAAGTTACCAAGTTGGATGGACAAGAAGTTCATCGTGATTGGGACTATCTCCAATATTTTATAGACGAAGCGCATCGCCGCAATCTGAAAGTTACGGCGTCTATCCCTGTGTTTTCAGGAGGGAGACAACATAATAAAGAAGGTTTGGTATACGATAATTCCAAATGGAACGGAAAATCAAGCGTAGAATACACTCCCAACAGAGGAATGATAGATGTCAGAGATAACCCGTCGCAGCAACATGTGTTCATTAATCCTATAGATCAGGATTGGCAAAATATGCTACTTGATCTGCTACGTGAAATTGCCGGTTATCCTGTCGACGGTATAGCGCTTGACTATTGCCGCTATGCAAATGGAGGTAACGCCGACTTCTCCGAAACTTCACGCATCGCATTTGAAAAATATCTTGGCAAGAAAATTGAACATTTCCCGGATGATATTTTCCGGTATGATAAGGAAGGAAAACGTATTTATGGGATTTATTACAAAGATTGGTGGGCATTCCGTGCAAAGAATATCCATGATTTTATCAAGTCGGCACGGGACGTTATCAAAGGCATCAATCCCAGAATTGAATTAGAATATTGGGCTGCATCATGGTATGGCGCGCTTTATGCAACCGGACAAAATTGGGCAAGTAAAAATTACGACACTTCAAAAGATTATCCGGACTTTGCTAACGAGGATTATAGTAAATACGGCTTTGCAGATTTGCTCGACATTTTTCAGAGTGGCGCCTATTTAAATATAATTTGGGGACTTACCGAACCTGAATCTATAGAAGCGCAACTTACCAATTCAATGCGTGTAGTAAAAAATGATTGTAAACTGTATGGATCCATTTATGCTGCAAATCAAAAGACAAGAAAAGACATATCCGACGCTGTGTTTCTTTGTTTACGGAATACCGATGGGTTGTCGGTTTTCGATATCGTTCAAGTAATTCAGTATAATCTATGGGATGGAATTAAGGATGGCATTCACCGAGCTTCCGAAGTGGAATAATTATCAAAAATAAATATATGAAAGATTTGATTCTGTATAAAGACCAATACCGAATGGAACTATTGGACAACATCATTCCTTTTTGGGAGAATAACTCTCCGGATTGGGAATATGGCGGATATTTTACTTGTTTCGACAGAAAAGGGACAGTGTTTGATACCGACAAATTTATGTGGCTACAAGGACGTCAAGTGTGGTTTTTTTCAATGATCTACAATCAGATAGAACATCGTCGGGAGTGGCTGGATATGGCTTTGCTTGGCGCCCGTTTCATGGAGAAGTACGGCATGGACGACAATGAAAACTGGTATTTTTCCCTCACACGGGATGGAAAACCGTTGGTGCAGCCCTACAATATTTTTTCCGACTGTTTTGCCTGCATGGCTTTTGCCGAATTATTCAAAGCGACAGGCGATGCGAAACATAAAGATATTGCTATTAAGACTTTTAGAAATATTCAAGTCCGGTCGGCAAATCCAAAAGGAGAATACAACAAAATTTATCCGGATACGCGTCCGATGAAAAGTTTTTCGTTGCCTATGATTTTGTGCAATTTGTCGTTGATACTCGAAGATGTCATTGGAAAAGACGAAGTAGATAAAGCTATCAAGCCGCTTATCAATGAAGTGATGAACGTATTTTATCAAAAAGATTTGGGCTTAATCCTTGAAAATGTATCGCCTGATGGTTCTTTTTGCAATTGTTTCGAGGGTAGAACAATCAATCCCGGTCATACCAATGAGGCTATGTGGTTTATGATGGACTTAGCTGAACGTTACAATGACCATGAATTGATAAAAAAAGCAACCGATATTTTGTTGCGCACTGTTGAATACGGTTGGGACGTAGAATTTGGTGGTATCTTCTATTTCAAGGATATTAAAGGTTATCCGCCGCAACAACTGGAATGGGATCAAAAATTATGGTGGGTGCATATCGAAACGCTGATAGCTTTGGTGAAAGGATATAAGCTGACAGGCGACAGCCGCTGCAAAGAATGGTTTCTGAAAATCCACGATTACACTTGGGCGCATTTTCGGGACGATGAATTTCCCGAATGGTACGGTTACCTTAACCGGCAAGGAGCGCCATTGCTTACCCTCAAAGGCGGAAAATGGAAAGGCTGTTTCCATGTGCCGCGAGGATTGTATCAAATATGGAAAACATTGGAATGATTTGTATACGTTTTATAATTATGAAGTATTAATAATTTTTAATTCAGTACTATATGAATGAATATCTATTTTTTAAAGTCAAAAAAGAAATCTTACATTATTATTTTCTGAGTATTCTGAAAATATCTTTTGTATTATTTTTTGCTACGGTTTTCTGTTCTTTCACAGAAAAAACAGAATCAATGCAAAGTGTAGTAATTACAGGTAAAGTGACTGATGGACAAGGTGATGCAATTCCGGGTGTCAGTGTGACTGTTAAAGGAACCACCATCGGTAATGCCAGTGATGCGAGCGGAAAATATTCCATCAATGTTCCCGGCGAGGATGCTGTTTTAGTGTTTTCGTTTATTGGTTTTTCCACACAGGAAATTAAAGTTGGAAACAAAACTGTTGTGGATGTAACTATGCAAGAAATGACGAGTGAAATCAAAGAAGTAATTGTTGTAGGCTATGGCACTCAAAAGAAAATTAACCTCACAGGTTCGGTGCAAAGCGTTTCCAGCGCTGAGTTAACCAAAAGAAGCACGTCGAATGCTTCGGTAGCTCTGCAAGGTTTGATTCCCGGCGTCACAGTTGTTCAGTCTTCGGGACAACCGGGAGCCGACGGCGCAAATATAACAATTCGCGGCACGGGTTCACTGAATTCGTCAACTTCTCCTTTGATCTTAATCGATGGCGTAGAAGGTGATATTAACAATATCGATTTAAATTCCATTGAATCCATATCGGTGTTGAAAGATGCAGCTTCGGCTTCCATCTACGGGTCACGCGCTTCAAACGGGGTCATCTTAGTTACCACGAAGCGGTCGAAGGGAGAAAAAGTAAAAGTAAGTTATAATGCCTATTTTGGGATTAACAGACCAACAGAATTACCTGATCCGGTAAACGCAGTCGGCTATATGGAAGCTATCAATACGGCACGGGCAAACGGAGGTTTAGATCCGCAGTATTCGCAAGACTTGATTAATCAATACACTACGAATGGTGCAGATAACATGACCCGTTTTGATACGAACTGGCGTAATTTGATGATCAAAAATGCCGCATTTGTCCAAAATCATTCGCTCAGCCTAAGCGGAGGTTCCAAGCAAATCAGCTATTTTGCAAATGCCGGATATTACTACCAGGACGGTCAAATACCCAATAACAATTATAGCCGGATGTCGCTGAGGTCGAATATGGACGCTCACATCACCAACTGGATGACTTTAGGGTTGGATGTCAATATACGTCAATCAAAAGCCGTACAACCCAGCCAGCAAGATCCTGTAACTCTAATTAACAAAGCCATCACATTTACTCCTTTATTTTCGGGAGTCAACGACGATGGTACATGGGGATTCGGGCAGAATGGGGACAATCCTGTTGCCGTGTCAAAAGCAGGCGGCGTCAATACAGGAATCACACCCGATTTAGGTATCAAAGGCTCTTTACGGTTAACTCCCTTTAAAGGATTTGAAGCATTAACAAGTTACAGCAGCAGACGGCAGGAATACCGACTCAGTTCATTTATCCGGCAGTACGACACTTATGAAAACGGCGTTTATCGTACTACATGGCCCTCCGGAGGAGATGTAGGAACGGAACATTGGTCGCAAACGAATTGGAATCAATTTAACGCACAGGTTTCATACGAAAAAACCATAGCAAAAAATTACTTCAAAGTACTTGCAGGGATGCAAACCGAAGAATATATTAACCAATGGTTTGGCACCTCGCGTACCGGATATGATTATCCCGGATTCGAAGAAATCAAAAACGGAGATGTTGCCTCTGCATCAAATTATAGCGGACATGATGAATGGGCGATGCTCTCTTATTTCGGACGTATCAATTATATGTTTGCCAGCCGTTATTTATTGGAACTGACCGGTCGTGAAGATGCCTCTTCCCGTTTTATGCCCAATAAACGCTGGGGATTTTTCCCATCCGTTTCTGCCGGATGGCTGATTTCGGAAGAATCGTTTTTTGAACCGATAAAAGATAAAATCAATAACTTGAAAATACGCGGTTCGTACGGGATGTTGGGAAATCAGGACATCAACTCGGATTATCCTTATATGGCTTTACTTAATAGCGGATATGGATACCGGTTCAATAAAGTATTGGGCACAGGCGTTGCTCAAACCGCTATGGCAAATCAATTGATCTCTTGGGAAAAATCAACGCAAACAAACATAGGTTTGGATTTAGGAATGCTGCATTCCCGTTTGGATTTGACCTTTGACTATTACATCCGCAATATCAACGATATGTTGCAGCAATTACCTGTTCCTTCATACGTTGGTCTTAGTCCGGCATTCTTGAATGCAGGATCGATGCAAAACAAGGGGTGGGATTTTTCTATCGGATGGAAAGATAAAATCGGCGATTTCAGCTATTCGATTGCAGGTAACTTATCGGATGTAAAGAATAAAGTCACTAATTTATACGGACAAAAATATATTAATCCGACCAATACGGTACAGGAAGGTTTACCGATTTGGGCATGGTGGGGTTATCGTTCCGATGGATATTTTCAATCGCAGCAAGAAATTGACAATGCGACTGCCGTTTATGGCGGAGATAAAACAAGCATAAAACCGGGTTATGTTCGATATAAGGACATCAGCGGTCCCGACGGAAAACCGGATGGTAAGATTGATTCCTACGATATGACTATGATTGGAGACCCGTTCCCGAGATATCAGTTCGGTTTGTCGCTGGGCGCCGGTTGGAAAGGCTTCGACTTCTCCCTCTTTTTGCAAGGCGTTGGGAAAGAAGATATTTTACTGACCGGATCCGGAGCGCGTCCTTTCTACGTGGGAAGAACTGTATTTAAATACCAGTTGGATACATGGACTCCGGAAAATCCGAATGCCAAATATCCTCTTTTATTGGTTGAAGGACAGGATGGATCCAATCCCAACAATATTGTTTCTGATTTTTGGATCAAGAGTGGAGCTTATATGCGCGTCAAGAATATAGTCTTGGGTTATACCGTGCCTGCTAAAAGTCTCAAAAAAGCCGGTATCGACCAGTTGCGATTTTATGTCAATGCACAGAACTTGTTCACCATATCCAATGCATACCCCGGATATGACCCTGAAAATTATGTCAATGGAGGAAATTTTTATCCTGTAATGCAAACACTTACTTTTGGAGTTGATTTTAGTTTTTAAACACTTGATGAATATGAAAAAGATTATATATAACACACTTATTCTGGCGGTTCTCTCATTATTGTTCATATCTTGTTCCGATTTTTTGAATAGGGAACCGACCGATTATTCTACTAATGGATTCTATAAATCCGAAGAGGCAATCCGCGATGGAGCGTCAGGCGTGTATAATTGCATATACATGGATGGTCTTAGCGGCTGGGGTTATAATGTTCCATTTACGGTATATTCGGATCATTTTACCGCTTATGCAATGGAACGTACTGAAAACACGACAATCGGCGCTGGAACCTTGAATCCCGATCTGGCTCAGGTGTCGGCTTTTTGGAACGGTTTATATGTCATAATTGCGCGGGCAAACGGCGTTATTGACGGTTCGAAAGATTACATCGACGGATTGAGCGCCAAGGCTAAACAATACCAGGCGGAAGTAAGGGTATTGAGAGCTTTTGCTTATTATTACCTGATTGCTACGTACGGAGATGTTCCGTTTTTTACTGCACCTGTAACAGTTGAACAATATACAGATCCTCGAACCGACAAGTCGGTAATTCTTGATTTCATATTGAACGACTTAGAGTCGGCTGCAGACAATTTAGACTGGATAGCAACCGACAGAGGACGGGTGGATAAAGCGTTTGCATACGGACTTGAAGCAAGAGCTGCTCTTTTGGGCGGAAGTTTAAATTATGGTGGAAAAGGGGCAAGCTATTTCGCTACTGCAGCTGCTGCTGCACAAAAAGTGATTGGACAAAGAGTATTAGCTAAAAATTTTGGCGATCTGTTCAATATTACCGGACAAGCGAAAGACGATGTCCGCAACGAAACAATATTCGAATTAATGTATTCCAGCATTGGAGGCAGTCAGAGGAGTCATGTCATCGGTTTTGGGCAAATTTCCCGTAATACCGGACAGACAGGGCGCCATCCGGCTATGATACTTGCTGATACATACGAATGTATTGATGGAAAGCGCATTGACGAATCCCCTCTGTATGACCCAAAACATCCGCAACTGAATCGTGATCCGCGCTTTCATTCTACTCTCAGTATGCATGGCGATACAGTTTCGGTAAATAACGGATCTTTAGTAACACAAGTATTGGAGGCTTATGAAGCGGAATGTTATTTCTATAACTATTCTACGGGGGAATGGTATTTGGCAAATAATGCCGATATTAACAGCGCTGCCGCCTGGGCAAGTTTTTGCAATGCCGGTTCAGGATATATCTGGCAGAAATTCAGCAGTGAAACAGCAGAAAACATCAGTTCCCAAACCTGTAATGTCCCTGTGATGCGTTATGCAGAAGTCCTGTTGACTTATGCCGAAGCTAAAATAGAATTAAATCAATTGGATCAATCGGTATATGACGCAATCAATGCGGTGCGCAACCGTTCAGGGATGCCTAACGTTTCTGCCGACAGGATAGGTAATCAACAAAAGTTGCAGCAACTGGTCAGGCGTGAACGCAAAGTGGAATTTGCGCTCGAAGGCTTGCTTTTTGTGGATATACGGCGTTGGGGGATTGGAGATATTGTAAACGCCCAACCCAGTTACGGACTGCCTGTTCCGGAAATCCGTTACGAAGGACTTAGTACAACCGACATCCCAAATTTCAAGAAATCAGACAGGTACGACTTGAACGATATTGCTAATTACGATGCCTACAAGGATAAACTGAAAGTCCGCGATCTGAGTCGTAATTGGAAAGATGCATACAATTTGTGGCCAATTCCTCAAATTGAGATACAACGTAATCCTAATCTGACCCAGAATCCGGGATATTGATTCTTAGGTTTTCTGTATGCTTATTATATTATTTATACAAGAATAATGAATAGACGTAATTTTATAGCATCGGCATCCATGGCGACTTGTTTGCCGATGCTATCCTGTCTTCCTGGCAAACAAAAAGATACGGATTTTTTCGTAAAGCCGATTATCGGTTCATGGTTCGAATTTGAGCATCATAATCAGGCAGGCGCAAAATACTGGAATCCGGCGTTGCGCAAGTTTACAACTGAGCAATGGAAGACCTTAGTCTTTGATATGCACGCAATCGGGCTGGAATATCTCCCCTTGCTTTCTGTTGCCTACGATGGAAAAACCTATTATCCATCGGCTTTGCAACCAAGGCATGATTTTGTGTGCGACGATCCTTTGGAAGCCGTTCTCTCTGCGGCAGACGAATGTGGTATAAAATTTTTCATCAGTAATGATTATTGGGGCGATTGGACGCAGGTTGAAAAAGCCATGACGGATGAGGCTATTTGGCGCATCCGAGAAAAGGGGATGGAAGAATTAGCTGAGAAATATGCGCACCATCCGAGTTTTTACGGATGGTATTATCCGAACGAATCCCAACTTTATCCTGTCTTTGACGACCTTGCAGTGAAGTATATTAATCGTTGCTCGCAAATGGCGCATTCATTAACGCCCGGCGCTCTTACGATGGTTTCTCCCTACGGTATGCAATACGTTAAATTTAATGAACCATACATTAAACAATTGGAACAATTGGACGTTAATATTATTGCTTATCAGGACGAAGTAGGTGTAAGAAAAATAAAATTAGGAGAAACAGGCAAGCATTTTGAAGATTTATATAAAATGCACGCCATAGCGGGAAGAGCAAGGCTTTGGGCTGATATAGAAATTTTTGATTTTGAAGCTGAAACTTATCACAGCCCGGGCATTCCGGCTCCGTTTGATAGAGTGTTGCAGCAAATGACCGACGCTTCGCCTTATGTAGAACATATCTTAGCCTATCAGTATGAGGGTATGATGAATAAACCCGGTACATCTGCTTTTGCAGGACACAAAAGTTCGGAAAAATTGTATAACGATTATCTTCATTGGTTAACAAATAAAATATGAAGCACTACCGTATAAAAACTTTTTGGCTCGTTTTTGCCGTCTGTTGCTTTTTCAGCCTCCATGCCCAAACGGATATTCATACCATTCTTTTTTCGGGCAGGGTGCATGATGGTAAATCAGGAATCGCCGGCGTTGCTGTTACGGATGGCATCAACATCACGCGCACCGATGCAAAAGGACAATATAAACTGTTGAGTAATGCGACGGCTGAATTTGTTTATATCACGCTGCCTTCGAGTTATGATATTCCCATCAACAACGAAACGCCCTGTTTCTATGTTTCTGTTGATGATAAAACCATATCGAAACAAACAATTAACTTTGAACTGAAAAAATCCACACGTGACGACTATCGTCATATCCTGATTGCCTGGGCTGATCCGCAGGTTTATTATGAAGATGAATTGCCCTTAGCCGAAAATGCCGCCAAAGATGTAGAAATGTTGGCGCAGCAATTTAATACGCCTGTTTATGGAGTTGTATGCGGCGATATAGTCGGCGATCATCCCGAACATTACGGCGCTCTCAAAAAAATGTTGGCGGATACAGGGGTTCCGTTTTTCTTTGCAGCAGGCAATCACGATATGACATTAGACGTCCGGTCGAACGATTTATCAAAAGACACCTATAAAAAAACGTTCGGTCCTGATTACTACTCCTTCAATCGGGGGGAAATTCATTATGTAGTGCTTGACGATGTCTTTTATGTGGGGCGCGCTTATTGGTACATTTCCTATCTTCCTGAGAAACAATTAGCCTGGTTGCAACAGGATTTAGCCGATGTGCCTGCCGGTTCTACAGTGGTAGTTATTTTGCACATACCCACTTCGACACGCGAAACGCAAGCGCGGGAAAATATGCTCAATGTGCTGCAAAACCGTCAATACCTGCATGAAATGCTCAAGCCGTATAATGCTCATATTTTTTCGGGACATATGCACTACAACGACAACTTTGTGATTTCCGACAGTCTTTATGAACATGTACATGCCGCCGTTTGCGCCGAGTTTTGGCAAACGCCTCAATGCAGCGACGGTACTCCGCAAGGATATGGCGTTTACGAAATAAACGGGAATGATATTCAATGGTATTATAAGTCCGTCGGTTACGATAAAAACTTTCAATTCAGGGCGTATCCTGTCGGCGAAAATCCGGAGAAGCCTGGAGCCGTGACGGTAAATGTATGGAACTACGACCCGAAGTGGAAGGTGAACTGGTATGAAAACGGAATACTGAAAGGCAAAATGACGCCATATCGCGGTCTTGACCCTTACGCAACCGATTACATCGTTAAAAACAAACAAAAGTTTCGTTACGATTGGATTACTACCGGCGAGACTGAACATTTGTTTTTTGCCGAGCCGTCTTCTCAGGATGCCACAATAAAAATAGAAGTGATTGATCGATTTGGAAATAAATATACTAAAGAATTGGAATGAAAAGACGAACATTCATACAAAATTGCGGTATTGCATCGGCGGCGGCATTTTTACCC
>Ga0123357_10003285_pt1 | contig 18448 bp, 10 predicted proteins | sample TergutEmb28metaG_FD_89873 | JGI IMG/M metagenome (GOLD analysis project Ga0123357, IMG submission 89873) | Embiratermes neotenicus P4 segment gut microbial communities from Petit-Saut dam, French Guiana - Emb289 P4 | ecosystem: Host-associated > Arthropoda: Insects > Digestive system > Gut ...
ATAATTTTTTAAAAAAAATTGCCTTTAGGGGGGGCGGGCTGAACGAATCAAAAAGAAAGAAATGTCCTTGGTGAACACTAAGGGGGAAAGATTTTTGCCCCCCCCCCCCCATCTAAACAAAATGAGTATACCAGCTGTAAATTGTTTTATTTTGCTAACTTAAAATTTTGTTTGTTTTGCTTGTCTAAAATTTGATCTGTCCAAAACAATTGGTGCAAAATGCAGCAAGTGTGTTTAAACACTAAGACAAATAGAAGGTAGGAGGTTGCCCAAAACATAGAGCTGTTGCTGCCTGTAAAGTAGATGAATATTAGTGAATGTATATAGAGGCTAATTATGAGCAAAAATTGATCAGATGCAACATGTTGGACAAGTTGATGGTGTAGTACAGTAGTTGGAAATCATAACTCATTGCACTTAGTTGGTTGGCTTTAATTATTTATTAAGAGCTAACATTGTAGAAGTGTTACATTACAAGACTGTTGTCTGTCCTTTTAACAGATGATTGAGTTATGTTGCTTTGTAGTGATTACCAACACTTGAATGGAAATTACTGCTTCATTGTTGAGGATAGACTTGCATGTAGCTGAGATGTGGTTGAAATGGGCCAATGAATGGTCAGGTATAACCAGTGGACTGGGGGAGGGGCTGACATCAAGACTGATCAGGGTCAACAAGTAAAGACTTCTTTTATGGGTAAGATAAAGAGAAAGTGGACATATATGCATTGTCCTTCAAGAGAACATCCACCCGCTGTCATCTGGTGAATGATATCTGCCATGACAGTCTTGTTGCCTATCCATGCTGGATAACTGCCTAAGTAACACAGTCTGTGTGTGAATATTGTGGCTAGGGTATTAGCATCATTTAGATAGATGTGGTGACTGACCCATGTTTCTGCTGTGTTCATTCATAACTGATTTTTCCAGATAATAGACACACATGTCAGTACTGTGCTTTGATGCAGATCTTTGTGGAGGTTCGGATTGGTCACATGTATACCAAGGCTGTTTGGTAGATAATGCTGTATATCCCCAGTGTTAACAGAGGTTGTCCTTGGTTGGCCAAAGGAAATTGCTGACTCTGGCAGGAGACCCACAGGGTTAGAGTTCTGGACTAAAACATTTCCACTTTTTTATGGCAGGTGTGATAGGAGGCATAAATGCTACTGATGTAGGATTATCTGTACATGGTTTAACCTCTACTCTTCTATTATTTTTGTATAATTTAGGCTAAAGAATTGTTAGAGGACTAAACATACATCTGTAAATGTAATCTAACCTAAAGTAACCAACAGAACATTCCAACATATATTTCTGTCATTTCAAGCATCACATATGGACCATGTCATTAGCCAGATCACAGCGTGAACAAGGAACGTGGTTGCTCCCATAGAATGTCCTGTACACTGTTTCTGAAAAGTTCCTTTCGTCTTGTTTGTTATTGGTCCAAACAGCGCTCTGTCTTCTGCTCCTTGTCTCTGGTTCTGAATGGTTGTTTTTTCCACAACCCATTCCCTCCCCCACTGTTACAGAAACCGACCTACAATCCAGTTTTTGTCACATCCACACTGCAGGCAGAGACAGCAGGTGCCTCTGAGTTTTTGGTAACTGCCTGTTTGTCTACACATTTGCAACTGAAAATATGACAGTCTTACCTTTCAGCAGTTTGAAAACTCTGAATCTTACCTTTCAGTGATTGCTGTTAGCAAAGAGTGCTTTAAAAGCAGAGAGGGCAGTTCCAGTGTCATCTGCACTCGGGTTCCTGAAATGAAAGTAGTGTTTTGGCTTGGCACATACATTGCCAATGGTGGTAGAACTAATGATAAATAGTGTAATAAAAATATGTAAGTGTACTGTTGCCCCCAAGATTATATGTGACCACCATCTCTGTAGAGCCAGGAGATTTAAAATCCCCTATTTCTGGGAGATACAGTTGTTACACATGAATAAAATATAGCCATGTACCCCATACTATGGGGATTTAACGTGCCCATTCTCAGATTATTTTGAAACTGGCATTTAAACAACAAGCAGTGAATGTATTAATGGCACTAATGAATATGAGAGAATTCTGATCATTGAATTATTTATGATATTAACATATAAGATGGCCAAACCCAAATTGTTGGCAATGTTTTGGAGTATATGCAAGGAGATGTATACCGAATATCATATGCTGTTAAAATTTAGATTTTCACCAGCCAGACTTAGGCTGTAAGTCTTATGTTTGCCGTAATTGTGTACTTTAGTGATGTTTACAGCCGAGTTAAAATGTGTCTGGATCCAACAGGAACTGTTTGTGTGCAGATATTTGTTTCTCAGATATGAAGACTATGTAATTTTTACTGTGATAGTGGTCATGTCACAGTCAGTACCAAAGTGTGGTGGTCTAGCTTAGTGCTCGACAGATGACACCCACAATTAGGGGTGTATTGCCAATATGTTAATTGGCTGTTCTTTCATTATTATTTTACTAGTGTATTGTGCAGAATGGAAAAGGAGATGATAATCTATTAAGTGTACTGTGTTTATGTTTCCCTCCCCACATACTGTAGTCATAAAGCAATTTAATTCTTTGGTACTGAGTGTGAAGTGGCTCCAGCATAGTCCTGCCTATGATCATCTACCAGCCAGCATTGTGTTTGTGACCTGATGACACTGCTGTGCATCAGTGAATGTATGAATAACTACTCCAGCATTCTTCCATGCATCACTACACTTCATATAAATTTGAGGCAGATGACCAGAGAAGTTTTGTCCACAGTGTTTAGTGTACATAAAGTTGGAATTATTCTTGGAGTATGTTCCATTCTCCCTGCATTAATCAGATCCAAAAATATATAAATAACCAACAAAATGCCTTTAATATTCTGTGATGCATTTTAGTCACATTAGTCTCACCAACATGTTTCGGCCAGTATTCCAGCCATCTTCATTTGCAGATCTTGGTGGAGGGTCGGGTTTGGTCACATGTATACCAAGGCTCTTTTGTACAGAATGCTATATATCCCCTGTGTTTACAAAGGTTGTCCTTGATGGGCCAAAGGAAATTGCTGACTCTGTTTGGCAGGAGACCCACAGGGTTAGATTTCTCGACGAAAACATTTCCACTGTTTTTTATGGCAGGTGTGACAGGAGGCATAAATGCTACTGAACTAGGATTATCTGTACATGGTTTAACCTCTACTATTCTATTACTTTTATATAATTTAGGCTAAAAAATTGTTAGAGGACTAAACATACATCTGTAAATGTAATCTAACCTAAAGTAACCAACAGAACATTCCAACATATGTTTCTGTCATTTCAAGCATCACACATGGACCTTGTCATTAGCCAGATCACAGCATAAACAAGGAACATGGGTTCTAAAAAGTTCCTTTCATCTTGTTTGTTACTGGCCCAAACAGCGCTCTGTCCTCTGTTCCATGCCTCTGGTTCTAATTGGTTGTTGTTTTCCACAGCCCAGTCCCTCCCCAAAATCTTCAGTGTTATGTTCTTATCACAAGAACCCATTTGTGGTTAACACTGTCACCATAACTCCATAATAATTAAAATTATGCAATTTAGGTTAAAATTATTTAAATATTAAAAGAGAATTTTGTTGGTTGTTTATATATTTGTAGAGCATCAATTTTGTATTTGTTGGAAGATAGTGTGGTTTATCAGTTTTTTCAGTGATGGATTACTGGCAAAAATGCTATGTAATTGGGCCAGTGTATGACAGAAAGTATTTAACCACATGACAGTACAGAATTTTCTGCATAAACTTATTACTTTGTGACTGATGAGCTGTAGGGTTTTGTAATAGACAGTCACATAATATGGTGCACCAGAGGTGTTTTGAAGTCATTTGACAGTTTTGTATAGCCCAAGTGTAGATGATAAAATAAGACACAAGATTGCTTTTGGATTACTCTGCAGTATATTACACAGGTTTTACCAAGGTATTCTTTACTTGTTAATTATTGTGTTCTTTCATTTGTACCCATTAGAAAAGTATGGCTTCCACTGCAGTTGGTGTCTCAGAACTTGCAAATGCTCAACAGCCTTATGTTGGGGTCTCATGTAGTGAATTTCACTGAAATGGATCACGAAATGTAGGAAGTGTTGGTAGAAATTTATTTACGGCTTTAAGTAACATATGACTGCCATTGAGTCAATTTCATGAAACTTGCAGTCGCGAAATTTTTGTGTATGGAATTTTTTCCAAGTCAGATGAAAACTTATAACATAGGACAGAAAGATGTATAAAACAGGTCAGAATTGCATTGATACCATTAAGTCATGCCAGCTAAACCGGTGTGGTACAGACAACTTGGTAACGTTTGGTATGTATGCAGACAACATGAAATTCAATACACAGAATGCAGCTTGAATAAGTATACTTATAACTATGTGTATAATTTTACTCATGTATTTTTGTGTACATCATGTACAATTAAAAAATGCTGATAACAATAGCAAACATTTATAAAAATATAATTCACAACTTAGACTAGGCTGTCTCTTGTTTTGAGTGTGTTTTACAGCATGAATGTCTCCATAAATAAACTACTCATAAATTGTCAAGAGTTTCTTTGGCCTTTGTCTCAACTTTGCCAGAGAAAGAGGTAAAAGATGTTTTCTTATTTCAAGTGTCTGTGCAGCCAACATAATGCTGTGTTGCAGGCAAAGTGCTGCCCATGAGCTATGGGTTTAAGCGGCCCTGCTTGAAGTGAAGTGTAGCTTTGACTGCACAATTTTTCATGGAACTCACAACTGCTCATTGGCAGTATGAAGACATCTACTATACTGAATTTTACCCAAACCAATCAAGAAATGTTGAAGGTACAGTTATAAATTAATTTATGCCCATAAGTGACATGCCTGCCACCACTTGCTGGAAAACGTTTTACAGAACTTCTCAGCCAAATTTTGTGAAAATCCAGTAAACAGTTTAGTTGCATACTCTTACAGACAGACGGACAGAGTGACTTGGGAGTCCACACAAGGCATTCTTCACATGCACACAGATTTTTTTGTGCCCACGCGGTGCTTTTTCTGGAATAGAGACAAGTTATTTCCCTCAACCTCATTAACCTGTTGGTCATGTAAACACTGTGAGGTTTCAACGAGTTGGTATTGTGCCGCAGAACGCGATTAGTTCAACGCGATAGTGCCACGTCTACACACAAACGTTCTTATTATGTCGTCACTTTGTGTGTGTTTGTGTGCGTGAGTACGTAAATCGCTTGAACGAAGTCCACTGCTATGGATAATTCTGATGTATGTGATAAAGAGTCAACAATTTTTATATAAATCAAAGTAGCATATTACCTCCGTAATCTTTAATAATTTGATACTTGGGTGCCGATTGTGTCAGCGCTGTGCGGTTTCGAAGGCCGCCCGTTGCGTTTATCTTCAGAGCGAAGGCCGCTCCTAGCAGGTGCAATCTGATCTCGCACTCCGATAAAACAATGCGCGATCTCAGTCACGTACCTATTGTAGGCTTAAGGCTGGTGTAGCCAATTACTTTTGGCAGAGGGTGACGCAACTGTTATTGTGGCCTTGTCGGAGGGCCGCACGTAAAAAAAAATCAGTGGTTGACTAAATCGTCTTTGTCACGGGTTCGATACCCCCGTAGTCAGGCAAAAAAATAAATAAATAAAACATGCTGTACTGTTCAAAGCTTGGATTTACGTAGAGGCCAGATACGGATTCTGCTCACACCATATGTATGGGTGTAATAATATACCATGAAATGTGCATTGCACCACGCATGTTCGAAATAATTTAGGTGTTCACAATCACCGGTGATAATGGTATCGAATTTTCTCCATATTGAAGACTGCTGGTTTCTGGGGTGTGACACCGACAGCTCGTCAACTACCTCGGAAGAACCTGCTGGCTCCATTTTCAAGGCAAAAGATGTAGGCAGCAAGCATGATTTCAGGCTTCCGCCGCGAAGTAGATGAGAACAGCGGTCTGCTGGTTATTACGCATCTAGTAATGGTAATTCCGTACCGACGTTTCGGGACAACTTATCGCAGGATCTAAAAACCCTTAAAGATTGGACCAATAGGTTGTCCCGAAACGTCGGTAAGGAATAACCACTGCTTGCTGTGCAACAACCAAGAATATCGCAATGTTCATGTAGGTAGCATGTTATCCAAACGTTTGGTGCCTGTCTACTGAACTACACGGTGTCACCGCCGTTAGGGCATCCATTTTCTCCATTTCGGATGGTTTATGCCAACAAATCAACCGACATGTTATTCGGAACATTCCTTGTAAATGCTGTGGAAATGTTATATATGGTCTTGCCTTGACGTCACAGACTGTAAAATTCTCGTCTCCCTAACGAACTGACTGGCCATGACTTGGCCTTGGACCCGGCGATTTTTTCCTCCATTTATTTACTTATTTCGTTCTTCTTGACGCTCCAGCCCGATTCGAACCTTTGTCTCTTTCTATCGTTTAAGTTTTCGAAAGCCATGTTCAGAGAAGGTGTAAATGATGCTGAATAGGGCGTCAGGCCATGCTAAACCATTACTGCTACAGTATTACGAACAACGCGGGCAAACCTGAATACTCGTGACAAATTCCAAACATGGCGGGCTGTGACCTCGCAACCAGTGACAATATACAGCACGGTTGAAAACAATTGGCCAATTAAGGCAAGCCGTATAGATCTACAAGCCTAGTGTTGTCGGGTCTGTTGCGATCCCATTGCTCAGCATTTATTTTCATTGAAAGAGTATTGCGCAATGTCTTCACAGACGGCTCAGTTGCACTATGCAGTATTCTGTTATGGGATGAGTAAGCGTATTGACTGGTATGCTGCTGCTTGTGGCCATTGCCTTAGCCCTGTGTTTAAAAAAGGAAAGGAACAGCAGTTGGGCCAAAGAATGGTACATATCGAGAAGCAGTCACTCCCACCCATTACGCTTCGCTGTTTGGTCACTGGAAATACTTTTGCAGACCTGAAATTTTCTTTTTGGACATGTACACTTCTAAAAGCTATCCATTTGTATGACTGAAAAGGCCTTCGGGGCTGTAGGAGGTTGGGGCTCCCAGAATTTCTATTCAGCCCTATGTACCGGCCGCCTTTACCCCCAGGAGATATCCCTTGTACACATAGAGGCTGAGAAACTACCGGGGCCACAGTGTGGACGAAAAGGATTAAGTCGATCTATCCCGCGCAGGGCCTCAACCAACTGCGAGACAGTGTACCCCGTCCACACTGCACGAGATGCTATAAATGACGTCACGATGGCGTCATGATGTAGTCGCGAGCATACTACGGGTATCGACACGTGATTCTGTATAGCAGCTGATATTAACCTTCTTAAGCTGGGATCCAAATTAAGCTTGAAACTAAGCTTAGAGACCACAGTTCGGTTTTAAATAAATATTTCCTCTTAAATACTTTATTTTGTAAATTGTGTAATTTACCAACAAAATACTATATTGCTCATCTCCTGCACGTTTCGGCTTCAATTTGCTATATTCAGGGTGACAATTTGAACTTTATTCAAAATCACTTCGGACCTAACAGCTGGTCAGTGAGGCCGAGACTTGTAAGAGCTAAGCAGTATCGTGATGCATGTGTTGTATACTTTGTTGGTAAATACATTACTAATTGTGTTGGGAGTGCACGGTGAAGATGTGCAAAATGCTTTACTTTTGTCTTCTACAAAATTCAGCACTTGTTCAACATAATGATAATACTACATATCAATTACTTTCTTAATTTGCAGTAAAATAATTTTTGCTGAAGTGCATTGTTGAAAGAAAATGTCAGATTAAAACAGACGGGTGTGTATGTGAAGCTTTGAATCCTAAGTCCGTGGGCATGTAACGGCAATGCCGCAGTCTAAAGTCATGCTCTGTCGTCTTCGAAGCTTACGTCGTATGGTATCAAGTGCTGAAAACCATTCTTCACAAAAGTAGGATTTAGAAAAGCGTAGTAAAAGTTCCACAGCCTCATTTCACAAAAGGGTTTTTCCTTTTTTGTTGTGACCCATAACACATCAGTGATAGGCTACTGTTTCTTTTTGAAACCTGCAGGGCAGTGTTGCGTCATTACGTATCTCGCTAAACTGCCCTTGAAATGCCATTAGTCAAACCTTCGACGTAAATGGCAAAGGACTGCGCTTTTATCTCCATTAGACACGTTCTCCGGGAAGTAGCGATCGAAGTGACGAGTCATTTCTTCCAGAATGTTACACGACAGCATTCTGTACATCAGAAAATTCAGCGTTTCCTTCTCCCGGAAGCAAATTCAGTGTCGAAAAAGATAATTCTTTATTAATTCCTTTTTCATCATTAACAATTTTAGCTATGTCTTGAAGACTGTCAACTTCTTTGTTCGAGCACTCACTCTCTCCTCCTGGCCTTACGTTCAGATCTCGAACTTAAATAACTGCGGGAAATATACCCAGAAGTCAGGCTGGTTTTAATATTCACTTCGAAACCGCGGTCCTGTGAGACCTTTATTTTTATACAAAAATGTTCCGATTTCGTTGTGTAACGGCACAACCCGTTGAAGGATGTCTCCTAGCCGAAAATCCTGGTATTTAAAACGATCTGGTATTTACACCTAGAATGATTTCATTCGGTCACAATGTCCAACTTTTCGAACAGCCATCTGGAAGCAGTGAAAATTTTACACATATAGTTTAACGTTTTGACTTTGACATAAGCTGTGGCAAGTTCCAGCTTTTACTGGTGCACCGTGAGGGCATCAATTGGAATCCTGACTTCAGGTTAGAATTCCTTCATTGAATACACGTCCACTTAGAAACGAAACTCCCCCTTCAATGTTTGTAGTCACCAGCCTTTAAGACAACAGTTCTTCCTCTTATCTGTTAGCCCTGGACAGCATACATACGAGGGTGTGTTCGATAAGTCTTGTTACTTGTCGCCCCCATCCAGTGTTTCTGCCACTGCTGGAAGCGCTGCTGCACTGCTGGACCTGACCTATTGGAATCGCATGTAGGACGGTCAGATATTTTTCCTAAATTTCAGGGATATCCTGAAACGACGCTTCAGTAGCTGCATTCTCATTCTCGTCAACAAGAAAAAACCTCAAGGGACAAAATTAGTCGAATAAGGAAGGTAGGGAGCTCAGAGACGTTTGCGGCCAAACATTTCGGCGCTGACCAAGCATTGGGGTGCATTAGCGTGATGAATCAACCAGTCCTGGTTCCGCCGTCCTTGCAGTTGTTTTTGGGCGGATTCCCTCCCTCAGGCGTTGCAAACCCTCCCTGTGGCAATATTGTTTATCCGTTTGGCTTGGGATGAACAAACGTCCAGTCAAAAAATATCACCAACTTGCTCTTTCTGTTCGATCTGACTTGCCTTGCTTTCTACGGGCGTTGAGGGTACCAGCTATTAGGCCCAAATTAAGGGGTCTGTTGTTTTTGTGTGAGTCGTAACAATAAACCGAAGTTGTATATTCTGCTTTGAGGGATTCAGCTTTCCCGAGTTTGAAACCAAATAATGCAAATACTCGGTTTGTTAAAATCTGCCATTAGAGAATGGTGGCTTGTAGGCCTACTTAGGCTTAAGATGTTAAGCAATTAATATGTGCTCAGAAGAGAAACAGAAGGTTTTGGCTACGGCCCTTACTACATTGGCCCAGAAGATGGCGATACTACGGCATCCGGTGGCAGAAAACTTTAGGTTGTAGCTGCGAGTTTGGGAACTTTTGAATACCCCTTCGTTTGCTTTGAGGTGTGCATTAACCAGTCACATCACCAAATGTGAAACGCGCTTGTGCAGCATGGTATTCCAATTGATTAACGAGGATCATCGTGACACGCCTTACTGGTATGTCAAGCCATAGGTTAAGGATCCTTGCTATTAATGTTTGTAATGTTGTTTGGTTTATGTTACCAGTGTTGTATTTAACAATCTCTATTCCCTGAGGACTATTTTTTAAGTTGTAGGGGGTGGGGTGAGACTGTTCCTAGGTACCGCGGCCCCAAACTGGGCCTATTTATACTACCCCCTGACGAAGTATTAGTATGGGCAGTGGCCGGGGACGACCAAAAATGAACTGCCCCTGTGCCACTTCATTCAGCCCAAGTGTGCCATGGCCTACGCTGGGAAGGATTCCGGTCGTGTACGGCGAGAAGAACTGACCGCTTGAACTATGGCACCGTCATTGTCTGGAACTGTATTTGAGATGCGTGAAGTTCCACATGTCGGCTGTTCTCTCACCGTGTGACTGGTTGACCTCGTAGAAGACCAGACGAAACAGGCGGAGAGTACACTTTTATTGACTGTATTAATTTATGAAGCTACTTCGGGACTCAGTGAGGTGGGAAGATGATTCTGAACGGTGTGTAGGTAAGAATTTTGACGTTTTGCGAGGTAATGTCCAAAAATTTTCTGGGTGTTAATGATGAATACTTTACGGAGGTTAGAAAATAGGTCAGGCAAGATTACGTATTTTCTTGTTCCTTGGGAAGGGGTGGGGGTGTAGGTGGTTATTAAACGACACTGTAAGTAGCTCAGAATACAGCGTCGAATAATACACGTACATGATTAATAAGTAATTAACTGGTTAAAGTTTGATGGAAAATAATCTTGGCCTCAGTTGTGTTGCTAGGATTGGTGGAGCCCGAGGTGAGTAATGTCGCCTCTAGCAGAAACCAACTTTTTAAAAGAATTATCATTTATTGAACTGGGATAAGATAATTGTCAAATGGGCACAGGAAGACGTGGAAACGTCGAACAACCTGCTAAATAAATAAAGATAATCAATCATTTATTGAATTAGCGCAGTAATGTAAAATTCGTTGAAAGCAGAAAATCGTTGTCATATAAAATATTAATTTTGCCGCCTGGGGCTGCCGCACAATCCCCTCCCCCCACCGCACTATTCCCCTGCTTGACCTAAATTTGAGGTAGTGACCTGACGTGCTGGACTGGGAAAAACGCGAGTGGTTCTTATTTAGGATTGTTGCTGTTCTGGCCAAGATGCGAACTGGCACCCCGGGCATATAAAGCTGAAGTGCCACCTCTGGAGAGAGATTTCTCGGTCGAGATTCGAAGGGCGTATCTCTGAGATATACGCATAATTCGAGACAGTTGCCTCTACACCAGCATGTTCTGTAAAAACATTACAGCAGGCATTCTACATATTCTGGTTTGACAGTGACATGTTTCATTTGCCAGTGTTTTATCGCATTACACCTCATGAAAATGAATGCCAGCTTTATGACTGAATCGATAGGGCAGCTGCAGGATGCAGTCTTTGTTAAAGTTCGTGTACGAAAGTGGATTTCTAAACCACAGCACTGTGAACGAGGAATCATATGGGGTAGGAATTCTGAAACTCAGAATCGCGAAAGAAATTTGGATGCCTATGGGCTTCTGATGGTTCGTGAACTCCCAAAATAATAATCGAACTTCATGGTTTACGTGTGGGCCGGAACAGTGTTGTCGGTAAGGGCTGAACGGTCCAGGGATCGAATACCCGCAGAAGCGAGATTTTCCGCACGCGTCCAGAACGGCCCTGGGGACCACCCAGCCTTCTACACAGTGAGTACCGGGTCTTTCCCAGGGGTGACCGGGGCGTGGCGTTGACCACCCACCCCCATCTAGCGCAGAGGTTAAAGAGAGAGTAGAGCTATACTTTTACTCCTCCTTTATGCCTTCATGGCCTGTTCCAGTGTGAACTTTACCTCTGCTTTTACCTTAGTTGATTGTTTAAGTGAAATGCTGAGTAGGAACTAGTACTTTTTGGGTCGCAAAGTCTACGTGATTTACGGTTTAGGGTCGTGGACAGAAAGTGTTTGAGAATCACCGTTACTTGTCATAGATGTGGAGTCGGCTTGTTACGGTTACACCTTCCCCTGAAAAACTGCAGTCCTCAGTGGATGACATTTCGCCGTCGCCAACTGTGGCACCAAAAGTTGGGTCTATCATTTCAATTTACGTTCCTTGCTTGCCTGTAACTTCGCAATGTTATACTGAACGTGCTGTCGTTTAGCCACCGAAAGAAAACTTTGTTATCCATCAACTGCTGATCGCTGTGGAATCAGGAGGACCGTTACAAGATCTCAATTGTGAAGATTACCTGTGTAGCAATTTTTTTTTCTGCCGAGGAACATTTCCTAACTCCAGATTTTTCACGAACAACAGTCCACATCAATTTTAAGAGTCTGTTAAATATCTACAAACCAGTACTGTTCAAATTGAGTTGAGCGGAAACCTGAGTGTCCCCGGGCGTGCTCCACTGGCGCAGTTTCTTTATAAAGGAACAGGTTAACATAACTTCGATAATTTTAATAACATTTTAAATTTTTTTTCTTCATCTATGTGCATAATCAGCACTGCATTTATTTCCCCTGTAAATCAAAGATAGTGCATATTTTTAAAAGGAACCTATATTTTAAACCCTTCCATTTCATGTTTGCACCTGGCACGCACAAAGTTTCCGCGAAAATTCCCGTTGAGTCACGGGCGTGCCGCTGATAGGCTACTAGGAGTGAAGACTGCTCCTTTAGACAGTCGTTTGATATAGGATCTACAATTCGGCATCTACAGACTGTCAGCGACAACTTCACTGTTTATGTATCTGAAATCGAGCCTCCTGTGGACGGACTAGGCTACTGCCTGGACAGCAGAAGAACTTATTATATTTCCGACAGGGTCGACAGATGTTTCCCTTTTCTAGAACCTCCAGACTGGACTGGGGCCCACCGACTTTCCTATTCGATGGGTAAAGGGGCGCTTTCCTCAGGAGGTAGCGGGTAGATGTTACAATTTTCCCCTCACCTGCATGCAGTTAAAAGTAAAGGTTCCCCGTAGCAAGTCATGAACACTCAGAGGCGGGGTGGAATTTTGGGCTTGCGTTCTTGCTTTGACATTTGGCACAACTAGGACGGCAGAGTTGTCAGCTCTATGCGCCGGCCGCACTTTACACCCCAAGGAAATTCCTTTGTATTCCTTTCTGTTAGAGGGTGAGTGGATCCCAGGGCTACTGAATGCGGTCAGAAGGAGTAGGTGACTTTAAAATTTCCAAGGACACCTCCACGTAGTGCCGAGGTTAAAATTAGTGACACTATACCTCCACTCTCACGTATTCCTTTGTGGCGTTCACAGAGACAACTTCACCTCGGCCTTCGGCGGAGCGGACAGAACAGTAACATTGCAAATTTACCGGTGCCTCATTTGCTCATGCCCACATATCATGTAGGATAGCTCGCGCTTCGGGTGTGGATGTTTTGTGAGTGTAGGCTTACTTGTGCCTTGAAGAAAGTGTTATTTATTGTACATCCTGTCCGCACTGTGATGTACAACCCTTTTCATGCAGGTCTTGTAAGGTATAGCTTAGTGTTTCGCACATTGACAACTTCATCCTGTAAAGTGTATAACTTTACCACTAGTGGACGGACATACCGACCTTTACAGTATACACTGTGTGTATTGTGTATAAAAGGTAAAGGTAAAGTGATTCCTTTACAGGACCGGTGTGGCCCAGAGGGTGGGTAGAGGTATAGCTCTACTCTTCCATGACCGCGGCACTAGAAGGGGGTGAGTGGTCAGCAGCACGACCCGGCCGCACTTTACACCCGGGAAAGACCCGGTACCCATTTTAAAGAAGGCTGGGTGGGCCCCAGAGCCGGTCTGGACGGGCGGAAAATCTCGTCCCTACCAGGATTCGATCACGGACCGTCCAGTCCGTATTCAGTCACTATACTGACTGAGCTACCCGGCCCACATGCACTGTATATACACAAATTTATATGCAGTATACATGCATCTCTATACATTTTATTTATTTATTTGTTTATTTCTATTGCAATAAAAATGTAACAGACTCACATCCATAGTTTATTGTACGGTTCATTCTGGTAGGACTGTGGCAGTCTACAACACAAACACTTCAGTTTCTGACGTGGAGCTTTTTATAATTCTATCAGCGCTATCACCAACTGCACCTACGCTACTATGAGCGAGTCTAACACTACAGCATATGTCAAAAATTCGTTCACATTTTGCAAGTCAGCTTATTACGTCTAATTTACCTTCAGTACTGATTGTCTTTCGCCGATTTTTCGCTTGGCTTGCACTAAGTGATGTAAATATAAGTTTCTCACTCGCGTTGATAAGAAAAGTTAAAGGTGAAGAAGAGGAAACTACATATACCCAAAGTATTCAATTCTTACTCGCGACTGATGGCATCACAGCGATTCCGCTGTCTGCTAGCCTCCTACAGAGGGTAAGTGAGGCCACGGATCGTCTGTGCCAGATCGCGTTAAACCGAAAATTATCGGTATACTCGAAAATTGGTGTAGATTTTGAAGTCCATTAAAGCAAAATCCCGTAGAAATTAATCGTGTAAAACGAAACTTAACTACATTTGCGTCTATTTTTTTTTTTTTGGAGTTCTTGCTTTGTTTTACCTATCATATTCAAATTGTCGTGTAAATCGACCGTGGTCTTTATTGTGTGTCCATCATATCTTGTGTTCAACTTTTTCAGCTGCTCTGTGAGGGAGATATAGCTAGTGGAAAATAAGAGTAGCGATAATGAGCCTCCCTGAAATATTCCACGTTGTTTTTCTGTATCTTCTGTTTCTACTAGCTTCCTTTCTGTACACAGGCGCACACTTTTTTTTCAGTAATTAATGGTGTTATTATTATTATTATTATTACTTCTTATTGTGTATCTATACGTCATAAGCCTATTACTGGGTTTAATTCGTTTTAATGGCCCTAGTGTATTACTCTGGTTTCTTAATTGCGCGACGGATTAAAAATTTTGCTTCTACCCCCACCCCGCCCCACCCCACCCCAACCCCCACCCCCAGCCCGTAACGCCATAAGCATGTTATTAAGTGTCCCAGTTTTGGGGTTTTAGGCGCCTTCACAAAATTGCGAAAAGCGACTTTAGTTTCGTCATGTCTGTTCTTCCGTCCGTTTGTCCGTCCGCATGAAACAGCTCGACTCCTATTGGACGGATTTTCATATTTGAATATTTTTCGAAAGCACGACGAAAAATTTCACGTATGATTAATATCCGACAAGAATAATGGGTACTTCACATGAAGACCTATATACATCTATGATACTATCTAAGTGAATTCTTTCTAGAAAGAGAAAGACTTTAGACAAATCGTAGAGAAAATCAAGTCACATTTTATGTTCAATAACCCTTTTTTTTAACAGAAACTGGTGGCTGTTTATAAAATAATGTGGAAAATTATGCCAGAGCCAGACAGGCCACAGATGACAATATAATACGGTCCATGCGTTTTGCATGCTGGATAAATAAGTCTACAGAAACACAATGAGAATATGTAATACTTACTGTTTTTCCACTGCAATGATGGCTACGCGAACGCACCTAAATGTTACATTTATACGTACATTTAAGGTTTTTTTTTTTTAAGTTCGATCCCATTAGTAACGTCGAATTCATACACATAAAAAAGTGTCTCGTCTGAAATGAAGATCAACATACAGCCGTCAAACAACTAACTAAATGATAAATAAATGTACGTAGCTCACAAACTGAATGTATGATATTTTCGCGTCCATATGAATTTATTAATTCATCTGAATAGCGTTGTTTGTTTTACCTGTTCTCTTTGGTATGGTCTGTTCCTATCACGAAGATTTGTTTAAATCGAAGATATGTAGCATTCGGTACAGCGACTAGGTTACGGGCTGGAAGATCTATGGTTCGAATCCCGACAGGGGCCAGGGATGTTTTTCTTCTCCAAAACCACCAAATCAAAAATTGCCATTTGGAGTTAATACTACGATTGAGCTCAAAAATATAACTACACCCGACAGTACCGGCACACTTATTAGTTCAAACCTACCCCGCTAGATGCCATTACGGGGGGTGCTGATAAGTCCTTAGCCCGACCAGGAAGGGAACAAGCTACAGCAACCAAACTCGGGATTTATTCAACATACTCCCCACGAAGCTCAATACACGTCTTAGCCCGTTGCTCTAACTTTTTCAAGCCACTCAAAAAATTTCAGAAAGTTGTCCGTCCAACCAGGTCTCCGCGGCAGCATTGACCTCCTCGTCGGACGAAAAATGGTGAACTTTCAATGGTTTTTTTCAGTGCAGGAAAGAGGTGGTAGTCCAACGGGGCCAGATCCGGAGAATAGGGTGGGTGATCAAGACACTGGAAGCCCAGGCAGGCCACTTTCTTCTGGGTTGCAAGTGCCCGGTGAGCTGGGGCATTGTTGTGCAAGAACAAGACCCCTTTGATGATTTTCCCGCGGTGTTTTTCCTTCAAAATGTCCTTCAATTGCACCAGCAGAGAGGAGGAATACTCCGCATTGATAGTTTGGCCCTTTGGAAGATAATCAATGAGAAGGATGCCGTCTTGATCCCAAAAAATCGAGGCGAGAACTTTTCCAGCGGATTTTTGCATTCGGAATTTTTTGGGGCGGGGTGAGCCGCTATGTCGCCACTCCATTGATTGTTGTTTTGTCTCCGGGTCATAGTGATACAACCAGGTTTCGTCCATGGTCACCAATCGCGACGGGAAATCATTTGAATCGCGCCGAAAAAATTCCAAACTTTCCTCAGACGACTGACATCGTTGACGTTTTTGATCCGTGTTCGGGCATTTCGGGACCCACTTCGCGGAGAGTTTCCGCATGTCCAAATCTTCATGCATGATGGACCCAACCTGCTCACGTGAGATGCCCAATTGCTCAGCTATTGATTTAGCCGAAATCCGGCGGTCTTCCAAGATTAGCTCGTGAATTTGATCAATAATCTCCGGGGTGGCCGCTGTTTTGGGTCATCCAGGACGAGGCGCATCATAGGTGAAAAAATCACCACGTTTAAACTGGGCCACCCAGTTTTTGATGGTGGCATACGATGGTGCATGTTCCCCTAATGCTTCTGTCAGAATGGAGTGAATTTCCTTCGGCACCTTGCTTTGTGGAGGTGGAGGGTTTAATGACAGCTCGCATCTGCATGTTGTTGAAATCGCGCGCGTCGTCTGACATTCTTCTTTCAGCCTCTGTAACACGAAAAGACTTGCAATTCTAATCATGAACAGACCCGTCTTTCCTACCACACTATCGATTCCGTCCCACGACATTGGGAAGTAGGTCGGACTAAGGACTTATCAGCACCCCCTCGTATTGTCGGATATAATTGTTATATTTTTTAGCTCGTTTGTAGTATTAACTCCTAATGGTAATTTTTGAGTTGTGTCACTATTCCATTCAGTGGGCGATATGTTATCTTGCATGGGAATGAAACTTGGTCTGTCACATTGAGAGAAGAACCTTGAATTGTGGTATCAAGGCGTCCAGACGCCTTAGGAAGCGGTGTAGATTAGCCGAGCGGTCGACAAGCTACTTCTTGGTCAGATGACTAAGGCGCTGATGGATAAGGCGTCGTTTAAAGAGTATTTGCTCAGACACAGTCTCCAGAAATTAAGAGAGTAAATAAAGAATTTATTCACAGCAATATTGCCTTCGATACTTAGCTACAAGTTGCAAGGCAATACCGTAGCCATCCGACGACGAAGCAAACTAATAACCGAGTGACGTGGAGAAGTTTAAGATAAATTGTGTTAAGTATTCCAGATTTCAGGGTTTTTTTAAACAGATCAAAACGTATCATGTGTCATGGTATGACAAGAGGTGTTTGTCTTTACGCTTAAGAAGCCTTGCAACCCTCTCGCTGGTACTGTGTGTGTTTTTTTAATATAACAGACACAATAGGACTTACATCATATTTCACCCTCGGGCGCGTTTACATTCCGTAAGTTACAGAGGATGTATCTGGTGATATGACAGAGTGTACGTTTATTCGAAATAATAGCGACGACTAGATGTTCATGTTTGTCTCTGTAAAATCATGATATTCACAATTATGTGTGACTTCAGGCTATACACAGACATAAGACACAGACATAAGAGGGTATCTTTAATATTGTAGGGCGTGTAGCACATTCGCTGTTTGGAATGTTAGATTCCGACAGTGAAGCATTTTACAATCACAAAATTTCTCAGTTGGAAGGGGACCAGTAAGATTGGCTGAAGTTGATGCGCGAACAGTCTACTGTTGTTCGATCAACACTGAAATCCGTAAACCAGACCCTGCATGATGTGTCAGCTACTGAATTGGCTTTAACAAGCGAGTTACATAAAATTCTAAATTTCATTAACGTTGGGAATAGGAGAATTGAGAATAAGTATGCACTCACTGCCTTGTTATTGACACTGAATGACCATGCTACGCGAATACGGCAGGCTATAGGAGAAGTTAGGGATGTGTATAATACGATAATACAAGTGTGCTTACACTGGAGAAGTGGAATTATACACCCACAGGTGTTATAGCGCGTTCGGAACCTGATGGCACAAGGTGACGCACGGGAGGGGAAGTGAAGGGGAAAGATGCGAATGGAGTGGGTAGCCAGCAGCTTCGCACTGGACGACGGAGCACGGTCTATACAA
>Ga0123357_10003286_pt1 | contig 18447 bp, 11 predicted proteins | sample TergutEmb28metaG_FD_89873 | JGI IMG/M metagenome (GOLD analysis project Ga0123357, IMG submission 89873) | Embiratermes neotenicus P4 segment gut microbial communities from Petit-Saut dam, French Guiana - Emb289 P4 | ecosystem: Host-associated > Arthropoda: Insects > Digestive system > Gut ...
ATCACACCAACTAATGCACTTACATAAAATTTCACATTAAAACATTTAAAATCGCTCCAACATGTTTCAATCCTAAGATCATCCTCAGGGAGCTATGTTGTTCCTTGCTAAAGTCACTTTAAAAACACTCATTAATTAATTCCCTTATATTAATAGGGTGCTGTGGCAGCATGTCATGTTGTGTAAGGGTACATAGTTGAGAATGTGCCTGACTATAGGTGTGCGTAGTGTGTTACGTTATGAGAGACTGGCTATGGATTATGTGGAAGGATTCTTGTTGGGCTTGTGAGTTCGTAGAGGGGTTGGTGTCACAAGAAGAATCCTCCCACGTAATCCATAGCCAGTCTCTCGCAACGTAACACACTATGCACACCTATAGTCAGGTGCATTCTCAACGACGTACCCTTACACGACACGACATGCTTCCACAGCACCCTATTAATATAAGGGAATTAATTAATGAGTATTTTTAAAATGACTTTAGCAAGGAACAACGTAGCTCCCTGAGGATGATCTTAGGATCACAATATGTCCGAGCGATTTTAAATGTTTTAATGTGAAATTTTATGTAAGTGCATTAGTTGGTGTGATAATTAAAGTGATTCTACAAAATGCACGGTGCAACAATAAAGATATGTAATTTAAACATTATTACATGTCAACAATTACACCTGACAACAGTACAAAATTCTGACATTAAATTTGACAAATATAGTCAGACTGTACTAGTAGGAAATATGCACAGAAATGGATTACTAAATAGTCTAATTACTATTATATAGCTCATGATAGCTTTAACATGTGGCTTAAGCACAGCAGTCAAGAAAGCAAATGAAGTAAAAAATAAAAGATTCAACAAACAATCCGGAGTGCCACACTGTTCCAACATGCTTAAGGGCAGTCACACTGGAATCACCCTTACATTCTCAAGTTGCACCGACCTATTAACCTGACATTATCTAAGAGGCTACCAAGGCTCACACATCATTAAAGGGCAATGCTATCATATATCATTACCATCCTCTTTCAAGCTCACTTGATAAAAGATGGTAGAGGACAATTTCTCATGAAAGACCTTTCGCAAAGCATCCACCCAACACAAAAATTAAATTTGCTGCTGCTCCCTAACCACAGCAATTTTACTATTATATAGCCATGTCACAACTAAAACAGAGACATTGCATTATCATAGTGAAAACTTGGGTTCAAGCCCTGGCAACTCTCCGAGATTCATGCTGGATGGAGTTTCAATGGCGCAGTATTTCTGTTTCTGCAGTTTACCCCTGAACCATTATTCCACCCTCCATATCAATTTATCGCCAACCCCAAGGTGTCCATCTCTGGTCAGGCAGTACACTGTCACACCCTATTTTTATGTTGGCTGTACCATCTGACAGCACGTGACTGGTCACAGAGTACAGAGGAACATTTCTTTTTATCACACCACAACACCCAAAATTTACAACCCTATTAATCATATGTTAGTTATAAATTACTTCCTCTACTGGTTTAATGTCAGTTCAATAAAAACAAGAGATGACAGGAAGAAAGTTGCCCTTGTATTCTGCACAGATTTAATAGACAGTAAATAATAATACTGTTATAGCATGTCAATAATGCAAACTACAGACTGAACACACCATACCTCAGCTGGGGAATGTCATCGTTTTATATAATTTCTAGTTAAAATGCTGTTTCATGACACAACAATCATACCAGTACTCACAATGTGGAATGGCACACATTACAGACCATTTGCACAGAAGTTGGGAGAAACTAGGATAACCTACTGAAATCCACATTTGGAGAAAGAACTCTCATTTGACAGAGTAAATGAAGACTGGTTGAATACCACCTTTAACCTCTGAACAGATGATATAAATAGTACCAATCTGCACATAAAACAGAACAATTGTGAGACTTCACACCTCCACTCAAGTGCAGTTCAGGTCTTTGCTCTTCTGGAAAGTTATATCCATACACCAGCAGTTGGGGTACTAATGTTTTGGGACCCTTATTGATGGAACCCACAGACTGTCCCAATAAAGTGCGGTAACCAAGCACAAATCTAAGGTGGGTAAACATCTCAGAAGAGCAGAGGCCTCAACAGAAACAACCACTATCATTTGCTGTAGTCAAGATTTTCATTTGGATCTCTGGAAACACCTTTGTTGTATATGATGTGGAAAATTAAGTTAGGTACAGATATGCTGCATCCTGACAATGCATCAACTCAGCTGCCAAAAATGTGATATGTTATTCAATGGCACCCCTGAAAGAAAAATGCCAAACATGCTTCAGTGTGGCAGATCTGCTAAACAGTTCTTCAGTTAAAAAAGACAACAAGAGAATCCATTTATATATAATGGAATGGCCAAACTAACTTACCCAAAGTCATGCTGCATCACAATCCCTTCTATGCATGCACACCTTAAATAGGGAAATTCTGTATCAATCTATGCCAGGCTGAAAAGAGAAACTGTTTTTGGCTTGTCTCAGTGCCCTACAACATTGCATTTAACACCCTGCAATGGTACTCTGTTTTGTTCAAAGTCATGTACAAAAAGCAGCCATGTATCCCGTGTAATACAGCCATATTAAAAAGTGCACCAATGAGGAATGGTGGTCTACTACAGGGCCATGACAACTGCCAGCAAAAAATTCGTATAGGCTATGGCTGGGCAATAATGCTAGAAAAGTGCCTAAAAAAAGTCAAGTGAAGATGGACACAGTTTATTAATATCACAGTCATAAACCTGCTTATTTCTTAGAGGTGCAGAAATTATAACTTTGCAGCACAAATATATATGGTAACATCCACTAAATATGCATTCACAACAAATATGCCATTGGTTTCTTCTTCCTACAGTACTGCACCTCGAGGGCCATCACCACAAAACCCAAGACACAATATTATTTATAAGGATGGCAACAGTGTCATCTTATTGCACCAGTGACAGTGCCCCACAACATGGCAGAGGAATTATGAAATGTGAGGACAATATTTCCTTAAGAAACTTTGTACCAAACATAAGCAACATAAGATTTCTATTTTTAAATTAAAGTATGGCAATCCCTCATCACCCATGATATTCAATTTCAAACGTATATCTATTTTTAATCTGTGGGTTTCAGCATAAAACATATTTGCTGGAGGCACTGTTATAATGGAATCCCACACCAGTTTCTTATCTTCCAGATTTCAATAGCAGTGCATACTTGTACGATACTTTTACATCATTACATATTCTCTGTGTTCAATGAAGAATGAGGCAACTGGCTGCAGTTCCCCTACTCTCCGTTTCTGTTAGTGCCTTGTTCTTACTAACACCTGAGTTTTCAGCTGACAATGGATTGATATATATGTACCTCCAAATTATAAACCGACTTGAACTATGGAAATAAAAGCTGCATAAGCATCACACAGTCAGAACTCAGATGACACATGAGCATAGCACCAAGCATTCTCAAATAGTAGCAACAAAAAATTTTAAACGAATCAGTCTGACACAGAACTCAAGCTATGCATGATCAACTTGCCCGAGGCTGGTGAACTAAGAGAAAGGCTGGTCTTACTGAAAATTACGAAGGTTAAATTAGTGCAAATGTCCCAGTCTATGTGGTAATAACATGCTGTCAGCTACGGATAAAAAAATCAGAATTCAAAGAATGTAAAAATTTAAATGATAGCCTTTAAAAAAGCTATTTACAAGTCACTTCACTTAGACCTCTTCTAATGGTAGGTGCCCAAGTCCAAAATGTAATATTTTATTTGAAAAATAATGACAGAAAAATATTATCCCATTAACTGTATGGACTCAATATGATGTGCACCAATGCACCAGCTTTAGCACAACAATTCTTCAAACTGTCAACTGCTTCAAAAAGGGGGCTGAACCACAGGTGCAAAAGGACTCCACTTACATGGCAGCGCACGTGTGCACGCACACACACAAACTCTGAAGTTACATAACACACAACAAAACCATTTATTTTTGGCATGCAAATAACCAAAGGGACAAAATGTCTTTTGACACCAGATAAAATTAGGCATCTCATCACATTATCTGAGAAATAATACATCACTTCGTAGAAGTAATTACAATGGTGACCCAGCTAGTCAATCTACCATTTTCATATATTATAATAATATAATAATATGTATAACATTTCCATGGACCTGATAGGCTGATTGTAATCTCTAACTTGGTAAATTGTGTGCAAGTCAATATCAAAATATCTAAGTTTACTTCAGATATGCATTTCATGATGCCTACAGTAGCTACAATACGTTAATGTACTGAAGTCACCTACCATGCCTGAAGTTTTCTGTTCTTTAAAAATTTAACACTCTTTCCATAGATCTATTTCAAAATAAAATACATTCCTTTCTAAGATTATATCTGCGATTTTTGACAAACACATTCTACATTCGGCACAAGTACTGCTACCAGTTCAGACATTTTTCTCTACAAAGCAATTAGCAATAATTCACACTTACATTAAAAAATTTGCCAGTAATATATGCTTCCACATCGTGGTAAAAAAAAATGAACATGTTCTTTTGCCGAAATTAAAGCAAGCAGGATCTTTATATTCATAACTGCAATGATTACCATAAACACAAGATGTATGTGGACAAACAATAAAATTATTTTGGACATCCCTTTGTGTTCACAGTATTACAAAGAGTATTTAAATGCCATCGAAACAACTGTTTATTAATATTAGACAGATCTTCTGATACGACATGTTTTGACTCACATTTAGGTCATCTACAGGCCAATATTTTACATAAAATAAAGTGCAGCTGCATCCATAATTAATTGAAGATATAATGAGATCTCAATCAATCAACATATAATTAAGGATGACACTGTAATTTATTTTATGTAAAATACTGGCCTGTAGATGACCTAAATGAGGGTCGCAATGTGTTGCCATTGTATCTAAAGAGCCACCAGTAATATTAATAAACAGATGTGTTGAAGGCAGTTACATATGCATTAGTCAAATAACTAAAAAAAATTATATGACTCAGAATTCTGTGCGCCAGCAATTAACAAACTGGAATTCTTTTTGCAAAGAATACTGCTACTGATGCATCCTTCTAACCTTACTTCTCAACTGAAAAATCAGGCAAACTGAAATTATTAGGTCATACCTAAATTCAGTCATTTCTAACAATTCTTAACATGCTTCCTAAAATCTGCATTGTCTCAAAAATGCCTCATATTACACAAATTATTTTTATATCTCACACGGGTAACTTCAGAAAATACTCAGATGCGAAAATTTATTTTTAAAATTCAAATGAATTTATTTACAGTAAAGGTTGCAGTCTTCTGGGATATGACACTGTGCAGATTGGTATGCAGGTATCAATATATCCATCTTCAAGGTAGTCTAGGCCCCTAGCATGTATATATCAAACACATCATCATATCCCTGAAAACTTGAATTTTCATCAGCACCACTGTCAAAACATCCAAGCTCTTTTATTTATATTAGTTTTGATGCCAGTCATTTCAGACTTACACATGCCTTGCGTCTGGAGACATGGAAAAATGAAATGTGCTTGTTTCTTATTGCTTAGAAGAATATTTTCACAGTGGTCAGACTGGACAATATGCTTCTCTGGAGTGGGCACACAGTTCTTCAGACTTTAGGACCATGGCTTTTATTTTCTGTATTTCCAGTAAATATCAAGTTCAGAGGGTGAAAATTTGGAACTAAAACCACCTTCACGAATGCACACATAAAAAGTGTAATGTGTTGGATAACAAAACTGCTATGTTGAAAGATGTTTTGCAGAAGGGGATAATAGAACAAACAATTGTAATTGAAGAATGTTTTGCAGAAGGGGATAACAGATCAAACAATTTTAACACTTTTCCAATGTCCCAGACTTTATGAATATCCTGTATTTTATGTAAGATTATTTCCACTCTCATCTTACTCCAAAACAAATTGAGGTAAGTAGTAACTGATACTTTTATGCAATTTACTATGATAAGTGAACATTTCTTAAAACAAATTTCCCAAAACATGACAGATCCCTTAACACAGCAACACAATCAAAACCAATTATTTTTGGAAACACACATACAGGCATGAGCATTACTCTGCCTCTTGCTTTTAAGCTTAGATTACTGCTCTGGCACTTCCATTATGGGTGATATGACTAGTAAAGCAACATTTTTTTCACATAGAAACTTATTGTGATGCCACATTTTCCAACAAACCATCCTACAAAGCAACATTCTTCATCTTATGCACAACTTTCAAACTTTACTGTATTAAAATATTAAAACAATCACATTAGACATTTCCTTACAGCCTACAAATTTAAGTTCTGCTTATGTAAGGTAAATTCATCATCACAGGAAAGAATGCCACCTGAATTAAACATGAACTGTATTAGCCACTCATACCACGCGGCCTCCGAAGTGGAAAATCTGTGCTATTTACCTCCAAGGTTGCTATGTGCCTTAACTGTAGAGCGCTTAGGCATATGCATGTTAGAGGACATTCCAGAATTTTCTGTATCACAAACCAATTTTTGTTTTCTCTCAAACAGCTACAAATCCAGCAAACAATCACACAATGCCAACTGGTCATACCACTCTCTTATGCAATGCCTACAACTTAGCAATGGACAAATACTTCAAGACCTTTAGCTACAGGATGACTGTCACAGTGACAGGATGTTGCCACAACTTAAACTGTTGTCATGTCATTAGAGTCAGAAATGAGACTCGTCAATAAAGGTATGTACTAATGGTCTGCACAGGTTAGTGGCCAAACATGAAATGACAAGTAACAACTGGGAAGGCTATGGCAACACATACCCATCCCAGTCTTATGCACGGTGAACACAGCCAACCTGCTCCATTTTAACATAGCTTACATTCAAAATTTTAATGCAAGCTATGGCAAAAACATATCCATATATTATTCTAACAAATGTTAATGCACAGAGCTTCCACACAATATGTGACACATAGATACCATAAACACTATGAAATGCAACTCTGTGTCTTGCACCTAGACTACAGTGTTCTTCCTATACAACCAATTCAATGAAGAACAAACAAATATATAAACACTATCAATTCATCTCTCTCAATATTGTAATAATAAATATTAAAAACCATTTATATTTATATATATATATATATATATATAGCAATCATTGCATAGTTTGTCAACAACAATCTAGTCTTGTTTATAACCCACCCCATACCAACATGAATGTTGGCCAATTGTTCAGCAGATCACTCCTGAGGTCGGAAACAGTGGGCACATATATATAATATTTATACTTCTTACATCATACATTTTTACAAATAATGTTGCAACTACCGAGTTTTAATTCGAACAAGAAAACAAAAATGAAGACAAATATATGCTATTTCTGTGGGCAAGAACCAGCATCTGAATTAGGGATGTCAGTTTATATCAACACAATACCAGGGTACTGATAAGTCCTTAGCCCAACCAGGAAGGAAACAAGCTCAGATGCATGTCAGGGATGCATGCAATTTCAACAATATATAGAAGCAAGCTGTCATCAAGTTTTTTTCCTGCAAGGCAAGGCGCCGAAGGAAATTCATGCCATTCTGACAGAAACATTAGCTTGTTTCCTTCCTGGTCGGGCTAAGGACTTATTAGCACCCCATGTTCGATATTTTTGGAAAAGTATTCAATATCAAATAAATGTTTTTGATGCATCATTCAACAGCCCCCCAAAATTGGGGGCTGATATTTCAACTGGTTATTGGAAGAGAGAAATGTATGATTAACTATAACAGTTACGTAAAAAAAGGGGGGGGGGCAAAGATGTCCCTGAACATGCCATGAAGGACAGTCACATAAAGCAAATACACAAGCACTAGTTTCATTTCTTCCAAACTTATAAATAACTGGAACTCTGTGCATTGGAGAAATTTCAGGAAGATGTTTCAGCTGTTCATTATGAAGAGAGAAAGGAATAAACAACCGTTAACAGCTACATAATAAAAATAAAAGTAATATATGATATTCACAACTGACTTCAATTAATTAAAGAGTTTAGAAAGTTGTCAATAAAAGTTATTCCCATAGAAATTTACAGTCACATATGCAAAATTTCAACATATGATGTTTCAGACAATTCAAGGATGTACCTGCACAATCTCAAGAGGTATAAATTGGCAGAATAGTCTGATATGAACAAACCACACTTATTCAGTATAAAACAACATAGGTTTAGTTTAATTCAAGTGGTTACTGTGACATGTATGCTACAAGTTTCAGCCTGTTCTGAGACCATCTTCAGACACGTCAATATCCAAAACTTACAAAGGAAGATGCAATAAGAATCTAAGAGGCCTTATTTTTACAGTCACTACTTTTATACTGTTAAAACATAAAATACACAACGTAATAGTGTTAGATCAAAATAATTTTAAAATGTATATATTAAAAAGTTTTATTACATTTACGTCTTCATGTGGTGTAGTAAGATGTGAACATCACTCCACCACCACTACCTTAAATTCTACCCTGGCCCACATTTTAGAAATGGATTCCACAGAAGAATTTTATAAAAGAGTATGCTACACGTGACAATGCCACATCAGTTAAAATATACACCAAATCATAGAAAAATTTTAACACAACCTCTTACTGTAACACATGTGAACCTAATCTAATAAATAGTTCTTACATTACGGATTTTAAAATTATCTGGATATTACACCTTTTTATCATATATTTTATGTTTTAACATCATAAAAAATAGTGACCATAAACAAGGGACCCTTAGATATTTTATCTTCCCTTGTAAGGTTTTTGTAATGACATGCCAGAGGATGGCCAATGGCAGGCCAATACATCTGGTATACAGGTCAAGGGAACCAACTGAAGTAAAATAAACCTATATATATCAGACTGAATAAGTGTGGTTTGTTTGGTAATTAATTGAACGGGATGGCTTCCATAAAGATTACTTTGATATGAACATATATACATATAAGTACAGAATTCCACATCTGCCAGCATTCCTATACTGAATATTACATCATTAACTTTTCAACAGCCCTGCTGAATGCACAATGAATAATAAAATGTATAACAAAACCATTCATATGGTCATACTAGAAACTGACTGCATATGATGTTACTGTTCTTCCAACTTACCACATTTCATAGCAAAGTCTCAAAGTAGTAAATCTCTGCTTCTAAGCGGGCTTCATTGCTTTTGAAAATATTCCTCAACATGTGACAAGACTCATCTTGAACTATTCACAAATTCTCTTACAAAAGTGCCCTTGAACTCTTCCAATTAAAGTGGATACCCTGCAAGTTATTCTTTAGTTAACTCCTGGAACAACATTGTCAAGAAACAATTTAAGTAACGGCCAGAATCTGTTTATATAAAAAACGCAGGGATCACAATTTTGTGTGCACTCACTGCACTTTGAGATCGTGTAAAAAAAATTAATTACCCACATAACAATTTCTGGCTGTTCATGCTCCTACTTAATGTAAACTATGCCTCATTCAAGAAACAAACAAGTTTTCTCATTTTATTTTTGTCCAACACTGAACCTGTATTTCAAAAACTTTCCACTCTTCAAGTTCATTGTTTATTGACACAGCAATGTTAATGAGACCTATTTCTTATAAACTCTTAACTAAATTTTTTTCATGACACATACTTCACAAAAGTCTTGCATATGAATTTAGTTCACAAGCACGTGGCCACAATCTGACAGTCCATTTGCAGTAAAAGATGACTAACAAGTGCCCATTCCAGTCACTCAGTTATCAGCGACAATAACACAGTCATAGTGTCAGCATAGAAGGCAATGCACATGTATCTCGTATTTTCCTATGCTTGGCAACATGTGAAATTAACCTCTTTGTAGTACAATTGGACATTCTTCCATAATCTGACCTCTGTGGGATGAGGTCTTCCCATAAGTGTTTCTAAGTTACATTAATAGTTTCCTGACACATTTATTTTACTCACCTACTTCACTTCTGACCATCATTTGTTCTTGTTAGATCAGTCTCTATTTTATCCATATGCCTCTCCCACTTTCCTAATATTTAAGCAGGCAAATTTCTAATATCCTCAGGGAAAACCCTATTATTACAATAATTTTATTAATAATGTTTTCATGATAAGTTTTGCCAGTGTTTACCTTTTAAATTCTCTCTACAACTTTCAGTTTCACTAAACCCAAAATGACGTTTCAAAACTTCTCATTCATCACACAAGGCATATTTATTTTAAACCTCTTCCTCTCCAACCATCCAGTTTAAATACTTCTACTCTCCAAAAAGATCCTTTTCTCTTGTTCCTATTCTGATTATGATTTAGAAGCACATTTGTATGTTCAGGTATATGGATTTAATCCTGCATTCCCTCACTTATTTTGTTACCATTTCAGAGAAGATGAATCTTCCAACAGTTGGGTAGGTATTTACATTTCCGTGCATGGTTTACGAAAAATATATTATTTGACCAGAAAAAGAGAAAATTATGACATTAAGGGCATTCTGCAGAAAACAAAACAGAGATTATAGAGCACGTCTTAAAAATACAGTAAATTTCCTTGTTCACTCAATATATAAAAAATTAATTTCTATGGATGGTTTTAGGTGCATTTGCATATGCACATGTTGGTTATTTAAAGGTTAAATCAATAATCACTATCTCTTCAATTCTCAATTACTGCAACAAATATGAACTGTTCTGTATTCCTCATTGTCTGGGAGGACTTAGTGGATTTTGTTGGCACAGCTTAAATATCTACTGCTTTTATGTAACTCTCTTCATAACAATGACTCTCTTCCACACACTGGCATAATACCAAATGAAAGACCGTAATACCTGGATACAATCTATGAACCAGGCCAAGTAATTTTTGACATACTATCACTGCCCTATGGCTAATGGGGATTGGAGAGTGCTCCACTGTTACCAACTTCTGCTTAAAACAAGTGGTCACATTTAAATCAGTGACACCCTTGATATCTTTCTGAAAAAGTTACACCATGAAATCCATTTGGTAACCTCAAAGATTTTGTACTAGGACACTGTTGGGTTGCTGAGATCTGGTGGGGGGATGATGCCACGCTGTGACAACTCTGCACGGAGCAATGAGTTGTCCCTCTTCAGTTCTTCATTTTGTCGTCGAATCATCTCAATATCCAACGTTAGTCGCTCATTGTCTTTCAGACATTCAGCAAGGCGCTGATTCGATGAACGCAATTCCACAATATATTCACATGCCTTTGCAAGGATCCCACCCTTGCTCTGCAACACAAACCACACCATGTCTGTTAATCACTTCATCAGCATATTAATTTATGACTGAAAACTGCTCATTCACTTGCATCTTCTTCTACAACTAGCATGTATGTCATACAGAAACACCCCAAAATCAAGTTTACATATACTACGATTGCACATTCATCACCATTTGCTGTAGAATTCTGTCTAAAAATTGGTGAAGGAATACATGTGTTAGCATGCACAGAAAATTCCAGCATCCCATGACAAGCATCCATGTTGCACCCTAACTATACTCTGAAAAGCTTAAGGATACAGTAGCATTCTTCAGCAACACAAACATACAGTGAACTGAAGCTGAAGTTTTTTACCTTTGCTTTACATTCAAAACACTGCAGTTTCATTGTTAAACTCAGTACAATAACATGTCTTTGTATCTTTAAAAACAGCTGGTATATTTGCCACAACTGTTTGGAAATGGAGTGCCCCTATAGACACACCACATCTAATTGTCAAAAAGATGGTACTGCCATAATGACACTGCAAGCCTGGACACTCCTTGTTTGAAGCCACATGCGAGTGCACTGACTCAACAATATTCTGTATTTGGATGTTTGGTCTGAAAGTAGAGATACACCATATGCAAATGTATAGGTGGAATGTTTTGCTGCACTTGTAAATGAATCAGTGTCATATATACTGTGACAATCAGGTCGCCATCATGCTTCACATTCTCATTCTGACAGTGGTGACATGGAATTATCATTGATCTTATCATTCAGTGAATCATATTCCCTTGCATACACACATTCACATACCCTTGAAATCAGGATGCTCTCTTTGTATCTCACATAACGCAGGATAAAGTGTGGTGCCTCTTTATAATTACAACGCAAAAGGTACAGACGGTTGTAGAGGCATAGCTCTATACATTCTTAACCTTAGCATTACATGGAGGTAAGTGGTAAGCTTCAGACCACACCAGCTGCTTTATCGCAGGTACCCAATGAATAGCAGGTTGGATAGGCAGCCCCCACACCAGCCTGGATACTTTGTAGAATAGAAAAATCTCCTGCCCCAGCCAGGAATCAAGCCACAATTCGTCATGCCTTACAGCCCACAGCCTACTCACTGTACACTTCGAACCTCACACGGGTGCCATAGGAGTACTGCTGAAGACAGTACATTAAAACTAGGAGTTCCAAGCATAACTCAAAGCATACTTCCCAATCCATAAGTCAAGTGTCAGTCATAATTCCACAGTTCTGCACTGACACTGTGTCTATAATTGTTGACCTACAAACAACTTTTCATATAGAAGGTGTAGGTAAGTGTATGAGCTCAGTATAAAAATGAACATGAATTTTCATATGGTTGCCATGCTGTTATTATCATCATTCTAAAAACAATCTTAACAGAAGTGGCATATTTCCCAAGCTGTTACTATACATCACCTCACAGCCAACAAGGCAGGCAATGTACATATAAATGTAACATTAAGCCATATTCATGCAACCACTGCTGCAGCAGAACAGCAATAAGTATTACATATTCCAAGTGTGTGTCTGTAGCCTTAGTTATCCAGCATGCAATATACATGTGCATCATCTGTGGCCTGTCTGGCTCTCCAATATTTTCCCACATTACCTCATAAACAACATGACATTGAAAAAACATTACTGTATATAAAATCTGTGATTTGCTTTTCACAACAAATTTGGCTGAAACATGCCTAATTCTAAGAACTAAGTGAGATATGATCAAAAATGTACATTGGTCTTCAAGTAAAGTACCCATTATTCTTGTCAGATTTTAATGAGACTTGAATTTTCTCCACACATTTTTGAAAAATACTCAAATATCAAATTTCATTAAAATCCAACCAGAGGCAGCCAAGTTGTTCCATGCAGATGGAGAGACAGACATGAAGAAGCTAATACTCGCTTCTCATAATTATGCAAACATGCCTAAAAATGAAAAGAATTAATGTCATTCTCACCTCAAATACTTCAGTTATCAATACATACACTACAAAAACAAACAGAATGGTGTTTGTGTGTCATCCAGTGGTATAATGTTCCTATGAAATTTCATGCAAATTGGTCAAATAGTACAGAAGATCAAATGGAGGGACACACATGTCACAGTGGTCCTGTAGCTCACTTTTTCCTTGTTTAGAAAGAAAAGAATGCTTAAAGTACAAACACAAGAAAATATTCAGAGGCGTAAGGTTTGTAGATGGAGATTAATGAAAGTTAGTATGTACCTACAGTATTATGATTATGGGCATCTAGATGTGATACAGCGCCAACTGGTAGATGGCTGAAAACTTATAAAAGAACCTGCTACCTCCACCTTCAGGGTAGAAAAAATGAAGACAGAGGCAACAGGTTCTTCTAAACCCTATCTACCATATAACAAAATGCCATTTACATGTTTTGTAGTTTACTGAATGATGCTGTCAATAACTCAGACTACACAACAACAAATGACCAAATGATACCAAAACATATGTGGCAGGAAACAGTCATGGTACCTCCCCAGCCATTCTATAGAGGAAATGAGAAAACAATGAAACACCTCAGTAAGGGTCAGCACACTGGGCAAGATCTAAAATGAGCACCTCCTCAATACAAGCCACAAGCATGTTGACTTAAGCCAACCTGCTTGGTAAAACAGAGCACATCCCAGAGGACCATATACTACCACATCATTAATGGTACCTTGAACAAAATTAAAGGACATCCACATCCACACACCTCATGAATACCCAAATGATGCCATTAATATAGTTCTTTGAAACCTTACCCTTGCATCACCCACCTGGCCAGTCTTGGCACTTTCGGTTGTGCAGTCGGGGATGATTTTGCTCAACTTCACGATCCAGTTATTAATTTTGTCACGACGTCTCCGCTCAACCTCATTATGTGTGGCACGTCGCCTGTCATCTCTCTGTTCAGCCCATAACAGATAATTACATGTGTACACATAACACTCAATGTGAAAAACTGTAAATTAATATGCACAGTAAGAAGTGCCACATAATCTACACTTTGTGAGAAACAACCAACTCCTACGCAGCCTAAAGAAAAGAGATACTTGTTTATGATATTTCTATCATTGAATTCCTTCAGCTAAAATGGACAAAACTGCCATTCAATATCAGGACTCCCTAATACCAAGAAAACATGAAATCATGAGCTACAACTGGAAGTATGTTGAAAATGGATATTTCTACAAAATCTGTACATAACACTGAATGAGCTGCAATTAAGACTATGTTAAAATTGGATATGTGTACAAAAGTCATACAGAATATTGGCAAGTGTACAAATACACAATGTTTTGCTACTCATGTAGAAAATATAATTCTAACCACGAAGCAAATGAAAGGCACAGTCACTGTTTACCCCACTTACGGAGACACCTCCTCTTGTTGATTCAATCTGAATGCCTGCTCTAGGTGCTAGCGAGCGAGGATTTTGTGCACCAAACACATCCTGTGGTGAGCCAATTACATAGAACTGACCTGTGAACAAACAAGTTTTGAACCCAGTGCACCACTACTCACACCCTGAATTTAATGCTGGATAATAGTGAAATGCCCAATGGACACACCGCAAGCACTATCAAGCATATTCTGGTGGTCAGTTTCTATTAGTGTAAATTTTCTCAGTAATATGTAAGAAGAGAAAATTACTCCCTTGCCAAGCATTTGTACCTGCAGCCACATCACTTTTTAAGGTAAATAACACAGAGGTTAGGAAACTTCCTCTTCAAATATACTCAGATCCTCCAAACAGGCCAACTATGAGGACAAGCTACCTGTTTAAAGAGGCATGAAGAAATAATGAACACAATCTGAGTTTGAGTGGTAAAGAAACTACCTGAGTGTCCACACAGGAAACAGCTTACGTCAACATTTATGACAAAAAAAGTAAGGAATGTTAGCATTAGGGTTCTCTTCTCCTCTCTTGCTTCTGATAACTCTGATATGTTAAATATACATTTAAACAGGTGTCTTATGCTGTCTGCGATATGTATAAGGAAGAACAATTTCTTCATTAGTGAATGCAGTAGCTCAAAGGAATCATTACCCAACATTTCTACCTGCAAGATGTAGCTTACCATTGATAGGACTGGTAAGGACTGCTTGCACACCTTGCTGTACACCAGCTGATGTGGCTGAGAAGCCAGATGATGTAGATACAATCTGTGGCAGAGGATCAACAGTGTCAGCTGGACCACCCACCTGCACTACTCTGTATGTCACCGTGCCTGGAATAAAAATGATCCAATCTTCTAGCAAGCCTAGAGCATCACACACATGATGAAGGCAGAATGAAGACCAAGACCAAGACAGTCTTCTAGGATTTGAAGCCATGTAGTTTGGAAAGAGAGGTATCAATGTTTTGGAGAAACATGCTGCTTCCATGTCCAGGGTATGGTGAATAAGGAAGTACTATTCACATTCACTACCATAAAAATATTAAACCTCATCTAAATATTAATTACACATATATCTGAAACTGCATGTTCTCTAAGTGTACCTAAATATCAATTCCTTATATCTGACACTGTCTGTCCTTCTTGTCCAAGTACTTCAACCTCCCCTTAGTATCATTCCACTCACACTCCATACTCATAATTCATTCATCTGCCATTGATACTAATATTCGATAAGGACAGTATTGCTAAATAAAATGTTCTCCCTCTCACCTGCACAGCCTGTAAGTTTTACATTACACTATTACATAACTTGAAAACACAACATATTTTGGCTTAAGTACAAAAAGTGTAAGGGGGGGAAAAAGCAGTATGCACAAACTGACCACAGGTTACCAATAATTCTCAACTCATGTATAAGGCATAAAAATATAAATGAACAATACACTTTTACTTTATACTAGAACCTTCATTCCAAATAGTGCAGTTTTCAAAACAGACTGTTTTCTTTATAAGAACTAAGGTTTACAGGGCTATGAAGATTCATATTGCTGTCTGCTGGATTATGCCATCATGTAGTCTGGTAAGTGGTCACAAGACCTGAAGATGGAGGCAGCATGTTCCTCTGAAACAATATCCAGTACCTATTCAACTAAAGAGAAGACCACCATACAAAAATATTAATAAAAGTATCACTATTTTTTCTCAAGAAAATTACTTCCTTTGCTCTATTCCACACCATACTGATGCCACACAAGAGGCACAACTGAATAATACTGCAGCAGACACAATCTGATAATTTACAAGCAAGTGAAAGGTGGAAGTAAACAATTACACTTTCTCTCACTTCCTCAGACATTCAGCATGAGGTAAAAAGTGTACAACTTAGTCCACTTGTTTCTCTATGCCTCTACTTGATTATAGCAGCATAAAGAATTTATAAAGCATCATGGATTCATGGTGGTTACAGTCATTCACAGAAGAATGAGAGGGATTACTGTATTTTTTCACATCCAAACACCATAACACAAAATACACTGGTACTGTAACAAATGTTAGAATTTCCACTGGTAGCACAAATCAATGTCCTGCAGTCGAGATGATGTAACAGTACCAAATTTTTAAAATCAGCTGTAATATAGACAAGTTATTTACTGTTGAATGAGAAAACTCTGTTTGACTTTGGGAAGTGCTTCACAAAATCATAATTGTAATAAGAATCTGTATTAATCATGATGTGCGACTAAGTGGAAAGTTTATATGACACTGATCTTTTCTCCTTGCAACAAAAATTTCACTGTTTCACTGATACATCACTAGCACAGCATACACAGAGAAACCAGCAAACTGACAGCTGGAATAGAAACCCCTACAATATTCTCTCCTTAACACCCATTTGCTAACTTCATTTTATGTTGGAATTACCACTCATCAACAAACTTGTGTAATATAGTTCACTATGTTATCAAGAAGTTAACTCACTTATCACTGACTCATCTGTCTCATCATGTAAATGCCACCTAAGACAGACAGTGAGTTATATGTGGCAAACAGAACAAAGTGCTGTCATACTGATTACCAACTTTCCACATGAAAATTTACAGTTATAAAGCAATAAGGAAGAAAAGGACAAAACAATCACTTCCATTCTCCACATACAACAGAATTAGGAAAGCAAGCATATTAAAAGACACAAATCTAAAAAGCATAGAGCAATCAAATGCTATTTTATGTGAACAAAACTATTCCATTTTACTATCTAAAAACCATCATTGTGCTCAACATTTCATATGAGTATGTAAACTTTGAGAGACTACCTATTAGATGAAGAATGTAAGAGAGATGGTGTCTGAGAACAGGGTACTCCGAAGAACATATGAATTTTGGGGGAGGAAGCCAAAAGAAGCAGAAAGTGCAAATGATGATCTTCATAACCTTGAAACTGTGTGTACCGTGCATTTTACACGTATTTACAACATATAACCAACAAATGCACAATATATTTAATACCTGATTGTATCCGAAACAACTCCTACATGTTTTGATGCCTCAATGATGATTGAGGCATTGAAACACGTAGAAGATTTTTTGGATACAATTATGTATTAAATATATTGTGCATTTGTTAGCTATATGTTGTAAACAAATGATCTTCATAATTTGTATACCTTGCCCAGTACTACAGGGATGAGATGGCAGGTAATGCAGCAGCATGCATGAGAAAGATGATAAATTCATATAAATTTTAGTCAGAAACCCATATGGAAAGAGACCACTTTGAAGGCCTAAATGAATACTGTTTAATATCATAACTTTTAAAATGGTTGTTAAAGAACAGGGGTGAGAATGGTAGAACATGGCTCATATGGCTCAGAATAGGGGCCAGTGTTGAGTCCTGGTAAACACAGTAATTAAACACTTGGTTCCAAACAATAAACTTACTTCACCACATAACTATGTACTTTACAGAAAGAAATCTGCTCCACAGAGTTACAAACAGAATCCCAATTAACCCTTTGACACCGGAATTAATTCTCTCCAAGCAACGCAGCCTGCTGAGATTTTTTACCAGGGATATTAAATTGTATTGCCTTACTTACTTACTCCATGGAGCAGAGTCCTTCTTGAAAAGCTAACTGGTTCTGCAGCTAGTCAAGAAATTCCCCACACTTTATGGAACCCGAAGGTTCATCACCGTATTCACAAGTGCCCGC
>Ga0123357_10003287_pt1 | contig 18447 bp, 15 predicted proteins | sample TergutEmb28metaG_FD_89873 | JGI IMG/M metagenome (GOLD analysis project Ga0123357, IMG submission 89873) | Embiratermes neotenicus P4 segment gut microbial communities from Petit-Saut dam, French Guiana - Emb289 P4 | ecosystem: Host-associated > Arthropoda: Insects > Digestive system > Gut ...
ACCTTCTATCTACAGGGTTTTGAGAAATGGATTTCCTGCCTAGACAAGTGCCTCGACAGAGAAGGTGACTATGTGGAAAAATAAGTGAAGTGAAGTGTAATAAGTGAATAAAGAGGCATCTCATTATGTGAAGTTATTTGGTGGCAATAGAACAGGGAACCTTACTTTCTGACTTCCCCTTGTACATGGAAAAATTATCAAAGCATCTGAATTTTAAGTACTCAGCATGCTTTGTCTCATACTGCAGCAACGATTTAAGAGATGATATGTCAATCATAAAACAAAACATAAAGCATAAAGACCTTCTGCATGCCTGTAAACATGGGTCCTTATTTTCTGAGAACAAAATAAATGACAATTTTCAAAAATAAAATGCTGAGGTTAATATTACGATAAACATGGGATAAAGTCAGTCATAATTAGGATATAATATAATAGGAAACATCAAAGTTTACATAGGGCAGCTCAAAATGCTAAGGCTGTGAATTCAGGGAAGTTAACACTGGTTGGACATGGATCTTTGGGGAGACACAAGAAATAAATATAAAATTTTGATATACAAACGTTTTAGAGATCTGGCAGTTCAGAAGATAAACAAAGTATGGACAATGGAAGGAACAGGATAGCATAATTCAATATTCTTGGTGCTGAACCTTTGGGTTTGACTACTATACAGTTAATTTAGTAAATTAAATAATACTTCACAGTTCTTTAATTACCTGGATATTCTTGATGAGTTCACTGGCACCTGCAACTGTGGCACCAGCTTCCAGAGCACTTCTTTGGAGTTCCGCTGATTTACAAAACACCAAGACCGATCTTGGGCTGTCTGTCCGAAATGGATGAGGTACAGAAACAATTCGAGTAAACTCATCCAAATATCGATTCTGAAAAATTAAAATAAAATAAAAAGCATTACAAATAATCACATGATCTTCATTTTGCCTTCTACTCGTTACGATATATATTCTAACCTACATACATACACACACAAACACACATACCTTACATCCATAAGTATGTCACAAAGACAATAGGAGTGGAACAAGTTGTAAATATGCAGATATACACAATTTTTACAGTGTAAAATACTATAAACATTTTACAGTATTATGGATCATCTTTACACATAAAAAATTAATCTACAGAGTAAAAGGTGTGTTTGTATATAAGTATTCTCTTAAGGCTACTTTAAAATTAGCCCTTTCATTGTTAAGGGTTGTCAGACTACATGGTACTGTTGAAAATATATGTTCCAGAATAAAATGTACTTTTTTTGGGGGGGGATGGGGGGAACAGGTTGGCATTTGGTCCATTAAGATGGTGCTTATTTGATGTATTAATTTTGTGTATAGATGAATTTGTTTAAAAATTTACCTGATTCTTGATAATGAACTTCATAAATAAAAGTATATATTTGCATGGAACAGGTAGAGTACTTAGTGTCACAGTACAGAAGACTACAGTACGATTATTCTGTGCTGTCAAAAATTAAAATCCTGTACAGGCTAATACAATCAGACTTCCATCTGTGATGTTATGTGAACATAATTCATAAGTTGACAGGTCACATTATTCTTGCATCAAAGGATGAAATCATAAAGATTTATTCTTAATATGAGCATCAGTTAACCTGAGTTGTCATTATCACATTGGCGATGCTTTATTTCTGGGAAGGTTCTTGCTACACATACTTCATTGCTTTCCCTCAGGAAAGGAAGGTGCTGCACATAAAAAACGGCCTCAAAGGCATTCTGCGTATGATGATATTGCGTGTGTGTGTGTGAGACAGAGAGAGGGGGGGATGCAACTTCTTTACAAAGACTGAAAAGTCTGACAATTAGTCCAAAGCCTGTTGCCTAAGTGACTGAAATACAGCAACTTATAACTCTCTATTTATTGTTATGACCTTATATTGTATAATGACCTACTAAATACAAGAATGACACTAACAAAACCTGGTCCACCCATTACAAAGAAATATACTACATGAAGGGCATTGAAATAAAGAAAATTACCGCTTTAACAGCTCGCATGTCAAGTTCTAAGTTAACATAAAGTTCTGCATCTGGACTGTTGTATACAGTTGGATGATGTGTTTCACGATGGCACTGAACAGCATCTGCAAAGCTGTACACTGGCCATTTGTAATGTCTGGAATACCACACGTTGTCCACTGGATCTGGTTTCATACTGTCATCAATCCGTTTTGTAATACAAACAGCAGTTCTAAAATACATGAAAATATGAACATGTACAATGTATCTTGAGGTCCGAATGGCAATATGATTGAGTACTCGGTCTGGGATACAACATCATAGCACTACATAATCAGTTCCAACTGTTTCAAAGGAACATAATGCCTTCATTGTCAAGTGCCCAGAGGTGCAAAATGAATTTATTCTTCTTCGACCTCTAAACCCAGACTGAAGGAGTTGTTATGTACAGCATAGACCTACTTCACCACTACAGTACTGTTTCACAACTGTGTAAATAAAATATCATTTAATTTTAATATAAGTTCAGAATTTACAGTTTTATGAACACTATGGGGTTAGAAACACAATGTAACACTGACACATATGTAACCATGTCACAGGAGAAAGTGTCTAGCAAAACATTTACTCCAGCAGTAGTTAAACTGCTCATCTGCAACCAGATCTTTCTTAAAGCAAACTAAATGGAACTCATTTATTTATCATGACAGTTTTTAAAAAAACATACTCCCATGGACAAAAAGAAAATGTACTGAGAAGTCGGAAACTAAAAGACACCACATATCCTTTTGTAGCACTTATTGCTATAGAATATCATGGTGCATTAATTGCTGCTAAGCAACAAAAAAGTAGTGGTAATAGATCACTCACGACTAACTCGTTAGGTATAGTGTTTTCTACCAAGTGCCCTGCCAAACATCACTGGACATTCCTTGATAAATCATGGAATAAATAAATACTTTGCAAAATGGTAAAAAATTCCAAATATCCCTCAAAATAATGTGGGAATTTTTGTCTGGCAAATGGCAATACTGGTGTAATCTCCTTGCACTACCAACTGCCTCTTCATTTCATTCTGGTCAGTTCATCTTATGGCTATATTTGATCATATATTGTCTGTTTTCATGGGTAGGATTTCCACAGGATATGAACAATTATTTTGTGGATTTACTCTATGAAAAAAAAAAAGTTTGGAAACACAGGGTTTAGGGTAAGGTAGTAACCAAGAATGGGAAAATGTAGAAAACTAGAGACATACAGATTTTATACACATGGGACTTTAAAATAAGCAGTTTTCTTGCCCCTTTAAAACTGCAATATAGTTCAGTTATAAACAAATATTTCCTCACTCAATACAGAAATGTACTTACTTTTTTTTCCGTAAGCTATGTGGTACAAACTCTGCTTTCTTCACTTCTACTTTAACTTTCTTCTTTCTTGCTTTCTCTCTTGTTCCTTTCCTTGCAGCATAGTTACGGACTTGCAGTACTTCATTCACACCCACTCTGAAGGGTGTCACAAATTTTCCATTTCTGATGCCACAGCAATTATACAAACATGAAATAATTCTTCCTAGAAATCAATTTATGTTATAGTAATGCATTTTCTTCTGCAAAGCTATTCTATACTATTCACACCAGTCATTACAAAAGACACACTTTCTTTGATCAGTTCAAGTAGACAGAGCATTGGTTTGACACATTAATTCCAGGACCCAACAGGGCAGATGCTCTAACACCTTAATTATTTTGTTAGATGATTTTATGACAAGCTTGTTACTTACAGACTTTGTTAGCCACAAACAAAATGTTATATTTTCCTGAATAAAATAATTTGCTTTACGTAGCCTGTGCTCTTATATGACCCCCTTCCTTAAAACCATAATTTTATTCACTCGCAAAGCTGTGTCATTCCATAATAGTTACAGAGGTTGAAAAACGTGGTTGTCTGGTTGTCAGTGGTCACAGAAGTTTTGGTTGGTGACTATTTTGTATGCTGTGTTCAAAACTTGGCTTCTGGTGTTCTGGCATTATCAGTCGGTAATGTGTGGCAAAGAGGTAATGGTCAGTCACTTTCCAGACACTACACAGCAACACAACTAGAAATTGTAACTACTAACTTCTCTTTTAAATTTGATGTTCTCCCCTTTATACCAGGCCTGTCCTGCAAGTGTTTGGGACACACAGTTTGATAACAGGAAGAAACAAATGTAGTATGCTGAATGAAGGCTAATGCCACAGCACAGCACCAAATCCACCTTTGCCTAGTGGCCAGATTTTCTTTTCAGTGATGTAAATAGTTTTTGTATGCATGTAAAAACTAAATGGACCTTCTCACATTAAAACAACAAACCATAACTCACAGAAACATTTCTGTAATAAACACTTTTGTGCATGACCATCAGCAGATGAAACACAAAATATTTTTCTGGCTACAATCATTCACCAGCAACAGTCACGATCAATACATTTATCTGGCTATAAGGCTTTCTGAAGTTCACAGTGTCTGTAATTCAGTACTTTTAGAATTTGCTGTGCCCACAGAATAACACACAGAGGAATAAGAATGAGAAGTCCTGCCATTCTGCAACTGACAACCTAAAACAACATGGAGTAAAGGGGTGAAGGCCATCAGTCACATTTAAGTTGTATATCATATTATTACATAACTTTAATGCAACATGTTTCAGCTTAAGTTCAAAAAGCTATCATCGGGAAAAATTATAATACCGAATAAAAGTTATGTAAATTACGGCATACCACCATTCATGTAGGAATATATAGTTGAGATTTCAACTTTAAATTTTTCATAAGATAAGACAGCAGAATTCATTGAACTTCTTTGAGCAGATACAGGCTCTGCATGAAGTGACATAAAGATGGGTTTAAGACTGAGTAGTCAAAAGTTAAAATCAATGTCCAGTTTTTCTAGGTGAAAGTGACAATTCTGTAATACGTTAGTGTTCAGCCTCAAAGGGGGTGTCCTGCAATATTGCGATAATCAGAATTATGTTCTGCATTACAGTTTGTTTTGCTCACACAAGCAAGCACGTTAAAGTATAGTATTAATTCACACATGCAGGAGTGGAAAAATTTTCCACAAATCTAAAAATTAGCACCTATTTGACAGTCTAAATTTTGTGGCCATATAATATTATATTTTGGTTAATCTTCCTAAAAAGGGGTAAACAGATTCTTGGGGTCTAAAGAAGGGGTCAGAGGAAAGATAAATTCCCTCAGAACTCTGAAGTTTGGTACTGTTAAATAAACTTACTTTAGCAAGGAAGTAAATCTGCATCAATATGTAGAATCACTAAGACAAAGCACAGAATGACACCTTTTCCATTCCAAAATATCAACCAACTTCACATGTAGAATACTCCTCCCACCAACCCTGACACTCTGTTCAACTCTTTCTTAATCATATTACTCCTTCACTGCTCATTTGCTTGTCACATTACAATAAGTAGCTTATGAAGCTGACTGACACATAAACAAAAATTCAGGAACATATTAGGGGATTTAAACATGGAAGCATTAATGGAAACTCCACTTCTGTGTACCCCACAGACTATATTGTTGTTTTTCTCACACAAGCAGGCATGTTAAAATGCAGTATTAATTCATATATGGAGGGATGTAAAACTTTTCCAAAAAATATAATGGCAACCTCAAAATTCTAAGTGCCAGAAGGGTGATTTGAAGCATTATTGAGGACCCACAAATGTAAGGCACCATCATACAAAATTTAACCGCCTTAACAACCTGGTACATGGGATTTGTGCACCCCTGCATATAGGTATTTCTATGCATTCCCTGTAACCCTCACCACAACACAATTAGGATAATGTTTGTATAGTGACTAGGCTACGGGCAGAACGAAGCGGGGTTCGATTCCCGTCAGGGACATTTTTCTCTCTTCCAAAACAGCTAGATCGCCTTTGGAGCTCAGCTAACCTCCTGTTAAATGGGTATCAGGGGTTTTTCCCCGTCGGTAGAGCGGCCGAGGAGTGTAGTTAACCACCTGTCTCTACCTAGTGTCGAGGTTAAGCACCTACGTCCCAGTCAGTATGGCAACTGTACGTACATCGCCATGATTAAAAAAAAAAACTGGTCTCTGAACATCAACAAAAGGAACTTTTATCCACTTTGCATCTTCTCAAACTATTTCTGATTGTCTTAGTCACTAACATCTATGATATGATCTTCCAAGCTGACTTTGCTTATGAGGTTCTCCGAACAAAATAATACTGAAGTGCTGTTTACGATACGGGTACTCCAACACACCACATTCACGTGCGTTTTTTTAATCCTACACAGATACTCCACCCGGTTAAATTAGCTACACTGGCCGGTAGGCGGACTGAAAACTGTATCTCCTTCGTCAACGGAAGACAATGTAAACTTAATGATAAGCGGAGAGTAACGCCCACCGAAACCTGAAGTATTTACACCGCACCCAACATAAGGAATCAAACAATGTACATGTAAACAATATGCAGAACTGGCAGCACGTCTAACCTATTACAACCGGTTCTAAACCAACACACCAACACTCATATTTTACATAAAGCTGAGTTATTTGTCCATATGATAACAAATGGATGATTGTATACTCTTACTTAGGCCCAAAGTGTCAATAGTCTTGTCCTGAACAACCTCTCTGCATATATTTCAAATTGAAAACATTCTACCTACTAACCTCCAAAAGCACCAGCCATCTTAGCTACACGTATCGTGTTCACTCGGTGTCGGTCGTGGTGGCGGTCGTTACCAACAACCAATCCCACAGCAGAACAATTTCCGATTTCCTGAGTACTAATGGCGGATCTGTGTGTGTCAATATAGTTTTGTTTACTACATAATACCACAAATATTTTACCACGATAATTCGTTTGGTGCGTGCTTAGAGGTAGATGAAGGTGCGTGTTAGTATTATTATATGGAAATATCTTCGTGTGCAGAAGCGGTGCAGAAAGTACAACCGAACTAAATGAAAGGTTGTATGTAGAGAAGGGGCTACAAGGGGGTGACATGAGAGTAGCCATCTGTCCTCAATAAAATGTATGTTTTTTCGCACTTTAGTGCAGCTTTATGATAAAAAATCAACCATTAATCACGTTGAGGCTGTTTAACTTGAAGGGAGTCCCCATGTTCATTCATCTAAAAGAGGAATAATACATTTCGTGTTAAGCCTATGCTTTTGTAACAGGTACATTCTTCTGGAAGCGAGAGTGTGAAGAGGGTGCAAATATTTGTATTACAGATTACATGTTAACACATGGTAAAATTAGTGTCGGTATTAAGTTTATTTTGTAAGTCACGTGTGTATTAGGACTCCAAGAAGATCAGCTTCTACGAAATACAGGTGTTTGTTTGCCTGGACGCCACATATTCTTCCCCTTTCTTGTATTCTTTATAAATTTTCGTTTATCACTTAAGTTGGATGTTTATAGGGCATCGTGTTGTAATTATGACTGCTTCACATTCATTTGTTTACTGACTGTTCTGAGTTAATTTGGGCAGTTAATACCGACACATCGTGCTCTTATGGCACAGATTGGTGGTTTGTGTATTGATGTACTTCACGGAGAAATTTCAGTTTAAGTTAGTTACATCAATGTCTGGCTGGTATGTTGATGTTTTGGTGTTAGGTTACATTTGACACTGCTTACATTTATGGAATATGTAAAAGTTATTTTATATCTTGCTTTTGTTAGTGATGACGTGAAAGAGAGATATTGCTAAGAATGAAAGAAGCGAATTATGTTTCAGGTACATGTAGTGAGTGTGATGAGTACATACATTTACTTTTGAGCTTGTTGAAGTGGATGTTGTTGCATTGTGTTAGATATATGTCATTTTCTGCCTTGGTTGTAATTATTTATTATTTGTAGAACCGGATGCTACGGTGTCATTAAATAAACCAAGAGTAAATTCAAAGAGATGGCATATTTGAAGAATAAAGTCTTCTGGGATGTTGTTCTATGCTGACTGGTAAATAGTTATGGACATTTTGAGGAACTGTTGTGTATTTTTCTTTAATGTCAAGCATTCTATATGCTGTGAGAACCTCAAATGTCAGACTAATGTTTGATAGTTTCTGTCTCTGTTTGTATGTGCATAAGCTGTGATAGAATTAAGAAATATGTTTTTGTATGTAACTTATTCCTTTGTCATTCAGTGTCTGATGTTGAGATGCAATGCTGTCTGATGAAGGACATATGTTAAAATAAATTGAAGTGCAAACTTCCAGCCTGATCTGTGTGATGTGACTTTGGCTGTAATTATCTGCCTAGTTGGATTTTTGCTTGATGGGTTTTGAGGAATTTTGATCGGGTTTTTACTAAAAGTTAGAGCTGAATACAGTTCATTATGGAAGTATTCTTTTGTAAAAGTGTACTGTTACTGTTCATCAGAGCTGTTAATAACAGCCAGGAGCATGTAGAATGCCAAGATTCAAAGAATGCATGTGGAAAAAAAACTTTGTCCTCTGGTATGGGTTAGACTTTTCCAGTCTTGCTCTTTGCATCAGTACAAATTCAAGCTTTCCAAAAATGTATAGGATGAACAGTTTGCTTGCAATCTGGTTTATATTTTGGGGAGTTCCCTACCTATAATTTAGTGATGCAAACTCAAAACATTTCATCATTCTGTCATGTAAGTAGCTGACCTACCTTTTTGTGCCATTTCTAGTAACACACACTTTATATTGCCACAATGAAACTGCATGACTGAAATTGTTAACAGTCTTAATAGAACTGGAATTATAAGTAAAAAATTGCTGTCAGTGTATGGTTTTATGGAGGACATCCCTGTGTTTGTAAGACATTCAAAGTAACCTGTTGTGTATCTGTAAAACATAACTACCCATCTTTATTTAAATATAGCTACATGTTTCAGTCTGTAAAGACCGTCATCAGGCACCCATATTGTAATGGTGGCCTGAAACATGTAGCTATATTTAAAGAAAGATAAGTAGTTGTGTTTGCAGATATGTAATGGGTTACTTTGAATCAGTGTTTGGAGTTTATAGTACTGATAATACAGTATCTCCCCACTACGACTACCATCATAATCAAATAAAAATTTACAAATTTGTTGAAAAAGATATATACTATGGGCTTATTTCAGTAGTTACTTTTGGAAGAATCGAAAGTACCTTACAAATGTGGGTGACAAAACATGAGATGAATTACAGTATGTTACTTTGCATGGGTGGCACTATTCAAAACAAGGTCCATACTGTGACATACTCTGTAAGGTTGGCTGCACCATATGATATCACAAATTCCGAGAGTGCAATAACATGAGCAACAACTTATTGTTTGTAGTGGTTGTTTCACAGGATATTTACTGATGCCACCTACAGAAAATAAGGAATTGTCTGAAGCCCGTTCATTTGTTTGTACCAATAAATGAATTTTTTTGTCATGTGTTAATGTAACCAGAGTACCCACAGTTGTATTTTTCTGGCAGGTTTTTATCTCTCAGTATTGATTTTAAGTTCATGGTGTGTATTGCTGTACTTTACGATTTTCTTGTTCTCTTGCAGGTTTTAGCATGTCACGCACTCACAAGGATAAGTATGAAAATACCAACCCGCGTCGCACTCACACCATCATGTCAAGTGAGGATGCAGCTGCTGGAAAGAAATCTAATTGGCCGGAATTGGAGATAACAGGTAAAGACAATTTTTATTCATTTTTCTGGTTTCAAACTTGGAAACTGGATTATCTTCATTGTGTTTCTCTCTTTGAGTTACATTGTGAGAAGACATGACATTCAACTCTGTGGACTGACATTTGAAAATGGTTGTTTTGATGAAAGTGGTACTGATAATGGTGGCAGGGAAGTGAACTTCGCTACATTCACAGCTGTAATTGTCAAGAGACATGTTCCCATATTAACACATTGGTAAATACTCTTGAACTTCACCTGATGGGAAGACACAGGGTCAGGTTGATCTTATCTTGATAGACAGGAGATAACATGTAGGTACACATGACACATGTTTTTTCCAGAGTGGCTGGTTGGAATATTGATCATAATCAGGTGGTTGTAAAAGTTAGGGAGAGACTGTCTGAGAAAGCAAACAATGTAGAAGTTTGATATGATGAGCTAATTCTCAAGGAAGGTGAGTAGTGTGGAAGTTAAAAAACAGCATGCAGTTACAGCATCAGACAGCTTAGCAGCTTTGTGGAACTTTGATGACAATTGGGATGTACAGCTGGCTTGAGGAAGTATTAGTGAATATTGCAAATTTCAGGTGTAGGATGTCTGGGATATTTTACATTGATGCATCATACACCATGGTTTGGTGAAGAATGTTCCAAATTTTTTAGATCAAAGGAGTGCAGTGATCATTGAATCTGAGCCAAGTTAATGGAGATAATCCGAAGAATGTGAACATGAAACTGGCAAGCATCTTGTGAACAGAAAAGCATAGTAATATCTGGAAGACACAAATCTAATGAGGTTGAAACAAACAGGAAGGACAAAAATATTAGAGACTTGAATAATGTCATAAATTAATATCAGAAGGTGTACCAGTCTAGAAGTAAGATGATAGGGGATAACACGGTTGATCTGCTTGCAGATTCCCGCATTGTTTTGAATAGGTGGATGAATCATTTCTATCCGTTATTGAATGCGTATGAAGGTAATGATGTTAGGGACCTGAACCATTAGTACTTGAGCCTACTTATATCATACTACTTCACAACGCAGCAGAAATGTAGGTAAATCATAACCAAATTGCAGTACATTAAGACTATAAATTTAATACCATTAATACAACTGCTAGAACTGATATATGTAGGCAGTCCATAAAGAAACCGAAATTGTGAAATAGCGAGCCATTGATCGTGCGCAGCATGCTCGCGATGGTGGCGTTGTGTAGCGGGGACTTTAAGCTTCATTCTGACACTAGCAAATCATGCCATGTCAATTAGTCATCAAGGTACACGCACTTGAATGAGTGTGTGTTTAGTACTCTCAGCGATTTTTTGTAAGTTGATAAATGAAGGATCTTCAGGAACAATGCATTTGCGTCAAATTCTGTTTCATATAGGGAAAAACTTTTACGGAGACTTTACAAGTGTTACAACAGGCTTATGTAGAGGATTGTTTGAGCCGTACACAATGTCACAAGTGGTACCAGCATTTCAAATTGGGCAGAACGTCCATCGAAGATGACCCTAAATCTGGATGGCCTTCCACGTCAATGGACGACATTCACATTGAGAAAGTGCATGCTGTGATTCGTCAAAATTGTCACCTAACTCTCCGTGCAGTTGCCAAAGAAGCAGGAATTTGTAAAAGTTTGTGCCACCTGATTTTGACTGAAAAATGGAAGATGCATCGTGTTGCCGCAAGATTTGTGCCGCATCTACTGACACGTCATTCCTTATCCATGAATTTTTGACGAAGCATGAGACACCTGTTGTCCCCCAGCTGCCCTACTCTCCAAATTTGGCCCCTGCGGACTTTTTCTTGTTCCCGGAGTGGAAATCCTCACTAAAAGGTCGCCGATTTCAGACGGTAGAGGAGACAGAAGAAAATTCGATATGGGACCTTCACGCCATCCCGCAAAACACATTCCAGGGCGCGTTCCGGAAATGGAAAAAACGTTGGGAGTGGTGTATCAAGAGTGGAGGGGAGTACTTTGAAGGTGACAAGTTTGATTAAATTATAAGTAAAGCAATAAATTTTTAAAAAAGTTTGGTTTCTTTGTGAACTGCCCTTGTATACAGAAATGAACATGCACCAATGAGAAACACATGTAAGAGCCTGAAACTGCAATAAACCATAATATTCCAAATGTACTAGCAACATAAAACAAAAAAAAAAACTATTAATTCAAATTGACATTTATTGACCACCTTTACTTTTTGATAGTTTTCACCTGACGATAACTAAGATAGGTGAGAACATGTTGCAATCAGATCAGAGATATGAAGAATTTTGGACCAATAAAGGTTCTTGTTGTGCCATTTGAAACATCCTGGTGCATATTTACTAGATAACTTATCCAGTCTATGCCGATGATATTAATTTGTTGGGCCAAAGTGTGCACTGTCAGTAAAAGCAAATGGATGCTCTGTTAGTTGCAAGTGTAGAAGGTATGATTCAAGTAAATCAGCAGAATGCAGGACTAAGTCATAATGTGAAGGTGGTTAATACATTTGGAAATGTGACCAAGTTTAGGTACCTGGGAATGATATTACCAGCAGAGAATTTAATTCATAATGAAGTTAATAGCACTCTAAATTTGGGGAAAGCTTCCTACCATTCAGTTCAGCCATCTTTGTCTTCCGATCTGCTGTCTAAAATACAGTGTAACATTTTCAGAACATTAATTTTGCCTGTTTTTTTGTGGATCTGAAACATGATTTGACACATTGAGGCAAAGAATACAGATTGAGGGTGCTCAAGAACCAGTTGCTAGCATATGTGTAAGTCTAAGGGGGAAGACATAACAGGAGGTTGGATAAAATTTCATAATGAGGAGCGCCATGTTAATGTATCAAAGACTAATTCAGTCAACAAAACTGTATTTTTATTATAAATGCAATACCTGTTTGTGCAACATGCTACATGTTTCAACCTCAGATGTCATCATCAGGCAAAAAGTTGTACCCTATATAATAAGAACATAAATTGGCATTTGTTTTTTTGAAATAGCTCCCCTCCTTACAAAAATTTTCTATTACTGTGATTTGAAATGCTATATAAAAACTCTCTTAACATGGTCTGTGTTATGTGTACTATAAACTGTTACAAAGGCCAACCAAACTTACATTTTGTCTCTCACAATTCCACTACATTGAAAAATTGAAAGTTACAAACCTCTACATGTTTCAGTCCCTGTAGGATCATCATCAAGGAGTATACACATTAAATAATTACATATAGAACACTATGTAAAATTTTTCATAACAGTTGGAACTTGATATGTTGTACAACGTGTGGCAGAAGTAAAAGTGGAGAGGAGACTGTTCTGTGAAAAACAGATATAAACATGTACAGTGATACGGAACTCTGATGTTCAAGATCTTGGAGGCACGTCCTGTTTTTATCCTTGATTTTTGCAGATGTAACTTTTGCACCTTGGTGATGGTTTTGTTTCCCACTCCATAGTCTGAAGTTTTGTATTAGGCTCGTACTGACACATCCAAGACTCATCTTTGACAACAGTGCAGTTGAGGAAGTGTGGACTAGTCTGGATTAAGTTTTACATGTTGTGACTCAGTGGTTCTTTTGCTTGTCTGCACGAGTATGTGTAACTGACTTTCTGCTAATCTTTCTCTTTCCCAAATCTTCATGAAGAATCTGATGAATCATCTTCTGGTTCATGTGCTTTTCATCCTCCATTAATTGTAAGGTTTTGAACCATCTTTGGTCACCAACTTATAAATGTTTTTAACTGTTTCCATATTTCAGGCAGTTGATGACTGGCCCACTTTTTGGATCATCAGAAAGGTCCTCATATCCCTCTCTGAATCTTTACTCTGTGCGTAGATAGTCCATGTTTCCTTTATTGTTAATATTTATTTATTGTGTTGCTGTAGGAGGGTGTTGTGTGCTTATAAGTGTCCATAACTTAACCCTTTCTTGTGTCTGGTAAACAGTTTCTCTTCATAATATGTGTGTGCACAATGAAAATCATCCCAGGGCTGTTTATGTGCGATAATGATTGTTATGTACATGCTGATGGCAGATCGTTTAATTAGTAGCACTGGTGTTTGATGCTGCTGACAAACTCTTTCATATGCATGATACATGTCTCTTGGTCATAAAAAACACAATAGAGGAGTGTTCACATGCTAAAGGAAACCTAGCCTTGAGATGGTGAGCTTTAATCTGTGTTTTAAAACAATGTTCCTCATGTGGTTATCTTGTGTTCACCAGGGACTATCAGAAACTTAAGTCCAAATCTGTGGCATCTCACACACCTGACATCTTTGTACCTGAATGACAACTGCCTTTCACGAATCCCGCCAGACATCTCGAGGTTGGTCAACTTACGAACCCTTGACTTGTCAAGTAACAAGCTGCGTAGCCTGCCAGCTGAGCTCGGAGAACTCATCTACCTCAGGTAAAGGTGTTGATTTCTTACTCTTTGGAAAAGGGAGTATTTTGGTATTTAGGTATAAAGTCAGATTTTGACACGCATCCCAATTGGACTGCTTATTGCAGTGATTTATTTGATAATTATAATCAGGGACTCCTACTAAATGGTTACATTTGATCACTTATCTTGTGAATATTGTTAAATTCATGATGCAAAATTCTGAATGCAATATAGGTACCAAGCTGGCATTATGTGGGTGCACTTACAAAAGTTGTCGCAACATTATCATAACATGTACACGTATTTCTGGTGACTTTTATGCTCTGGTGGTTGCCTTTGGGATAATGTGTGTAAATCTTAGATGACTGATTAGTTTTCTTCTGCTGTAAACAGGGCTGTGCAAATTACTTTTCTTATGTTTTGGTGTGTACTGTTTTGTGGGCAAGACATGTTTTGTTTAGTTTCCTGGCCAGACACTCGCGTTGTCCCAGCTGCTGCTAGGTGTATCAGAATGCAAGCTAAGGTTGCTTTTCTGAAGTTAGAGGAACAGCTGTGGTCTTTATTTGAAGATAAGACCCAACAGTTGATTTTATTTTGAGTACAAAGACAGTAAGAAGTTTTTTTTTTTTGAGTGAAAGGCGGCAGATTGATACACTATTTAAATTGTTTTTAAAAAAACATGGCTGTAGATATGAAGCCTTATGGAAATGTTTGATATGGTTAAAAGTACGACTTCATGTTTACATTTTGCTCTTGCTGTCACATTAAGCCCTGCATAAAAACTGAAAACTATGCAGGTATAACTAAGTTTTGACTGTGTTGTATATGTTTTTTGGAAGTATGTACTTTTATAACCAATTAAAACTGTTCTCCTGACTGTGATTTTTTATGGTTCTTGTTGCAGCACAGAAATATTCAGGCTTGTATGTGCGGTAAGCACTCTTCCTCTTCCCACACCCTTCCTAATTACTGCATGTAATGTTCCCACATCTCCGAAGACATTGCATATTTTTTTCCTGTTTTTACATCATTGCTAAACATTCAGGTAACTGAGAAACTTATATATTAGTTGTTTGTTCTTAGAATGAGACATAAAAACTGTTAATTTATTGACAGTCTTGTTGACATGGATAGCATCTAACAAGAGTTTCATGTAAAATGTGAAATAATTGTCAGTATTCACTTAAGAATTTTGTTCTTCCGAGTTTTGTATTTCAAAAGCAAGAGAGGTAACTTGCTTCTAATAAACACATTTAACAGTCTTAGCTGCATTGTTGTTATTTTGTTGCTTTACATGTTGATCTCAGCTGCAGAGAAATGTAATAATAAAATCCATAGTTCAGAATTCACAAGGAAGTCAGTATTAATCTGTAGGTTTGGAAAGTCCATGAGTTAGACTTATTGAGACCATTGAATATTAATTCTCAAAATATGACGGTTTAGACTTTGTGGTCTTAAAGCAGGACTCGTGTTTACCTCACAGCTATTTCATAAACATTTCTTCTCAGTATCAGTACATAATGACACTAACCCTGTGGACCTGAATATCTCAACTGTATTACTGTGGAAACCTCAGATCTTATGCAACCTGAACAAGGTCTATGATTGGCATTTACACAACTTACCCATATAAAAACAAGTAATTATACTTGTTCTTTTATTTTGTACTTGTGAACACCCCAGTGACTAACAACCACTAATATGACTGGGGATCTCTTGTAAGTTTTATTATTTTTTGGTCCATGAGCCAGACAGAACTTTTACACACCAGTTTACATGAACACGTTTATTGATAGCACCAAATGCAGCTATACGAATAAAGTGAGTTAAAACCATAAAGTATTTTGAACTCAAATGGCAAAAGCAGCAGTATCCTCTGAATTGTCTATACTTATCTGCCAGATTACACAGCATCACATTGTACTCATTTATCTTTATATGTGATAACCTCAGATCTCATCTTTTTGTAACATTGTTTATAGGGAACTGCATTTGAACAACAACCATCTTCGTGTTCTCCCATACGAACTGGGAAAGTTGTTCCAGCTCCACATATTGGGTCTGCAAGGGAATCCACTTACGAAGGAGATCCTGACGTTGTATGGTGAACCCAATGGTACCCACAAACTTCTCACCTATATGCTGGACAACTTGCAAGGTAAGAAACAAATGATTTTTGCTAACTTTAAGTGTAAATTAGTTATCCTCAGTAAGGGAGGGCATAATGCTAAGCAGAAGGCAAAATGCAAAATTGCATGAATGTGTAATTTCATTCAGAATTCAATTAATATGTTCTTGATTTGTTATGGTGGTCCTGAGTCCGCATTACACCACTTCATTGTAAAATAGTGTCATTTGTTCCAGATAGTTTAGTAATCCTTCACTCCACTCAAGATTATTTGAATGAGTAATAATTTTCTATGATTCATGCTGTTTTTTATTTTCCTTTAATTTGAGGGTGGAGGGAAAGTGTGTCATAAACTTACCCCCAAATGAGTTACTGTATTTCTGCTGTTTCACACACAACCTGTGTCTCGTACTTCACCCTTTCACTATCTGTTCAGTGTATGTAAAAACTGTAGGGAAAGTCATGAGCATTGTGGAATTACATACGCATGTTAGGCAATGCTGCGATGTGTAATACGTGGTGATTACTTCCATCTGCTTTCTCACGCCAGAATGAAAGTCATGTCACCTGCATGTGTCACGTGGTCATATTTCACCGCAAGAAAATAGCTAGTGAGGACATGTTGTTTTGGCAATGTGCAGTGATGGAATATTTTGTTAAGGTGGAATCACTGCTTTACATATCTACATATGACTTCAGCATGCATATGGAGGTGCCTGCATGGACAGTCAACCCAAACTGGTAGCCTGCAAACTGCCTGTACAAAGACAAAAGGAAAAATCGAATAGCTTGTGAGAGAGAATCAATGTGTGATAGGGAAATGGTACTAGAGACTGGAATAGGTCATTGTGCAGTCCCCAGAAAGTCTGTGCATGCTGAGTTCCTCACCTGCTGTTGGAAGAACACAAATATCAGGGAAAAAATGTTTCCTCACAATTGCTGGAACAGTGTACTGTCCAAAGCAATGAATTTATTCATGGCATGATGATGGGTGATGAAAGTTTATTTCTTCACTTTGATCTGGAAACAAAATGACAGCATGGAATGGTATCACACAACATTGCCCTAGAAAAGAACCTGCAGTGATGCCCTTAGCCTTTAAGACCATGGGAACTGTCTTTTGGGATGCTGAAAGATGCATATAGGCCTCCAAATTTTTGCCACAGCAAGAAATGTCCATGCTACATTTACCTTCAGACACTCCAGAAGCTTCATTGTGTTGTATGTGACAGATGTACAGGAAAGAGGAAGATCATCCTGCAACATGACAGCACATTGCCCCACACTGCTGTTCTGTGAATGGAGAGGATTCAGAAGAATGAGCAGAAAGGCTGGAAAATTCTTCCTCCTCTCCACCCCACAGGGTGGATCTAGTCCCCTTAAACCACCCTTTTTTTTTTGGGTTGATGAAGGCTTGGGTATGAAGTCAGCAGTGTATGACCAGTGAGGCAGACCATGAAGCTCTCTGTCATTTAAAATATGCTGAAACAGGGTTCCACCACAAGATTGTCATACTTCTAGAACAGTTGTGAAGATAGTGAATCAATCTGGCTGCAGATTTCATGGAGAAGTAAATACAGTGTGAATATTGAACTGACATGTGTTGTCACCTCTTTCATACCTTTATTTGATCGTGAAAATAATTTCCTCACAACTTTCGGTTTGGCTTTTATAACTCTGACCATTGTAGTGTGTTCTATGATTTGATAATTGTTTATGACATCTAGAAGACTGTTGATTGTTATTGCATCACTGTGAGAATGTTCTATAAAGTCTGGAGATGTGCACGAACATTGCATTCAGATAGTCATTTCTTCTGACAGGGTTCTCGTAGCAATGGCTATGATGGTAGAGTGTCTTCTGGGATATGATTGAGTATGTTAGAAGAATAGTGATATGTCAGAGAATTTGCTGCCTCCATGATCAGGGTGCACTGTAATTTCTTGCTGTGTTATTGGTACACTGTAGTGCAAATTACACCATTGTAATATACGGGGTGTCCCAGGAGGAATGTGCAAGACGTCGGGAGAGTGTTCCTTATGTTGAACTATACCGATATAACCCAAAACACCTATGTCGAAAGTAGAACGGTTACGGAGATAATGGCCAGAGAAAAGTGTGGGTGTCATAGGTTTCGACATAGTATAGGCCGTCCGTGACGTCATACTTGTCCAATGCGCCTGCCCGATCAACACATGTTAATCCAGTGACCTTGGCGTGTGCGCTACAGTGAGTTGGTGACTTGTG
>Ga0123357_10003288_pt1 | contig 18445 bp, 35 predicted proteins | sample TergutEmb28metaG_FD_89873 | JGI IMG/M metagenome (GOLD analysis project Ga0123357, IMG submission 89873) | Embiratermes neotenicus P4 segment gut microbial communities from Petit-Saut dam, French Guiana - Emb289 P4 | ecosystem: Host-associated > Arthropoda: Insects > Digestive system > Gut ...
CCATCGGTGCCACTTTCGAGGGTGGCATCGGTTCCATTGGTTCCATCGGTGCCACTTTCGAGGGTGGCATCGGTTCCATTGGTTCCATCGGTGCCACTTTCGAGGGTGGCATCGGTTCCATTGCAGCTCTTATCGAGGCCACGAGGCGATGGGAGACCCCGCACTGCTTGGCTACCGATCTGTTTGACCCAGCCGAATCGCCCCACCGAGCGAGGTATTCGAGTACCCTCGCCCTCTTTTCCTGATCGGGCGTCATGACGCCTATCTTCGCGCCCGATAAAATGTCGTCATCGCTCTGCGAATGGCCGCATCTACACGGTTGCGAAATATAATGCTCGACGCTGACGCTTTAGCTTTTATTGAGCATTGTGGAGAGCACGTGAGGAAACGGTCACTGACGAATTTCTGACCGCAAATAATGCAATGGCGGATCATCGCTACACCTCGCAATAATCCTGGACGTATGCCTGAAGAATATTGCTAGCTGTCACGCCGTCTGGTGTCAGGGTTCCGATTGGAGTTTCGACGAGAGATTGATACTGAAAATCAAATGTGTCGAAAAATTCAAAAAGAGCCTTCTCTTGTGATTCCCCGTAGCCTTCCGCCGGGATAGGAGCCATCAACCTGTGCGGGGGAAAATGACGTACGGAGTATCCTCCGCCCTTTTGGGGCTCTATTATTACCGCTATTTCATGGTTGAGTCGGTAGGTTCTGCGATACGAGCGGATTTCATTTATCCGCATGTATTGTGAGTCGTCATCCATGCCTCGTCTCCTTCTTCGTTCCGTGCACAATTGCGCGAGCATCCTTGAGCGCCGCAACGGCCTCATCTACCGAGTGAACGACGTAAATGAGCGCGCCGAACCGGCGCCATATTTCGTGGCATCGTTCTTGTTCCGGCTCTGGCTCCTCGCCTGGCACTTTGACTTCCATGCACAACCAGACGCCAAGTCCAAATGGCGTACGTAAAATAAAGACTAAATCGGGCGAACCTACGCCGAGGCCGTAAGGCACATAGAATACCTTGTCTTCCTTGACGTACTTCGCCCGTCCAACCGAGTTCCGCAGCAACAATAGGTCTGGTTCAGCCCCCAGTTTCGCCTCAATTCGTCGCTGAACCTCCTTCTCGAGTATAGGCATTCGGCATCCTCCCAAATCGTTGCCTGAACTTCGACAACGCCCAGCGCTCAATGGCAACGCCGTAAAGACCAATATTCTTTTCAGCAACGCGCCGAAGCGACCATAGGTAGCGCGCGTCGCGCTCATGTTGAGGCAGCGCGCTTACGTTTTCGAGCTTCTCGGCGCGCGATAATACCCTTGGCACCTTCGACGACGCCTCGGCTCGAGCTCCACACCGCGGGCAAACGACAGCAGGCCGAAAAATGGCCAGGCAATTTTTGCAGTGACGAAGCGCGGTCAGCGTTTCGGCAGGACGAACAGCTTTACCGGTGAGCGACCATGTCCTGGCATCATCGGGTAATCCGTGCAGGAATACCGAGCCACCAAGGTCGAGAACAAGAAGCTTCTTTTTTCCATATAGAGGACACGGGCGAAGCCCCCGACCAATGGCCTGCAAATACGATCCGGTCACGCTCATCTGCCGCGCGAGAATGACGGTCTCAATTGCCGGCAGATCGAAGCCCTCGATAAATACCCCCACGCCTACGAGCACAAGGGTTTCGCATCGCATTACGCGATCGCGCATCCCCCGACGTTCAGCCCTCGGCGTGTCGCCCAAAAGGAGCTCCGTTACCACGTGGCGTTTTGTTAGGCGGTCTCGAATATCCTGCGCATGCAAGATGTTCGATGCAAAAACAATGGCTCGAGATTCAGGAGCATATTCGCAATACGCATCTACAGGATCGACCGATAGCTCGCGGGCGTTGTTCGTTCCTGCAAGCACGTCACACGGCACCAAATATCCTTGCTCGGTGAGCCACTTATTTGACGGTCCGCAAATGAGCTCACTAAAAATGTCACCGAGCGGTCTACCGTCACCACGCTGTGGCGTTGCCGTCAATCCGAGGATGCTGGCTTCGGGGTATCGCTCGAGGAGTGCGCGTGCAGTTGGTCCAGGAGCACGATGGCATTCGTCAAATATTACGAGATCTGCCGGAGGGAGCTCGTCGCGCCGGTGCAAGGTTGCTATCGAGCAGACCTGCACCGGAGCGTTCGGTAGCGTTGGTCTTCCGGCCTGAACATATCCTGATTGAATACCAGCAGCGCCCAGCCGGTCGTGCGTGTCCTCGATTATCGTGTCCAAGTGAGCCAGAAATACGGCGCGATATCCTGCAAAAACGGCTCGAGCAAGAATATGCGCTGCCATGGCCGTTTTGCCTGAGCCCGTCCCAGCTTGCATGACGACGGTGCCTGCACCATTACCGAGCGCGTGTACCACGCGGTCTACGAGCTCGGTTTGGTATGGGCGCAGGGTGATCATTCGATGGTCGGGTCGTTGGCAATTTCTTCGATTCGTTCAGCGTCAGTCTTTGGCTGGAAAGACATCTCCTCGATTGGAGGAAGTGGCTCTAGTTTCGCCTTATTTTTTGCGCCAGGTGGCCGTCCTGGACGGCGCCGTAACAGTCCGTCAACAGGGACGGCGTTCTTTGGCTTACGACCTCGGCGCTTCGGCGGATCAAAAGGGAGCGCCATGGTGCGCGAGGCCGCCGAGGCTTTCGGTGTTGGTAGTGGCTCAATGCCGGTGCGTAGGCCTGCAAGCATTTCCTGCGCGCGTTCGAGCACGCTGTTGACGATGTCTTTTGCCATGGATTCGATTGATAAATCACTCATTTGACTGTCTCCTTAGGTAATAAATAATGGATGTAAATTTACGACTTCGGCTCCCGGTCGATGATGCGAGTCAGCTCATCGACTAGCCAAAGGATGCATACCTCTCGCTCGTCGTAGTACCGCGGGGACCGGACACTTGGCACTGCACGCTTGTATGCTGCAACTATTTCATCGTACCGCGCGGCCTTTTCGATTGTTCGGCGGTTGATCTCGTCCCATGCCTCGGGGGAAATGTCTATGGCCCTCACCTCACGTATGGGGATCATGGCTTTGGCCCCCGCTCCGTGATTTTCGCAACGCCGACAGCGAGTTTCACAAGCGCAATCATTGCCTCCGTCGTCACCATTTCTCCGGCGATCCAACGTTTAGCCTCATCAATAGCTATATCTACTAAGCCAACAATCTCGTCATAACGTGCAGCCTTGATCTCGACTGGATCCAGCGGCAATTGTCCGGTGCCGTGGCACGGCCAGCAAGGCCCAACCCCATCGTGCATGATGTAACGACCATTCCCGTCGCAAAACGTACATATTTTCGTTAGCTTTTCGCTCATGGCTTTACCCTCGTCGCGTGAAACGAGGGTTCGTACTCCGCTTCGACTTTAAAAATGTGCTGCTTCCCATCGGGAGAGATGACGGCCACGAGTCTTTCGCGCCAATAGTCACGGTACCAATCGGTTTCCGCAACTTGTCGCGCGACCACGATAGGTGGACGTCCAAGTTCAGGTGAAATGTACTTCTTCGCGTCTTTGCGCGACCCAAATTCCGGAAACCAATACAGCCACTTTTCACTCATTTCGCCCTCGCTTTCGACGCTTCAGCACCGCATGCTGCGTAGCCGGCAATGTCGATCCACGTGTCGCCATGCTCAGGGTCGTTCGCGGCCCTGATTGTTTTCAGCGCGATCATGCAGAGCGCGACGTGGTGCACTTTGACGTCCACGCTCAGGATGGCCGACCAGCACGCAGCAATGTGCGCGAACGCGTCGGTCGAATTGCCATAATTTGGCTCACGCGTCATTATTGCGTCGCGCGCAGCCTCAAGCGTCGTGTTGCGTGCAAGCGGTTTATCGAGCTCCCCATCGTCGGGCACTATAGACATGGTGACGTGGCCGTCCTGGATTCCGAAAATCCCTCGCAGAATATAGGTTACGCGCACGCGCTTTCCACGCCCGGTATAACCGAAATTCCACTCTCGCAGCCAAAGGGTATCGCCGATCGAGAATTCTCGGTCATCACCTCGAACCTCAAATGTTTTTACCCCGTCGAGTATGGATTGGAAGTACGGAACCAAACACTTCAATTCGTGCGTCGTTTTCATGGCTGCTTTCCTTCCCATCTTCCGCATTCTCGGCATCGGTACCAACCTGTCCCGCAGCAGTCCTGGTAGGTGGCCCTTGGGTCAAACTCATCGCATTCGAGTTTTTCGACGGCGCCGTCGTCATCCCATCGCCACGTTTCAAACCCCGGCGGCTCACCGTAGACTGCAAGAATTAGGTCTTTAGGATACGGATCTTTTGCTCCCACAAATGTTACGCGCGGTCTAATAGCCAGCACGAGTGCGTGACCCCACACATAACGAGCGAACCACTCCGAGCCGACGGATGCCGGAACCAAAAATAATATTTTGCCGTCACCAGTATATTCGGCGCACTTCCGCGCCCACGGCGCGATGTCAGCATAGGGCGGATTTAGCCATGCAAGAGTGTAATCGTCCACAATGACATTCCAGTCCGCCCTTAGCGAATCCTCCTCAGGCGAAATAAACCACTCCGCCTTTGTATTTTCCTTGGTTGCCGCAAGATCGATCACGATCGACCCGAATCGCCGTTCAACGGCAGCAATCAACTCCGGCGGAGTCTCGTAGTCCTGTCGAGAGCGGTGCCTATTCATCGCTGCGCCGGTCATTTGCCCCTCATCGTGACGGCAATTGCGATGACTAGCACACACCCAAATATTGCCTCAGGCCATGTCATTTTCGCCTCGCCCATATCGTAGAGATGGTAATCGCAGCGCTCGCGACAAATACTACACACCACATAGTTGCTTCAGGCCACGTCATGATGCGCCCAACTCCTTTCCCGGATAAATTGCTCAGGATCCGACATGCTCTCATTTCTTAGGTAGTGAAAGAGCCACGCGTCATTGGCAGGGCGAACGCCCCCCATTCGCTCGCCGTCGCTCACGCGCCTTACAACAGCCTCCGAATGCGTACGAATCACTGCGTCGTGCGCAACAGTAAATGCGTGCACCACGCAATCGTATACGCCGATGCGTTCTCCGCTCACGTCGACGGAGAAGGCTTCATCCGGGTCCAGCACGTTGTGCCTCTTTCTCTATCTGCGACGTAATGTAAGCGCCGTACTCATCGACAGCCGAGAACAGGCGTTCCATCGCGTTCGCGCGATCCGTCCCGCTTATGGGGTGCGTGACGCCATAAGCTTCGTTGGCGATCTGAATCAGCAGTTCAAAGATTCTGCTATCGACGGTGACTTTCATGGGTTTTTCCCAACGCCAAAAAACTTCTCAATCGCTGCTCGGTCGGCGCGAAGACCTACCGGCGAAAGGGCGACGTTGATGTCGGAAATTGCCTTCTCGACAGCTGCGCGCACTGCATCGTTACGGAAAACTTGGCTCTCAGAGTTGGACTCTGATTTGCTAGCGGCATGGCTATCCAAGGAAACGAGTTCACCTGTCCCTCCTGCGGTCGTTCCGTCATTCTTTTGCGCGATGACCTTCGGGTCGGGAATCAAATAAAGTGCAAAGGATGCGGGAACGTTTCCGCCCCCCTCACCGATGCCAACGTCAGAGACGGGAACAGGGTTTTGGACAGGCTCGATGAGAGAAATATGCCGCCGGGAGAGGACGCGATCAACAAGGACGGCAAATCCTAACGCCCGGAATGCGACGTCAAAAGCATCGAAAATATCTTCGAGCAACTCATCTGCTTCAGCTCTGAGCTTTTTGCAAACGGGAATTTCCCAACGCCATGGCGCTGGTGATCCCTCGCATTCGCCATGAAAAATGACTGCAGGAAAAGACGCTACGGCAGGACCGAGGGCGATGTGGTGCCCCCATCCTTGTCGATTTAGGTATCGACCAAACGAACTGAGACAATCGCAAAAAAATCGCTCGACGTCGTTTTCGGTTCGTTGGGCAGCTTCTCGAAATTGCCTAGTTTTATTCTTGATCCCATATGGCGCAATGCCACCCAATACACGATAGTGGAAGGGCAGCAATTCTACCTCACTCGCTCCACCCTCTACTTCCGAACGGCTTATTCTGACCCCAAAAGGGGCCAATAATTTGTTTGCGTCAGAAATTGCGACCAGCAGTTCATAACTCAATTCTTTGCTCATAGACTTGTCCTCGATCGGGTTTTATTTGTTCGGCAGGAAATTTGGCCACCATGGGCATGTCCTGATTTACTTACGCCATGGACTTCGACGGCTCCGCTATGCTCTGCTCGTGTGGCTCCAGAACGATGTTTGCGCTCAACGAGCTTCTGGTCGGGAATCAGAAGAAGTGCTCTGGACAGGGTTGCAAAAATCTTCTTCGAGCTCTCACCGCTGAGGATGTCGAAAAAGGAAGCAAGTATTGGGCGCTAATTGAGCACAACCGAAATAAGACAAAGTGAACCAAACTCACTGGCACCATTGCAATTTCTCCATTGTGCTCCTGCAAATCACTTCGGCCGACCCGTCTTCAAACTGCACAAATCGGAGTGGGCCAGGATCGCCGCACCCTGGACAGCACATGTGCACTACCCACGGTAACTCTTCTTTCGCCTTTTTCCCGAGATGCTCCTCAGCCGGCAAATCACGGCATCTATATCCTTCGGTAGGGTTCTCAGCAGATATCGGGATGAAATGGCACGTAGCCCTCCTGCCCGCAGCATGAGACTCATCGATGTCTCTCAGGGTGAGAGGTCGGTCTACTTTGATGCCATATTTTCCGAATATTAGATCCATGGCATCAAGAGACAATTCACGGCTCCTCGCCTTCTGTTCTTCCGTAAGACTCGGGAGGCTGAGCATCTCGTCAATTTCGCGTTCAATACCCGCTAATTCATTTCTCGGATTTTCGTCCATCGAATTGCTCCTCAATTAGGTTTTATTTGCTCGAGCCCGCTCCACGGCCGCGCGAACGCTCTCTTTGGTGGGCGGGTCGCCGATGCCGGTTATCAGCCAGTCGAGTGAGATACCGAGAACGCGGGCAAGCGACGCGAGTGTTCGAGAGCCAACGTTTTCGACGCGCGTCTCTATTTGATTTACTCGGGCATGATTGAGTCCAGCAAGGGCGCTAAGGGCTCTGGCTGACAGCCCTGCCATCCTTCTGCTGCAACGAAGACGCTTCGCCAGAGACATGCAGCTTACATTATACACGTCGCTTTTATGCGTCAAGCCAAAAATTGGCGCATTTTTTAGCCACAGTGCACAATCCGGCGGTGACTTTTGCGGACCGGATCGAGGAAGTTTTGCTGATCACTGGACTGTCAGCGCGCGCGTTGTCCCTCTCGGCGAACCTGTCGCCTGGCTCTGTCGCTCATTGGCGTTGGAGAAAAGGCAAACATGGAGCGGTCCAGCCACCACACGTCACGAATCCGAGCGTGAGCCACGTGAAGGCGATAGCGGACGTCGCAAAGGTGCGACTGGAGTGGCTTCTCGACGGTACCGGACCAAGAGATCGTGATGACGCGCCGTCACGTCCGCCCGTCGAACCGGCCCGCACCGAACGCTTCGTGGTTCCTGACGACTCAGATCTCGATCGTGACCCATTTGACGTCGTCGTCGAGCACGCGTCAGAGTGGGCGCCTGCAAGAACGCCTGCGGACGTCGTGCAAGAAACAATTATTCGCGTTCGCGAAGAAAAATTAGCCGTGAAAGACAGGCTCGACGAGGCCTATTGGTTTCGTCGCTTCCACGAGGTGTGCGTGGATATCCTGAACGAGCGCAAGGGGAGGCAAGATCTGCCGACCGGTATGACCGTGTACTACGGAAATGATGATGATTTCGGTCGGTAGGAGCAACTACTAGCGACTGCGAGAAATGTTCGCGCGACTATCGGTGCATGGATCGATGCGAGCTCGAGGCCATCGCCGATGTTGCCTACGCGTGGGCGCACGTAGATCTGATGCACCCCAGCGTGATTGCTGTCGCACGCGCGCTGCTCGGACCTCACGCTGTGATACGAGGCCTACGACCGCGTCACGCTTCCGCGTGCTTGACTCGTGTCCGCGATAACTGGCGCATCGTCGTGTCTCGTTCGCTGCCTCGTGCATACGCATTGTTTTTCGTCGGTCACGAGCTTGCCCACTGGCTGATGGATTTGTGTGGCGTTAAGAACGACGATAACGAAGAGGCTGCTGCCGACTACTTGGCCGCTGCGCTGCTTGCTCCACGCGAAACGTTTCGTGCTGCGCTTCGCGAGCTCGGCGAAGATTTGCCAGCGCTCGCAAATGTGTTCCACGTGACCGAGACGTGCGCAGCTTTGCGGCTCGGCGAAGTGACAGGGCAACCGCTCGCTGTCGTCACGCCGCATCGCGTACACGTACGCGGCCCCGAAGAGTGGGTATGGCCGGACGAGATGACATTGCGCGCATGGACGCGCAAGACGCCACCAGGCGTGCGCTCAACGCGGCTCACGGACGATCCGCGACGCGTGGTGCTTGGGGTTGAACAATGAGTAAGCGCGACTTCATCGCAGCTGAACACTCGTGCGACGTTTGCTCTTGGCCTCGCTTTTGCGTGTGCAAAAACTTTGTCCGTAGGCTTTTTGAGCAGCATAATGTCCATGCATTATGAGCAGAGTGCATGAGCGCGAATATAATTTGTGGATCGTCGTTCGTCCTCCGGAGGAGGACGCTCCGGGGCAATGGCTTGCTCATTGTCTCGAGCTCGACACGATGTCTCAGGGGAATAGTTTTGAGCATGCGCTTGAAATGATCTTCGAGGCCATCGTGATGGTGGTGAACGACGATCGACTTGCTGGACGAGAGCCATTGGAGCGTCGAGCCCCCAAGGAGTTCTTCGAGGAGCTCTACGCCGTGCTTGCGCACGGCAAAAAAGTGTCGATGACCGACTTAAAAAAACTAAGCAACGACGGCAAGCTTACGGCTTTGTGCGCAACGCAAATCGAGCTGCACGAACGAGTTGAAGAACGAGCGCCAACAGCTGTTCCTATGTTGACGCGTCTATTCCCTGTATTTACGCAGCAAGAATTAGCCTGCTGCTGACATGGCCGCTCCTCTTCGCGACATCGTTCGCGCCTTCGAGGCTATGGGAGGCGTCGTTGAGTCGCCGAAGAAGGGGTCTCACTGGAAAGCCAAAATGGGAGGGAAAAGCTACCCACTTCCTGCACACAACGGGGAGCGATCCGAGATCCGAGACCTCTACATCAAAGGCCTCTGTCGATGCTTCGACATTGACGAGTCGGAATTCAGGAAAAAACTTTGATCGTCGCCGTGAGGTAGCTAATCCCGATACACTTCTCGACGGTCGCCGATCTCGTAGACAAGCACCACGCGCATGGCGTCATCTACCGTGTATCTGACTCGATAGTTTCCAGCTCGGATCCGATACCAAGGCTTGCCTCCGTGCATACGCGTGCTCCCATAGGGACGAGGGTTCGTGCGCAGTCCATCGATAGCCTCGCGAATGCGTCCACGATGTGGTTCCACAATGCCGTCAAGCGCTTTTTCAGCCGAGCGTTTGAGGGCTATTGCGTAGATCACTGGACAGACCGGACTTCGTTTGGGTAGAGGCGCGCCACCACTTCATCCCACGGCACAAGATCCTCCTTGTCGACATCCTGCCAGTTCGGGTTCCGTGCGGCCCAGTCGTCTGCCTCGGCATCCTCGGCGATTTCATCGGCGACGCGTTGCTCAAGAGCGGATGCGCAATCCAATAGCGCTCGGACAAGGCGAGTTGCCGTATCGTTATATTCACGGCAGAACACCGGGAATGCCTGCGCCACCGGAGCGGTTTCCAACACCTTCAGCGATGCCCATCGTGGCGCCCATTCACGCATCATGCTCGCAATCCGTAGCATCGAAGCGCGAGCCTCTTCGTCGAGGAATGGATCTGCGTCGGCAAGATCTTTTACCTGAAGGACCTCACGCGTCATCTGATCGAACGTACGTCGAGCTGCCATCGCCGAACGAAAAATCTCTACGATTGCTGTGCCTTCTTGATCGAAGGTTTCCCGTTTGGGCTGGCGTTCGTCGAGGCGCACTTCGGCGACGTGAAAAGACCGCAGTTGAGCTTCTAGAGCGTGTAGATCCAATGGCAACATCACCTCACAGTGTAGTGCTGTTCGATCGCCATTTCCAGCCTTACCGCCGCCCTAGACACGCGGCCGCGTGGTGCTTGGTGCTGAGTGACGCTCTCCTGGTACAGTCCCGGTAACGTGCTACGGTTAGCCCTGCGGCGAATGGAGCAATGCGATGACTGAGCAAGAAGGAAAAATCACAACCAGCGAAATAGGCTACTTCACGGCATCTTCTTGTCAGGTTCGAGGGACGGTATGGGTCGTGCAGTTGATTGCTGGCGATGTTGCGGCGAGCGGGACGAACGCTACAGAAATCCCAAAAATCGCGATCGCGATGCCGTGGCCGCTCGCCAAAGCCGTCCACAAAACGCTCGGTATGGCTATCGAGAACTATGAGCGGCAAGAAGGAGCGATCGCGATGCCAAAAAGCATCGATGCTCAACTCACACGAGCTGATACTGCGAATAAGAGCAGAAGCACGTGAGGGGAAGCGGATGTCGGATTTTCTAGGTCTCGACCGTCGAGGAAACAAGCTTCTTTTCCCGCAAAGCACGTGGGAACACGTAAAGCTACGTGGTCACTTCGATCCGGGGATGTACCGCATCGTGATGAGCTCGTTTGAGCGTTCGACAATTGTTCTTGACAACCCAAGGCTCGACGAGAACTTTTTACAAACGGACCAGCGGAAAGGGGATGAGCGTTATGTCTCCTGGGTTCCCAAACTGGCTCAGTATCTTGTCGTACCTGTTATCGTGAAGTTGACAGAATTTTCCAGGCCAGGCCACCCAACGATAGATCCACCGTTGCGCATTGCCGTCACCGCTTACCCAACTCCAGAGATCCCTGCTGGAAAGGAAATTTGGAAATGGCCGCCCAACGAGTCTTGATCCAGTTCAACGATCTCACCGATGTAGTGTCTGCTTTCTTCGACGGGACCAAGAGCTCTATTTATGGGCCGTCGCAAGAGGACAATCACATCATGTTGGAGCGCGATGCGACCGGGCAGATAGTTGGTGTAGACGTCCTCGGCGCGAGCGACCTCAAGACGAGCATATGGTCTCGACACCCTGTAAGGCATGACATTCCTGCCGAGATTCTAGGCGAGTTAGACCGCTGGTTAGCTCGTCGCTCGCCCGCATGAGCAGACGCTCACCGCCGCCCTAGACACGCGGCCGCGGTTGGATCGATCATGGCATCGGAGGCACAACCATGCGGGGTCGAATCGTTCGCGTAGTCGAGGCGTTGGTTGCAGGATGTTGCGTGTATTATGCAATGGCAGCATGCAGCGGTGCAAGCCATGCAACAGATGATGGTGATGACACGACGACTGGCGGCGACACCACGCCGTCAGACGGCGGGAAATTGTCGCCACGTGACGCCGGCTCGTCGTCGAGTTCGCCGGTGCCAAACGCGATGGCCGATGAGTGGTATGCGTCAGGATCGAGACTGAAGCTTCAGTATTACGAGGCAGACGACGGCGCGAAGCAGTTCGTTGGCTGGTTCGATTCGCAAAGGAGTGAAAACTGCACGTTTTCGCTTCATGCCGATGGACAGATCAGGTGCCTGCCGATCTCTACCGGCTTATCCGCTTATTCCTACTACAGCGATGCAACATGTCGAACGTTGCTGGCGAGTCGAAGCGCGTCGAACGCTCCTGCGCCTGCTTACGCTTATTCGGGTAATGGGACCGGATGCCAACTTTTCTCAATCGCTGCGCCGTACACTGGTTCGGTATACATGGCTCTGAGCACATGCACCAACGTTACCGCGTCAACTTCTAGCGACTTCTTTTTGCTCGGCGATGAGATCCCAGGCACATCGTTTGTTGCCGTAACGCTGAAGACCGCGCAGTAGGACGTTCTTCGCGCAGACAGCGTGCTCGCCCAACCCGTCCGGGGCTGGGCGAAACTTTTTTTGTTCGATTTGCTTGACGCATAAAAGCGACGTGTATAATGTAAGCGACATGACCCACCCCGAAGCGAAGCCGCATGAGGCGGCGAGCGACGAGCAACCGTTCCATGTCGACGTCAAAGTCGACCCAGTCGTCATGGCTTTGGTGAGCAAGGCCACCAGTTTCTTTCACGAGCTGGCCGATCTGAACCTGGAAGCCCAAGGTCTCGGCGAGGAGATTGGCAACCTTATTAGCGAATCTGTCTCATCATCATCATCAGATGAAGCCAGGCGAAACGCGTACGTCGGTACCGCCTGCTGGGAATGCGACGAAGTAATTCGTACACCACATTTACAGACGGTGCTTCTCGAGGACGCGGAGAAGGCGACCGTACAAGCGTTCTGCAGCAAGAAATGCTCGACTGCGCGCGATGCCCGACTGGGATGGAACGATCCAGGGGGAGACGTCACCAAATTCCTACGAGACGAATTGCTACCTGATTCTCCCTCAACTCCGGATGGCGCGACATAAAAACATTTTTGGTCTCGCTGAAAGCTTTGTTTATTGCGTCTCGATGCGAGCTTCCGCTCGCGATCAAGTCCTTGACCCGCGTCGAGTAGATTTTCCATAGCTCTTCGCGGAAACGACGAATTGTTTCACCGTCTGTAATCGTAGGAAATTCGCTCTGGAAAGAAGCGGACATCCCCGCATGAACGCTCCATCGGTCCTTGGTGGTCAACTTTTACGATCAATAAAGGGAAACCCACATGATCCCCGGCATCTACTGCATCGAGCACAAAACCACTTCCTCGGATATTACCCCAGGATCCAAATACTGGAAGCGCCTTCGCCTTGACGGCCAAGCGTCAAACTATAACGATGCCGTCAAGCAATTATACGGCGAAGAAGCACGTGGAATCATTTACGACGTCATCCGCAAGCCAACGATTTGGCCGCTGAAAGCAACCGCGGTCGAATCGAGGAAATTCAAAAAGGACGGCGCGCTCTACGCAAATCAACGAGACAAGGACGAGTCGCCGGACGAATACAGCGAGCGGTTATTGGCAGACATCGCCGAAAAACCGGAGAAATATTACCAGCGTGGCGAAGTCGTTAGGCTCGAGTCTGATGTCAAGGCGCATGCCGGAGATATATGGGCGATCGGAGAACAAATCCGGAACGCCCAAAAGACCCAGCGATGGCCACGCAATACTGACGCGTGCGACTACTACTCGGGATGCGCATACTGGCCGGTTTGCGCTGGAGAATCGGAGATTACCGACCCGTCGTTCTGCAAGGCGGAGAAGCAGCACCCCGAATTGAGCGAGGGCAATTGCTTGCATCTTCCAGTCTTGACGTCTTCGTCGATCAAATCCTACCGCTCATGTCCGCGTAAATACTATTACGCCTACGAGCTACGACGACGCCCAGTCAAATCGTCTGACAGCCTGCGCTTCGGCACGTTGTTTCATCAGGCGCTAGAAATCTGGTGGAAAACGGCAGATCTCGAGCAGGCCCTCACGGCACTGTCTGGCGAGGCAGACCCGTACGAACGCGTTGAAGCCGCGTGCCTAATGGTCGGATACCACACGCGCTGGGTAGACGAGCCCTATGAAGTGCTCGGCGTAGAAAAAGAATTCTCGCTGCCGGTTGTAAATCCCGACACCGGTAAGTCGTCCAGGACATGGATATTGGGAGGCAAATTCGATGCAATCGCTCGAAAGGAGGCAGCAGTAGCATGATCCCGTTGCAAACAACGCCCGCACTGAATGGGGCGCAAAAAAAGAAGTCAAAAACTATAGCTGACGCCACGCGCGGCAAACAACAAACCCCATGGTACATCCTACTGTACGGGGAGCCAAAGGTGGGGAAATCGACCTTCGCCTCCGGGTCGCCATCGCCGATTTGGATCGACCTTGACAATGGCAGCGTTGACCTCGACGTCGCGAGATACCCCAAGCCAGAGACGTTCGCTGAGCTTCGGGAAGCCATCAACGACATTGCGAAGAACGGAAAAGCGAACGGGTATCAAACACTGGTAATCGACCCCATTTCGCATATCGAGCCGCTCATTACACTCGACATCACCAACGGTGAAATCGTCAATACCAAGACCTGGGGGGGCGGCTACGGCGCATACGACAACGCCGTGCGCGACCGAATTCACCTCTTCTTTTCTGACATCGAACGGGCTTGGTGCGCTGGGCTAAATGTGATGCTAATCGGGCATTCGCGAACGAAGCGCTTCGATGATCCGGCCGGCCCCTCGTACGACCGATATGAGTTGGACGTCGAGGCAAAATCGCTGGCTGGTCTCGCGGTCAAAAATACAAAGGCGATTCTCTTCGCTCGCCGAGAAGTGTTTGGTCGGCAACACGATAAGGCGGAAAATAAGAGGATTCGAGCGGCGGGGAGCGGAGAGCACATGCTATACACCGCAGCCACGCCAGGTTTCCTAGCCGGAAATCGCTGGAATCTGCCGCCGGAAATGCCGCTCTCGTGGCCGGTATTCGCAGCGGAGTTGGCGCGAGGGCCCGAGCGTGAGGCGGAATTGCGGGCTCAAATTGAGTCGGGACTCACAGAAATCAACGATCCAGCCGTGAGTGAAAAGGTAAAGAAAATGCTGGCTGACGGCGCCGTCGTTGCGGACGTCGCCAATGCGGTGAGAGTGAAACTGGCGGAAAATAAAGGAGAAAAATCATGAACGGCGAACAAACGGTAGATCCAGTTCCGGAAGGGCAATACAAAGCGAAAGGAATTGCTGGGTCCGAACAGTACGGAATTAGCGGCCAAGGTGAATATCAGGTCGCCGTCGACCTGGCATTGCTCGACACTCCGTACACCGTCACCATGGCCCTGTCGTTTGCTGAGAATGCAGCGCCGTATTCGATTGAGCGACTAAAGAAATTGGGCTGGAAAGGCGGCAGCAATGATTCCCTGCCTGGAATCGACACGAACGAAGTGCATGTAGTTGTGCGCTACGAAACGTACAAGGGCAAACGGCAAATGCGGATTGACATCGTGTCGTCTAAATTCTCGTTCAAGAACCCGATGGACGACAAGGAGAAGCGAGATTTCTTTTCGCGACTCAATAAAGGGGCGTCGCAAGTTAAGGCGCCGAAGCAAGATAATGGCTGCCCGCCAGACTGGGACATCCCGGCCTCTTACGAGCGCCCACCAGTAAGGTTGTAACATGCAATCAACGGCGCAAGCTGCCGTTCACCGAGCGCTCGATCATTATAGGGGGTCGATTCAACCTTCTCGGAAAGCAAAACCAGAAATCACTTCCGGCATGCGCTGCGAGATGGATTTTTGCGGCAAGATAATTCGCGGTCGAATCGATTTTATTGAGGACGGTTGGATCTACTGGATCGCCGACAACGGCGATGTGTGGTGCTCGCGAATACGCGAGTAAATAAAGCTTCGGGACACGCTAGTGGGTTTGCGTGGATGCACCTCTCGCCGGTGGAGGCCCGAGCAGCCGGCACTTGTGGGTCTGGGAGTTTAGCCGGGTTATGACGGACCCAATAAATGTCACCAAATCCGGGCGTCTGGCAACGCGGCCGATACTAACAGCGTGACAGCCGGGAGAGACCGGCACTCCCTATCTCGAGGTGTAAAATGAGTGCAAATTGGTGGGACGCAGAACATGGGGACGAGCCGGATGCCTTTACGCTTCTTGCTGCCGAAAAGCGGGTCACCAGCGGTCTAGAGAAGATTCAGCGCCTGGCAATGGAGCAGTATGTGGATAGCGCCTACTTCAGGGCTCTGAATAGAGCCCCAAACGAGTACCGCGAGGAAATTGCACGAATACTTACTTACGGGGTAGTCGACAGCACTATTTGTAGAAATGTTGGGAGAATTGAGCGGTTAGATTAGCGCGTAGGTGCCGGCACTCTATGCGCTAGACATCGAATACGAATGTCCGAGGCAATAGCTCGGACAGGCGCCGTAGACGTGAATGGCTTCTGGCTGCATTCGGCGATGGACGGAAATGCCGATGCAGCAACTGCGGACGCACACTCAGAATGCGTACGATTACCGTCGATCGCATTATTCCGGGTATCTACGGTGGCAAATACACGCGGGACAATATCCGTCCAATGTGCGCGAGTTGCAACATGTCGATAGGCGGCATGTTGGGAGCAAAAAGAAGAAAGGAAAATCAATCATGGAACCACAAGCAGACGCAATATTGATTTATGGGTTCGCAGTCAAGCGAGAAGAAGGGGGGTTAGACCCGGATTTTATCCGTGCGGTCGAAACTCTCGGTGCAAAGGTTCTCGCCCTGCCATTTGACGCGCCAGACCTATATATTATCGGTCTAATCCAGGACTACTACAGCGTTTCGTCGCGGGTATCTATTCTAGATCTCAACGAAATGGCCGCTAAGAATGGGTTGGCGGACAACGCCGACAGGGCGGAACCCAGAGCGAGACTCAGAGCGTTCGCTACGCTCTTGGGGCTTGAGCATTGCGCTCCTCGATGGCTGCTGCACTCACGGATTGTGTGATGAAATTCCGTCGTCGGCGCCAAGATAAGATCCAATGGCGAAATAACGGCGGCTTGGGCTGCTACGTAGCTGAGTCGATCGACGCGATGGTCGAATTCGTCGGCGGGCGCTGGCGAGTTACTCGTGGTGGCGTCGATCTTGGAGAATTTGAATCGATTGTTCCGGCCATTGCGGCCGCGGAGAAGGGAGTAGCAAAATGAGCGCGCTACCGATTGTACATCCGGTTCTAGCATCACTTTCCGGGCGGCATCGGCCGCCAATGGCGACGCTGCGGGATGGCATGAATGAGGACGATGACGACACTGAAGTCATCACTAAGGAATACCCGCTTCTACCCGTTCCCACGCGCGAAGAGAAAGATCAGCATTGTCCAGAGCTCACCTATTTCGCCCAGCGGTGGGAACTGAAGAGTCAAATCTATCGTCGCTACCGTGATGCGCATCAATTGATCAAAGCTGCCAGGCGTTGGGGTGCGCCGAAGGAACGCGACGTACAAGACGCGGCACTGGCAGGAATCAAAACGTGCCGTAAAAACATCACCCAGACTCGTGTTGCCTTGAACGTCCTGAAAGCGATGTACGTCGCCAAATACGATGATAGTGAGGAGTGACTGGTATTCGATTCGCAATTGCATACCGCAATTACCGTTATGGAATCAAAATGACTGACACGCTGCTCTCCCCCGAAGATGTCGCTTGCATCCTCAATGTTAGCCCACGTTCGGCTCGCGACTACATGGGGCGAATGAAGCACATCTTCGTGGGGAAACACTTGCGCGTCACACGACAGGCGTTGGACCGATGGATAGCCAAAAACACGCGAGGCGAAAACGAGAATTACCCGACCCAAGATTGTATCGACGCGGGAGGTATATTTGGGCGCGAGTCCGAGACGAGTGGGGGAAGATCGATCGCGTCACCACGCGCTGCACCGATCCGAAAGCCGCGGCTCTATTCGCCGACGAGTACGAACGACGTGCCGCCGATCCGGCCTACCGCCGCTCGGCCGAGACGACGCTTGCAGATGCCATCCTCGACTGGATTACCGAGCTCCGACGTCGGAAGGTGAGCGATGCCACGGAGCTGATTGCTCGGCAGAAGTCAGGACATTTCGTGCGCCTTTGGGGCGCTGACTGGCCGCTTCAGCGCGTCACAAACGATCTTGTGCTCGGCTACATCGATACTCGACTTGGCGAAGGCGTCGTACGGTACACGGTCAAAAAGGAGCTTGGCGCGCTCAAAGGCTTCCTTGAATGGGCCAGGTTCCGCGGCACGTTCCCGTACGAGCTCTCGACCGTGATCCCGCCGAGGTTCGCTGGTCAGCACAAGCCGCGGTCGCGCGCGCCGACACGCGACGAAGTGCTCAAGTTGATCTCAGCGCTCGAAGTCGGTCGCGGTGCGCACATCGCGTTTATCGCCGGGACGGGGGCACGCTGGAGTGAGAGCCTACGCGCGGAACACACAGACGTGGATCTCGTCGAGCAGCGTGTGCGCCTCCGAGGGACAAAGACCAAAGCGTCTGACGAGTACGTTCCGATCACGGGCGTCACGTGGTCATTCATTCAGCATGCTCTCACGCACGCATCAAAGAGTGGACGCATGTTCCGACCGTGGAACAACGACAGCCGAGACATCAAGGCCGCGTGCAAGCGTTCCGGCATCGACACATGCACGCCAAACGATCTGCGCCGGGCGTTCGGAACCTGGCATCGTCAGGCACTCATCGCCGGCGGGGTGAACGAAAAAAGCTCAGCCGAAATCGTTTCCGTCCTGTTGCGGCACACGACAGACACCCTCGCTCAGACTACGTACGCACGCCTCTCGAGCCGTGACGTGGGCCCGTCAATTCGGGCCATATTGCCTGTGCCAGATTTGTACCCGCAACCAGCACCAACCGCCTCTACCGAGCCAAACGAGCATCCAAAATAAGCCGAAAAACCATCGCGCCCAGGTGGACTCGAACCACCGACCCGCGGCTTAGAAGG
>Ga0123357_10003289_pt1 | contig 18443 bp, 11 predicted proteins | sample TergutEmb28metaG_FD_89873 | JGI IMG/M metagenome (GOLD analysis project Ga0123357, IMG submission 89873) | Embiratermes neotenicus P4 segment gut microbial communities from Petit-Saut dam, French Guiana - Emb289 P4 | ecosystem: Host-associated > Arthropoda: Insects > Digestive system > Gut ...
AGTGCTCCGTTCTCCATTAATGCCACTCATGTTCTACTAACATTTTGGTTCTACGCTGAAGATGGAAACACCATGCTCCTCCGAAACGTCGCTGCTTATTCACTAAACTTAATGCTGTTGATGACTGTGGGGTCTGCGATTGACATGTGCTGCAGTTTGCGCTGGGGAAAGACGACCATCCTTTGTTAGTATTCGTGTTAAACATGCATTGGACTAAAGAGCTATCGCGTTTCGTGCATGTGAGATAATACTGTCATTTTCCGTAATATTTTGTGTGGTTAGACCTGTGCATACTTTTGACTTCAGGTTTGTTACAAACGGAAAACTTAATAAATGGCGACCGGTATTTGTTTTAAGTAGTCGTCGTCGCGAGTCTGCAGGCACTGTACCCATGCTGTGCAGGTCAACAGCATTCTCTTGAGTAAAGAGATTTCCACTACTGGTACAGTTTTTATAACCCGCTAATACTACTGTACAAGCAGACGGCGTTCACACTGACTGCAGGACAGATAGTTCTTAAATTCGTCTATAGATGGTGCATAGAGGCGGAAGAGATACCGTACCGAAGTTGCTCGTAAAATTGATAGATGGAAATACATACCAACCAAGTTCAGTGGAATAACAACACAAAAGCGGAAACAAGATGGCAGTGACGGAATGTGTTTGTGGAAGTAGAGTGATTGAAATATTATTTTGACTATGAATTAGTACAAAAAGACAACATGAATCAATGGAATCCGGTAAAGGAAGAGGAACGATATGGGATTGGTATGTCATAATATCATTTAAATGGTTTGGAAGACTTTAATTCAAGCAACTTTTGTTGCCATTGGTCCAGCCCACTTTTCAGTGCACGCATACCATCAGTCATTGACTCAGTAGGAATTCGAATTTATTTTCCAATAGTAAAGTTTATGTACAGCTTTGTAGTGTTTTAAAATTTGTAAGATTTGTCGCTTAAGCGTGCGATGTAATAATTGGATGCTTATCAATGTATAAACGTCTACCGTGGCGTCACAGGACAGAAATTAAATTTTCACATACCCTCAGGACCGTACATACTGTCGCATCGTTATATCTTTGTCCTTTATATTAACTGGTTTTCGCTCCCGTTACTTATTTTCACGCATAATTTTCTTGCCTTGTCCAAATTGTAATTTATTAATCATTCCTTATTGTCTGGTGGTCTCTGTTGAAGGTTTTGTAGAATTTTAAGTTTATAAACACGAATTCCATTCTGTCACTTGTTACATGGACAAAGCATACACTCCAACCAAATAGCAATGTTGAAGGTGAAACAGTGAGCTAACATCAAGTTATGTTGGTGCTGTGGAAAATTTCCTTCTGAAACATTACGTTTACTACTCCACATGTATGGTGACCATAGTAATAGCTGTAGTCTTGTACTTCAGTGGAACTATCAGTTCCAAGTGGGACGGGTGTCACTGAGATGTGCAGTGTGGTCATCCAACAACAGCAGGTACAGGTTTATGAAGTGCAACACTATATATCATACTTAGATCATACTTAGCATGTCAGTGATATTGCCACAACAGTGCAGATATCATGTGGAAACTGTCATGCCATCTTCAGTAAGTTTCTGACAGTGCTAAGAAATGTACTACTGTTTATGGTTCCTTGCCCACTAAGAAGCAAGAAATTTGTCAGGATCTCATTACATCTGCAGATTATGATCCCATATCTCAGCACAACATTAGCATAGTATGAAATGTGGCATTTCCTGTATGACAAATGAAGTACCAGTTGACTGGGTGGAAATCATCAACATTCCTACAGAAGATGAAATGTCACCTGGACCAGGCTTAAGTACAGAAACTTCTGGGGGTATTTTTCAACACCAGTGATGTCATACACAAGGACTTAACTCCTGAGTGGGCTGCCATGAATAAGGAGCAGTACATCCAAGTGCTACATGGTCTGCTCAAAGTTGTCTGCTGGAGGCAGCTAGAAATGTAGACAGCAAGTGTCTAGATGTCACTGCATGATAGTACTTCCACACATTACTCTATCCTTGATCAGCAGGAACTGGTGAAATGTGGCACTGTTTTGCTGCCACACCTGCCATCTTCCCCACACATTGCCCTGTGCAACCTTTCTGCTTGATAGATTGAAGCCAATGCTATGTGATCAAATCAATACAGGGAATAGTCAGTGCTGCTTTGTTGCAAGTTCTTCACTTGCTCGTAGGGGATGGATTCCAGCACTGCTTGTACATTTTCTGTGCCCAATGACAGAGGTGCATTAGGGCAGACGGGAACTGTTTTGGGGGGGTTTTCATAGCATGCAAGTGTTGCAGCCAATTCATAATCCCCACGTGCAATACAGGACATAGGGCACTTAGACATTTAAATTAATTTATTCTTAACCCGCATGTTCTGTCTTATTAACCCTATAAATGTGAAGAATGACTTGAACTATATTTAAATATACTGTTCATACTGCACAGTAAACACACTGTACCTAGTTTATAAAAACCAGCCAGTTAATTCTGTAAAGGGATACGCACTGTTTGTTCTGAGATCCACACAGAACACATAAATGCACTCTGTGGGCAAAATGTAGAATGTTTAATCTTAAACAGGGAGGCATGTAAAGTAACCACTTGGCCATGAAAGGGTTAAAAAGCATTTACTGAGCTGAATGGCTCTGAGTTTTATTTTAAGTGTGAGCAGTTCAAATCTCAACCAGGATACTGATTATCCTGACTGAAGATCCTTGCAGTTTTCCTTGGTCACTCTAGGCAGATACTAAGAGAGTACCTCATATTTGGCCATGACAACTTCAAAATTTTGTATTCTTTCTTTTGGGTGATTTCCCAGAGTCTGAAATCACCCAAAAGAAAGAATATAACATTCACAACATGGTGAAAGTTTGAAATCAACTTCAAAATTATTTGCAGTTCTCTCACTAATCATTCAACCTGTTGATGATGTATAGTTTTAAGTTACAGTGTTTGTAGATAAGCCATAAACAACTAAATAAATACTTAAGACTACTTGGAACTAAGAAGAAACATTGCCACCATACATTATAAGAGGTGTTAAAGCATTAACAAGTTACTTGTCTGACGTGTCAATGAAAAATTACAACGCCACCATCAGGAATCGAACCCGCAACCTTCTGGTTTGTAGCGCAGTGCCTCAACCAATGCACCACCACGTGCCTCCTCACCCATCCAAGTACTAACCATGCCCAACGTTGTGTAACTGTGGTGATCAGACAAGAACCAGTGTTTTCAACGTGGTATGTCTGTTGGCTATTTACTATGTAGTTTCATTAGTTCATAAAACAAACAGTACTAACTGAAACCCTTTTAGGTGCACTCACAAAGCAGTTTGCAAAATGGTGACTTCTAGCTCTGCCATACCTGTCCAGCCATACATCCTCAAGGTACCGTACTTTCATTCGATGGATTTTTGTGAAATTTTGGACTTTTACTAAAATTTGTTGACACTTCCTGATTAGGATAAATTCTGACAAAAGCAGTGAACACTTTACATGAATACCTACTTACATTTATACATTTGGTTGTTACATTAGACGGCTTTGTTTTTTCAGGTGAAAAGCCTAAAAAAAGAGTTTATGATCTATAAAATTCTGCCTTGTATGGGATGGGTAGAGGATATTTATCTGACCTTGTATTAGATAAGTGCTTGACGCACAATATGTATCATCGTTTATGAGGGAGGTGCAGCAAATGTGATATCTTGACATTTACAAGATAAGCACAGTAAATTAGGCAAAGCTAGAGAAGCCACAGATACAGTAAATGATCTGAAAATAACTATAATCCCCACAAAAAAGCAGGATGATTTAGTCATTTAATTTAACTCTGTTGAATGTACTTATGAACGAGGGTGCCATGACAGAGCAAATGCATCAGACGTCGTATGCTCAGCAGACATTGCCTAATTTGTTCTGTAGCCAGTTTGTTGTCATTATAAATATGCAAGCAAATGTGAAATTAAACCACAATCAGCAAAAGAGTTTAACCCTTTGAATCCTAATGGTGACTATAGTGGTCGTACCGCCCCCCTAACCTCTAAACGTAGCATTTTATATATTTATTCAACACATATAGGTACTGAGTATTTTAAACACGCTGTACACTCTCCGTTTTTTCCTCTTCAAAATGCAGTTTGTTTCATAAATCTAACTTATTTGATTACTGTATTATTCACATTTTGTATAGAGAGTGTGCTAAAATTAAAAAAATAATTCCGGCACCAGAAGGTTAATAGATTTTTTTTTTTAATTGGTCAAAAATGTATGTGGAGACAGGAGTTACCATATAGAAATGTGATTCATGATCAACTGATGATGAAAGTATTCTGCGGATGCTCAGAAAATGTTATCATTTGGTATAAATAAATGTGGCTTTGGGGTGATATCTGATGGCATTATGTTCATATGTAATTTTATGAAAGTGGCCCAGATTGAATTATTTTAACAAAAAGTTATTGTGGGTGTGAATCTGTAAATAAAGCATGTCATCATTGCAGATAGTACATCTTACGAAATTAATAGACGGATCCTTTTTATTTCACATTCAAAAAGGCAGTGTAGTGTATGCTTATTGCATAAGTGGCTGACTTAACTAGCTCCATGGAGCAGAATACTTCTTGAGAATAACCTCTATTCCCATTGAAATCTGAGGTTATTACCATGTTTCCAAGATCACACTGTTGGCCCCTGTCCTAAGCCAGATTAGTCCTGTCCATGCCCTCCCATTCTGTCTCTAAGATCTGCTATAATATTATTCTATTTATGCCTGAGTCTTCCAAGTGATATCTTTCCTTCAGGTCTTCCAACCAATATATTTTATGCATTTCTCTTTTCTGTATTCATGTCAAATGCTCTGCCCATCTTGTACTCCTTAATGTTGTCACCATAATACAGTTAACAAATGCCTGTCCCAGTGTGACTAGATTGACTGCAAGTGGCCTGTTCAGGGTGCACATTACCGAGCAGGCCCGCCCGTCCTGTCGGTAATGAGGATGTCCTGATACAAACATTGCATGCACTAGCAGGGGAGTCTGAACAGAACTAGAGTCTACTAAAATATAATTCATATTGCTGTCATTATTGGTCATGGACTGGAAACACTGTAAAAGAACAATGTTTATGTTGCTTTCAAGTAGCATGAAGTACAGAAAACTCTCCTTTAAAATGGATCTGTCCAACATGGATTTGAGTATATTCATGAAAATGAATGCAAACAATTATTTGTGAAATATGGAAAATTCAATTATGCACTGTCTGCTGAATGTAATGTAGTTACATATGAAAAATCCTGGTAGGTTGAAGAGGCTTATATGTATGTGTGTGTGAATAGCTTGATTTGTTTCATTCAGCTTATGTAACAGTGTAAATTTTCAGGTCAGTTGTCATCCTCCAGTTCCTTCCTCACGTGTCTTTAACACGAAACTGCATGTTCATTAATAAACATCATTATGGAATTCTTATGATTCCATTGCTTATTTATATTGGTTTTCCACAGCCAAATTCCTGTATCCCCAGTAATCCCTTAACATCCAACGTGGATTCACCAAAGGCCCATATTTTGAGGAATATATCCCCCACATTGGATGAGGGTTTACAGTAATTGTTGGGAGGATACTTTAGAATGGCTTTCTTGTCACTTATCTTATTTATGAAGTATGTTTGAAAATATTTTTCCTGACAGTATATTAGGTCATATAACACCCTTATTAGAAATATACAGTCTGCACAAAATTAGGTATTGTCTGTGCATACCAAAAATTCAGTATTGGTTATGGGTTTTTTTTTTTTTTTAAACCATTTTCATGTTTTGATTTTATCCAAAATCACGCATCTCATTTGTCTTGCTTGTACTTATTATTAGTTAAGTTTGTAATTCTGTTCATTCTTTAGCCACCTGTTGTCAGTCAGTCAGTAGCCACCTGTCTTCACCCATTCTTTCTACAAGTCTCTCCATCTTGTCGTGTATGTAGTTATTTGTGCTGTTGTATTATTGACCATGTCACATTATGAATATTAAAATCTACCAGAATCAAGCCATGGAAGTACTTCTTTCCACAACTAGTAGAGTTTATATCACATTTGTACTTTTTCCTTTTCCTCAGGATACCTGACTGTATTGTCTAATAGTTCATTCTTAGTGGCCAGTTATTCCCATATTTTATTTATGTCCTCTTGGTTTTTCCATTTTGATTAGTAGTAATAAAATCCTTGTCACATGTTTTATTTTACTCTCCCGAGCGTTACAATTTATACATTTAAAAGTTTCATAATTTCTCTGGAATTACACTATAAAATTGACAGTTGATCCAGATTTGTTTTCTACAACAAATTGTTCCAAAAGATAGCGCATGTAATGAGAGGTCCAGAATTGAAATCAAGTTACCTTCCTTGAGTATTACAATTTTTCAAGTACTTGCTAAATAGAGGAGTATGTTTTACCATGTTTCTGAGGATGACAGCTGTCACAGGATGTTCTGACAGATGCTGGCTTTCTGTATGATAAAGCTGCTCAGGGGAACAGTAAAAGAGATCTATAGTAGCAAGCCGAGATACTAACACTTGATTCAAAAATTGTTATAGACCATGAGAACTCAGCCATGATGACAGGAGTGTGAGAATCTTTCTCTCCACAGTCACAGTTGCGTCTGTGCTTAGTTGCCAAGTTATGTTGCTGTAAGGCTTGCTGCTATGTCAGTGACCAAGTAATGGTGGCAGAAAGCTTGCGTCTGTGTTGGTGACCATGTCATGTTGATATAAGGTTTTCATCTGTGTTAATGACCAAGATGTCTTTGTGTGAGTCTCGCACTTATATCAGTGACAAACTCATGGTTATGTAAGGTGTGCACTTGTGATAGTAAAGTCACGGTGGTATAAGGCCTGCACACGTGGTGCTGACCGTATCATGGCAGTGTAAGGTGTCTACCTGGAAAATCAGCTGATGAAGTTTATGTGGAATTAGTTAACAGTTCACATTCTTTTTGGATGTTCAATGAATTGGCCATTTGCTATAATAGTAGCACAAACTGCAGTAAGCCTATGGGATGGTCAGTCAGTCAGTAAATATATCACTAAATCAGTTACAATTTAGTGTGGCATAATGTGTGGAACTGTATCAGACCTCAGTTAAATTTTTGTTTAAAGACTACTTTTTTTTTCTTTCAACAGCAATCCACAACTTTCATCAGGATGCACCCTACAGGATAAAGTTGATGGTTGGAGAGGCTGTCCACATTTTGGAACAAAATGCAGATTGGTTCTTTGGATTTTCTACCAAGAATCGAGCAGTACGGGGAATCTTTCCAAAATCTTATGTCCATATCAAAGAATGCGTTGTTGACCGAACTGGGTAATTGTTTAGAAATTACAATAAATATGTACTGCAGAGCATAATTATGTTGTTGTTGGGTCATAAGATGACAATTTTTTTTTTTTATTTACAGTCCTGTGGAGGTGGTAACATTGAAACAACCACATGTTGTCCAGGAACTAACATCAGTTTTGAGAGAATGGGGCCATATATGGAAACATTTGTACATAGTAAGTACAGAAAACTGTTGATAGCTCTGTGTACACTGTTTTGTTCCTTATTTATGCAAATAAGGTTTCGGTAGTTGACTGGACAACTTACTGGCAAACTGACTGAAGAATTAACCAACCAGTTTACTAATTAGATAATTAAGTAACTGATGTATTAACTAAGACAGTAACTAACTGCAGCAATTTGCTTAGTGATTGCCATGTTTTGTTCTGGATTTGTGCTAAATTATATCACAGTACACATGCACCTATAAACTTCGCAGTCCATAGTTTGTAATCCATTTCCTACTTGAATGGTTTTTCTATTGGAGAAATTTGGAGAGTGCAGGTTTGTAACTGTTGTTCATTTGCTGCTTTTGGGTGCAGAGGCAGCTAGCAGTAGCCACCTTGGGAAATGCCTACTGGCACTGTTGAGGAATCCAGTGTGGCCCACCTATAGAGTTGAGAGATATTTGAGTCAATTTTTGGTCCATGTAGTAATGTGTAGAGCTATAGTAATGTGCTCTGAGACAGCTGCTCCATGGCTAGGGTATCATGGGGGATAATTATTTTAACAGGTGAGCGTGAAAGGTTTAGAAAGCTGTGAGGAAGAATGATAGTTGTCAAATTTTCTTGGATGATAAAAATAATACAATTATTTTGGGGTTGAAAATTTTTTAGGCTTATTGGGCACATGGGTTAAATGTAATGCATGCAGCATCAGCCAGGTCTTTATAAAACCAAGGCTGGGAAGTGAGGTTACATAAGCTGTGAATTTTAGTAATTTCTCATCATATTATTTTGTATAATAATTTTATTGTTAAATTTTCTAAGCTAATTTGTAGTTGTTAGTAAAATTTTAGTTATAATATACATTCTAGAATCTCATTCTAGCAGTGTCACTACAGACAATATCTAATAGTAGGAGTGGCAGCACAGACAGTATCTTGTCATAGCAACATCAGCACAGACAGTATCTCATCATAGCAATGTCAACACAGACAATATATCATTGTAGCAGTGTCAGCACAAATTGTATCTCATCATAGCAGTAGCAGCACAGGCATTATCCATGTGCACTGGCTGTTTGGATTAACTTCGTTGCTCAGTACATGTTGCTGTAAAATAATGATAGAATCCATGTTCTGAATTATCCTAAATCCAGGACTTGGCTTTTTTTGTGGATTTAGCACATACTTTTAGCCTAACAAGCTGTTGGTAATACTGGGGTAATGTCTTGGCCCTTTCCTTGCTACTTGACTTTTTCAGAAGGCAAGAAAAAAGGTGGGAAAAGTAGTTTTCCACAGATTTGGCCAACAGGAGTGCCTGGATAATGTGAATCCAGACCATTGCTAGCTTTGTTATTCTTTGGTAGAGTATGGATTTCTCTGTTTGATGATGTTTCCTTGTATGTATTCTTTAATGCTTCTTTTGTTTTGCCTTCTTGGTATATGGCACATCTATTACTTTGTTTGTTCCTTGTGTCTGCCACTGAGATTTACATCTGCTTCTTATGCGTAATGCCCACATTAGATATACTTCTACACTTAGTGATAAGGTCTCACAGGCTAGGTACTTGAAGGACAAGACTTAGCTGGCCTCTGAACTGTGATTTTTTAATCTAGAGAGTAAGTGTACCATAGGGAAATTTTCCATTGATTGCTGTGATATATAATTCTTATAAAGTGTTTTACATGTTTGACTGTATGATATTGTTCTTGTTTTGTTTTGTATTTTAGATTCATAGTAAACATTTCAAGACCATAGAGCATCATATTTATGAGTTGATTGGATACCGAAGTAAAATCTTATCAGGCACATTGCCTGTAGATGAACTCAAAGAAATCAAACAGCTAGTCACATCAAAAATAGACATGGGTAACAAGTAAGTTATGCATACTTTTTGTGTAAATCAGGAGCTGTTTATATGCAGATCCGAGCTAAACTGAAGTGTTGTCTTTTCATGCCATTCTGTTTTGCAACTTTTATGAGTTATATAAAATGTACTGTATATATTTTACAGCCTGTTAGATCTCGATATGGTAGTCCGAGATGAACAAGGAAATATTTTAGACCCGGATATTACTTCCACCATCCAACTCTACTGGCAACATGAACTGGCTACTGAAAGGATAAGGAAAGCCACAGTAAGTTTTTAAGTGTTAAATATGAGAAATTTTTAAGCTGCTAGCAAAAGACAAAGTTTCAGCACTGCTATTACCAAAGCCAGCCTTTGGATACCCTCTGCCTACCATCAGAGCAGATCTGCTCTGATGTCATCCTTTCATCTCCTGGTCAGTGTTGTGGCTGCTTTTTGAGTGGTTTTCCAGTGGTTTTATAATAAAGTCAAAGCTTAAACATATTGTAGTAAAAGTACATCCATGATGAAATAGATGTCTTACAAGTCAGAATGAACCTGTAGGATCCAACTGTCATTGTCGTCTTCTTCTTCTCCTCCTTCCCCTTCTTCTTCTCCTCCTCCTCCTTATCCTCCTCATTCTCCATCTTCTCCTCCTCCTTCCCCTTATTCTTCTCCTTCTTTTCCTTCTGCTTCTCTCCCTTATTGTCCTCCTTCCTCTTCTCCTCCTCCTTCCTCTTCTCCTCCTCCTTCCTCTTCTCCTCCTCCTCCTACTTATCCTCCTCCTCCTGTTCCATCTTCTCCTTTTTCTCCTCCTTCTTCTCCTCCTCCTCCTTCTCCTCATTCTTCTTCTCATCCTCCTCCTTCTCCTCATTCTTCTTCTTACCAAATTCATTTTAAACCATTGTAATTCATCATAAGAACAGTGTGAAGTGAACACAGGTATTATGTCCGTGCATCTGTCTGTTTAGATGGGGTTGAAATGATTTTGCTAGATTTGTATGAAATTCTGTATTTGGAGTGTATACAAGAATTTGGGGAGTATTTAAGTTCTTTTTGCTATAGTATAACCCATGTAACTAGATACTCTTTCTCAGAAATGGTTCATTGTGCAAACACATCGTACATGTCATAAGGTGTAGCATTCTGTAACCTTTGAAATGCTTTTCAATCTGATGTATATTTGACATGATGCAAATAAGATAATTTGTGATCAAGTGCAGTGATAATTTTAGTGTGATCAGCTTTGTACCAGTTTCTATGTAAAATGTAAGTCAAGGGCAGTGAGGTTTGCAGAATCACCAACAGTGTGTTTGAAAAAGAAATACTGTGTTTACCCAAATGTAAAATGAAAGTTACTTCTTTCCAGTTGATTGTCTGAAAAGTGGCTGGTTTGTCTTATAATTAGGCACAATGTTATGCATGTTCTGTACAAGTATTTTCCTAAAAATTGAAGATTGTGGACAGGGTTCATGTTATCTGCAGGGACATCTTATATTTGGGTAAATACAGATTACTTCTTACCATTTGTCTTTCTCTTGCAGGTTTATTTTCTCTGCTGAAGCATTAAATTTTTCTTGTTTCCAGTCTGGTCCTGTGAAGAAGGCGCAGAAGACAGTAACACAGTATTCACATATATTTTTTGTGTCAGTACGTAACTTTGTGTGCAAGATGAGTGAGGATGCTGAGCTTCTCATGACGCTATATGATGCCAAAGAAGGCCGAGCTATTGCAGAAAATTATGTAGTGAGATGGAGTAAAGAGGGCTTAGCACGAGACATTGACCAGCTTCACAATCTCAGAGTACTGTTTACTGTAAGTTAAAGTGAAATTGAAACAGTTCTATATTGACACATTCTTAACTGAATAATCAAATTTAGAGTTGTATAAAATGTGGGATTTTTATTGGACACACATATCTGAATCACCAGCTTTTATGGGAGACATTAAATAAGTGCAGATTGTCAAAGAAAATATGTGCTCAACTGTTGTTTAATCCTGGCATACAATATTTTAAAGTTGTTCCTAGAGGCGCCACTTGCAGTAGTAATTGTGGTATTTGATTGCAGGTATAAGTCATTGTTTTCGTTGTCAAACTTGCGAAGACTAATAAATTCAACATAACATGATACTGAAGTAAGCCAGTGATATTGGACGGTTTTTTAGATTCTGGTGCTGTGTACAAGGGAGAGTCAAATGAAAACCTTAAAAGTGGGATAAAAATTTGAAACACAGCTCGATTATCTTGTAAGTTGACAACAATGATACTCATGGTTTGAAGAGTGGCTGACAGGTGGCAGTACGATGCAGGAATGCAACACGACGGCACAGTAATAGTGTAAAGATGGCGACCTCGCTTGCAACATACACCAAAGAGGAACGGGGTTCTGTCATCCGTTTTTTAAGTTTTTTAATTAGTGAAGAAGTGAAACCCATCGAAATTTATTAACGAATGAAAGTTCAGTATGGTGATGCATGTCTGTCACTACAGCAAGTGTATGAGTGGACCAGGAAGTTCATGAACGGCATTAGTTCTGTAACAGACTCTCCTCGACCTGGTCAGGCACATCGAGTAGTGACAGCAGAGGTCACTGCAGCTGTTGAAGCCATCGTGAAGGAAAATCGCCGTGTAACAGTGAATGAAATAGCTGCATATCTGCATATGAGTCATGGATCAGCACACCATATTACCCATGATAAAAAGTAAAAAAATATTTAAGGTTTTCATTTGACTTACCCTCATAGTAATGGAAAATGTTTTTAGCCTATGCCCTGTACAGGCATTGGAGGATGTCATTCCTAGAATTTGAAGTCTCAAGTTACCCATTCAGTCCAACTCACTTATACATAGTGGCTATGGGAAGGGTCTTTTTTCTTTTCCTTTTTAGTCTGTTTCATATGCTATAAGGAAGGCTAAGCATGTGTCATCATTGTCCTTCACTAATTGCCTTTGAACTGGTTTTTGGATACTCATGGCACTTGGTTTGAACTTCACACTTCCATACCTTTTTTAAGTGTTTTATTTAATGGCACTGTCAGTTGTTAAAATTGTGTATTGTCAATGGTAAATTAGTGAAATATTAGTATGGATCTTTGGTTAAATGCTACCAACAGGGAAAGCCAAAGTACTCTGACAAATACCTGTCAGAGTGATACTCTGTCTTGAAAATTCTGTACAGAGCTACATGTATCTGTGTTACGTGTTCAGTTAGTAACACATTCTCTCTGGAAGGTCTGATGTTAACATAGTAGTGTTGATGAAGATTCACATCTTGTAGTATATTGTGCTGTGGTTACTGGTAAATGGTTACTAAATGTTCGATACTGAAGATGGAGGCCCTGTATGTCTTCAAAACAGTGGTACCTATTTACCATTCAACATGGCATAAGATCCCAGAAGACTTCAGTCTTCACATTCCTTCTTATTTCCAACAGATACTCATTTGTGCTCCCAGCTTTTGTTGTTGTGACCCTGAAGATGGTGGCAGTAGGTTTCTTGCTGTCATATGTTTCATTACATTACCACACATCGTTGCAGTCCAGGAGGAAATGCATTGTAGATTTAAAGTTGTCTGAGAATGAAGTTAATATGAAACACCAGTAGCATAATTCTATATCTTGATGCAGATATAATATTGTGGTTAATAATGCTTTCTTTTACCAGGATTTGGGCAGTCGGGACTTAAATCGGGAAAAGGTGTACCTGGTTTGCTATGTAGTGAGAGTAGGCACCATGGAAGTTCGAGATCCTGACCATAGACGGAGCTCACATATTCCCAAGAAGGCACATGCTGAGGGCATGAGGCGTCCTTTTGGTGTAGCAGCAATGGATGTAACTTTGTACATCAGTGGCAAGATAGAAGGAAATGAAGAGGAGCATCACTTTATTCCCTTCTTGCAGTAATAATCCTATTCAGTTTCATGTTAATCTGTTCTCCTGGACTGGAATAATTTTGTATGCTCATTTATTTGGTAGATATTCAGTCTTTTCAAGTAATGCCAACATTAAATTTTGATCAGAAATTATAATGTCCACTTTCCTTTCATGCCTCAGTCAATATGTTGAGGCTGAAGAGAACTGTATGTTGGTAACTGTGCGTTTAGTAATTCACCCCTGTGTTGAATTTGCTCTAATAGCTTATTATCTGTCTCTGAACAAGTTTCATTGCCTGGCTGCAGGTCCGTTAGATACCACAATCAAATGGAAAGCTATAGGGATTTTGTGCAGGTGACCCTGTTTTACATTGTCCAAAAAACTACCTTGAGAGTTACAGGTATCCAAGATTCACACCAAATTTCAGGACCACACTTTAAGCTGTGCTATTAACAGTTCCACCTTAGAAGTTTGTGTTGGTATTGTTGATGACAGGAAATTTATGAGGTGCGTATGATGTAAGGTGACTTCTGGAGGCATACTTATACAAAGTTTTATGAGAATCTGTCATATCAGGCATGTATTTTTCATAGGGGAAAGACACCTAGACGTTGTGATACTCTGAATCTGTATGTAGTTATTACTAAGGAGTTTTGACCAAAAAGAATGTGAACTTTGGATATGGAGACCAGTCTCTGGTACCATAAAGTTGGTAGGAATGCCAATACTTGCTTTTTGAAGTTTGAAACTAAGATTTTCAGCGCAAATTTGGAATGTGACACAAATGTATGTTTTGTTAAATTACAGAATTTACAGTGAAACATATTTTGATAAGAGGGGCCCTAATAAGACTAGAATGTGAAGTTGCAGAAATCATAAGTAATGTAATGACTTTACTTCTTCTGTGGAATTATCATATGCAGTGTACATAATTATTTTTCTGTTGGAAATTATGTTACTGACACCATCACTGTGGAAGATAAGCATTGTTGACACATAAAAAGAGTCCTGTCTCTTCAGATAAGTATTTGACATGAAAGATGTGTGTACAGTATAGTGCAAGAATGCCACAAAACTGAATCCCTTTGAAATCATACCACTACAGACCACAAGGAAGGAGAACAATTGGAAGACCGAAGAAGCGTTGGCGCGAGCAGCTGTAACTCTGGAGACGGAACAAATCAAAGGGTCCAATCCTTGATGTTTATGATGATGATGGTGATAACAGTATAGTGTTTGTGCAATATTTGCATTTCAGATGCTGTGAGAGAGATAACCTGGATGGTACACTGCGGAGAATATTCACCTTGAAGGAGCTGCCACACAAAGAGCACAAAGGACAAGGACTGTGGACAAGCCTAAAATTGCTGCATGGTGACTTGAAGCAGGTTTGTTTCAGTAATCATTTTATAAGAATATACACATTATGCGGGGGAAAGCAATGGCAAACTACCCCCAAGAACTTGCCCAGGATGCAGTGTGCCAGAGCCATACCGATCACATGACTAGGCTCTGGTTCCTGCCAAGCCCGGCCTTCAAGGCTGAATACTAATGAATGAATACACATTATAAGTGTAGCTATTATCACAGAATAATTAACCAATCCCTTTTCCTGTTGCTGTTACTATACATTTTTCATCCAATCATGATAGTGTCACATCCTTGTGTATTTTTTTGTCCCCCAATACAGCAGTCATAATGAAGTGTGTGGATCATGTTTTGACTGCATCAGGTTGCAGTACCGCTGGGCTGGCCTTCTGATAACTCTTATGAATTTTCAGCTTCCTAGTATTCTGGCAGGAGATGTCAGTATTGCCTGGTGTACAGAGTGATGGCACTTATACAGTTTGGTGCTAGCATGAGATGGTATATGAAAAATAGCACTGTGTGTGCACTTATGGTGTTTGATAGTTGAGTGACAAGCCATATTTGTTATTCTTGTACGAGTTTTAATTTGGTTGAAGAGGAAACATTGTGTTGCTCTGAGTGTAGTCCTTTCTGTTTCAAGATAAATTTTATGGCTTCTTAAAATTAATATGATTTATAAATGATCCTGCATTTGTAATCCGTACAACAAGTGCGATTATAGGCGTGGGGTACGTAAAAATGTCTCTTAAAATGTGTTTTACAAATTGTTTCTAAAATCGTTTTAAATTATATAAACTCGATCTTGACGATGTTTTGCTGTTTATCAGTTACGTTAAGAAAAATCCATTACGGGAAGCTCTTCCATCGATTAGAATACAACAATAGAAATAAAACGGAAGCCATACCAGACAACACCATCCAACAGTTCAGAGCGGAGACCACTTGTTACCACACCCACTCCTACGAAACAGCAAAACATGCGCACGCCGACACAGTGATAAGAGACACACATTTGAAACTGATGAACAGCAAAGCACCGTCAAGAACGAGTTTATGTAATTTAAAAAGTTTTTAGACACAGTTAGTTACACCTTAGTGCTTAGTCACTTAAATACAGTACCAAAATTGAAATGTATAAACTAAATGCACTCATTAATATCTGAAAGCAGATACAAGACTACAGTTTGGATGGCAAACCTCTCTGCTCCCTGGTGTCAGATTCACGTCAAAAGCTTGCTTCCTGTAAATTGCTGTCAACAGTTGTGTATACTCCATTACTGCCTGGTGGCTTATGTCAATGCTGTAAGCAAGGTGTAACTAATAGAATTACTTATAACTGATGCCCTCATCCATTGATCATGGTATCTTCTTCATATAGCAGTTCTTTTAATCATCTCATGAGCAGTGATTTTATAAAAACTGAAACACCATATCCCATGGAGCTGATCTGGAATACTGAATATCAGCCATATATGTGTCTTCTGGCATGCTATTTCTAGAATCAGTTCTCTTAAATTTTGGTAGGACACAGCACTGAATAAATAGCATCAGAACTGACACCATGTATGCTGAGCTTATTGATTGTTGTGTGTAGTGTGAATCAGGCAGTGAAACTAGTTACACGTGTCTGATCATGGAGGAAACTTCTCAAGGTTTACAGAAAGATGCAGGGTTTCTCTGGTAGAAATTTGAACAGTTCTGGAACCACAGATTTTATTAATAATAATGTTTTAAAGTGCCTTTGAAGAAACCCTTGAAGAGCAGTTTTTAGGTTCATTTGCAAAATTTCAAAAAGTGACTGTAAGCTTTGCCATGTCTGTCTCTGTCCATCTACATGGAACAACTAACCTCCCACTGGACTGATTTTTTATGAAATTTGATATTTGAGTACTTTTAAAAAGTATATCAAGAACATTCAAGTTTCATTAAAATCTGAACAAAATAACACGTACTTTACATGAACTCTGATGTACATTTATTATAATGTCTCAGTGAATTCTTCTTAGAATGAAAAATGTTTGAGTCAAAAGTTACAGAGAAAATCAATACACACAGTTTGTGTTCAGTAACTTTTTTCTGAAAATCTTGCCATTTATGAGGTAATGTGGAAAAATACGGTAGAGCCAGACATGCTACAGATGATAATATGGCACATGCACATTGCATACTTGGTAACTAAGGCTACAAACACACACTCAGAATATGTAATACTTATTGCTTTTCCATACCAACAGTAGTTAGCTGAACATGCTTCAGTGTTATGTTATATGTACATTGCCTGTCTCGTTAAGTTATGTTAGTGAGAATGGCTTCCAGGACACGAATTGTGCAGACATTGAACTTTCACAGAATGGAGTGGTAGAGAAGGGGAAGATATTTGTACAGGTGAGTATGATTGAGGAGGAAGATAGTGGTGGTGATGTTAGCCATAGCACGGCAGTGCAGTGTGGTGACATGACGAGACTGCATGGGTTGGTTGGACTGTGAATACAGTAATATTTCCTCTGTCATGAAAATTGGAATTGATGGGACAAAAAGTGTCAACAGCTTCCAAAACAGGTGTTGCATACTGTGGAAATAAATCCAGTTGTGTAATAGTATGTGGAAAATGATGAAGTAATTAGTGACATGTTTGCAAGAATACGGCATCTGGGATAGTGTAGTCAGTATAGTGACTGGGCTGTGGGCTGGTTGATTGTACAAATCCCAGCACGGAGAAGAGATTTTTTTCTGCTCCAAAATGTCCAGTCTGGCTATGGGGTGCAATCAGCTTCCTTTTCAGTGTGTACTGGTGGGCTTTTGCGGGGCGTATCTCCCTTATTGTCCCAGATTATCATCATTTCACTGTGGTTTTATGTTAACCTTTCACATGTTCATGATTGTACAGAAACCATTATGAAGAAGTTACCTAATATTTCTGAAACTTATAATACATAATAAAATCATTTGTAATTATTATTAGATAAATGAATATTAAACCTAAACTACAATGAAACCATTTGAGCAGGAGGAATGACACTTGGTTTAACTCAAAAAACATACCCTTTTATTATATTAACTTTCTGATGGGCATAATTAACTTTTTTTGCAGGTTCGAGAAGAAAACCCACACTTAGTATTGGGTAATGTGACAATAGCACGAAAGATGGGTTTTCCAGAAGTGATTCTGCCTGGTGATGTACGCAATGACCTGTATCTGACCCTGGTGTGTGGAGAGTTCTCTAAAGGAAGCAAGTCAGCTGACAAGAATGTTGAAGTTGCTGTCAGAGTTTGTAATGAGAAGGGACAAAGGCTTCTAGTAAGTATGAATGTTACCTGTGTGTTATTTGTTGTTACCATATAATAATGGAACAAGTCAATGAATTCATTATTAAGTCTTCCAAATATAATTAATAAAGGAGAGGAAAGTTTCATAGAAGTCTGGTAAATGAATGGCACAAGAGAATTATTCTTAAACAAGAAAACTTAGGGGTATATTAATAAAACTGTATAAGATGATGGCAGAACCTGTTTCTTCTTGTAGGTTAGAGCTTTGGACAGTGACAGAATGTAAGATATGGAGGTTTCGAGTGTAATAGTAGTAGCAGTTGTTATATTCCAGAAGCAAGAGAGGATTAACCTTTTGGCGCCGGAATTATTTTTTGAATTTTAGCACACCCTGTATATAAAATGTGAATGATACAGGAACCAAATACGTTAGATTTATGAAACAAACTGCATTTTGAAGAGGAAAAAACGGAGAGTATATACCATGTTTAAAATATTCAGTACCTATATTTGTTGAATAAATATATAAAATGC
>Ga0123357_10003290_pt1 | contig 18440 bp, 18 predicted proteins | sample TergutEmb28metaG_FD_89873 | JGI IMG/M metagenome (GOLD analysis project Ga0123357, IMG submission 89873) | Embiratermes neotenicus P4 segment gut microbial communities from Petit-Saut dam, French Guiana - Emb289 P4 | ecosystem: Host-associated > Arthropoda: Insects > Digestive system > Gut ...
CATCTATTTTAGCCCAAACTGTATCGGCTACAAATATATTAAACATGGCTAAAGTGATTTCTTATGCGATTATCAACCTCGTCAAAAAAGACATCAACCGTTGTGGCATTACACTCTTTCGCCGCTTGAAAAATATCCTTTGAAAGTTGCGCATTTGGAGTCTGAACTGATTTTACAAACGTTAGTGTTTTCGCAAAGTTAAGAAAACTCTGTGCTTGCAAACTGCTACTGTCAACAATAAGTGTCTCCATAATTTTTTTATTATATATTGCAAAGGTATAAAAAATTTTATTAACCGTAGGGCTCTTTTCAATTAATTCTTGATGCACCGTACCGCTAAACCGTACCCACGGACATAAACGTATGCCGGATTAACAGTGGCGCTGCTGAAAAGCAAGTTGAGCGCATTAGTACCTGACACACTGCCACTCCAGTAGTAGCCATACGAACCTTGATAGTACAACAGCGCATTAATGTATTGCCGGTTGCGCTCACAGTCAGCGGGGTTTCCGTTTCCGTACCAAGCTCATAAAATGTAAATTGCTGGGGCTGAGTAACAATTCTAACATAAGTAGGGGATGCGCCGCAGTTCGTAACCCAATGAGTACCATCCCAGTAAGCAAAACCGACGCAAAGCGTTTATGCGTTAATAGCCATATAATTAAAGTTTAGTCGGATTTTACAGAAAAACGCATTCTGCCATTTTGAAAGTTACCATAAAATAAATACCTTTGCATTAGATATAAACTGGGAAGGTGAATATAAGACAAAATAAAACAAAAACAGCTCTGAAATAGCGATTAACAATAGCGTCTGGCGTTGCCGGACGCTATTTATTATCAGACGCTTACGAATTATTATTTATATTTTAACAAAAATAAAACAAAAAAACTTTTTTTGTTCCAAAAGTTTTTTCTTACCTTTGCACCGTTTTTTTGAAAAGTGTTAAAAAAGATATGGATTTAAGAGAACGGATTATCGAAAATGCTTCGGCGCTTTTTTTTCAAAAAGGAGTGAAAAGCATGACTATGTCCGATGTAGCTAATGAATTAGGCATTTCTAAACGAACGCTTTATGAAGTTTTCCGCGACAAGGAAGACCTCCTTGAAAACTGTATCAGCACGCATATTGCAAAAGCCGATAAAGCAGTCCAGGAGTTAGCTGAAAATTCGGAAAACGTGATTGACGCTATCATGCGGATTTATGCCCGGTCGTTGGATGAGATGCGTATGATAAATCCTTCGGTTATGTATGATTTGAAAAAATACCATTCCCTGCTTTACAAAAAAGTCGAAAAAAATCAAAGAGATAGCGCTTCCGTGTTTTTGCCTTTGCTCGACAAAGGAGTGAAACAGGGATGGATACGAAGCGATGTTAATTTTGAAATCATACTCTGGCTGGTACAAAGTCAATTCAAAGCGCTGATGAACGATGATTATTTCCCTAAGGATAAATATTCGATGAACGAGTTCATTAGAGCTATCATACTCAATTTTATGCGGGGAATAGCAACCCCTGCCGGAGTAAAAAAAGTGGATGACATCGTTGAAAAATTACAGAATAATAAATAGTAAAATATTATAAAATATGAATTTAAAACAAATTGTATTTGGAGCAACAGCTCTTATGTTTATCACAACATCTTGCATAAACAAGATGGGAATGAACGCCAATACCGCGCCGAAAGAATATCCGACTCAAACGTTGAGCGCGCAGAATGTTCAATTGCAAACGGTATTTCCCGTAACAATAAAAGGACAGGATGATACGGAAATCAGACCGCGCATCGATGGTTTTATCGATGCAATCTATGTAGATGAAGGAACAGTAGTAAGTAAAGGACAGACACTGTTCAAAATTAACTCTCCCTTAGCCGAACAGGCGCAGCGGACTGCGCAAGCTGCCGTAGAAAGCGCTACCGCTCAAGAAAGTACCGCCAAATTAAACGTCGACCGTTTTAAACCTTTAGCAGAACAGGGCATTGTCAGTCAAGTACAACTGGATACATACCAGAATGCTTATTTATCTGCCAAAGCGGCGCTGTCGCAGGCGCAGGCGCAAAAAGCCAATGCGGACGCACAGATCAGTTGGACAAACGTCTCAAGTCCCGTCGATGGCGTTGTCGGATCTATTGCTTATCGCTTGGGCAGTTTGGTAAACAATGGAAATGTATTGACTACAGTATCCAGTTCGCACAACGTATTTGCTTATTTTTCAATGAACGAAAAAGATTTGGTAACTCTCCTGGATAGCTTGCCCGGAAAAAATCAAGCGGAGAAAATTAATAACCTTCCGCCGGTTAGCTTCAAAATGGCTGACGGAACTGTTTATAACGAAAAAGGAAAAATAAAAACCATTACGGGATTGGTAGACGTTACCACCGGCACAGTGACATTACGTGCTGAATTTCCTAATGCTCAAGGAGTCTTGAGAAGCGGTTTCAGCGGAAACATCATCCTGCCGAAAGCTGTCAGCAACGCTATTGTCATTCCTCAAAAGGCAACATTTACACGTCAGGATAAATACCTTGCTTATAAAGTACAGGGAGATTCGGTCGTGTCAACCCTAATCAAGGTTGTTCCTACTCCTGACGGAAGAAGCTATGTGGTTACAAACGGATTGTCGAACGGCGACCGTATCGTCAGCGACGGCATTGCAACACTGGCTGACGGCAAAAAGATTATTGTCAAATAAAATAATAAAATACAATGTTAAAAATATTTATAGAAAGACCTGTATTGTCAACCGTCATATCAATCATTATAGTCGTATTGGGTATAATCGGGGTATTCATGTTGCCGGTGGAACAATATCCGAATATTGCGCCGCCAACGGTACAGATACAGGCAACCTATCCGGGAGCGAATGCGGATGTGGTGCTGAACAGTGTCGTTATTCCTATCGAAGAACAGATTAACGGAGTTGAAGGGATGACCTATATGACTTCATCTGCCATGAACAACGGTACGGCTCAGATTATGGTATTCTTCCGCCAGGGAATTAATCCTGACATCGCTTCCGTAAACGTACAGAATATGGTTGCACGGGCTACGCCTTTGTTGCCGCAGGAAGTCACGCAGACCGGCATAATTGTTCAGAAACAGCAAAACAGCACCATATTGGGCTTCACTTTATCGACAAACAATCCGGATTATGACGGCAGATATTTGCAGAATTTTGCCAATATCAATATTTTACCGCAGATTCAGCGTATCTATGGCGTAGGTAGCGCCACCGTAATGGGCGCGAGAAACTACTCGATGCGTATCTGGCTGAAGCCCGATGTGATGGCGTCCTATAAAATTTCGGCGCAGGAAGTTATCGCAGCGCTGATGGATCAAAATATCGAAGCGGCGCCGGGCGAGTTGGGGCAAAACGGAAATCAGACATTTCAATATACATTGAAGTTTACAGGGAAATTGAAGACTCCGGAACAGTTCGGCAATATCATCATCCGCTCGCAAAACGGTCAGATTCTGAGAGTAAAAGATGTAGCGAATGTAGAATTGGGTTCGCTTAACTATACCGTTCTGTCCGAAACAAACAAATGCGATGCGGTGTTTGTGGGTATCAGCCAAACGGCAGGATCAAATGCTCAGGAAGTTATTGATAATGTAAAATCTGTGCTTAATGATGCTAAAAAGATACTTCCCCAAGGGGTGGAAATCACCTATATCATGGACTCCAATGAATTTTTAAGCGCATCTATTGATAAGGTGCTTCATACTTTGGCTGAAGCTTTTATCCTTGTGTTTATTGTCGTATTCGTATTCCTGCAGGACGTAAGGTCAACCGCCATACCTGCAATTGCAGTTCCGGTAGCTATCATCGGCACGTTCTTTTTCTTGTGGATGTTCGGATTTTCCATCAACCTCTTAACCCTGTTTGCCCTTGTGCTGGCAATCGGAATTGTGGTCGACGACGCCATTGTGGTTGTCGAGGCGGTGCATGCCCAGTTAGATGCGGGAGAAAAAGACCCGAAAAAAGCAACCCTGACGGCAATAGGGGAAATTGCGCCGGCAATCGTATCCATTACGCTGGTTATGGCGTCGGTATTCATTCCGGTCAGCTTTATCGGAGGGACTACAGGCGTATTCTTCAAACAATTCGGGTTAACGCTTGCCGTTGCGATTCTTATTTCTGCCGTTAACGCATTGACGCTTAGCCCTGCACTTTGTGCTGTGTTTTTGAAAGCGAAACGCGAAGAGCCTAAAAAAAGGAATATCATACAACATTTTTACTATTATTTCAATATCGTTTTCAATGGTGCGAGAGATCAGTATAAAGGTACGCTTCGCTTTCTGGGGAAAAAAGGACACCGGTGGATCACCACTGCCATCATAGTTGTCGCTCTCATTATTCTTGCGGGATTAATGAAGTTCCTTCCAACAGGATTTGTGCCTCAGGAAGATAGCGGCGTTGTGATGGGTTTCGTAACTTTGCCTCCGGGCTCTTCGTTAGAGCGGACGGATTCCCTTGTGCATCAGGTTGTCAACGCTGCTCAAAGTATTGATGGCGTACAAGCTGTAACCAATATTACCGGATACAGTTTTATGGCGGGACAAGGCAGTTCGTATGCTACGGTATTGATAAAGATGAAAACATGGGAAAAGCGCAAGCTGAACACAAATCAAATATCAGCCATTCTTAAAAGTAAAACGGATTCGATTCAGGGCGCTACATTTTTCTTCATGGCAGCTCCAACGCTGCAAGGTTTCGGTCTGGGCGCCGGCGTGGAATTGAAATTGCAGGACAGAGCAGGTAGCGGCGACCTGAATAAGTTCTACGACATAACAACCAATTTTGTCTCCAAAATGCAGCAACGAAAAGAGGTTATGATGGCAATGACCAATTTCAACCCGAATTTTCCACAAAAGCAGATAGATGCGGATATACCTAAAATTAAGGCGGCAGGACTGACACTCACCCAAGTAATGAACTCCCTTCAATTATATATCGGTAGCGCTTATATCTCGACATTCAATCTGTATGGTAAACAATTCCGCGTGATGGTGCAAGCCGATCCCAAGTACAGAACCAAATTGGAAGATATGAGCGGACTATTTGTCCAGACCGCTTCGGGAGCTATGGCGCCGATAACCGAGTTTATTCATATTACGGATATTTCGGCTCCTCCTACGCTCACCCGTTTCAATATGTTTTTGTCAACGGACGTAACAATTATCCCGAATATGTTAAAAGGATATAACACGGGAGATGTGATCAAGGTTATCGAAGAAATGTCGCAGGATAAATCTGTTTTGCCCGAAGGATACGGCTTCGACTATTCCGGTATGACGCGTGAAGAGGTAAGCAGCGGAAGCAAAACCGTACTTATATTCGGAATATGCCTGATATTCGTTTATTTGTTATTATGCGCCTTATACGAAAGTTATATCATTCCTTTGTCGGTCATACTCTCATTGCCTGTCGGGCTGTCGGGCGTATTCATCTTTTTGATGATATTCGGCATATCCCGCGGTATTGTAAACAACATTTATGTCCAGATATCCATGATCATGTTGATAGGCTTATTAGCCAAAAATGCCATATTGATTGTGGAATACGCCGTCCAGCGACGACGGCAAGGCATGAGTATTATCGATGCGGCTGTCAACGGCGCTGTTGCGCGTCTCCGCCCGATTTTGATGACTTCTTTTGCATTCATCGTCGGACTGTTGCCTTTGATGTTTGCTACCGGCGCAGGCGCTACCGGCAACCGCTCGATTGGTATCAGCGCGGTAGGCGGTATGTTTATCGGCACAATGATTGGAATATTGGTCGTTCCTTCATTATACATCATATTCCAAATGCTTCAGGATAAATTCAGCAAATCGGGTATGATAAACTCAAATGATGAGGTAATTAATAAATAACAATGAATATGATTAGAAAAAATATAACGAATGTGCTTTTGTTGGGGATTATCTTCTTGGCGGGATTCACATCCTGCGGAATAATAAATACTTATAAAGCTCCTGAAATAGACTCTCAAAATATGTTCAGGGGCGAAAACCCCACAGATACAACTACGATTGCAGACATTCCCTGGAAGGAATATTTTACCGACCCGGCGCTGCAAACATTAATAGACGAAGGCTTGGCAAACAATTTCGACATGCGGATAGCCTATACCCGCATACAGCAAGCCGAAGCGGCGCTGGTTGTAGCCAAGTCCGCCTACTACCCAACGATCTTTTTGGCAGGACAAGTAACTCAAAATGTATTAAGTACAGCCAAAGATAAAAACACAAAAATTTTAGGCTATAATGGCGGCGCTACTTGGGGATTGGGTTTTGCCGTATCCTGGGAAGCCGATCTCTGGGGAAAGCTGAGCAGTAGATCAAGAGCGCAATATGCCAGCCTGATCGCTACCCAAGCCTATCGCAACTTGATTCAAACCTCGCTGGTATCGAATATAGCGACCACTTATTATACGCTTTTGGCTCTGGACGAACAGTTGAAAATCACGAAAGAGACTGTTGAATTGCTGAAAGAAAGCACAGCGACTATGGATGCCATGATGAAGGCAGGCTTGCTCAACCGCGCGGGCGTCAAGCAAAGCGAAGCCTTGTTGTACGGTACGCAGGTTAGTATTCCGAGCCTTGAAATACAGATAAGACAATTGGAAAATACATTATCCGCGCTTGTCGGTCGCAATCCCGGACCAATTGAAAGGACGGCGATTCGGAATCAGCCTGTTCCTTCACGCTTAGCGTACGGCGTTCCGGCACAGATGCTGGCAAAACGTCCGGATGTGTTACAGGCGGAAATGGGATTCCGGTATGCCTTCGAAATGAAAAATGTAGCTCAGCGATCGCTGTATCCTTCATTGACACTCGGTTCGTCAACAGCTCCGACTACTGCCGGATATGTCGCAAACACGCTGTCGCAGTTCTTCAGACCTGAAAATATCATAGCAAGTATAGTAGGGGGATTGGTTCAGCCTATCTTCGCAGGAAACCAGCTGAAAGGACAGTACAAAATAGCGACCGCCCAACAGGATGAAGCCTTGCTGACATTCAGGCAAACCGTACTGAATGCGAGCATGGAAGTTTCAAACATACTCTATACGTATGAGTCGTCGCTTCGTAAGAATGAAAACCGGAGCAAACAGGTTGAATCCTTGCGTACTGCCGTCAACGATACGGAACAGTTGCTGAAAGCCGGCGAAGCTAACTACACCGAAGTGCTGAATGCGGAACAAAACCTGTTGCAGGCGCAACTTGGACAGGTAAGCGACAGACTCGAACAACTCCAGGCGACGGTCAACCTGTACAGAGCATTGGGCGGCGGAAAAGAATAAAACAATTTGGTTTTAGAGTATAATATTTTTATCTTTGCATCGGATTAAAATTATACAAACAAATTTGTTATTTTTTTATGAGTATTATTAAAAACATAGAACAGCAGGCTGAAGAAAAAATGCTTCATTCCCTGCATTATCTGGAGGAAGTATTGTCGCGTATTCGCGCCGGAAAAGCGAATGTTCATATCCTCGACGGAATAAAAGTGGACTATTACGGTAGTCCGGCTCCTCTATCCAATGTTGCTACTGTTTCTACTCCCGATGCAAAAACAATTACCATCCTGCCTTGGGAGAAAAATATGATGAAACCGATTGAAAAAGCGCTGTTAAATTCCGATGTCGGAATTACGCCCGAAAACAACGGTGAAATCATTCGTCTGGGAATTCCTCCGCTAACGGAAGAACGGCGTAAACAGTTAGTTAAGCAATCCAAGACAGAGGCTGAAAATGCTAAAGTGGGCGTGAGAAACGCTCGCCGCGACGCCAACGAAGTAATCAAAAAAGCTAAAAAAGACGGTACGCCGGAAGACGATTGCGATGAAACGGAAGCTGCTATCCAAAAAATGCACGACAAATACATCAAAAAAATTGATGAAGTGCTGAGCGTCAAAGAAAAAGAAATAATGACGGTATAAGTTAAAAATTGAAAGGACTTGTAGTTAAAAATACAGGAAGTTGGTATCTGGTAAAAACAGAAGAAGGGCAACTCATTGAAACAAAACTCAAAGGGAATTTCCGGCTAAAAGGAATAAAAAGTACCAATCCGGTTGCCGTAGGTGATTTTGTATTTATTGAGGAAAATGCGGAAGGAACTGCTTTTATTTATGAAATCGAAGAAAGGAAGAATTACATCGTCCGCCGCGCTTCCAACCTTTCCAAGCAATCCCATGTGATTGCGGCAAATATTGATCAGGCTTTTCTGATTACAACCGTTAATTATCCGGTGACTACAACAACTTTTATCGACCGTTTTTTAGCGACGTCGGAAGCCTATCGAATTCCTGCGCTCCTCTTTTTTAATAAAATGGATCGTTATACGGATGCAGATAAAGAATACGTCGATGCTTTGATTCATTTATACGAAACGATCGGATACGCCTGTTATAAAGTCTCCGCATTGAAAGAAGAGGATTTATCGTTTATGCTCAATCTGCTGAAAAATAAAACGACTCTTTTTTCAGGACATTCCGGCGTAGGAAAATCAACCCTGATCAACCGGTTCAAACCGGAAAGTCAATTGCGGACGCGTGAAATTTCGGAATATCACAACAAAGGGATGCATACAACGACTTTTTCCGAAATGATCGAACTGCCGGAAGGAGGCTACGTCATCGACACCCCCGGCATTAAAGGATTCGGAGTGTTTGATATGGGAAGCGCCGAAATATCCCATTATTTCCCCGAAATATTTAAATTCTCTACCTCCTGCAAATTCAATAACTGCACGCACCGGCATGAACCCGGATGCGCTGCGCTGAAAGCGGTGGAAGAGCATTACATTAGCGAATCGCGCTACCGGAGCTATTTGAGTATTTTGGACGATGAAAATGGGAAAAAATACAGGGAAGCGTTTTAAAAAATACAAAATATGTTGGATAAAAAACCAAAATTAAAAATCAGTAAAGCCTTTATCATCCAAGAAATACAGGATGTGAGCATCATTGTTTTCGGATTACTCCTGTACTCGTTCGGATGGACGGGATTCTTGTTGCCTAACGGCATTACGACCGGCGGCGTGACCGGTATAGCAGCGCTTGTGTTTTTTGCATCGAAAATTCCGGTCGGAATTACTTATTTTTGCATCAATGGAATCCTGCTGCTGTTCTCCATTAAAATTCTTGGATTTAAGTTTAGTATCAAAACGATAATTAACGTAGTTATTCTTACCTTTGTTCTAACTGTTTTTCAAACGATTATTAAAGAACCGTTAGTGAAAGGCGAGCCTTTTATGAGTTGCATTCTGGGAGGAGTATTGTGCGGCTTAGGTCTTGGACTTGTCTTCAATTTTAAGGGAAGCACGGGAGGCACCGATATCATTGCGATGATTATCCATAAATACCGGAATATCTCCATCGGAAAAGGTCTTCTAATCTGCGACATACTGATTATTTGCTCATCTTATTTCGTTTTCCGCAGTGTCGAAAAAATTGTGTATGGATTAGTGGTTATGGGCGTTATCTCCTATACGGTGGATATGGTCTTAAATGGGGCGAGACAATCGGTTCAGTTCTTTATTTTTTCAGATAAATACGAAGAAATTGCAGATACGATTATCGAGCAGGCGCACAGAGGTTGCACCCTGTTGGATGGAACCGGCTGGTACACAAAGAAGGCGTCAAAAGTGCTTGTCGTAATGGCAAAAAAAACCGAATCGGTAACCATTTTCCGTATTGTAAAAAACATCGACCCATCCGCTTTTATTTCTCAGACTTCCGTGACCGGCGTTTATGGCAAAGGATTTGAGCAAATAAAATATTGAAAGCAAAAAAGTGTATGTAAATCTAAGAATTGATTCATTAACATTATGAATCCGGCTACCCGCATCGAATTTTGATAAAAAACTTCTTTTACCCCCCCAAATGGGGGTTTTTTATGTCCAAAACTTTTAAAACCCCCAAATGGGGGTAACTCGGCTTATTTCTCTTCTATACTTTTGTCATGTTAATTGAAAAACAATTACGATTTATAAATTGTATTAATTAAAAAGACAAACAAAATGAAAACATTAATTAGATTCGGTTTTTGGATGAGTATTTTAGTGATTGCTTCCGTAGCAAAACTACAGGCGCAAAACACTTTTTTCCCTACGAAAGTAGGAGCAGTGTTGGTTTATGCACAGCAAGATGCAAAAGGAAAAGCGAAAAGCTATTCAAAGCTATCCATCAAGGATGTGCAAGGCTCGGGTAATAACATGACCATTTCGTACGTAGCGGAAGTTCTGGATAAAGACCGGAAGCCCACGAATCCGCCGACCGAAATGCCCTGCAAAGTGGTTGTCAAAGATGGGGTAGTGATTCTGGATATGAATCAAATGTTTGCCGGACAGATAAAAGACTCGCAAATGAAAGTAGATATCACCGGCATGCCGATGGAATTGCCGGGCAATTTGCAACCGGGGCAGTCGCTCAAAGATGCCGACATCACGATGTCGATAGATATGGGCGTCATGAAAATGACGACAACGATGAAAATGACCGATGGTAAATGTCTGGCAATTGAAGACGTTACAGTTCCTGCAGGGACATTCAAATGTTATAAAATTACGCAAACCATAACTACTACGGTTATGGGGAAAAGCGTCGTCTCGCGTTCCCTTTCCTGGTATGCTCCCGGAACAGGGCAAGTGAAAACGGAATCGTACAATGATAAGGATCAATTGCAAAGCGTTATGGCGCTGGTTGAAAGTAATTGAACTAAGAACTAACAGGCAGAGGAAAGATGAAAACATGGTTTAGAATCGGTTTGGGGATGGCTGTTCTGATGCTTGCCTCTGTCGTGGAAATTTATGCGCAAAACATTTTTTTCCCTACCAAAGAAGGAACGGTATTGGTATATCAATTCAAGAAAAAGGGAAGGGATAAAGTAACGCATTATTCAAGACTTACCATTAAAAATGTAAAAGGAACGGAAACCGGCAAGAGCATTTCTTATGTAACGGAAATATTGAATATCAACCGGAATCCTTTATCCGAAACGCCCGTAACAGGCGAGGTAACCGTAAAGAATGATGTAATCACTATGGATATGAGCCATTTGCTTCTAAACATGCCGTTGGCAAAAGCGACAAAAGTAGAAATAACCGGAATTAGAATGGAACTTCCGGCTAACCTTCAGCCCGGTCAATCCATCAAAGATTCAAACATGACAATAATTGTCGATATGGGTATCTCAACGATGAAAACAAGCTGCGTTTCGACCGGCGGCAAATGTGAAGCAATAGAAGATGTGACGGTTTCTGCCGGCACATTCAAATGTTACAAAATTACGCAAACCGTTGCGACTACCATTTACGCTATCTTAAATTCGACTACTTCTTCGCGCTCTGCCATCTGGTATGCTCCCGGAATAGGAACCGTGAAAAATGAACAGTACGACGATAAGGGTAAAGTGGAACGTTCGATGGAATTGGCGGAAGTCAATTAAGAATTAAGAACTAAAATTAAAAATTAAAAATTAAAAATTAAAAGTTATGTTTAACAGAGTAAAAGAAATTCTAACAGCGCCTAAAAAAGAATGGGCTGTTATTGCAGGCGAAAGCACGCCTCATGCTAAATTGTTTGTCGGGTATGTACTGCCCCTGTCGTTAATACCTGCTATAGCCGCATTCATCGGTTACGGATTGATTGGATATTCGGTTCTTGGGGTGCATGTTCATTTGATGTCTTGGGGAATCCGTCACGCGGTTACCCAATGGATAGTTATGGTAGGTGGAGTCTATATAACGGCGCTTGTCGTTAACCTGCTTGCCGAAAATTTCGGAGCGAAAAAAGATTTTGATCAGGCTTTTTCGTTAGTGGCTTACTCTTATACGCCCATGCTCGTAGGAGGCATCTTCTATATTCTGCCGGCGTTATCCCTTTTGGCTGCATTAGCAGGATTATACGGTTTGTATCTGCTCTATGTCGGAATGCAACCGGTGATGAAAGCTCCCGCCGACAGGAATACCGGTTATTTTATCGTAAGTCTTGTCCTGACAATTGTCGTAACGGCAGTCCTTTCTGCAGTGATGGCGGCGATATTACTCAGCAGTTTCTTTTTATAATTATCAATAATGAAAGCAAGTATTAAATATTTAGCAATAGCAGGCGTCTTCTGGATGTCGTGCGTAGCGGCGCAAGCGCAGTTCGGCAAGACGCTCGGCAAAGCGATTCAAAACGCCGCCCAAGACGCAACGGTTCGAAAAGCACAACAGAAAACCGATCAAGCCGTTAGCAGCAGTATCGACAAAGCGACCGACCCGAAGAGTTATAAGGAGAATGGGAACAATAATAATAATAACAATAATAATAACAATAATAACAATAACAACAATTCGTCGAATGGGGGAAACAATCAGTCGGGCAATACAGGCGGCTCCCAAGGAGGAGAGACTGCTCAAACTTCTCAGCAAGACGCCCCATCCGTGGAAATGGCTTATGCCAAATCGGACTTTGTGCCGGGAGATGAGATTATTTTCGACGATAACATGAACAATGAACAGTTGGGCGAGTTTCCGAGCCAGTGGGATTTGCATCGAGGAAATGCCGAAATTGCCAGCATTAACGGAAAAAAAGTCATTTTGATGGACGGCAAAGATTCGTGGATTGAACCTTTGATGAAAACGCCGAAAAACTATCTGGGCGATGTCTTTACACTGGAATTTGACTATTTACAGCCAAAAGATGAAGTGGATTATGGTAATTGGGAACTTGATTTTATGGGTCCCAATGATGTATTAGACCATGATGTTTTTACTATAACATGGAATAATCGTGCATATAGCGGCTCAAAAGATATTCGTTATGACTGGACAAACAGTTCGGGCAGAAGTAATGGAGTCACAACTATAAAGCCCACACCGGGAGATTGGTATCACGTTGCCGTATCTTTCAACAAACGCGCATTGAAAGTTTATATCAATGGAGCACGCATAGCAAATGTTCCCAATGTTTCGTATCCTCCGGGATGGGTAACATTCTATAGTGGACATGGCGCAACAGGTAAAGATAATTTCATTAAGGATGTCCGTATCGCCAAAGGCGCCGTTCCCCTTTACGACCGCATGATGAGCGCAGGAAAGATTATCTCCTACGGAATCACTTTCGATGTAGGCAAAAGCACAATCAAGCCTGAATCGATGGCTGAAATCAACCGCATCGCACAGTTAATGAAGGATAACCCCGACGTCAAGTTTTCAGTAGAAGGACATACCGACAACACGGGCAATGCCGCATCGAACCAGACGCTGAGCGAAGCCCGCTCGAAAGCCGTAATGGATAAACTCGTTGAGCTGGGCATATCAGCCGACCGGCTGAAAAGCGCAGGCAAAGGACAAACTACGCCCATCGCCGACAATTCGACCGACGAAGGCAGGGCAAAAAATCGCAGGGTGGAATTTGTGAAGATATAATGTGCATAACCCCCAATCGCTTCGCTTCATTGGGGGTTATGCAAAATAAATAATACCATAGCCGGACGCAAGGCTACTGTCTATACTGTGACTTTTGGCGATGGCAAAGGTACATTCTGGATTGACGATCAGTACGGCATCACGCTGAAATATACCCAAGAGGGACCGAATGTCGTACATACGGAAATCACCGAATTCAAAGCAGGCGGCGTCACAATGGCGGATATGGTCAATCTCAAAGCGTATAAAATCGAGGTTATGAGTGAAAAAAAATAAAAATAAAAAAATAAAAAAATGAAAAAGAATGAATTCAATTTGAAAAGTACAGCAGCTAAACTGACGGCATTTCTGTTTGCGACAATGATAGCGTTCAATTTTAGCTCCTGCAAAAAAGACGATCAAACAAATCAGGACAACGCCGAAGCTGGGAATATACCCGGTTTGGGAAGTACTGCAGGACAATTGACCGGAACGCCTTTCACCCTGCCCGACGGAGTGAAACTGTCAGGAAATATCACCGGCGGAAATCAATGGGGCTATTGGTTTTCGTTCGCAGGATATAGCGCGCCTCAGCGTCCGCTTATCAACCAAAAAGGAGAAGTTGAAACGAGACCTTTAGCGACATTGAGAAGCGCCGAAGCATCGCCGACCATTTACTATTTCGGCAGCGGATCCGGCTGCGTCGATTTACTGATTCCTTTGAGCAATACCCGTTCGACTTCGGTGACAGTGACAATCCCCGCAGCGACTATCCTGGTTTCAGCGAGCGGCGATTACCAAAACGGGATACTTTTGCAAACAGTGACCATAACCATTCCTGCCAATAGCGACTATCTTGTCTGTCTGGCGCTTTATTGCGGCAATCTTAGCAGACATGCGTCATCAGACGAAGAGATCTATAAATGGGGAGTGGTTAGCAACGTCAAACCCTTGCTCGATCTGTGCGATTTGCTCAAAAACAAGAAGATTAACATCTCGGCGTTCTCCCCCTCAGTTTCAGATGATTACGCTACTTATATCGATCAGGCTTCTTTATTGCAAGTGATCGTATGGAAAATAACCGAGGAATCCGGAATAACCGGCGACGATATTTCCTATATTAATTCGTTACCAAACAAATAAATAATAATTTGAAATTATGAATTATATCGTATATAATAAAAGAAATTGAAAATGAAAGAGAAAACGAATGAAACGGATCAGGGGACGAATCAGCTCGATGACGAAGTTTTCTTTGCGCCATCGGACGATATCAAGACTATCAGGAATGTAATCGTCAATTTGGAAACAACCCATCAAGAACTGCAAAAAGTAGCGGAAGGAATGAGATCAATATAATTAATTTTAAAACATAAATTTATTAAAACAATGAAAACTGTATTTTTGAAGAGAGTAGCGATTGTAGTAATCGCAATATTAACAATGAGTTTATCGGCATCAGCACAGAAAAAAGGCGATATGGATGCCGGAGTGAATCTGTTATTTGGAACGACAAGCGGTTATTCCAATGCCGGACTTGGAGCTAAGTTCCGTTATAACATCATCGACCAGGTCAGGCTGGCGGGCGAGTTTGATTATTTTTTGAAAAGTAATTACATTAGCTTGTGGGACTTCAGCGTGTATGGACATTATTTGTTTCCTGTTGCTGAAAATCTTGTAGTTTATCCTGAAGTAGGACTTGGCTTCGTTGGATGGTCATATAGTTGGCCTACCGGTTGGCTTGATTCATACAGCCACCCAACCGATTTTGCCTTATCTATCGGCGGCGGCGTCGACTATAAACTTACCTCCAATCTGACGCTGAATGGGCAACTCCGGTTCAAAACCATATCGGGCGGATGGTTCAATATGCTTGTGGGGATAGCGTATAAGTTTTAGTTTTTAAACTAAGAACTAAAAACTAAAAAAATGAAAACATTGATTAGATTTAGTATTTGGTTGACAATCCTGATGATTGCTTTATCCGGTTGCTCGAAAACCGACGATCCGACGGTCGATAATGGAGACGATCAAAATAATCCAAATAATCCCACCGGACAGGGAGACACGACTACGGTGTATAAGAGCGATTTTACAAAGAAAACCTTTAATACTCCCGAAGATATAAAGGCTTTCATTCCTGCCGGAATATATCAAATCGATTATTTATTAAAGCATTTTGAAGCATTCGGAACCGACGGATCCTATACGAGCAATTACTTGTACGAAAACACGCCGAAAGCATCGGTTTATCTCAACAAGGGCGCAGATATGTATAACGTTCTGTATGAAAGCGACAGAGGATGCTGGGTGCGGCAAGACTACCTTGATGTACCCACAGAAGGCGCTTATGAAAATGTGGAATACTTTGCCATGTCTGATGCAACCATGTTGTTAACGATGTTCATCACCAGCAACGATTGCGAAAAAGCTCCTACTCAAGTATCTGCCGACAAAGTGTCGGGAGTTGACGTGAAACACTATGTCTATGAAACTACGGACGGCGTATACGTCACAGACAACGAGTATTGGGTGACAAGCGCTGGATTGTGCCTGAAGTATCAGTTATCCGGCGGAACAAAAGGCAGTCCCATAACGATTATCACAGGATCCGTAACTTGGCTGACTTTCGATGTAGGAGACTATAAGGATATTCTGAGCAAAGCGCCGCTATTAGATAATGCGCCATCGGCAATTCCCGCTTTCGACGGTCTTTACACGATGACTTACAAAAAATATGCAAACGAATGGTTGTCCGACCAGTATCCGCGCTCCTTGGATAAATGGATAGTACCTTACGTCGGCTCAGGCCCGATTATTTCTATGGAAGTATGGCACGATCCCGGACAATCGCCATACGAAGGTTGGACTAACATTTATACAACCGTTACGGTAACAAATCATCAGGATATTCTTGATTATATTAATTCGGTAATGAAAGTTGAGAAAATGGAACAAACCTCGTTCATGGATCAGGAAATCAGCGGTATGAGAATATTTGATTTTGAATCCGACAACAGTAGCATTGTCGTTAAGAGCGGCGATTTTTATATTGCGTATTCAATAACGAATTATCTTGATACTTACTACATCCATATTCGTATATGGACGCTGACATTTGTTTAAATTGCTACTTTTAAAATTTTTACGTACATTTGCATCGTAATATATTATTCATACTGATACTGAAATTTTATGAAACACAAAGTTTTTATTATGTTGATTCTTATGTTGATGTCAACATTTATTTTTAACGGTTGCAAATCTGAAAAAGACGATGACCGCCCGAAAAAACAGATTTACGAATGGCGTATCTATACGCTCGCCGGCGATGGAGCCATTCTTGATAATTTTTTCAAAGAAACATTAATCCCTGCGTATAATCGCTGCAATATTTCTGTCGGCGCTTTTACCCTTTACCAGCCGGCAGATAGCGAACAGCGCTATTTGCTCTTTGTTTATCCGGATCTTAAAACTTACGATCAGGTCAGGCATACGGTTTGGAATGATAAGGTTTTTCAAAGCGCGGCAAGTTCATTTTTCGAAGCGACCGCTCCTCAGCCGGCTTATTCGGAATATGAAACCTATTTATGCGAAGCATTCGACAAAATGCCTGAGATGAAGATGCCTGATAAAAATCGCACGTTATTTGAATTTCGTTGCTATCACAGTCCGAATGAAGATGCAAACCAACGCAAAATAAAAATGTTTAACGATGAGGAAATCGACCTCTTCAATAAAGTCGGTATTAATTCGGTATGCTATGGCGAAATTATATCGGGCGCGCGAATGCCGGCATTGATTTATCTTACGTGGTACAAAGATGAAGCGACCCGCAATAGCGCGTGGGACGCCTTTACAAATCATCCCGATTGGACGCTTATGAAAAATAAACCCGAGTATAAAAATACAGCGACCAATAACCAATCCCATTTATTGACGCCGATGCCTTATTCGCAGTTTTAAAACAAAAAGATGATAAAAACCCTCAAATGGGGGTTTTTTATCATCAATTATTACCATAACTTTGTTGCGTTATAATATATAAATAGTAGTATTAATTTTAATTTTAAAAATAAACAAAATGAAAACAATGATTAAATTTAGTGTTTGGGTAGTAATCCTGGCGATTGCTCCAATGATTTGTACGGCTCAGAAGAGTGGCGATCAGTCTAACAAAGTTAGACTTAGTGTAAAAAGCGGAAATATAGCTTACAAGGTAACTCAGGATGGAAAAGACCAAGTTGCAAATTTCATTTTTGATGATTACGGATCTTATTTTCGTATCGAAATGGGCGGCGAATGTTCTATCGCCGATGCAACAGCGCATAAAGCTTACAGATTATATCGCGGAACTAAAACCTATATTGAGGAAGACCCATCCGCCGTATTCCGCGCTCTCTCTTTTTTCCTCCACACAGGCGATAATAAATTAGCTAAAGAGTATCAGGGATTTAAAAAATTGCCTAACCGGACGATTGCCGATAAAGATTGTTCGGTATATTCATTTATCAACGACTCGAAAACGATTACCGTGGCTGGTTGGAAAGGGCTTCTTTTCTCAAAAGAAACGCCAAAAGAAAGTTTCACAGCGACTTCGTTCAGCGAAACTATTCCTGAAAACAGTTTCACTGTTCCATCAGATTATAAATTAGTTAAAAATTAAAAGCAAGCAAAATGAAAAAAGCGGCATTTTATATTTTATTGCTGACTATGATGATTGCAACTTCTTGCAGCAATAAGTCAAAAACAGGTGGTTCAATCGGTGAAGCAACTACCGTTGCGCCAAGCGTGCAACAAACGCCCACAGAAAAGCGACTGCCTTTTGAACGCGGCAGTTATAAACAAGAAACGAACGCAATGGGGATGGGAATGGAAAAGACCATTTATTTCGACAAATGGGGCGATTGGACGGCTACCGAAACAAAATCGGAAATAGAAATAATAAAGGGTCAAACCCATAAAACCGATAAATTGGAAATTGTGAAAGGCAGCACGCATTGGGAACTTGACTTGATTGCAAAGACTGGCAAAACTTATGAA
>Ga0123357_10003291_pt1 | contig 18436 bp, 18 predicted proteins | sample TergutEmb28metaG_FD_89873 | JGI IMG/M metagenome (GOLD analysis project Ga0123357, IMG submission 89873) | Embiratermes neotenicus P4 segment gut microbial communities from Petit-Saut dam, French Guiana - Emb289 P4 | ecosystem: Host-associated > Arthropoda: Insects > Digestive system > Gut ...
CACACCAGGTCATCGTGCGCTGGCGAAGCCTCAACAGACGCCCAGCGCCGGTGTGGCGAGTCACATCGTCGGCGGGAAGGGCAGAACCAGTCAGAATGAACAAGCCCCTGGCCGTGGCGGCATCCACCTGGCGGCGAACCATGTTCCACAGCTCCGGCGCCAACTGCCATTCGTCCACCAACCTCGGCGCGCCCCCGGCCAACAGGGCATGCGGCGCGACAGCGCGCATCTGCTGAGCCGCCTCATCGTCGATGAACACATACGACGAGGCCGCATGAAGCGCCGTCATGGTCTTGCCGCAAGCGCGAGCACCCTCGATCACGACCGCGCCCGCCGCTGCCAGGGCATCGGTCAACACGGGGTCGATCAACCGTGGGCGATAGCTCTGTCCGAGCACGGATGCGGTGTCCACACCCCAACACTAGCAACCTAGGACGAGGATTGCAGGTGTCTTAGGACGAGACTTGCAGCCAGGCTACGACGAGACTTGCAGCCAGCGCACCGGCACAGCGCCACGACCGGGACTGACGCCGTTGAGGCCGGCACGGTCGGACCGCGCAAACGCTTCCGTTGCGGGTCACGCATGCGCTTGGCGACGGCGCGGGTCAGGCGACGCGCAGGGCGCCCACCGGATCAGCCACGACGCCCGCTCCACCTGGGCCTCCGCAATCGTCACTTGGGGTGTACGCGATGAGCGCGAACACGGGGAGATCTCCGGCGCTGGATGGGTCGACGACGAGATCCGTGGTGGCGATCACCGACCCGTTGGCGCCGCTGTGCAGCGTGGCGCGCACGCGGGCGCTCCCACCACGACTGCCGGCGGCTGCGGCCGCTGCGGGCCAGCCGCGGCGAAGCTCACGACAGTGACGATCCCGCCCGCGACGATGCCGGCCGCAACAGCTATCGCGCCGACTAGCTTCAAGGCTCTCCGCGCACCGCCGCGTCCCGCCTCGATCACCGGCCCATCCGGCGAGTCGGTCCGGCTCAGGGGGTCTTCGGTCGTGTTCATCCTCCGCCTCGGCGACCCAGTCGCGGGTTTTGGCGCACGCGCCCAGCCCGTCTCCGGTCGAGGCTACCCGCGCGCGGGTGTTTCTCGCGCGCTCGGCGGCACCACGGCGCCCAGCGGCGAGTCCGCCTCCCGCGTGAACCGGGATCACCGAACACGGATCAGTGCCGAGCACTGGCTGGCAGGCCACCTGGCAGACTCAGCCCAGTGAGCTTCTGGCCGGCGGTGGCGGTCTTCGTCGCCGGCGTGTGGGCCGGAACGATCAACACCGTGGTGGGCTCGGGCACGCTGCTCAGCTTCCCAGTGCTGCTCGCCGTGGGCCTGTCGCCACTCTCCGCGAACGTCACCAACACCCTGGGCCTGTTTCCCGGCTCGTTCACCGGCGCGTACGGCTACCGACGCGAGCTGGCCGGGCAGGGCGAGCGCATCGTGCCGCTGACCGCAGCGGTGGTCCTCGGCTCGGTGACCGGTTCGCTGCTGCTGCTCAAACTGCCGCCGGGGGCGTTCAAGGCGATCGTCCCGGTGCTCATCGGGCTCGCGGTGCTGCTGGTCATCTTCGGCCGGCGGCTGCAGCGCTGGCTCGGCGCGCACAGCGCCCTGGCCAGCGAGCGGGTGACCGCGCCGCTGTGGTGCGCGACGGCGGTGACCGGGGCCTACGGCGGCTACTTCGGCGCCGCCCAGGGCGTGTTGCAGATGGGGTTCTTCGGGATCTTCCTGGCCGATGACATCCAACGGCAGAACGCGCTGAAGAACCTGCTCGCCGGGTTCGTCAACCTGGTCGCGGCCATCGTCTTCGTGATTGTGGGCAAGCACATCGACTGGGCGGCGGCCGGCCTGCTGGCCGCCGGTTCGATCTGCGGCGGGGTGCTCGGCGCGCGCATCGGCCACCGACTGCCGCCAGGCGTGCTGCGGGCGGTCATCGTCTTGGTCGGGGTCGCGGCCATCATCCGGCTGCTGGTCTGACCGCGCGCCGGGTCTCGCGCCGCTTCGGGTTGCCCCTGGCCCCCCAGTCGCGAACAACCACTCACCGTTTGATCAACTCGCGTTTCGCGCCAACTATCCGCGTCAAACGCGAGTTGATCAAGGCGCGACTCGCCCAGCCCATCCGTCAGGTACTTGACAGATGCCCAGAGGGCCGTCAGAATAATAGTCAGGCACCTGACATACAGGTTGCGACTCGATGGGAGGTCTGTGATGACCGAAACGATGGACCCGCGACGGTTGGTGGCGGAACAACTGGCGTACCTGGGCATGCTGCAACTGCACGAGCGCCGGCGGAGCCTGGCCGACCGCGCCCCGTGGCATGACCCACGCCACGGCCAGGGCCGGGTGCTGGCGCTACTGAAGATCAAGCCAGAGATCACCCAGCGCGAGCTGACCTATCTGCTCGGCATGTCCCGGCAGTCGCTGGCCGAACTGCTCGCCAAGCTTGAGAAACAGGGCTTGATCGAGCGGGAGGCGTCGGCCGACGACCGGCGGATCCTGATCGTCCGGCTCACCGAGGCCGGCCAGGCGGCCGATCAGGGGGCCGCCGCCGACCCGATGATCGGCGCGTTGTTGAGCTGTCTGGATGACGCCGAGGTGACCCAGCTGTCGGACTACCTGGGCCGGATCATCGAGAGCATGGTGGCTTCGGCCGGCGCTGAGTTCGAGGCACGCCGGGAACGTTTCGAGGAGTTCTTGCGCGAGCGCTCCGGCGGCCCGGGCGAGCCTGAGAGCGACCCACGCGATTGGGCCGGCGGCCCGGGAGGATGGGGCGGACGGGCCGGCGGTCCGGAAGCACGGGCCGGCGGTCCCCGCGGGCGACGCGGCGATCCGCGCGGACGGGCCGGCGGCCCGGGCGGATGGGGCGGCGGCCCGGGAGGACAGGGCGGCGGCCCGCGCGGACGTGAGGGCGATCCGCGCGATTGGGCTGGCGGCCCGGGAGAATGGGGCGGCGACCCGGGAGAATGGGGCGGCGACCGCTTCCCCGGCGCCGGGCCGGAGCCCGGGCCGGGCCCCCGCCGCGGCCACGATCATGAGCACGGGCACCGCCATGGGCACGGTCCTGGCCACGGACCTGGTCCCGGCCACGGACGCGGTCGGGGTGATCCAGAGTTCGCTGACTTCCAGGACTTTCCTGGTTTGCTGGGCTACCCGTGGTTCCCAGGCTTCCCCGGCGGGTCCGGCGACCGGCTGGTTCCCCCGCCGCGCGACCCGGATCACACGGACGAGGACTGACCGGACGCGTCGCCGGGTGCCGCGATCCCGCCCAGCTTCGTGATCTCAGGATTCGCGCAGGAGTCGTGTGTGTTTCCCGCGATCACGACCACCCGTACGGACCAGAGACGGAACCACATCCCCTGGCCCTCGTCGCGCGGTCCGCGCCAGCCCAACGCTGGCGCGGACCGCGCGCGTCCTTTTTCGCGCCAGTAACGTATTGAGTCGTGACCTCGCCGCTGCTTGACTCGCTCCGCCGAGCTGTGGCCGCCGCCCCGGACGACGTCCCGCTCCGGCTGCACCTCGCCGAACAGCTCATCGCGGCTGGGCTCGGCGACGAGGCCATCGCGCACCTCGCGTCAGCGCTCGAACACGATCCCGGCAACGGGCCGGCCCGCGCCTTGATGGCGCGAGCGTTGGCTGGGCCACCGCCGGCCCCGCCGCCAGCCGGCGGTGCGCTGCCAGGCGCGGCTGAGCCGACCGCCCCGCGGCCCGAGCCGCACCAGCCGATCCCCGGGCGCCCCGGACAGCCCGGGAACCACCAGCCCAGCGCCCCGCAGCCCAGCGCCCCTCGGCCCGGGGCGCAGCAGCCCGGGGCGCAGCAGCCCGGTGCCCCTCGGCCCGGGGCGCAGCAGCCCGACGACCCGTTGTCCGACGACCAGCTGTCCGACGAGCCGTCGCCAGACGCCACCCGCGCCCCCGGTTTCGACTGGTCCGCCGCCGAGGCGCAGGTTGAAGACCTGGCGGCACCGATGTTCGTCGACGAGTCGGCCGCCGCCGAACCCAACGTGTCCGCCTTCGACGCCGAGCGCTCGACGGTGACGCTGGCCGACGTCGGCGGCATGGAACAGGTCAAGGAACGGCTGCAGGCGGCCTTCCTCGCCCCGTTGCAAAACCCGGAGCTGCGCAAGTTGTACGGCAAGAGCTTGCGCGGCGGGCTGCTGCTCTACGGCCCGCCGGGATGCGGCAAGACGTTCATCGCGCGCGCCGTGGCCGGGGAACTGGGCGCCAAGTTCATCTCGGTCAGCCTCGCCGAGATCCTCGACATGTTCATCGGCGCGAGCGAGCGCAACGTCTCCGAGCTGTTCCGCTTCGCCCGGGCGCAGGCGCCGTGCGTGCTGTTCCTCGATGAGATCGACGCCATCGGGATGCGCCGCAGCCAGACCCGCAGCAGCGGTCTGCGCGGCTCGGTCAACCAGCTGCTGATGGAACTGGACGGCGTCAACTCCGCCAACGAGGGCGTCTTCGTGCTCGCCGCCACCAACCAGCCGTGGGACGTCGACTCGGCGCTGCGCCGCCCCGGCCGGCTCGACCGCACCGTCCTGGTGCTGCCGCCGGACGCCCCCGCGCGCGAGGCGATCTTCCGCTACCACTTGGCGCAGCGCCCGGTGGAGGGCATCGATCTGAAATCGCTGGCGCACAGCAGTGACGGCCTGTCCGGCGCGGACATCGCCTACGTCTGTGAGCTGGCCAGCGAGCGCGCGCTGCTCGACGGGGTGCGCACCGGTGTGGTTCGGCTGATTGGGATGCCTGATCTGCGGGCCGCGCTCACCGAGGTGCGGCCGTCCATCGGATCATGGCTGGACACCGCCCGCAACGTCGTCATGTTCGGCAGCGACGACGGAACCTACGCCGACCTGCGGGCGTACCTCAAGCGGGTCAAGCGGCTGTGACCGAGCCGCCGGTCGGCGCGCGTGTCCCCGATGCCCGAGCCGCCGTGGAGCGGGCCCGGCTGCTCATCGAGACCGGGCGGCATGAGGCCGCGCTGCGGGAACTGGGGACGCGCCTGGCACAGGCGCCGGGCGACGGCACCGCGCTTTGCCTGACCGCGCAGGCGTTGCTCGGTCTCGGGCGGCCCGAGCAGGCGTTGCAGGCGGCGACGGAGGCGGCCAAGGCCCGACCGCACGACGAGTGGCCGCTGCGGCTGACCTCGATCGCGCTGGAGCGGCTGGGCCGTTATGACCAGGCGGTGAACGCGGCGGACGCCGCTCGCGCCATCGCGCCGACCCAGTGGCGGGCGCACGTGCAGCGCGCCGATGTCGACGTCGCCCGCAAGAAGATCACCAAAGACACCTGGGCCGCCGCCCAGACGGCCGTGAAGCTGGCCCCCGGCGAGTCCGACACGCACTTCACGCTGGGCAATGTCGCGTTGGCGAAACGCAAGCGGCGGATGGCCGAGCGCGCCTACCGCGAGGCGCTGCGCTGCGACCCGGAACACGCCGCCGCGCAGAACAACCTCGCCGTGGTGCATTTGCGTCGCCATCGCCTGGGCCACGCGATCGCGGAATTCGTCCAAGCCGCCCGGCTGGATCCGACTTCGGCGCGCGCGCTTGCCAACCTTCGCGTCGCGATGCTCGTCTGGGCGCGGTACCTCACGTTCCCGTTCTGGTTGATGGTGGTGCTCGCCGGAGGAATCACCACCACTTCGAAATCGCGCCAGGGCCTCGCTGCCAGCCAGCGGCAGGGTCTCCTGCTGTGGCTGCTGCTGGCGATCTGGCTGCTGATCGTGGTGGGATACGGCTGGTGGGTGCGCCGCAGCGCCGGCCAACCGATCTTCGGGCTGGTCTGGCGGATGACTCGGCGCAACTACCAGGTGCTGCTGCTGGGCGCGGCCCTCGTGGCGGGCACGGTGAGTCTGGCCGGCGCGGCGGCCGCGGGGACGTCCCATCGCGCCGTCTGGATCACGGTGATGGCCGCTTGTGGCCTAGCGTCCTTCTACATGCCCGCGCTGCTGAACCTTCTCGACGTCGCGCAGCGCCGTCGCGCGCGCCGCGCTCGGACTCATTGATGGACGATCCGAATGCCTTGGCCATCCTCGGGATCGAATTCACCTACCAGCCCAGACGCGCACGTGATAACGCCAGCCGGCGCTGACCCGCCGGCCCGCACGCCTCGCGCGCCCGGTGGGCGTCCGCTAGGGTCGGCGCGTGAGTGGTCCGGGATCCGACACGCCCGGCGGAGCGGATCCGTCGACCCTCGACGTACCGATCTCAAGCTGGGTGGTCGCCGACGCGCGAACCGCGAACGCAATGGCCAAGGCCATGGCCACTGCCTACTGGAGCACGCCGATGGGCATCTGGCAGAGCGCCGTGCTCGTCCTGGTGGTGGCTGCCTTGACGGTTATCAACGGTGGGCACTGGATCCTTGACCTAATCGTCGCGCTGGTTGTGCTCGCGCTCGCGGCCACCACGATGCTGCTCGGCCTCCCCCGCGCGATGCGCCGACAAGCCCGCCGCCTGGCTCCGCCGGGCGCGGTGCTCGGCGTCGGGTTCGGCGCGTCGGCGGTCGCCTTGCAGACCGGCAGCGAGCGCAAAACCGCTGCCTACACATCAATCAAGACGGCCCGGGTGCATCACGATTTCATGGTGCTCACGATCGGCAATCGGTACGCGCTCACCGCGCTGCCGGCGCATTTGTTCCCCGCGACTTTCCCAGACGACGTGGCGCGCTTTCACCGCGGCTCATAGCCGGCGCGAAACTCAGCTCCCGGTTCGCGCCGTGGAACCACTTGTCCGCCCCGGGTCGCTCCGGCTCGGGGCTGGCGGCGGTTGACGGCGGGCGGCGGCCCGGTCTGGAGCGGCCCTCGCGGCGAGCACGGGTACTCCGGCCAGCGCGTCGGCCGCCGGGACGTCCCATCGCGCCGCCTGGATCACCGTGATGGCCGCGTGCGGACTAGCGTCCTTCCACATGCCCGCACTGCTGAACCTATTCGACGCCGCGCAGCGCCGTCGCGCGCATCGCAACGGAGGCCATCAATGAGCGATCCGTTGACGTTGGACAGAGCGCGGGCGCTCTTGGAGACAAAGCGCTACGAGGACGCGTTGGGTGAACTGCAAATGCCCCTGACGAAAGAGCCTGCCGATGGGACGGCCCTCTGCCTTTCCGCGCGAGCGTTTCTCGGCTTGGGACAACCAGAGCAAGCGCTGGCAGCAGCACGAGCGGCTGCCAGCGCACAGCCGGACGACGTCTGGCCGCTGCGACTCATGACAATCGCGCTGACGCGTCTGCACCGACGCCCCGAGGCGGTATCGGTCGCCGACGCCGCCATCAAGTTGGCGCCTGACGACTGGAACACCTACGCACAGCGCGCGTTGATCGACATTGAGCGACGAAAAGCCACCCCAGCAACCTGGGAAATGGCGCGCGCGGCCGTTCGCATCGCCCCAAATGAGCCGCAGGCCCATTTGCTCCTGGGCAACGTGGCCATGACCGACCACGATCTGGCACAGGCCGACGAGTCCTTTCGCGCGGCGCAACGTCTCGACCCCGAGGGCTACCGGGCCCAGAACGCCCTCGCCGCGCTACATCTTCGGCGCGACCCCATCGGCAGAGCGATCTCAGAGTTTTCGCGAGCTGTTCGGCTTGGCCCGGCCCCGAAATCGGTGCCCCGCAACCTGTATTTCGCCGTGGGCGGACTGCTGCGGCAGGTTGCGATCATCTGCGGACTCGCCTGGATCTTCGCGCTGGCCCCTGCCTTCGCGCCGCTGGATGAATCCGCGCGACGACGAACCCTGCTGGTTCTGCTCGGCATACTGCTTGTGACACTGGTCAGCTACTGCTGGCATGTGCGGCGCGTCGTGGGCCAGCCGAGCCTGGCATTTGTGTGGCGGGTGATCTGGCGCCGGGCATGGCCGCTGCTCTGGTCGGTGGTTCTCGTCGCCGGCATGGCCAGTTTCTGCGGGACTATCGTGTTCGCCCCATCGACCTCCAAACAGTGCGCCGTCGCCATGCTGTGCTGCTTATTCGTGAGCCTCATTTGTGGCGGAGCGATTCGAGCCATCCGTTTCCTGAATGGCGCCAGCTAGCGCTGACGCGCCGGCCAGCACCAGCGCGTCCGGTTCGGCTCCGTTAGAATTGGCGCATGAGCGACCCGGGATCTGAAGCCCCCGGATTGGGGGAGCCCTCGACGCTCGCGCTCTGGGCCACGTTGATGCCACTCGGCATCGCCCGGGCAATGCGCCGGCAAGCCAGCCGTCTGGCTCCGCCGGGCGCGGTGCTCGGCGTCGGGTTCGGCGAGTCGGCGGTCGCCTTGCAGACCGGCAGCGAGCGCAAAACCGCTGCCTACACATCAATCAAGACCGCGCGCGCGCATCGTGGCTTCATGGTTCTGGCGGTCGGCAATAGGTACGCGTTCACCGCGCTGCCGGCGCATTTGTTTTCCGCGACTCTCCCACAGGACCTGGCACGCTTTCACCGCGGCTCGCAGCCGGCGCGAAACCAGGCTCCCGGTTCTCGTCGTGAAACCTCTCGGCTGCCTGCGCCACCCAGTTGGGATGATCTGTAGTCGGGAGGCAACGGGGCGGTCCCGTTCGGGCGCTGACCATCCTGCCCGACCCTCACCCAAAGCGTCGCCCAACAGCTGGCCAACGCCGAATCGTCGGGGAAAGGTCCGCTAGGGTCAGCCCATGGACGCCTCCGAACACGATGCGCCTGGCTGGGCGGAGCCGACCGCTCCTGGGGCACCGGCGGTTGGCTGGGTTGTCGCCGACGCTCACACCGCAGCCGCGATGGCCCGAGCGTTGCGAGCGGGTATTTGGCGATCCACCCGGGCGGTCAACACCCTCTTCATGCTCATGCTCGCGGCAGTCCTGCTCCTGCAAAGCTCCGATGACATGGTGACCGTGGTCATCGCGCTCGTCCTGATCGCAGTCGCCCTATTGACTTTCTTGCTGACCCTCCTGATCCGATCATCCAAGCGCTCGACAGAACGATTGGCCGCGCCCGGTTCGACCTTGGGGATCAGGTTCGAAACCGAGTGCGTGACCATGCTGTTCGCTACCGGAGCAATTCGTCTGCGCTATTCCGATTTTCGGAAAGCGCGGCCATTCAAAGGCTTCATGGTGCTTTACCGCAAGAACAACTACATGTACTACGCGCTGCCCGCGCAACTGTTCCCGCCGAGTTTCCCCGCCGACCTGCAAACACTGCGCCGCCGGTGATCGACGGCAACTGCCCGCGAATGACGAAACCCAGTCGGCATCGGCTGGCGCTCCCTTGGCGCAGCCGACTCACGTCGCGTCGGCTGGGTCGTCCACTAGAGCTTGGATGGCGGCGCCCAGCAGCTCGATCGCGCGCTCGCGGCTCGCGTCGGAGGACCACTCGTCGCTCAGCGCCGACCAAGACAGCATGACGCCGCCGAGCTGGGCCGATATCAGCTGCGCGCGAAGCGCCGCGTCCCGGCCGGGAAGGCGGTCCGCCAGCCGATTGACGAACAGCTCAGCGGCGGCCTCGCTCAGGCTCTTGCGCACCGCGCTGGAGTCCGACGCCCGGACTAGAGCCGCATAACTCCGCCGAACCGATACATACCCTGGGTTCAGTACAAAACTGGCCAATCGCGCGCCCAGGGCATCCAGCGGGCCTTCGATGTCCCGGCCGGGCTGGCCCGCGATGGTCATCACCTCGATGAACAGGCGCTCCTTGGAGCCGAAGTAGCGGATGACCAGCGCCGGGTCGATGCCCGCGTTCGCCGCGATGGCTCGCACCGAGGTCGCCGCGTAGCCGTCACGCTCGAACAGCTCGCGCGCGGCGCGGGCGATCACCTGCCGCGTCAGTGCCGACGCCCGCGCCCCATGTTCCTCGCCGCCAGTGGCCATGGCCCCACTATGCCCCAGTCCAGCACGGCGCCCCAGCCCAGCACGGCGCCCCAGCCCAGGACGGCGCCGCCGCCTGCGACGGCCCCGCGGTCCCGACCCTCGCGCCAGCCCGCGGGCCATGCCGCTGCCTGGGCATGGCGTCAACACCGTTGACGCGCTTCGTCAACGGTGTTGACAAACCCGTGTCAACGGTGTTGACTAGCTGGGTGTCAACACCGTTGACACCCAGCTCCGAAGGAAGGACCACCATGCGCACGCAGCCGTTGGAAGCCACCAGCCCAAGCACGCCCTCGGCTACCCACCACTGGCCTTGGCTGATCAGCGTCGGCCTGGGGGCGTTGATGGTCGCGCTCGCCCAGACGGTGCTCATCCCGCTGCTGGCCGATCTGCCACGCACGCTGCACACCACCACCTCCAACGTCGAATGGCTGCTCACCGCCACGCTGCTGGTGGCCGCCGTGGCGGTGCCCACTCTGGGCCGAATGGGCGACATGTTCGGCCCGCGCCGCATGTTGCTGGTCGCGCTCGGCACCCTCATCGTCGGCAGTCTGATCGCCGCGCTCAGCGACAACGTGGCGCTGCTGATCGTCGCCCGGTGCGTCCAGGGCGCGTCCGCGGCGGTGATCCCGCTGGGCATCGGGTTGTTGTCCCGGCTGCTCCCGCCCGAGCGGGCCGGCGGCGCGGTGGCCATGATCAGCGCGATGCTCGGCGTGGGCGGCGCGCTCGGCCTGCCGCTGGCCGGCCTGGTCGCAGAGCGCTACGACTTCCACATGCTGTTCTGGATCCTCGCCGCCGGTGGCGTCGCCGCCCTCATCGGCATCGCGCGCACGGTCCCGGAGTCGCCCAGCCGCAGCGGTGGGCGCCTGGACCTGCCCGGCGTCGTCCTGCTCGCCGGCGCGCTGGTGTCGCTGCTGCTGCCGCTCTCACAGGCCGCCGAATGGGGTTGGACTTCACCGGCAACGCTCGGCCCGCTGGCCGGGTTCGTGGTGCTGCTGGCGGTGTTCGGCTGGTGGCAGACCCGCGCCGCCACTCCCCTGGTCGATCTGGCGACGCTTCGGATCCGACCCATCGTGGTCACCAACGTCGCGTCGCTGCTGTTCGGCTTCGCCCTGTTCGCCTCGTTCATCGGGACCGCCTCGTACGTGCAGGCGCCCAAAGCAAGCGGCTACGGCTTCGGTTCTTCGATGATGGTCAGCGGCCTGGCGATGCTGCCGGGCGGGCTTTGCATGCTGGCGCTCGCGCCGGTCGCCGCCAGCTTGATCAAATCGTGGGGCGCGCCACGCACGCTCGCCCTCGGCGGTGGGATCGTGGCCGCGGGCTGGCTGATGCGCGCGGTCCTGACCGGCTCGTTGGCCGAGATCGTCATCGGAACCACCATCGTTGGCATCGGCACGGGCATCGGCTACGCGGCCATGCCGTCGCTGATCAACGCGAACACCCCGAGCGGGCAGCTGGCCGCCGCCAACAGCCTGAACACGCTCATCCGCTCGATCGGCAGCTCGCTGGCCAGCGCGGTCGGCGGCAGCGTGCTCGCCGCGTTCACCGTCAGCCTCGGCGGATTCGCGCTGCCGTCGCTGACCGCGTACCGGTTGCTGTTCGTCGTGTGCGGGGCCGCCGCCGTGCTCGCCGCCACCGCCGCGCTGACCATTCCGCACCGCCAGCCCGTCGGCCAACCGAGCTGACGCTCCAGCCCGGGCTCGCGCGCCCGTGGCGCATGAGATGCGGTCCAGATCGGGGCGCCGTCCGGGACGCGGGTGGCGCCCCGATCGCCGCGGCGGCCCTGGCCCGCGTCGAAGCCTCAGCGCGCGACAGCGTTGCACACTATAAACAGTGATGTATACTCTAAACATGGTGAGCGCCGGGCGGCACCGAAGATTGCGGTTTGGTCCACACCAAAGGTGCCTGAGCACACCGCTGAGGCCATCCGTCGTTTCGCCCACGCACATACCCACTGAGAAGGAAGCTGCGTCATGAGTGTGCACGAGTTCACCGCCTACCTGGACCGAGAGCCGGACGACGACGAACTTGACGCGCTGTTCGAGGCGGGCCTGGATGACGCCACACCTGAATTCGGAGGCGGTGTCGGGATGCTGCACGTGGCTCGCGAGGCCGCCCGCCTGGACGACGCGATCGTCACCGTCGTCGACAATGCCGAAACCGCCGGGTTCCGAGTGGTTGCCGTCGAGGACGAAGACATCGTGAGTCTGAAGACAATAGCGGCGCGCACTGGGCGCACCTATCAGAGCGTGCGCAGCCTCGCCACCGGGCAGCGTGGTCCTGGCGGGTTCCCGATCGCTATTTCCGGCGACGGCTGGTCGCTGTACTCGTGGACCGCGGTCGCGGACTGGTTCGCCCGCCACTACGGCAACAACCTCGCAGTGGACGACCGGATCCGCACCCTGGCCGCCGCAGATCACCTTCTCCGCGCGAGAGCGCTCGTCCCCAACCTGGAACACCTGCTCGCCGTGACCCGCTGACCAGATCGCAAAGCGCCCTTATCGAGCGCTGCGGGTTCGATGGCACCACCGACAACACATGCGCGACCGCCGTTGCCGCTTCGTGCCGGCCCGAACCGCGAGTAGAATCCACCCATGGCCCTTAAGAGGCCGAGCACTAGGGCGCGGAAGTCGCGCCGCCGCCAACCCCCATCCGACGTCGAGGCGCCGATCTCGGACTGGGTGATCGCCGATGAGCACACTGCGCGCGCGATGGCCCTCGCGATGTGGTCCGCGACATGGTGGCGGATGGTTGTCATTTTCGTCCTTCCACCAGTGGCTGTGCGCGTGGGCACCTGGGTGCTTGCCGGAGATCCGATGCGGGGCAGTTGGCGCACCGTGTTTATCGCACTCGCGATCTGGACGCTCGGGCTATGCGTCATCTGGTCGACGTGCCTGACTGTCTATGCAAAGAAACGAGCCCCCAGCGGCGCAATACTGGGAGTTGGGTTCGGCGATCAAACGGTCACCATACAATTGGCCACCGGGACCCGTCGTTTCCATTACACCAAATTCTACAGCGCGCGAGTGTCTCATGGATTCATGGTGCTGTTCCGCGCAAGTGTCCTAACGCTCGTGCCCCTCGCGCTTCCAGCGCAGCTGTTCTCGCCAGACCTGCCAAGAGACCTCAAAGCCACGCGCCTCAGATAGCGCTGCGCGGCGCATCACCCGGATGCCATCCACAAATGTGCCGTGCCCTCCCGTCCCGTACATCACCCACACGCCACGGGTCCGGCGCCTGCTCGATGTCGCCAGCGCCCGGTGGCCCGACACCAAGGCGTCGACGTTGATGATCAACCTCATGGAACTGGGGGCCGATGCCGTTGCCAAGGCGGCCTCGGACGCAACCGAGGGCGCGCGGGTGACCGCGCTCGAACGGCTCGCCGACGAGATCGACGCCGACTACGGGCACCAGTACGCGGACGACTACCTGGACGAGGTTCGCGACGGATGGGGGTGACCATCGTCCTGGACGCCCGCGTCCTGATCGCGTTCTCGCGCCGCGACCATGAGCACCACCACCGGGCGCTGAGCATCCTGGCCCGGCCGAACGCGGAGCTGGTCGTCAATCCGGTCACGATGGCGGAGTATTTGATCAAGCCGGCCCAGCGGGGCCGCGACGTCGAGGCCGACATGAATCGATTGTGTCGGCAGGCGGCGATCCGCGTGGTCGAGGAACCAGAGCTCACCGGGACCGCCCCCTGGCCGGTGTCGCTGGCGCGCACCCGTGTCGAGACCGGCCTGAAGATGCCCGACACCATCGTGCTCGCCACGGCGGAACTGCTCGACGGACGAGTCGCCACCTTCGGTGAGGCGCTCCGCGAGGCCGCGCGCGCCCGTGGTCATCTATTCGACGACCTCACCCACGAAACAGCCGGGTAGCAGAGCCGGGGCAAACAGGGCAGGGCCGGCGGAATGACCGGCGGAACAGAACGGTCAGTCCCCCGCCGGCGGGGCGAAGGGGTTGCGGATCGCGACGCCCGCGATGCGCTGGCCGGCGTTCAGATCCTCGGTCCAGAGCGTGTCGCAACCAGACGCCGACGCGCTGCGGACGATCATCGCGTCCCAGAACGAGAGCTGATACCGCGCCGCGAGTTCGGCGGCGGCGAGCACGTCGTGGGCGAGCGGCGCGTGCACGGTCCACCGGCTCAGCACCCGCAACCGTTCGCGCGCCGCCTCCGGCGTCAGCGGCTCGGCGATCTTGCCGACCGCGTTGACATAGAACTCTTGCAGCACCTGCACCGACAGCACTCCGGTCCGCGCCCGACCGAGCCGGGACACCAGCGCCAGAGCCCGCTCATGCCGGGCGCCAGCGCTGGCGTCATAGGCGTACAGCAGGACGTTGGTGTCGACGAACTCGCCAGTCATCGCCGACGCGTCCCGTCGCGCCCGGCAGCCGCGCTCATCGCGCGTGCAGTTCGTCGCGGGTCCAGATGACCTCGCCGACCCGCAACCCGACCCCGTCGGCCATCAGCCGCTCCTCCCGCTGCCAAAGCTGCGCGTAGTCATCCACCGGGCCGGTCAGGGCGGTGAGCAATTCGGCCACCAGCGCGGAGACCGAGGTGTCGCGCTGCGCCGCGAGCACCTTGGCCCGCCCGATCAGTTCCGCGGGCATGGTCAGCGTGATGGTCCGAGATGCCACGTGTTTCAGTGTAGCACTGAAACACCGCCAGGCTTCCCGCGTATTGTGACAAGAGTCATACCGACTCCGGGAACGTGAGCGGCATCGGCTCAGTTCTGTTGAGTAGAAGCTCATTCGTAATCTTGAGGAGTCGTACATGGCACGAGCGGTCGGCATCGACCTGGGCACCACCAACTCCGTCGTCGCGGTCCTGACCGGCGGCGAGCCGGAGGTCATCGCCAACGCCGAGGGCGCGCGCACCACCCCTAGCGTGGTCGCGTTCGCCAAGAACGGCGAGGTTTTGGTAGGCGAAGTCGCCAAGCGGCAAGCCGTCACCAACGTGGACCGGACCATCCGTTCGGTCAAGCGGCACATGGGTGAGACGAGCTGGCACGTCGACATCGACGGCAAGAAGTACACCGCCCCCGAGATCAGCGCGCGCGTGCTGCAAAAGCTCAAGCGCGACGCCGAGTCGTACCTGGGCGAGCCGGTCACCGACGCGGTGATCACGGTGCCCGCCTACTTCAACGACTCCCAGCGCCAGGCCACCAAGGACGCCGGGCAGATCGCCGGGCTGAACGTGCTGCGGATCATCAACGAGCCCACCGCCGCCGCGCTCGCCTACGGCCTGGACAAGGGCGAGAAGGAGCAGACGATCCTGGTCTTCGACCTCGGCGGCGGCACCTTCGACGTGTCGCTGCTGGAGATCGGCGAGGGCATCATCGAGGTCAAGGCCACCAACGGTGACAACCGCCTCGGCGGCGACGACTGGGACCAGCGCGTCATCGACTGGCTGGTGGACAAGTTCAAGGCCGCGCACGGCATCGACCTGACCAAAGACAAGATGGCCATGCAGCGGCTGCGCGAGGCGGCCGAGAAGGCCAAGATCGAGCTGTCCGCGTCCCAGCAGACCTCCATCAACCTGCCCTACATCACCGTCGACGCGGAGAAGAACCCGCTGTTCCTGGACGAGACGCTCTCGCGCGCGGAGTTCCAGCGGATCACCTCCGACCTGCTGGAGCGGGTCAAGACGCCGTTCCGCAACGTGATCAAAGACGCCGGGCTGGGCCTGGACAAGATCGACCACGTGGTGCTGGTGGGCGGCTCGACCCGGATGCCCGCCGTGGTGGAGCTCGTCAAGGAGCTCACCGGCGGCAAGGAGCCGAACAAGGGCGTCAACCCCGACGAGGTGGTCGCGGTCGGCGCGTCGCTGCAGGCCGGCGTGCTGCGCGGCGAGGTCAAGGACGTGCTGTTGCTCGACGTCACCCCGCTGAGCCTGGGCATCGAGGTCAAGGGCGGCATCATGACCAAGCTGATCGAGCGCAACACCACGATCCCCACCAAGCGCTCGGAGATCTTCACCACCGCCGACGACAACCAGAACTCGGTGCAGATCCAGGTTTACCAGGGCGAGCGGGAGATCGCGGCCTACAACAAGAAGCTGGGCATGTTCGAGCTGACCGGCATCCCGCCGGCGCCGCGCGGCATCCCGCAGATCGAGGTCACCTTCGACATCGACGCCAACGGCATCGTGCACGTGCTGGCCAAGGACCTGGCCACCAACAAGGAACAGGGCATGACCATCACCGGCGGCTCGGGCCTGAGCAAGGACGAGATCGACCGGATGATGCGCGACGCCGAGGCGCACGCCGACGAGGACCGCAAGCGCCGCGACGAGGCCGAGGCCCGCAACCTGGCCGAGTCGCTGCAGTTCGCCACCGAGAAGTTCCTGACCGAGAACGGCGACAAGCTGCCCGCCGACAAGCGGGCCGAGGTGCAGTCGGCGCTGGACGGGCTCAAGACCGCGCTCGGCGGGACCGACCTGGACGCCATCAAGACGGCGCAGGACAACCTGTCGCGGGTGGCGCAGGAGGCCGGCGGCGCGATGTACGCCTCGGCCCAGCCCTCGGCGGACGGCGATCCCGGCGCGGCGGGTCCCGGCGGCCCGGGTGGCCCGGGCGCGTCCTCCGGCCCGTCCGATGACACCGTGGTGGACGCCGAAGTGGTCGACGAGGGGCCGCAGCAGTGACCCCAAGGACGGCGAGCGAGCATCGCGGCGCCCGTCCGGGCGCGCGCGGCGGAACCAGGACGGCGGCGAGCGATGGCTGAGCATGAAGAGCCCGTGGTGATCCGCGACAAGCGCAAGGTCGACCGGCCGGCGGCGCCCCCCAACGCGGGGGAGCCGCCCCAACCGGCGGCTTGGCCCACCGGGGAGGCGACCGCCGGGGCGTCCGCAGAGGCGACCGGCGTGCCGGCCGGCGACGAGACCGGTGTCGGCCGGCACGCCGCCAGCGAGGAGGCCACCGCCGAGCAGGAGGGCGTGCTCGCCGCGCTCCAGGCGCTACTCGACGAGCGCACCGCGGATCTGCAACGGGTGCAGGCCGAGTACGCCAACTACCGCAAGCGCGCCGATCGGGACCGCCTGGCGGCCGGCGAGGTCGCCATCGGCCGGGTGCTGGCCGAACTGCTGCCGGTGCTCGACGACATCGACCGGGCCCGCGCGCACGACGACCTGACCGGGGCGCTCAAGGCGGTGGCCGACCACCTGGACCTGATCTTCGGCAAGCTGGGCCTGGTCACCTTCGGCGCGGTCGGTGACCCGTTCGACCCGGCCGTGCACGAGGCGATCACGCACGCCGAGAGCGACGACGTCACCGAGCCCACCGTGACCATGGTGCTGCGCCCGGGCTTCCAGCACGGCGACCGCCTGCTGCGCGCGGCGATGGTCGGGGTGACCAGTCCGATCCATCAGCCACCAGAAACCGCCCCACCGCAGTCAGCCAGTCCGGGCGCGGGCGGCGGTCAAGACGACTAGGCGCGGTCCGGGGATGGGTGGTCGCGCAGGGATCAAGCCTGACCGCCCGGAGCGGGCGCCCATTCCCAGACCGACAGCGACATGGGAGCTGATCATCCGGTGAGCACCAAGGACTGGCTGGAGAAGGACTACTACAAGGCGCTGGGGGTCACCAAGGACACGCCGGCGGCGGACATCAAGAAGGCGTATCGCAAGCTCGCCAAAGAGCTGCACCCAGACAAGAACCCCGGCAACAAACAGGCCGAGGAGCGGTTCAAAGAGGTCTCCGAAGCCTATGACGTGCTCTCCGACGAGGCGACGCGCAAGGAGTACGACGAGGCCCGGTCGCTGTTCGGCGGCGGCGGGGCCGGCGGGTTCCGCGGCTTCCCCGGCGGCGGCTTCGGCCCGGGCTACAGCGGCACCGCGACTTTCGACGTGTCCGACTTGTTCGGCGGCGGCGCTGGCGGGGCTGGCGGCATGGGCGGCGCCGGCGGGCTCGGCAACCTGTTCGGCGACCTGCTGGGCGGCGGCCCCCGCACCCGGACCCGGCAATGGTCCGCCACCCCCAGCCGGGGGCAAGACGTCAACGCCGAGGTGAGCCTCGGCTTCGACCAGGCGGTGCGCGGCGCCACCTTGCCGCTGCAGCTGTCCGGGCCGGGCGCGTGCCCCGCCTGCCACGGCAGCGGGGCCAAACCGGGCACCGCGCCGCACCCGTGCCCGGCCTGCCAGGGCTCGGGTTTCATCAGCCACAACCAGGGCGCGTTCGGGTTCAGCGAGCCGTGCCGGCAGTGCAAGGGCAGCGGCCGGATCGTGGACAGCCCGTGCGCGGACTGCGCCGGCTCGGGCGCCTCCACCCAGACCCGAACGATCACCGTCCGGGTGCCGGCGGGGGTGCGCGACGGCGCCAAGCTGCGCATCGCTGGCAAGGGCACCCCCGGGCGGCGCGGCGGGCCGGCCGGCGACCTGTACGTGACCGTGCGCGTGACCAAACACGAGCTGTTCGGCCGGGACGGCGACGACCTCACCCTGACCGTCCCGATCACCTTCCCCGAGGCGGCGCTCGGCGCGACGATCACCGTGCCCACGCTGGACAGCGCCGTCAAGTTGAAGATCCAGCCGGGCACGCCGTCCGGTCGCACGCTGCGGGTGCGCGGCCGGGGCGTCCCCAAACGGGGCGGCGGGCACGGCGACCTGCTGGTGAAAGTCGAGGTGGCGGTGCCGACCAAC
>Ga0123357_10003292_pt1 | contig 18435 bp, 11 predicted proteins | sample TergutEmb28metaG_FD_89873 | JGI IMG/M metagenome (GOLD analysis project Ga0123357, IMG submission 89873) | Embiratermes neotenicus P4 segment gut microbial communities from Petit-Saut dam, French Guiana - Emb289 P4 | ecosystem: Host-associated > Arthropoda: Insects > Digestive system > Gut ...
AGTGTACCAAAAACTCGTAAAACACAGCTGTGCCTTCATACATGTCAGGCTTTGTTTTTTAATAGTTAAGTGTCTATGTTGCAATGACATTCTGAATTAAATGAAAACTCGAAGGTTAATCCTGCTACATGTGTTGTATGTATAGTCTTCAAAGAGGAACTGTAATCATCACATATCCAATAATGAATAATTTATAATGGCATGTAATATCATACATAGACTAAGTGAAGTGAGACCAAAGTGACATACTGTGGACAGACAGGTGGCACCTACAATCTAAATATATGAGGAATTACTTGTACAGTGTGGTGTAAACATCTGTGATGATAGGAATTAGCAGTGACAACAGCATTAGTGAGTAGCCCTTTGATTAGCAACTACAGATCAGCACTTTTCAAAATGTGGTTTGAAGAAAAATAAGGTTATGTTTTTGTAACAGCTAAGACAAGCTGGTAATCACAAGACTGTGGCTGAGGAGTCAAGTCTTCTGGGAAGTGATCCTGTGTCATTATACGAGTGGTACCCAACATTTTGAAGAAGCATGGTGTGATCATCTTCAAGGGTCAGCTATCTATTCTTCTTGAACAGCTGATCACTGACGATGAAGGCACCAGAATTCTGTAAAATGTCAGCAATGGAAATATTACTGCCAGGTTAAAGACGGATCTCAGAAATACCCTGAATGGTTGCAAATTATTAGTAGGTACTGAAAACATAGGGAGATATGTAAACCTAAACCCCGAGACCCTGGTTTTGAATGGACTTGTCAAAGTGCATTAAATGAACACACCCAACCGCCTGGTTCTGAATTTCAGAAGTGCCCCCCCTCATACAACCTACCAAAGATGCTCACAGGTATATTGAAATCATATATCCCACTTCCAAACGTGTACAACATCCAGAACTTCACGCTGGAACGAGAACAAGACAATAAACTGAACTTCCTAGACTTCACAATAAAGAAAACAACGAACAAAATGTCATTCGACATATATAGAAAGCCCACCACCCCCGATTCCATTATCCCAAATGACTCTTGACACCCACTAGAACATAAACTGGCTGCAATCAGATACTTTGCAAATAGAATTAACACCTATGATCATGACCATGTAAAAAAACAGATACAGACACCATGAAACAGATAATCCACAACAATAAATACGATCAGGAACAGGACAACCAACAAAAAAGATGGGCCAAATTTACATATATTGGAAGAGAAACAAGGCACATCACAAAACTTTTCAGAAATACCAACATAAAAGTGGTCTATATACCAACAACAACTTGGGAAAACTTCTAGATATGCAAAAAACTAAAAAACTTAATAAATATGATAAAAATGGAGTATATCAACTTGAATATCCCCTCATGAGGTTCCGTGAGCATTACAATGACTACAAATATGCAAACAACAGATCCAAGTTTGCCCAACATCTCATAGATGAAGGCCATGCCTTTTGCCCAATGAATGACATAATGGATATAATCCACATTGCAAACCAAAGAAAAATGCTAGATACTCTTGAAAAATTCTACATTTACAAGGAGACACAAAGCGGAAATCAGATTAACGATAAACTTACAGTGCAGAAAAATCTGATCTTTGAGGCACTAATTCAACATACCCCCTACAGAGGGCAACACCCTCATATGTAGTAAGAACACGCTCAATGTAACAGTCATCCACACAAGAAGCACATCGAAGGTGTTGTCCGGCTTCGTTCCAATTAGGGGAGGGGGAAAAAAACCCCACAAAAAAACAACAATAGCACGTTATACTGTACAGTGAACAAAAATTCAGCATACAATGTATGGACATCTATATTTAAGGTTACGATCAACAGCAAAAAGTCTACAACAGCAGACCAAAACTGATCAACTTAGCACACGTAAGTTTTGCTCAAACACTATACAACAGACCAAGATAATAACCCGATTTTGAAGAGAAAACTATATAATTGCAAGGCTAGCATTTACTTCAAGGAGCAAGGCCTTAAGAGACAACTAACCCCTTCCTATGCCAAGATAAGAATTCCCAACACCTCTGCAGCCCACAAATACACACAACAAAAGTAACCAACATTACAATCAGAGATGAGATAAAATACCTACATAGCAAGAAACAACAACTAAACCAACAATTATACCGATTACATTTATACCTGGCCCACACATGGGACAAAACATGGCCGTACATTCTAAGAACACTTGAAGAAAAACTTCAAAGAGGAACCCGAATAAAATACAAGACCTTAGACAGAAAACTAGAAGAGCTTTTTCAGACTCAAACACTAACACCACAGGAAAAACATACGTTTCACCCCGAGTGGTCAACAATACCGACATTTCCTTTTCTAATTCTGAAATGTCCTTGTTACAGAAAGGCCCCAAATACAACATACACGCTAAAAAGAAAAAGTGGATACAGAACCTAGCACTGTAGGCAGAAACTGCCATTACACAATTACCCACTGGTGAGAAAAGCATGCAGGAAAATAGTGGCAAACCGCATACACACACTGCAACAAAATAACCTGTACCCCACACATGACCCACACCCTGAAACTAGACTGGTAAACTCGATCACAAACAAACTGCAGAAAAATGCCATGATAGTGAGAGCAGATAAAGGAAACTCCATTGTCATACTCCCCACACAACAGTACGAATCTGAAATACAGGATTTCCTTCACAGGAATAACTTCATAGCCTCCACCACAGACCCCACCAACACACTCCAAGAGGAAATCAGTAACACAATAAAAGAGAGCAAGACACTAATCCCATGAGACAACAAATGGAAATACATCAACCTAAACCCTTCTGCCCCCTCCATCGAAGGGTTAATCAAATTACACAAACCAGGACAACCCATTAGACCGGTCGTGAATTGGCGTAGTGCCCTGGCCTATAAATTATCCAAACTTTTCATGCAGAAGATAAACAGCATAGCTCCACTACTAAACACGTTCAACACAAAGACCACCACAGAACTACTTCAAAATTTACAAGACACCCCGATGTCCCCACATTACAAATTTTCATTATTTGGGATCTATAAACTTACATGCCCAGATTGCAATAAGGCCTACATAGAACAGACCGGAAGATGCTACTCCACACATTACAACGCACACAAAAGAGTTTTCCACAGCAATAGCCACACTTCAAACATCGCGTAACAACTCCATGAAGAAGCACACTCCTTTGGCCCCATCAACATCATCATGCAAGTGTTACATCACCACAAGAAAGGAACACATCTGAACACTACCGAAAGATTTAACATCCACGTTGAACATGAAACCGGCAACCATCTGAATGACGACCACACTATCTTTCCTAACAAATTCTTTGACACCCTCATAAAAACCAAATAGCTCCCACCCCACACACCCTAGGCAGCCCTGACCCAAACACTCCATACATATCCATTCCTCGCCAAGAAAACAAGCCATTTCGAATCAAGAAAACGCATGATTTCCATGTTGTAGTATTCCTTGTTTAAATAACACATATAGTAGCGCCATACTTGGTAATAACAACAGCCCATGATAGTGAATGGTGATAAACAAGACTGGACATCCAATTTCTACAAACGCAGCCTCACAGTGAAAGTCTGTCCACACTTCCACCACACCCTGAACAGGGTGCTACACATACACATATATGGTGATGCAAAGTGAGTGTTCAAGTGATAATAAGTAATACAGAAATATTCTCACCATACCTCCACTGAACAACAGGATATAGAATCGTGGATGTGTCACCTGTGACAGTTCATAGCGATGAAATAGCCTCTTCTCCCTCTTCTGACAAGGATCACAACCACTGACATCAGCACCAACCAGGGGTCCACATACTTGTAAGTAGTATTTCCACAAACACTACTTTGCTAAAACATGTTCCCAGACACATATCTGTGGCACTTTCATAACCAAATGCCCATTACCAGCTAATTATTTTATTTTATTTCATTCTGTCCTTATTTTCTGTTTTATTTTAGCTTACCTATTTTCACTCACCTCACTTTTATATTTTATGTTGTTTATTGTTATATTTATAGTTTTTATTTTATTTAGCATACTTCATTTTGTTTTCATTTTTACTTTATTTTTATTTTTATCCTCCATTTACATGTCTTTTTTCAATATATGCCCCCCTAAATAAAAACACCGTTGACAGTAGATGTCCACCTGACAATCCAGCATGGTACAAAAAGATTTCCCATCCTTGCCACATCACATCCGTGGCCGGTAGCCAAAACGCAGGCAACTTATGATGTCTACACAGCCACTAAGGCAGACCGGTGTGAATCTCGGCTACCCCTACTACTGTAATTACAACACCGCAATACCAGCCGGCTTCCCCCTCAAGCCTACGACACCCCATTGATACCTCCAGCAATAATGGCGATCTTTATGAAATCATAGACGACATGTATAGATCTACATATTAACCCTTTGACGCCTAACGACCACTATAGTGGTTGTACCGCACCGCGAACCTCTAAACGTTGCATTTTATATATTTATTCAACAAATACAGGTACTGAATATTTTAAACATTACATATACTCTGCGTTTTTTTCTCTTCAAAATGCAGTTTGTTTCATAATTCTAACGTATTTGGTTCACATTTTATTCACATTTTATACACAGGGTGTGCTAAAATTTAAAAAAATAATTCTGGTGCCAAAAGGTTAAACCTTCTGCACACACGCTCTCCAACTCTTTTGTAAATGAAATCTCGTCCCCCTCTACTTACACCAACACTGGTTATACTGTATCATATTATATATTGTGTAGATTTCTCCGATAATTGTATCCAACCCAACAATGGCCAAAAATAATATTGGCCGGAACATGTAGTTGATATGTTATGTATAACCGACAATATAGTTGTGTTATGACGGTCATGTCTATGCATAATTGTTTCCTTATGTAATAACCCAATATATTCTGTGACTAATATTAACCAAATTTTGCTTATTACACCCCAGAAGACTACAAGTGACGAAAGGTCAGCACATCCCATATGACATACTTAACAGAAAATGATCCTCACCAGTCAATACACACCGTAACTCTGCCGGATACGTTTGTCTGACTATTTGACAACATGCACAACCCCAGTGAGCTCCACTAACAAGGGACACACTTCGACGTCGCAAAAGAAACCTCCACAACCTCCAAGGAATACTAGCCATTAACGGGACCTGATATTATAATTGTAACGCCAAACTACTAGTTTAAAACCTTTTAACTACTACAGTTATGCAACATACACACACCTCCTTATGTTACTGACTAGCTAGATTTTATGTATTTTATCAATGCAAACACAGTGGGATCCCAACGTCTACACAGCATCTGTTAACTCGATCTGCTAGAAGGCCTGATGATGACCGTTTAATAAGGTCAAAACATGTAGCCTCATACTCATTAAATAGTTGTGCTTGACATACATGTTTCAGTATATCCCTAGCACATTATGATGTCTTCCATAAAAAAATATCAGCAACTACTCACCCAGTGATACAGTGTCACATCCCAAAAAGACTTGAATATCTTAAGCTGGCAATAATCTATTATAAAGAATACTAGATGTTCCCTGAACTTATATCTACACTCCATTCCTCAAATCATTCAAGTTTGTGGACTGGTTCAGTAAGAAGGGTGTACTGCTACCCGTCAGAGATTGCATTTTATATATTTACTCAACGTATATAATTACTGAATTCATGAGACATACTGCACAAGCTACACATTTTCTTCCACAAAGTGCCACGTATTTCATATGTTATCTGTTCTGGTTCATAAAATATTCACATTTTACATAATGAGTGTACTAAAACTTAAATCTGAAAATTCTTCATCAAAAGGTTAAGCTATCCATTAGTGGCTTCCCATTGGAATACCGTGGTTATGGAAATATCATACAACTGACATATCATTATGAAGCCACCTTTATTACTGTCAATATATTACTAAGTACCATGTATTTAACTATTAATTTTTTAGAATTATGGTCACTGAAATGAAACTTATTAGCCAAATGAAAACATACATGTAGATGCACCGTAAAAGAAGTGAGGACATATTACAAGAATGAAAAACAGAACCCATACTGGACAAAATTTCAAACTATGAAAGGAATTCACTTCAACCTTCAACAAGAAACAGACTTCTAGAAGTAACGAACAAGACAGGTGATGTAGCATTATGAGTGTTAATGAAACTACTATTGCCATGGAAATGCAACAATGCATTGTGTGGAATGTTGAGCTACATATCACCATACGCAACATGACACTCAAAATGTGCTGCCATGGAAATGCAACAATGGGTTCCCTTTGCATTGTTGTCAAGCTCCAAAATATTTTGTACTGCTGTCAAAACTACATACATATATAGCTCTGCACATCAAGTGCCTGGTATTTTTGTCCAATTGTAACCAATTTTTGTATTTCCTCAGCAGATTTTAAATAAAAACCTCCAATGTCAAATGTCACCAAAATCCATCCAGTGGGAGTGTAGCTTATACATGTGGATAGACAGACACAATAATTAACCTAACAAGTGCTTTCTGCAACTATGTGATTGCACCTAAAAATTACCCACCACAATGATGAACGAACCAAGAAGACCTTTGGATGAACTAGGCCAGAACAAGTCGGCAAGTAGCCCAAATCTGTCACTGCTTGACAATTACGACATTTTTCTTGAAGTACTAAGCAAAACTATGTACCTCAACACTGTGACTTAGCAGTCACAAGAAAAAGCATGCAATCCAAGAGCAAAGCTTGAATGACAATTAGTAGTTTAGCCCACCCCACATGACAACTGATACTATGGTGCAACTATCACCCAGTAACTTGTCCAACCTTCAGTGTCATACACAAAGACATTACACGTATTAACTACCAAAGAGGCTGCCAAAAATCAGAAGACAAAATAATTTGTTTTAAATAGCCAAAAATTTAATTGGTGCAGTTATGAAGCCCTAATGTAAGAATGTGTTGAATACCAATGTACGAAGAGACAACAGACTCAACACACCCTGACTTCATTCATATTGTCTGTAGATTTCATACCAAGCCCGTGTCAACATGTACAATTAAATGATATTACAAAAGTCTTATCTTTATCACTACCTGTTTGATTCCAAAAGGGGAGAATTAATTGTCCGTTCATTACTAATATTGCATATCAAATGCTGCGTAACAGAGTCCACATTCTCATCTGCTGGCCCAGTTCTGTCACTATTTGCTTTGTTATTCTGATTTGGTATTATTCTTGTATTAAAATCTGGTAAGAGTGTCTCGAGACAGAGCTGCGTAACAGGTTCCTCTATACTACTTCCGTTCAGATGTTTCTGGTCATGGGGACTACTTTGCCACCTCTGATTCTGCTCCACCTCACTTGTCACCACCACAAACAGCTCCTTCTCCTTGCATTCAAGTTGCCCAAGTAGGTAGGCAGTCACATCCTCTCCCTGCAGCAAAAATTTCAAAATCTTCTCATTCTGTTGCTCAAACATACAAGCAAAACGTAACTTTGCCAGGAAGTGTGCTTGATGGCAGTGGTTAACACTACTCAGCTAGGCAACATACTTTCACATGCTCTTTACTAGAATAATTAACCGTAATAGTTCTAATACACTGGAGTCCTGAAACATGAGCCTCAAATCAGGAACTATGAGGGGCATTCAGAAGGGATTTGAACTCAACACATGTGCAGCAATTTCTATTACTTTTAGGCCTAATACTGAACACCTGCTAACTCAACATACACCCCTACTAGGTTATTCATTGCTGACATATAGAAGAAACAATGGAAAACAAAGAGGCTACACTTGGAGCCTTTTTGGATATTGAGGGAGTTTCTGACATCACCTCACACATCATCATAATAGAAGCTGCCAAAGGGCTTGGGCTCGAAGACACAATCTGTCAGTGGATCAGCTCCATACTTGGCAATAGGCAAATAATAGTCACACTTCCAGAGGAAATTCTGGAGGGGTCTGATGCCAAGGGCTGTCTGCATGAAGGTGTTTTATTGTCCCTGCTGCATAGCCTGCTTGTGGATGAACTCAGAGAGGGGCTCAATGAGAATGGCTGCTATACATTGTGGTATGCAGTTGATACTGCTATCCTAACCAGCAGAAAATTTCTGAACACTGTCGCAGAGCTTCTTCCGGAGTATAGTACAACAGTGGTGTGACAGAACTCAGCTATTAACCAATCCACAAAAAAGGTGCTAGTTCCATTCACAAGGAATAGAGATTTAAGGGGCCCAAAGGAACCAACCTCTCCAGACATGAACTGCAGCTGACTTCTTTAGTCAAACGCCTTGGACACTCACTTTGGACAAGGGATTGACATGGAAGGCACAACTGGAAAATGTGACAGACAAGGCCTACAGGGCCTATAAGGGCACGTTTGGTAAAACCTGGGTCCTGAAACCTACCGTGTTATATTGGATCTACACCATGGTAATCAGACTCATTCTGACCTATGGCTCCATGGTATGGTGGCCAAGGGTCAGATTCAATGTCAACAGGATGGAGCTTAATAAAATACAGAGACTAGCCTGCCTGGCTATAACTGGGGCAATGAGGATGATCCCAACAGCACCAGTGGTGGTCCTCCTGGGATTTCTGCCTCTGCATGTGTTACCTGAGGTGGAGGCCCAAGCAGGGATCTACAGACCTACATGTAACCATCAGTGGAAGCTCAAATCCACTATGGTCACACTAAAAAGTCTCAGGACATGGAGTATGAACCCATCTTACCGATAAATGCGTATCATAAGCCATTCAAGGTTCAGCTTCCTAACAAGCATGAACAGCAGAATGGGTTTAACCCAGGTAATATGGAAGCCTGGTCTGGTATACATAATGGTCCAGAACCAATGAAGGCACTGGTGCTGCAGTGTACAAATGGGGCTCAAAATGGGGCACAGCTTCAGTCTTGGGCTCCACAGCATGGTATTCCAGACAGAAACATATACCATCAGGGCATGCATAATGGAGAATATAGAAAAGGGGTAGAGAGGCAGGAACATTTATATTCTCTCTGATAGCACAGTGGCCATTAAGGTAATTAATCATTTCCAGATAAACTATAAAACTGTCTGGGATTGTCATCAGATCTGGTGAAACTGGCAGAACATACCAGGGATCAACTGGTATGAATTCCAGATCACATGGGAATTGATGGAAAAGAAACAGCTGATCAGTTAGCCTGAGAAGGCTCCTCACATCCAATAACAGGACCTCAGCCTGCACTTGGTACATATGTGAAGGTTACCAGGGGAGTGATCACGGACTGGACACACAGGAAACACGAGGAGCACTGACAGTCCATATGTGGATAAAGGCAGGGTAAGGGCTTTTTTAAAAAACCCTCTGTGAAAAAAGCTGGGGAACTGCTCAGTCTGAGCAGAAACAAGCTAAGAATAATGACAGGGTTGCTAACAGGACAGTCATTTAAAAGGACATTTATTTCAAACTGGGCTGGTATACAGTCCTGCGTGTGACAGATGTAAGCAGGCATCCAAAATGGCCTAACATGTTCTTTGTGACTGTGTGGAATTGGCCACATTAAGATTCAGGCATGTGGGTCATCATTTTATGAAACCAGATGACTTTGAAGACATCTCCATCAGCAGGATACTGCATTGTGTTCAAGGTACATGGCTGCTAGATGCATGAATATAACGGCTGCACAAAGTATAAAATGTGGTCAAAGTGTGTGGGTCACTTATATGCCTGCCCTTTTGCAGTCTCTTCCCTTACACATTGCTGCCATCTACCTGGGAACTTCCAGACGGCTTAGCAAAATCATTCTTGAGGGATGTCATGATACCTCTCGTGGACAGCCACCTGTATGCAATCTTAAGCTTGTTACCTGCAGAACAGAAGCCCCCATCCAAATCATTTCTGAATGCCCTCTGTATGAGTGTAAACTGTCCTTGCAAAGTGCCAAGACATAACCAAAAAAAATACAGAAACAAAACATGTAATACAACAGGGATGTCAAGCGTGTATTTTTATAACAATGTTCACTTTACAATATATAAATGAGTCCATGTACTGATTACAATGCTATGAACCAATGATGCCCTTCTGGGTTCTTACACGTATAGGACAAATTTGGTCCAACATTTCAGAGGAACTTCAGAGAAACGGTTTGGTTCAGGTGGATGCTGAAGCACATGAGAGGGAAAACTCTTGATAACATAGGAAGGATAAAAGGATTTTGGTCAATTAGAGACACAGAAAGTGGGAGAGAGAATAGATCTTTTACAAGGCAAGTGGAAATTGAGTCTGGACTGAGATAAATGGCCATTTTTACAGCTCCAAGTTCTGAGAAATTACATTACATTCAACACATTCATCTCTGGGAGGTGGAGTAGTAAGCCTTATTCACTTGGACATCAGTTATTAAAACAAGGTAGGAGTGTCTCAGAAGGGTGAGATTGTTCCACTCTTGGAGAGTGCTTTTTTCTTCCTTTGTTGCAGTGAGCGAATGACAAACTTCTCAACCTGCTTAGGGAGAAACTCTCCTCCATATTCACACTTCTGAGGTGCAGGACGATATCTGTTGCTTCCCTTATGAGCTGATCCATGTGCCTGGACTTTCTGGCAACAATCCTGATGCTGTTGAGCAGGATATGATGGTCTCCTGAGACAGCATTACCTTATTTTAATACCAATGACCACATGAATAAAGCTTATCAACCTCCACCTTCCACCTCTCATACAGAAACCTTGTACACTTAATGTCACACTTTTTCCACAATTCTCAAGATTTATGGACCCTGAAAGGGCTATCTGTTACTGCTAACTCTCAATATAAGAACCTAATTACACTAGATGATCTAAGAACTGGGAAGACCACCATCTGAGCAATATATACCATGAAAAACTGAAAATTTATATAACAGTTTCTGTTCATAAGATGTAATATTATAATTAAGCTTCACAATATATTCATGGAACCATTTTCCTGTAAATCTGCGTTTAGCGCAATAAAGTACAAGGTAGGACATTCAAACGCTTGGAGGTATGTATTACCTGGTAATTTATTTGAACTTAAAATAAATGTTCAAAACAGAGTAACTGCAATCAATAAAATGAGCCAGCTGTCAAAAGTCACTTACCCTGCCAATAAGTTGAGGAAATTCTAGTTTCGAGTCCAGATTGTAGTATGTTCCGTGGACCTGGCGGATTGTCACCCAGTGTCGTCTTCGTAGTGGCAGAAGCACAAAACCCAATTTATAGTCACTTGGTACATTTAGTATGAATCCTAGAATGTTATCTAGGTTGAGACATTTTGGGTCTCTACAAAAGCAAAGGAACAACATTACATGGTTTGAAAGAACTATAACATCAAATTGATACAAAACATAACAATAAATCATATTTTAGTTTACATATGGTGTATGTAACAATGCTGTCAGTAGCTCATCCTATATAGCACAGAAGGTTGGAATGACTAGTGAATAATAAATTGAACATGATATTGCAGTAAGCAGCTGTGACCTAATATGAGGTACTGGGCCAGGCAAAAGCCTGGAGGAACCCATGGAGACCATGAAAATAGTCAGTTTTAGCACATATTCAAAGCAGCCACCTCATGAATCTCAGTCAGCAAAATTACTACTTGAATTAAAGTATTCAATGAGAAATTACAACACTGATATGTTTCTATTCAATTATGAAATATTTAATAAACTCTGAGACAAAAGGCAAACAGAACAGCCACGTACATCACACAAAATTGTGGTAGAGTACCTAAAAGTTACTGCATCAAAATTATCACAGTTATGCAACTAGCATGACTGAAAGCTGTGTGCCTAGTAATAAGATCAGCCAAACGTAAGTAAAACAGTTTTTAGCAGAAAAATTGCTAAACTGATGAGTGACAGAAACAAAATGAACTCACTTCCTTTTATCAAACCAAATGGCTTCATATCCCTTTCGCTGAAGTGCTGCCATGATGACATTGATGTCATAATTTCCAAGCCCCAACAATGATTTATGTGGATTAATCCACACATTTGGTGATAATGAATAGCATATGGCATCTAATTCTGTTTTGCTGAATGCATCACGTTCTTGAAACAGGTTATTAAGTGCATGCAATGCACATAATTCCTTCACCTGTATGGAGTAATCACACAATCCAGCAGATAAGACCTGACTTCCTCAAAGAAGTGAAGATTCATATTGTGACCTCTGGACAAACACTAAATACACAACAAAAAGTAAGCACATACTTGTTAAGGTAAAATACAGAATGTAACGTGTGACCTATTTCAAAACGACACTAACCTGCCTCTCATGATATATGACCCCATTCATAGCCACATCTATTCTGTTGTCATGACCCCAACAGTTTTCCAAACAATAAGTTTTCTTCCAACATAGCGGAGTCTGCATCTGTGAAAAACTTTAAAGTCATTTCATAGCAAAAGCAAAAACAAAAACAAAAACAAAAACCTATATTCACAGCAAATGATACAAATAATATTTCACAGCAAGAAACTGACCAATTTTAAATTTGCACTTATTTAAATAAATGATCTGATGCAACTGACAGTAAATCTTGATCACAAAATTTCACAGAACTTTGTGCTAACAACAGAACTGGTGTTGATCTAAACATCACATTTGACAGTAAAACAACTGAAGTCATAGGAATAACAAAGTTTTTGGTCCTAAAAATTGAAATTCATTTAAACTGGAAAACACATACTGAATATATTCCTCAATAGAACTGCATGCTCTCCTATGGGGACAGTCACATTACGCACAAAAACAGAAACCCTAAAATTGTGCTTATTCCTATTCCATCATGTCACAGGTAATTTTCAGGGAAAATTCAAGACACCAAAGAAGTATCATACATCCAAAAGAAAAATCATTAGAATTATGGGCGACACTAAAATGAATGTCCCTTGCAGGTAAATACATAGAAATTTACTCTCAGTATTAACATGCAATGTGGACAACATAAAATTTCTAACAAACATACACAGTATATGCACTACCAGATACACCATGTTAATGTGCCAAATATTAACCTCAGTACATACAACGGAATGAATAAATTCAACAATATTCCACTTGACATCCAAAGTTTAAATCATGTTGTGTGTTAAAACACACCAGTATTAAAAGAAAATCTATTACCTTACTACTCCTTTATACAGAATTTACTTCCATAATAAATTCTCTACTATTAAAAACATGTATAAATCATGATAGTTCAAGGATGTTCTTCTGCTGTCATACTGTAAACGATATCTACCGTGTATTTATACTTGTCTAATAAAGAAGCGCGTGACCATCACATACACCACGTTATATAAACGAGCGGTAAATTACATTGTCCTCTTATATTCTAGGTATTCCAGGTAACATCCTTACCAGCCCTATTTATTGCATTTCCTATTAACAGTCACTTATGTAGTGCAATGTACAAGCATTCATTAATGGTACTGACATCGTACTATAACTTTCTAAAGAAACAACTTATCTTGAAGCACGTACAATTACATTATTGGTGTGCAATCAATACTACTCATGTGATGTCAAGGCTAAACATTGTATGTGCAACCTTCTATTCCAATTTAAAAATTAATGTAACGAACAATTTTTAAACGCAAAACTTGAAATTAAAAACACGCAATACATGCTCCCAACACAAGCCACCATAACACAATCGTTTCGTCACGTTCTGTAAACACATCAAATTACAAGCTAGAAAAATATAAATACACTCTAAAGTAAATGGCTAACGCAAATCAAACATAGCAACACTCACCAGCAGTATAGACGGCTACTTTTAGCATAATGCCAGTAAGCAATACAACACGTAGGTGATTTTTGGGGTAGTCAACTGATTATTGTAGTCATATAGGCAGCATAACCAACAGTACACTTACGTACGCCGCTCATTCAACGGCACCACTAAGTCGCCTTGTTTAGGGAATATTGAAATGTTAATGTTGGTTTTTCGTACTATTGACCGGATGAAGACGTATGATGGTGGAGCAGTGGAAATAGCTACGAATTAGGTAAATATTTGTTGTGACAGCATTACATTGTATTTGAAATGGAAGTAAAATAACGTCTTTCGTTAATCTAAGGTGTTTGTTATGGGCTAAGGGTGCTTACGATCTGAAACATACGATGTTTACTAATTCAAGCAGACGATGTTGACATCCCATCTGTTTACTGAACGCTAAAGCGTACTGCTTCAAGTGTTTAACGCAAATTACCCGTTGTTTTTGTAGAAGTGAATACTGTATTATGCAGTACCCTGGAATCCTGACTTAGATGCCACAATTTTTCATTGTTATCCATGTCTGTAACGAACCTACATTTTTGGCACTTTAAAATGTCAATGTCATTTTGAATGGTACAAGGTAAAGCAATTGCGAAACGGTGCATTTTATACTTTCTTGGACAGACCAATAGTTTTACTTCCACAAACCCCAAATTTACTGTTTGAATATTTTAGGGGAATATGACATTGATTTTCTTGCACATCAGTTTCTGATTATAACAGAAACTTCGACGAGAGATTGTTGCGTTATTGCATTACGCCTTATCATCACAACGAACGTGTAGAGTGGATCACTGACGCACAAATTTTGTTACATTTTGGGGAAATTTACTCTCATTTATCAAATGATTAGAATCGCATAACAGTTATATATATTTTACATGAAAACCACATGGGTAAAGAACTAATTTGCCACAATTGTATCAGTATGCATTACTGGGAGCCAGGATGTGTGTGCGGTATAGTGACTAGATGGCAGGCTGCAGTGGTTTGAATCCCAGAGGGCATGAGCTTTATCTTGAGATTTGCTTTCTTCAGAGATTTTAGGCAGTGTAGATTGGTAGTTTGTTACTGACATTTCAGGACAAGTGTTGGGGCCATCTTCAAGGATCAAACAGTCCTAGAAGATTTTTCATTTCTTAAAAATGTATGGACTGGCCCTCCTATTCTAGGGTACTGGGGTTCTTTTCCGGGGTTAAAGCGGCCGGGGCGTGAAGTTTATCAATCGCCTCCATCTAGTGCCAAAGTTAAGAATGGGTGGCACTCTGTACTGAAACCCATTCAATGCATTCATAGCATGGACACAGAAAACTATACTTTTCTTGTGTGAGACATTACTCATAACTAAGGGAATGTAGGTATCTGGGTGATATGGACATCATATGTGATTCACACATGAAGCTACCAGATGCCTTACAAAACTGAGTTATAACGAGAGTTTTTGAAAGTTTAAAAAAATGTATGATAAAGATACTACTGTAAAGCAGGACACCTTACCAGTTACATTGGATATGTTAAGGACAACAAAACTAGCTTCTGAGGAGAATGCAGACATTGTTTCCCTATATTCTGTACATTGTAAACTTGGCCTTATTTTTTAAGTGTGGCTGTATTATGGTTCTCTGACTACAAAGTTGCACAAGTTGTCACAGTAGTGTTGGTAAACATTTCAGTTCTCTGGGTTATGATGTCACGTAGATTGGTATGCACTTACCATTCTACATGACATCATATCCCAGAAGACATGAATCCTCTACACTGTTGAATGCATGGCTACATTTCACATTATCATAGTATAAAACCCACAAAACATGGTTATGTCATGCATGTGAATGCTTTTAATCACTGACCATCCATTTCTTCGGTTTTCCTGGAAGAGTTTTTGAGTATGCTGTTCTGTACCTTGTCATGGGTGATGTGATGAAGCCCTGTGCCTCTCGTCAGTGGTTATATTACTTTCAGTATACTTCCCATTTTTAACCAACGAATGGCATCCTTCAGTGGTTAATGGAAGGACAATGATGGACCTTCTGGTTGCTGGAATTTTGCAAGGAAGTCACTAATGTAAAATTTCTTCAGTCACAGTACAGATCTCACTGCTTCATTACATGCAACTATAAAATGTGATGTCACTGCATGTGTTATGAGTGGGTCTTGAATACTTATCCAGGACATCTTAAGGAACAAATCTGGAAAAAACTCAGACTCCCATTGTGTGGAAATTATGTGGTATACTAGTGGTTTTAATAATGTTTGGAATCTGCATACAACCACTGAAACATTCCGCTAGAGCTCTCTTTCAGTTTCTGTAGTGACTCTTGTAAACATATTTTATTCCATGACTATTATTCTGTCCCAATTTATGTCGATTGTGGTGTCATTATTTGTACCTGATAAGGATCTTGAAGACGTGCTGCAACTGCCTGGTGTTTTGTTGTGCCACCTACAGCATCGTAAGGACTTTTTCCATGACTTGTGACAGAAATGGCACTCTACAGCAATTCTCATAATTCTGGGCAAAATGTTTTCTGTTTCTATGCTGAAGTACAGCAGCTTTCTCACATTGCTGTCAATTATCTTGGTATACTGAATGACACATTCTGAAAAGAAAGTGTGCTTGTTACATGTGTGTTGTAATCAGTAACAGTGTGTGAGGAAACTATCTTTGCTTTAGATGGAGGTTTTAATTGATACGTGTACAGAGTCCTTATTTGGATAACTAGCATTTATAATGCAGTGCTGTTACTCCACTATGTATATGGGTGGTGAGCAAGCAGGCTGTGTTACAGAGTAAACAATTAACAGGGAATGGCAATTGATCATTGTTAGATAAAATAATGTACGTATATAGAACAGTAGTGCAAAGTGTTACCTGGTCATTGGACCAGTGGTACCCTTACACTGCATTTTTAACCATAAAATAATTATTTTCTGTAAAATATATTAATAAAAGACATTTTATTTAAACTTTCTTTACACCAGGCTACATCTTCAGCCTGATGTCAGGCTAGGAAACTATTAGGATGAAAGTTGGTCCAGATCTTATGAACAAAATATGAATGAATTCTCAGCATGCAAAAATAGCAGCTATTAATGCTAAATGTTCTGTTATCATCCACTATCTATTTGTGATATCATATCCAAATTTCAAAACTGTCTATTGTAGACAGTATCTTGCATACTGTATCGGACCTACAGTAGCTTCTGCACTATGTTAAAGCACATTTCACTTCTGTTAGGCATGCTTTTTTTTTTTTCCAGGAGGGTTTCTTGGAGGGAAGTATACTTTATGGTGTAGTCTGTGGATCATGAGGGTTAGGTTATGATGAATCACAAAGATGCACTGCACTGCATGTGTCACTCTTGACAACTGTAATGGGACAAAGTTCTGAAAAATTAGAAAATCCACCTGAAATAATTAGATGTTTCACACAAATTGTCAAATTCCTGAAGATTTCACAATAATCATCTCTTTTGCACATAGTCTTAATATGTAGTTTAAGTTAATAAATCACGTGGATCCTTCTTGTCAGGACACAGGCAACTGTACTTATAATTGTTATAAAACTGGATGACTCTGTAAGTGCATGAGACAAAGGCTGACCATTCTTTTTGTACCTTTAGGAAAAACATGGCCAGTTTTCTGCACAGTCTAGTTACCCACAATGTACTGAGGAACACCAAACAGCAATGATCTTACATATGTAAAATTTAACACCAACTTGTTGCACAACTAAATTGGATAGTTTCCATCCTGTTGTGTATACATAAACAAATGTATTAATTAAACTGTCTTTACACAACACATACAGTAACAGTTGCAATTATTACAACTATTCAACTAAGCAAAATTTTTATTATGGAGATTAAATATTACAATTCTTAAAATCAGTATAGTGGTTTAACCACAATACAGAACATCCAAGAGGCCAGCAGAATTAGTCATTGTTACTTTGTGTTAGTCTTTGTTGGGTGTACCAAATGAATAGTCTCCATTATGCTTCTGTAATCTTGAAATGTGTAATTAATAATTACTAGGCATGGAACTGAAGAAATGCCCAAAACATAATACTGCTGTAATACCACCTTCATTTTAAATTTTATTTCAGTCATCAACAGATATTAAAAATACCATGTATGTGGGGCGAAGCTGTTATTATTTCGAATTTTAGGTTATGTTGTATACAACATATTAACTGACATACACCCTACCTGATATGATGAATGATGCCTACTGCGCCGCTTAATAAAGCAAGTACTGAACTGATACTGCGCTCTGTCACTCATAACACCTCTTACCTGCTGCGAAACTGAACCACGTGTTTTATCGGTAGAAAGAACAGTAATGGCAAGGGTGGCCAACCGCGGGCATGAAGTTTCCCTTTGTTTGCTTGCCATTTCAAACTTCCCTATTATTAACGCTATAAAAATTTTTTCTTTTGAGATAAGCAATCCGAATGTGCTGGGGGGGGGGGGGGGGGGGTTAATATTTAAAATGCGGAAAAAAAGAGGGGGTTTTTCCTCCCCCCTTTTTTTTTTTTATTTTTCCAACAAATTTTTCATTAAAT
>Ga0123357_10003293_pt1 | contig 18435 bp, 11 predicted proteins | sample TergutEmb28metaG_FD_89873 | JGI IMG/M metagenome (GOLD analysis project Ga0123357, IMG submission 89873) | Embiratermes neotenicus P4 segment gut microbial communities from Petit-Saut dam, French Guiana - Emb289 P4 | ecosystem: Host-associated > Arthropoda: Insects > Digestive system > Gut ...
AAATTAAAATGTGGGTTGGTGGGTGGCTTTTGTCCCGTGGTGCTCACTTCAAAGTTTCCTGGTTTTAATTTTTTTTTTTTTTTTTTTCAGTTTTCTTGTGGCTGCGAACAATTCCATTAAGGTAGGTCCTTTGGTTTTCTTGTTATAAATGTTTGTAATCACGAAGAACATTATGAAATGCCCTGTATTATGATAAGACCACCGTCCTATATGCGGTCCGTCGTTGACCGAAACGTCGTTATGCGGCGCATGACTGTGTTAAATCACCGCGCGCTCCTCAATGCCTGTCAAACCTTCGTGGATTTCCCTAACTAACAGGGCCAGTGGCTTTGCCTCTATGTTCTGAACCAAAACGCCTATGTATGATACGAGCGTTCACGGTTCAAACTGCCACTCACAAAATTCAGTATGGTGGAGGAAATATTAACAGGACGGTGTGCTTCTTCTTCATCATTTCCTTCAACAACGTGCAGCAAGGGACGCTAACAAGACGGATTTCTGTCCTGCAACAATCGAAGTTGATCAGTGCATTGTGCATTGTCTACAAACTGCAGCCCGAAGGCACCGGGTTCCGATCGATGCGGAATTCCTTACCTGAATAAAACATCGTGTCGCGTGCGACCTGGATCAGCGCTCTGGTATCTGCGCGCCAACCTGTATTTGTCTGCTGTTTTATACACAACCACCAAGACTACTTCCATGACAACGAACGTCACACAGCAACGGGTCACGATCTTACAACTCTTCAGGCTACTTCCATGCAAATATGAGCTGGGCTTAGGCTAAAACTGGCAATGCCCCCCCTCCACACACACACACACACACACAGTTCACATTTTTCATCTGTACACTGGAAAACCATCGTGTATTATATAAAACATTTGTATTCTCACAGCAAATCATCATCATTATCATGAAATCTTCTTCCTCCTCTTCTTTGCTCCACTATTCAAGAAGTATGAGCGCCCATATGGCTTCTTTCCTCTATCCACCCCTGTCCTGCGCCACTTGTACACCGAACTCCACTTATCCCGACGCTGGTTATCTGAATAGGCTTGGCACTTCAGGTAAATTTGTTGAAAATTTTAAGAAATTACTTGGCTTGAACTTACTGGTTATTGGACCAAGTACAGTACCGCGGTACTGATAAGTCCTTAGCCCGACCAGGAAGGAAACAATCTCGGAAGCATGTCAGGGACGCGCGTGATTTCAACAACATCAAGACGCGAGCTGTCATCAAGTTTTTTTTTTCTCCCCCCTGCAAGGCAAGGCGCCGAAGGAAATTCACGCCATTCTGACTGAAACATTAGCTTGTTTCCTTCCTGGTCGGACTAAGGACTTATCAGCATCCCTCGACAGTGTTATGGCTTCTAGAACTTCAAATCAGCTGTGGTCGAAACTTTCAGACGCAGGTACACATTGTAAATAGCAACAGCCGTCCTGACTGCCTTAGCACCTACTTCCTGAAATGTATTTATATGATTCAACAATGCTGATTACCACACAAGAAATTTCTTCCGACTTAACATTCAGGAAGGCATGTGGGAGAGTGTCGGCACAGCTCCATGCTTCGGCCCACTTTACCTCTGTTATTCATTAATAGGTTATTAGGTGGGCCTCAGAGCCGTTCTGGTCGCTTCAGAGAGGAGAAAAATCTTTGCCTTGCCGGGAATCGAAAAAAAGGATTTCTCGGTTGTTCAGTCCGTATCCTAGTCACTATATCGACTGAATAATTCCGGATCCTTAAGAACAAACTGTTACTTGTTAAGTGTAGCCTATTATTTAACGACGCTATCAGTACTTATGATATAGTGTCGGTGATCGACAACTGATTATGGAGAACTCGTGGAATGACACTGAAAAGGGGAAATGGAAACACTCGGAGACAACCATGTGTAATCGCCACTCCGTCCATCATAAATTCCACAAGGACATTCATTACCTGGGACCAAACCCGGGCCTCAGCAGTGAAAGGACGACAAGTAACCGTCTTTATTTGATTCATGGAACGGCCGAAATTGTTCGCATAAAAACAAGACTATCAATCAACACGAAGAGTGTGCTCCCCATAACAACACACTACCGACAGGTTACCATCTCAAACCACGACAGTGAATGCACTACATTTCATTGTAGCAGACAGGGCGGGGCAAGTTGTGGCTCCGTTTGGCGGGAAACCGTGGCGTGCCGCCCGTTAGACAGATCCTCCCTCGCTCGCACACCCACGCATTCCCGTGCGGCCAGCCATACCCTGCAAACATCATGTCATATTGCAAGCCTGTGAACGAATGCCGCTTATGTGGGCCTAATAACCGAGAAATACGAACCCCATTTACATCTGAGTTACGATTCCCATTGCTCGGGGTATGACAAGCGCTAGCTGGTAGCAGGGCGTCAAACTTCCGGCAAAACCACCGTTTCCTTCTTCATCTTCCTCCGTAAGGGTGGTGGTGACCTCCACCATGAAAACCTCAAAACCAATATTAAATTACTCCAATATTCCACCAGTACCTGCATAGTTTGGTGGCACAATGCTCAGGTAATTTCACTGCGGTGTGTACAATTCGAATCGATATGTCGATTTACTGGCGTTTTGTTACATTTCCATTCAAGTACATTCGGAAGCCTATTATAGATACTGAGTCCTGTTACATTCACAGTCAACGTGCCAGGCTTTAATTCTTTAATCGGTGTTGACGTGAACATTTCAGAATTATTTTATACTCTCCACCATGACCGTTAGGCAGGCGTACTGCAGACTATCACTCCCATACAGGCTTCTACTAATTTTTCGCCTTTATCCACTAACAGGAGTATATTTGCCACTAATCTTGTACTATTATTTCGCACTATTCGCATAATTCCAAAATTTCATATCAAGCGTTTCTGTTTGAGGCGTGTGTTTTGAAGCGGTGGAAGATTTACGGCATGGTCTTTCTGGTTGACACTGTAATCTGGCAGGTTGTTGCCAAGATGCGGGAGCATCACTGTCAAGGAAGCAGGCAGACCGCGAACGGCTCTTGAACGGAAGGATTAGTACAAGGTCAATGTAAAAAATGCAATTGTTGCACCTGTTAATTTTCTTGAGCCTTCTACAGCTGATGCTAACTAAGAGGGCGTTTCTCTGAAGTGGCGTGGATCTTAACATGTGTCAAGCAGCGCCAGCTTTGCTTAATTTGTTACTACGGTGCATATTGTCACTATATCAACCAACAAATACACTCAATAAAACTTAATTAATGTAAATCATAAAATAATTTTCGTGTCATGTTTCGGCACCGGAGTGCCATCCGCAGGAAGTCTGCTAGAACAAAGGAAGGTCAGTCCAACGCACCATTTAAACATGCATGTTTCTGCAGTTGTGTGAATCTGAAATACCGCCCTGTATGGCTGCATAAAATATCCAAAAATGTAGACGCTATATGAAAATTCTAGGTACCAGATGGTTCACATACAGCAAACCGAAATTACAAAAATATTAGACACCACCGTATACATCTTATGTTTATTGGACCGTGCATTATTGTGATAGTTGAAGAATAAAAGACCAACTTGATGTCGCTTGCTATTTTATTTCACTTCTTATGTGCTTAACATGCTTCGGACATTAATATATCCATCATCAGGAGCTTGCGACTATTCTGTTGAATTACCACATTGGTCGTATTGTTCTTTGTTCGATGTGTGTTGGAGTTTCGGTGTGGTTGGGTTGGAGTGGTGTCCGTGTTGCAGGCTGAAGCTTCAGCCTGAAACACGGACACCACTCCAACCCAACCACAGCAAAACTCCAACACACATCGCACCAAGAACAATAGACCAATGTGGTAATTCAACAGAATAGTCGCAAGCTCCTGATGATGGATATATAAATGTCCGAAGCATGTTGAGCACATAAGACGTGAAATAAAATAGCAAGTGACATCAAGTTGGTCTTTTATTCTTCAACTACCATCGTATACAATTTAGTTGACCGGGCGACCTGGCAGTCAGGATTTGTGTACCTTTGCAACTCTCAAATTAGCAGCAAGAAAATTGGCTTCTACTAAGTCGATAAATATCTGAGAAATTCATGAGTTACCTAAAAAAAAGATTGGAGAAATTATCATGCCACCTCACTCCTGCTGCTAAAATCACGAGTTTAAGACAACACACACGCCAGAAGAGAGGCTTCATCACAAACTTCGGTTGTGACGAAGCCGCCATTTTGTTCACCACGGTTATCAGCATGGCCGACGTTTACCTATGCTGCAGGGATCTTTCACAATACCGGTCAACTGGGAACGGGAGGAATACAGAAATCCGGATTCGGTAATCCGTGAAAAGGGCTAAAGTTTTCCCTGTCCACGCCTTGAACGTATAGGCGGGGAGTAGTGTGGCCCCATTCATTCTTAACCTCTAAACAAGACTGAGGTGTGTGGTGGTTAAGGCATTACCTAACAGTATTTGTCTGCAGGGATTGAGGAATATCGCCCAAGCTATCAGGATAGCCGGTCTCCTGCTGATGTGTGAGCCTGAGAAGCTCTGCGTTTGTCTAGAAGTAGCAGTGTCAAAACCCTTGAATGAAACATGCCAAAATAATCTGCACAAGGTCGATTATATGAAAACATAATTTCCCTTTGGGAACTGAGTGAAATGGAGATTATCAGAATCTTGATAAAACGATGTGAGGAGTAAAAGGATGTGCTACAGGACCTCAAGTAACGGCCTAAAGGCCCATCGGAAGCCTAATTTCTGTTTAGTGATAAGACGAATCAATGATGTGCTCACAGCTGGCTCCTGCAATCCCATTAACCCTATAATACATTCCGACTAACATTCGCTTACATTTAGCGGAATGTAATCATAATTTTAATTCCCACATGATTACATCAGTTCAAGAATTAAACATTCCCAAAACTATAATAAACGTTCCTTTGGAGTCCTTAAGTAAATGGGAATGGCTGGACATATTTCACAATTAAACGCAGACCGGATGCGCATTTGGTGCAGCACTACGTGTAGACGAACATGAAAACCAATAGCAGCTGTTCAATGCTTCTTCGAAAAGCGTCCGGTAATGTGACTGTTAAGTTTGCAGTACGCGAAGAATACAGATTACAATTCCGCAACAAACAAAGAATGGTATTATCGCCACAATAAAAGACCAGCTTTGTAGAGAAACAATTTTAGAGGGTAAATTATTGGCCTTACTAACTAGGCAAAAGCTGAGACATCGTATTCCCTAAGCAGCCGAATTCTGGTAGAAGAAACCCAATTCCACTTTAAAATATGTTGTAATATAAAAGTACTCGAAGTAGCGACCAATACCAAAGCACTTGACACAAGCACTCTGACGCCATTTATTAAGAACACTGCGAAAACAAGCGTCCCACTGCTCCTCAGACAGACGTAATGACTCACTGGAGTGTGATAGGTCAGGAGGTTGCGAAACATGTTCAACACCGTTAGATTTCAAGAGCGAGATACAGGTTGTAATTGGATTCGGCAAAACTGATATCCACACGAAGCAACGTAGATCTCCAAACGGCAAAAAAATTAAGATAAGCACGAACATTTTCCGTTGTAATTGCCGATTCATAATATGGGCTTTCGAATTATAGCAAACATGCCTGTACAGACCTGCACTAGCCAAGAGCTACGTCGAGGTTCGCAGCGTCAAGTCAAGACCTACAAGCAGACCTACTTAAAACTATCTCGCTATTCTATTAATTTTTGCTAAACTAGCACACAATACCCACAGCTGTGAATCTTTAACTCAAACGATGTTTTAGTACCAATCATTTTTGACAAATTCACCCTCAACGTTTGGAAATTCTTAAGCTGAACTTTAAACAATTTGCGACTGATGTGCGTATACATCCTGCACATAACGTAAACACGACTAAGAACTGTCAGCTGCGGCGGCTTGTCTACATATTTTCAGTCTGTATTACAATACTGTAATTTACGGTCACCGACGTTATGTATTTTAGCATCTTAAGGTTTCACTCATTCCTATAAGGAGGAGCAGAACATAGATTTGAATGTTGGGTTGAATACCTTCGTTATAACGCCTCCCTGTAGATGGCATCTCGGTGCCGAAACACGTAGGAGTTAATATAAGTTGTTAATGGCGTGTCACTGAGTGATGTTGGATGATAAATTAAGAGGAACTTTGGGATCAGTGCTCCTCGCCAACCATCATTTGGATGATCAAATCAAGAACGAGATAGGCGGGGCACGTAGCATGTATGGGGAAAGTAAAATTGCAAACAGAGTTTTGGTGGGAAATCTGAGGGGAAGAGACCACTTGGAAGGCCTAACCGTGAATGGCTGAACATTAAAATAGAACGTCTAAAAGGGGATGGCGGACATGGACTTGCTTGATCTGCCTCAGGATAGGGACAGGAGGCGAGCTCTTGTGAATGCGGTGATGAACCTTCGGGTTCCATTACACGCGGGGAATTTCTTGACTAGCGGAGAATCTGTTAGCTTCTCAAGAGGGACTTTGCTCCATGGAGACAAGGGATATTCTGGTCCTAGGTCAATGCCTACAAGAGGAAAATGTATCGCAAATACCACAGATCACTATTCGTCATGAGCCTTAGCCAGTTAGGGGTCATCTGGAACTTGGGTAAGAGAACAGGGCTCCTTCAACCTAGTGTCAGATTGTGGGGAACAAATGGCCTGTTTTAAGGCCTCGAACCCAAATACTATTCTGTTCTATTCTAGCCAGTTACATCCAACCAGTCCTGCAACCACCCTCCTGCTTTAACATCAATGTTCTTCTCTAGCCTTCTTCCTAACGTTTCACCACCAAAATCCAACAGATTAAAATACAAAAAAACCACCATGTTTCCTGTTGCATGGTGTGGGCATGAAACCTGGGTGTCACACTGAGAGAAAATATAGCTTGGGTGTTGGATAACTGGGTGCTGAGGGAGATATCGGACCTAAAATGAAGTTAATATAAGACTGAAGAAGGCTGCCTCATAAGAAGTTTTGTGATTTACACATCAAATATAACGATAAATTCAAGGAGGATGAGATGTGCTGGATGTGTGGCACGAACGGCAATAAGGTAAAATTATGCGGTGTTTTGGTAGGGAAACTTATAGGAAGGAGAGCAATTTGAAGACCTGGGCGTAGATGGGAAGGTAATGTTAAAATGGAATTTGAAGGGACAGGGCAGGATCTTTGAATTGATTTGGCTCAGGACAGGAAAAAATGGTGGGCTCTTGTAAATACAGTAATGAACTTCGCGTTCCATAAACTTCTAGTTCAACAAGGTCTTCTAGCCTTGGGCTCTTGTATTAATCAAGAATTTTATTTCCCGGTAGGAGGCAGCACTTTTAATGGGCGTGACATGTAAAAGATGACGCATGAGTCGGACGCTATTCAGGGCATAAGTCCACGTGCAGTAGCAAAGGCGCTAGAAACTTGGCACCAGGAACAATTCTGTAGCGTTATTCGGTTAATGAGCGGAACTTTTTTTTTCTCTATCGAAAATCGTCGCAAACTGATAGGGGTGTAGGACGATGACGTAATCAGAGGAAGCATGTTAGAAAATGGTGCGCTGATCTTCCAAAAATGTTTGAACGAATGTGCAAAACGAATCTTGCAGCGGTCGGTCCAGCACATCAAGTCGGATATGAACGCAGAGAGAGAGAGAGAGAGAGAGAGAGAGAGAGAGAGAGAGAGAGAGAGAGAGCAAGAACTGATTTTGGCAAACCGGCGAGTCACTGTTCCATCCGAAATGTACACAACACTGTCCATGAAATGCTTGGACACCACAGTGTTTCACATGCTTGGTATCAGTATGCCTGAAAGAAGAAAACTCAGTGTTTCGGGAACGCTCTTTCATATCTTCAACGGTTGACAGCAAAGGAATAGAGTTCCTAGAATCTGTAAAGACAGGTGATGAGACAAGGGTGCATCCAATTTCTCTGAGAGCCAAAAAAAAATGCGGTATGACAGTGTGCCAGAAATATGACGGAATCTGTATTCAAGGATGAGAAGTCATTCACGTGCAAATCGTGCGTCGAGGAACAGAAGCCAACTTGAACGCCCACTGCGATACGCTACGAAGGCTGCGTGAGGCAATTCACGGGAGCATGACTCCGACAATACACAACAGGGTGCTGCCTCCCCCCCCCCCGCCCCAGGCCCATGCACAGCAAGTCACAAACAAGTGTCTTTGCGGTCGCTTCACTGGCAAATTTTGGGCTATCCACCCTATAGTCCTGACCTTGCCACGTCAGATTATTTGTTTTGGCCGCTCGGGAAGGACTTGGCTAGTCGCAGATTCCACAACATCGAGCCAGTGAAAACGTTTCGAGATTGCCTGCGAATGCAGACGACCGATTTCTCAGACGACGGAATTTGAACTCGTGTCAAGATGGACTGTTCTATTAATATGCTCTGGAATTATGCTTAAAATAATATTTCAGTGGAAATATTAAACTACTTTTACCATTGGAATGACTTCTCGAAGAACAAATATTATGACGCTGAGAATTATATTTATCCAGTTCCTTTCATCTTAGCTTGTCTAATAAAAATCTGCTCCATGCGGTCACGTATTCCTTCTATCGTCTGAGCTTACTTGCTCAGAAGACTACAACCTGCCGCGTCTCACTGTCCCTAAATTACGCCTACTGAATGACCTCTAGAAACAAAGAAGTTTCTGATTAACTTACTTACTCGGTATTGCTTTGCCATTTTCTCTTCCAACCCCTTTGTAAATTACTCTTCCTCATAACATAGGAAATAATACCTTAGTCAAGTTTCTACAAAAAGTATAACGAGGATCCACATATTTTCCAAAAATCTAGAGAAACCTTCCCTGAACTCTAGGGGCTAGAAGGGTGACACGAAGAGAGTTCCATTTTGAGGATTCGCGGTTTGGTGCGACCTGTATATCTCACTGTTATCTGTCTCTTTTTGCTGGGTGCATCTGAAATGGCGTACATTTTTGTATGTAAGGGGAAAAATGCTGTCAGTATGCCGAAAATATTTGGCGCCACAACACAAAGTTAGTCTTCCGGAATTTATGCAAAACTCACATAGCCTATTTCTTGTTAAGTACTGAGAAATTAAAAAAAAGGGGGGGGGGATATTTGATGCAAAATTACCGTACTGTAGACTTCCAAGTTCACAAAACTGTTGTAGAAATTTGAATTTTCTCAATCTAGGGCTCATAACTGTTCAAAGCCTCGTGGTAAAATGTGTGCACCACTTGTCGTCATATTAAAAAAAAAAAGAACTGCATTTTGCTTACATGGTGTAAGTATTGTGTAGGATTCTCAAAATAGACGCCGATTACTTTACTAAGCAACACTAATTGTTGGTCTATTCTCAGAGTACAACCAACAAGATGCGACGTTTCTCTATTTCTATAATGCGCTCATGTTTCAGGTGGTTTTTCCGTCCATCATCAGGAGCTCAAAATTGCACATACAGCGTCAGGTATTTGTCAGACCATGCTGCTACCTGCTGCTAGCCATCCAGGCTAGCATCAGGTAGCAGTATTGGTCTGACAAGTGCCTGGTGCTGTATGTGCAGTTTTTGAGCTCCTGATGATGGACGGGAAAAACCCGTCTGAAGCATGTAGAGCGCATTATAGAAATAAATAGAGAAACGTCGCATCTTGTTGGTTGTACTCTGAGAATATATTAGCGATGCACGGACATATGAATGTTAAATCAACTGCTGATCCTTGCTGTGGAAACAGGCTGTCTTCACTGTCAGGAAGGAAGTGGCCTGTTCCATAATTAGATAAATTTCAGTCTTCAAGCGGTCAAGAAGGATAATGCAACCAAGGCAACATATGAAACATCCCTCCACCGAAATCTGTGTCTCATCTGATTTATGTATGTAGAATAATGCAACCTACTTGTCATTGTCATATTAGGCTAATATATGAGAGGTTTAGGTAACAAAGTTTGTGCCTGACTTTCCCACTTAACCATCCCTTACGGCCAAAATTCTTGTACGCTGTTTCCCTGAGAGAATGCAAAATAAACATTCCTGAAGTTTCTAGTGAAAGCTATTTACAAGACAAGCAATGTACTATGATGGAACAACAAGGCGCGTTCGTGCAACCATTGTTGCAATTACAAAGCAATAATCATTATATATTCTGGGTGTCTGTAGCTCAGTGAGCCAGCGTGCAATGCCCATGCGCCATATTTTCATCCGAGGCCTGCCCGCCTCTACAATATTTTTCCACGTTATCTCATGAACGGAACGATTTTCGGGGAAAGCGGGGAGGATTTAACATAAAATGGGCGTTTTGATTTTCTCCACAACTTTTGTCTGAAACATTTCTCAATCTAAGAAGAAACCAGCGAGACACTATCACGACTATATATAGGTCTTCATGTAAAGTACATGTTATTCGAGTCCGATTTTAACGAAACTCGACTTTTCTCGACAGATTTTCGAAGAAAAAAAAATGCTCAAAAATAAAATTTCATGAAAATCCGTCCAGTGGAAGCCGTGTTGTTCCATGCGGACGGACAGACAAACATGACGAAACTAATAGCCGCTTTGTCAAAATTTTACGAAAGCGCCTAACAAAACGTAAGATATCGGTACTTTCGGCAAAAGGCAAGAAAACTCATGACATGTTTCGAAGGACGGTTGTAGCGCGCTGTACTTCGGTTTCATTAGCTTTAGGGCTTTGGAGCTTTTGCTTTGGCGAAGAAACTTGTTGCTCAGATCTGTATTCCGATTGAGGCGTTTCGATTCCAAAACCTCCTTGTACTAGCAGTTGAAGGCTAATTAGTCGTTCAAAGATCAGAACTTATTGGAGACAACCATTTTAGTTTTTGCTTGTAACTTGCAAATCTGCCGCTTCACAATGGTTCCAATGTTGCAATCGTTTTTATTACACCGAGTAATAACACGAGCGAGTGGTTATTAATTACGTTAAAGAAAGTGGGACTACCAGCCTACTGGACGCTGCTAACGAGAAACCTGTACCACATTACTTGTGTCAACTGATGGCCGCGTTTAGAATTATAATGCTGCTTAAAGACCAGAGGCAGCTTTCGCAAATAACGCTCGGCCCTGTCCGAAAAACGAACACCGTGTTATCGCAACTAAGCAAACACGACAAGACTACAGGGTTTGAAACGTTCAATGCTGCTATTCGTAATATGATCCTAGTATTTACATAAGAAAATTGCTAATGTTCGCGTTTTCATATAAACACGTTCTATAAATAACGGTAACTGTCCTCGCTGCTCTTTATTGTATTACTACGCATGCTTGCCATATCGAAAAAGGCTCTAACAGTACCTACATACGGACACTATGTAGGTTACACGTTCATATTCTTTTGTACGCCCAAGTCGTAGCCATGACCTGTACAGGGTGATTTTCCGTTCAGATCTCGGTTGGAAAACCCTTTCGGGCAAATTTAAACAGGCCACGACTGTTTCCTTCTAAATTCCTAGCAAGTTCACAAAACGTAGTCACTATCTCAACATGTGACGCTCGATAACACCAATATAGCGTCACTAAACCTACGCTACAGGCCACAGTTTAGTACCGCCCAAGCTAACTGACCGATTTCGTTCATACTCACATACACTTCGTTAGGTCCTTTTTAAATTCAGCGTCGGTTTGTTTATTTCGAGGGGCATTCTGCATGCCAAAGTGCCTTTTCCTTTATGCCTTACTCTGACAAGATTTTAAAACTTCTACACGGACCCGATAGTAGGGAAAAACTACAAGGACAATTATGTCTTCAATTCATCTTTATAGTTATCTCAGTAATTAACCAACTTGATACACAAAATTTTTGTTTTACAATAAGTTTATTTCATGCCTCTGCATGTTTCGAGCACAGGCATGAAATAAACTTATTGTAAAACAAAAATTTTGTGCATCAAGTTGGTTAATTATTGAGATAAATATACTGAGATGCACGGTCAGCAAAACATCACCTTTATAGGTTCAAAAGGCTAGTTAAACGTGACGCACACCTACTGAACTCTCTGACAAATTACAATTAATCTACACCACGACAATTACAATGCGCATACGCGAGGAAGTGCCAATGTGGAAATTCCCAATCACAGTAAGCTTAATTAGCTGTTAACTTCATCTGGTTGACCGTGCCGACAGATGTCAAAGCCGAAGCATTTGTAGGTGGTTGTAGACCTAGGTGGGGAAGCCTGTAAGCAAGTGATGGAGTAAGCGCCTTCTTATAATACTGCAGGCAGGACAACCCCCCCCCCCCCTCCCCCCCGCACATTGTGCAATTACACTTTCATAACAGACAACGTGGAATACAAAGATACGTTCCGTATCAGAACTCCCTTACCACCCTAGCACATGTTAAGAATAAAACGCAATAAATCTGAATAAGATACATGTACGTCTGGGTAGGGACACCCAGGGAGCTTGCTGGCACTTCACAAGGTAGATATGCCACGTTGACAATGCAATGGGTGGCGGCTTTCGCAAAAAGTTGTAACGTTTCCTGACGTCACTGACTGTTATCCCCTTACCCACAAGATCCGACAGTTCCCCATCGGCGTGAAGTTTCAAACGTGACAGATCGCTTCCTTTGCAACACTAGCGACTTCCCTAAACACGTGCATACGTGGTCCTTCTGTAGTACGAGGGCAGGGCAGTCAGTTCTTGTTACAGTACCTGCAATCCTACATGTTATTCCCCCAGTACTTACATAACCAGTGGGTTCTCCCATTACATCTGTATACTCAAGCAGCTCCTTTTAGAGATAACAGTGAAGTAGCTGTGATAACACGCGAATTCTTTTGGGATAAGAGCCCGATAACCTCATTGCTGTCAACATGACTCACGGTGATGTAACTGGATGTCGTTGTAGCTCTTGTATTAGAACTAGGTCCCCATCTTTAGAACAGGCAACTGGAAGCATAGCAAAGCAATACGGTCGCAAGAGCGCAGCAGAGGACAGCCTCTTTAAAGACTGCGCTGCATGCTCTTAAGCCCAGCTAAAACAGTCAGCATACGAAGATAGGACACGTGAACAGACTCTAATGTAACATGGAGACGAGTCAGGAACTTAGCACCCCGGACATTTTTCACGTGGTCACTTCAATTAATCCGCTTCCAGCCACACACTTCTTGTCATTCATCAGAACAGTAAAGGTATAGTTGTCCACGTCCACGCCTTGAAGACATCCGAGGGGAGAAGAAATATAGACCCAGTCATTCTCAATCTCTGCACTAGATACAGGCGTGTGGCCAAATTCTCATACTAGTAGTTGTACTCTCCAGGACAGAACCACGGTACCCACCGAATAGAAAGTTAGGTGAGCCCCACGGACCCCAGAGACGGCATGGGACGTTTTGGAAGATAGAAAAATCTTTTGACACTATACTTAGGATTCTTATCCCGAATCCTCCAGCCAGTTCAGGACTGTAGGTGTCACAGAATGTCACTGTTATTATCAGGGTTTGATTTCTTCCAATAGCCTATTATTTATGTGTGTGCGCAGTTTCTCCCTATTTAATTTACAGGTCGTAACTTCAAAGTTTCAACGAGTCGCAATATTCCATAATTGCTGACTCACAAAAACAGTAAGGTGTTTCGTATAAAATTTGTGTGTTCTTGTAATAAGTCAGTATAGGTATATCTATGTCAACATACCGCATTGAGAATGCAAAAACTCCAACCACGCTACATAGTTACAATTTGATTCTCTAGTAGCACCGACGTTAACTAATGAAATTAACACACATCAGTCACAGTATTTGCAGACTATACACACACACATGCGCACACACAGTTTAGTCAAATATTTCTGTGCCCTCAATCTGTTACAAGTAAAGAGAATTCTGCAAATTACAAGTACGCTCTACCATTCTTTCCGTATTTACTTCTAAATACTCAGCCAGATCAAGATGATGGGATGAAGAGCGCACTGATGCCAAAGACGGTTCGCCCGATCATCTGCTACCAGGAACGTATACTGCGGATAACAGATCGTAATGATAGTCAAATAAATGCTTAATTTCTGTTTTCATAAGCCTGGCGCAGAACTCATTTTACCAGACCAGACGAAATTGTTAAATTACAAAGCAATAAAAATTAACCATAACGGATATGTGTATTTATGCTCTAATTACCCGGAAAGTAGGGCCATAGTAGTTGATTGTCCTTCTTTTGAAGAAATGTGTAAAACAACGCGAACAATTCTGGAAAGTGTTGTGGCACATCACAAACTGACTTTGGGTCGAAGAAACTGCAGGCTTTAAGGAGGTAACCCTTTCCAAGGCAGGATGAGTGGAAAAGTATGAATATCTGACAGAGTTTCGAGATCTCTGACATAGCTCGACACATTTCACACCTGAACAATGCGGTGAAGGTAAAGCTAAGGTTCGCCCTAGGACAGATCGTGAAGGGCCAGGGGCGGTGTAAAGTTATAGCACTGCTCTTTCTTTAACCTCGGCGCTAGATAGGGGTGGGTGGTCAACGCCACGCCCCGGCCACTTTATCTCCGGCAATGACCCGGTACACAGTCTATTTGAGGCTCGGTGGGACACGCGGCCGGTCAGAACGGGTGCGGAAAATCTCGCCCTCGCCAGGATTCGATCCCCGGAACGTGCAGACCGTAGCTAGTAGCTATACCGACTACAGAAGCGGTCAATCTGAAACGTCAATACTGCGAATTAAACCGCAACGCATTTTTGAAGCCGAAGGCCTTATTCCGAGCCCTAGAATGCATGATATCAATGGCGCACTGCTTCAAGGTACGTTTACATATTCATTCACGGGGCAGAAAGTACACCAGTACATTGAAGTTCGGTTCGAAACGCAGAGACTTAGGGATCGGTCTCCATTCACTATTCAGGAAACGTGAAACCGCTCAGGGAATACGACTGGCTAGAACAGGCGTGTAACACAAGCAGCGAGCTGTACCTCCTGCGAAATTAATGCGCAAGAAAGTGTTCAAATGTCGGTAAGGACCGGACCACGAAAGTTCAGAAGTGCCGAACCACTGTTCGGGAAGAAATAAATACGCCTGTGTGACATAAATTTCATTGCGACGCATCACTTCGCACGTTTTACACTTGAATCACATTGACTCGCCCCTACACCATGTTGTGGTAACGATGCCTTCGTCACGTACGTCTGAAGGTAAAGAAATACTCCCTCACGTGGCTTAAGTTACGATCACCTGAAACAATAAGTGGTCTCTGGCATAAGTTCCTTTGCCCAATTCACTCTACCTGCAAGAAGCTGCCCCCACATTAGGTCCATACTCCAAGGAGGCGCCCATCAAGGCTGAGCATTCTAAAATCCAACAAATGAAAGGAGATCGAAAGGGAATGCGTATTTGGCCATCCTAATTTGGTATTTGGACCTAGGAGGGACAAGGTAACGGGGGAATGGAGGGGATTGCATAAGGAGAAGCTAAATGATCTGTACTCCTCACCCAATATTGTGCGGGTGATAAAGTCGAGAAGAATGCGATAGGCTGGGCATTTGGCGCGTATGGGTGAGGAGAGGAGGGTGTATAGGGTCTTGGTGGGGAAGCCGGAGGGAAAGAGGCCATTGGGGAGACCTAGGCGTAGATGGGTGGATAATATTAGGATGGATATTCAGGAGGTGGGATGTGGGTATATGGACTGGATTGGGCTGGCCCAGGATAGGGACTGGTGGCGGACGCTTGTGAGTGCGGTAATGAACCTTCGGGTTCCATGAAATGCGGGGAATTTCTTGACTGGCTGCAAACTAGTTAGCTTCTCAAGAAGGAATCTGTACCATGGAGTAAGTAAGTAATTTGGTAAGAGACATTTTAACATGGTCTGCAAAATGATAAGCATATCACTGTAATTTTATGCTGCAGTGGTCACCGAACAAAGGGCGGAGAAGAGTGATCCCTAGGATAATGCACCGTCGTTATTGGCTTGCATCCGCTTGCGCGAACGCGTGGGACGTGTGTCTGTAAATATCTGGGGCTTTCTAATGGTCAGTTATTGAAACAGTTTACTTGTATTTCTGTCCACAGCTTGCAGAATCTCGTCTGCGCTATAAACACGTGCCTCAGCCCTACCAACAGCAAAATGTCTACAAGAATTAAGGAACTTTAAAATCACATCCAACAAGTGGAACAGTTATCAGGCCATAATATGGGCCTGTAGATGGTAGCTTGCAGGCCTTCTGACAAATTGCAATCAATATTCCGCATTCGCCATTCTGCGTAGGACATGGCCCAATGGGGCACTCTGTGATGGGCCCTACGGAACACAAGGCCAAGACACTTCTTGCAAGGCGGAAAACCGTTCAACTTTTCCAATGAAATCCACTAAAAAGTTGATTCTACAGTTACATAATGGCACATTGTCAGATATATAGGTTAAAGGGCTCAAATGTAAGGACGAAAATAATGAAATTCTACATTTGGAGTTTAGCTGTTTATGGTGTCGAAATTTGGACACTTCGGAACGTAGATCAAAAAGAAATACCCTGAAAATTTTGAGACGTGGTGCTACAGAAGGATTAAGAAATAAGTCGGACCGACAGTGTAAGAAATGAAGTAAGATTACAAAGAATCAAGGAGTAAAGAAACATTCAGCTTAAATAAAAAGAAGGTACAATAACTAAGATTAGTCACATATTGCACAGGAACGGCCTTCTAAAACACGTAATTTGAGGTGACGGGAAGACGAGGAAGGAGGTGTATGCAGCTACTGGATGGCCTTAAGAGAAAGATGGTGGAAATTGAAAAAGGAAGCACTAGATCCCACTGTCACTTTGGAGCAGGCTGCAGACCTGACGTTAAGGGCAGTCTACGTGGTGACGTAGAGGTTCTTGTTAAGAATGGCGGAAAGACAGCAGGGAACCGTGCGGAATGATGTGATAGTAACCAACCCGCACAGACTACGACAAGCTCGTCACGGTAAGAGAGCCGACTTCGAAACCAAAACCTCCCGTATACAAGGAGACACATCGCACAAACCAAATCTACCGCAGCGTACACTTGCCACGTTACGGCATACGTAACAAGAGCGTACTGGGTAGAGGAGCGAGAATGCCGTCACACTATGTGCATTACAGGGTACAGAACAACATTTGCGTTCGCCGTCACGTCCAGAAAGGAACAAGCGCACACTTAACCTATCACACTGGTGTAAGTGATGCTTCCCACCAGGATACAGTTCTCTGAATGCAAAATTAAACATATGTCAGTATGAGAGTAAAAACAAGTGCGTATGAGATGTGTGAATTTATTATAGACATCGAAAACCTCGTACATGTTTCGGCCACCTTTTGTGGTCATCTTCAGAGAGGTTTTGTACGAAGGATATGTTACAAAGAACTGAAACCAATGAATAAAATTTTAAATATATGGTTTAAATTATATTAAAATACAGAATACAAATAAAATTATTTGTGTTAATTCACAATATGGTGCCCACTGTGAATATAATTAGACTTTATTTTAACTTATTTGGAAAGTTTTGTAATGGCGGCCTGGCAATGATCTTTGCAGACCGAAACCTGTAACCACGTTTAAGTAGAATAAATGTGGTTGTGTCTGACGGATGTTATTTGAGCAACATGCTGTGTTATCTGCCTTAACATAAGACAAACAAAGTGAAACAGATTCACTTCCCATACAATAACAATCTTGGAGTGATTCATCCCCGCCAACACACATGTAGTGAGTGCAATACAGGTTCCCTAAACCAGTATGTGGGCTGTATATCACCTTACAACCAGCCGCGACGGCATATGATAAAAGTACACTGTTACAAAATTTAACAAAATGTGGATACGAGCAAAACTACTGGTGTACCCACACAGTAAGTAGTGTCTAATGACTAATTTGACGTTCAGTTGACCGTGCGACGTGATAAATTCTTATAATAAAACTAGATGCACTAATTTTCAAATTTATTTTTGGAATAAAACTCTGCATGTTTCGGACAGTTCCTATGTCCATCATCAGGAGTTTTTAACTATACACACAGCAATGGTGTATGCCATACAGGTTTGCTGACAGCTTGCGAGCAGGATCGGGACAGAACCAGTTCCGTCCTGATTATGCTCGCAAGCAGTCAGCAAAATCTGTATGACATATACCATTGTTGTGTGTACAGTGAAAAATTCTTGATGATGGACACAGGAACTGTCCAAAACAAATAGAGTTTTATTTCAAAAATAAATTTGAGAAATTAGTGCATCTATTTGGTTTTATTATAAGAATTTTTCTAATGACCGCCAAATATTGCCTGTAACACCATTTTCTTGCCTTCTTTTATTATAAAATCAGTCCATTACAAGACCATAAATACAACTTATGCAGTCGAACCTTAGATCCTGCACTGGTCACCATTCAAAACTGTTTGAAGAGAGTTATTACTGTATCAAAATTGGACTATTCGCTGGGCCAAACACTTTAGTTTGCACTCCAAGCCCTGATAGAGAGAGAGAGAGAGAGAGAGAGA
>Ga0123357_10003294_pt1 | contig 18435 bp, 3 predicted proteins | sample TergutEmb28metaG_FD_89873 | JGI IMG/M metagenome (GOLD analysis project Ga0123357, IMG submission 89873) | Embiratermes neotenicus P4 segment gut microbial communities from Petit-Saut dam, French Guiana - Emb289 P4 | ecosystem: Host-associated > Arthropoda: Insects > Digestive system > Gut ...
CCGTTCGACAAACTAAACGCAGAATAGTAACAGAGAAATCAGATCTAATGTAAATGTATATTTGTAAATTATGTATAGCTTGTAGTATTACAAATGTAATGGAACAAGCAATAAAACCATATTCAAAAAAAAAAAATTTTAAATATATGCATACGTATATTCGTACATTCGTAAATACTTACACTACGTAATACATACATACAAACACGCACGCACACACAAGCGGGTACTAAAGACGCATAGGGAGAATACAGTTAATGTTTACTGTCACACATCTACTACATGGGTACCGAATTTGGTCAAGCACAACATGCATGGAGACAGCGCAATAACAGGGGATCGGCCACAACGATCTCCAAAATTCGAGTGGCTAACATACAAAGATTAAACACGCCGAAAAAGCTAATCGTTTTAAGCTGATATGCTGCTGCTGATGATGATGATGATGTATGATGATGATGTTGCATAATGATAACAATAACAATGATGATGGCAGTGATAATGATGAATCTACACTTTGACGGAATAAAACTAAATCTTTTAAATGTCTATTGTAACTATAATTCCATGTCTGCACTAGGTGATCTGTAAGTTGGTTAAACAGTGTAGTTATATTGGTTAAAACATGTTCCACAAGCTGGTTCATTATTTATCTCGAATTACCACAACACCATTCATATATCAGGACCTTCCTTGACATGTTTAAACTAAAACTTTAATTAATACATCTGCAGTAAATCGACAAAGCCCTTGATAATTCGTACCCAACCTCACAAATCCCTCTTAAGCTTACGCAATAGGAAGATATTCCGCAGTAAAGCTCGCGAATTAAAGAACGGAAGTCTAATATGTTTTCTGTTTAATAGCTCTGAAATCCGACGTGGCAAGCTTTTTCAGGCTGCAAAGTGTTGTTTGTTGCAGAAGTCCTTGTATTTTCTATGATATATATGACAGTGTACTGACCTTCCATGTTGTGGTCCAACGATGCCGAAGTCGTAGGCGGAGCTTGCAGTTATGTCCGAGTCAGGAATCGCCCCGGACTCAAGTCCCAGCGGTGCACCGCTGTTCGCTGTAAACACGCCCATAAAAAGCACCAGTCAGAAGTGTTTGGTCCGGTATCAAGGTTTTGTGCAGCCTATTATGTGAAGGTCCAGAACTCCTTCGCTTTATGGACTAATGACGTGAAACACAATAGGGCACGAAAGCGTGATATATTTATAGTTCTTGTGGGAAACTTCACCCAAATCTTAGAAAATTCTGGGCGAAAATCCAAGTAACAAATTATAGACTCTGCATGTTTCGGATAGGACAGTACATGATCAATACTGCATCCATGAAGGACTTAAAAGCGGACTGAACTCTGGGAAAATTTTGTACTTTTTCATTCTGAAACTTTAGTGTCTCCTGCTCATTGCTACAAACACATTACATTTTTGTTTAAAAACCATGACCAGCACCAATTACTTTCAGAAACATAAAGAAACTACCACTATCTTGTCTATGTTCTTGTTTTGACATGCCTGATGATAGCCTAAGTACACGCCGAAACATGTACCATAAATGTGAGGTTAATTTAATTGATTAAATTAACATTGTTAGAAAAAATATGGTTTTTTAACATCAGACCGACCTAGTGTACATAAGTACGTCTTCATTTTGTGGAATGGTATGAAGACAAATTCTGTGCCAGAACAGTGATAGATTAAACAAAAAAGAAGCTATTTTTATCGTAAATAAGGAGATAAATATAGAAATTCTTTACAAAAATTTCATACCCAAAAGAAACATCTGATAAAATTAAGCATTGCTGCCTTTAGGCCATAGTTCCTTCTCTATGTATTTAGACACAAAATAACCGTATTATAGTCAATTCCTTCTGCTTAATAGGGACTTAAATTCCAGCTCTTACTTCCTCGCTATAAAAAATAATCAATATTGTTAAGAAAAATAATAGTCATTTGTTCTCAGGATCATAAGAAACAAATACACATTTAGTAGAACCACTGTAGCACACAACAGGACCTATACAATGCATTTCCCATAATTTCGCAATCACTGTCACATAAATTCACAGTGTTTGACACACTACATTTACATGCAGAGAGTTTTAAGAATTGTGTTGCTAACATCAAGTCTATACAAAGATATAAACAAAAAAGGTATTAATAAATAGTACTAATAAATTGTTATTAAAATGAAATATACATATTTATCAATTGCAAAAATCTAGCATTTTCCTGGCTCCAAATCTCATAGGATAAACTAAAATGAACACTTTAATTTTCTGAAACTATTCCGGTGGTCTTACAAATGTAATAATGATGATGATGATGATAATAATAATAATAATAATAATAATATAGACTTGCTTATTTATATTTACTGATGTCCATTGTATGCGATTTATATTTTCACCTATCTGCACTTTCAATAGTTCAAATGATACAAAACACAAGACCAGGATAATATGTGAGTGAATTGTATAGAGTACAGAAACAAAATGGAAAGATCGTGGAAATATAAGTATTCATTGAGGTTCTTATTGTTGAAAGTCTCTGATTTAATTATTCACATGAAATACTGAAGTTTCTACTTGTATTTTAATATTACATGGATCCATCTTTAAATGCAGCACAAAATAAATTGTTTTAATACATTTATATGAACTCAGTATCAACAAAAGTTCTCAAAGTCCTGTGCTGGCAAATATTTTGTGTATATACTGTGTATTTCAGTAAAGATAATGGCGCAATGTAAAACTGAATTGAAGAAAGTAACATCTCTATCAATTGTGAACTTAAGTGGTTTAATTAAATAATCTATAACTGTACGCAGTACGGCAAGAATAAAATTAATATAATTTAGTACGTTAAGTGCGCAAGATACAAAGATTCTTCATTATAACGAAGGTGGTAGTTACACAGGATTAATTGAATGGTAGAAATCATTACCGAGATTTAATCTGATCCTGTATTATTTAAGGTGACCACGAAGATGACTATGAAGAACTCCTTGTGTTCTTGAACGTGATAACTTGTAACCTGGTACAGTTTGCCGAGTAATTGAGGAACCTGCTGCAAAGCACGCGGCATCACATAAAAGAAGACTACCTTTCGCAATAAATTCTTAGTTATGGTTTAGATATAATTATTATTTTGTACCAGTTGTTCCCAAAATAATGTTGGTCTGACACATTATACCATGAGAAAGTAACAGGAATGGATAAAACTACAGCTTCTCGATCTGGTCAATTCACATTTCGGAAACTGCCGACAGGCGGTCCGGTCTGTGCGGTACAGGAGGAGTCAGAATGAAATCGAATTCGAACAGTACAGTCCATAACCTGGCAATGTACTATCAGCATTTCGATGGCGCGAGGGATAAGGGGGGTTGTGATTATGAAGCGGACTGAACAGCGCCATTTTACGGCGTCGTTCCATGGCGTAAGGCTCCAATTCAGCAACGAACTGCTGTGAACTAAGATGCTGACACGAACCAGACATTAGCGCTGTTATAACACAGGTTCCGTAGGCCTCATGACAGACGTGTGTGTTTACCTCGACGTCAGATACATCATAACCACACACCAATAAATTTTCTATTATAGTCCATGAAAACGTTCCAACAAAAGATAACTTCCGCAATGAGACGTAATCTGTCAAATTCAGATCGAATGAGATACATCAGTAGTACCCATAAATCGATACGATAGAGAGAATAAGTATTCAATAACAACACGTTTTAAGCGTATCGAAATATAAAGTAACTCCTTTGTCGCATAGCACAAAATGCGTCTTCTTTTATTCCGACATTTATAAAAATCGCAACTCTGCCTACTGCCGAAAATTGGAAGAAATTTGATTAACATGAAGAACGAAATATATGACTTGTCAAAACAGTTGTGTGGCGACCGCCATCTAGATCTAGTGCGAACGTGAGTAACTCATGGATCTATAACTCCACCTTTCAAAATGCCTTCATAGAATAATATCATAAAATAACAATTAAGCTGACAAAAGGGCACGGTGAGGACATTAACTTCATTGAAATAATGTCATAATTAAATATATCCTGTTCACTTACTGAGAAGTATTTTAACATAAATTTATCATCTGAAAGAGAAAAGTAAAGTTAACATTGTGCCTCCGTACAATGTCACAAAAGCACAAAGTTAAACTATATTTTATTGTCATGTTATATAGTATCTATATATCCTCATGTTTCAGTCAAAAATAAGCAATATATTTTGTTAACATCTTTCACATTACAGTTTCGCTGCATAGTTTGGCTTTACTACAAAACTTCCAGACTAATAATATTTTTCAATCATTTTCGTAGGCACATTGCATGTCAGTCCCTTCTTAGAAATGGTATTAATATAGCATAATATAAATCGGTGAAAAGTTAAGAAGTTCAGATAGAAGTGGAGGTAAATATCCTTAGATGGAGGTAATGGAGATAAATGGGCGACCTCACGTATGGAATCTTTGGTATGTAATGGAGAAAAAAGGACATGGGTCTTTGTGCGCGCCGGAGAAGACCAAGTTAAAATTACGTAATAAAAGTTGTGCCGATCCCAGTAGCCGCGCTTTCTAAGGCGTGTGCCTATACCGCTCAGTTGTTGGGATTGTGGGATTCGAATCCCGCCAGAGGCATGAATGTGTCTCTTGTGAGCGTTGTGTGTTGTCAGGTAGAGGTCTCTGTGTCGGACTTGTCACCCGTCATGTGGAGACCCATTGACTGTGGAGTCAGTATCGTGAACTTTCGATGAGAAGTTCCTGGCCCATTAGGAGATGCCGTACAATGGATAGAAAATTAAAGTTGTTGCATTAAATAGAATTATATTTACGATCTTCCATGGTGATGAAGATAATAAGGAAACCTCATAACCTTACACAACCCTTCAGTAAGACTCCTGTCATAAACACTCGACCTGAAGAAGGCAACAGAACAGACTGCCGAACCCATGTGGTTCTGTGTAAGAAGAAAACTACGATAATGTACTGAAGACCAAACATATACTCTAAACCGTTACGTCACACTGTTGTCAAAGAACATAATATATACAATCTTTGCCTGTTCAGACGCATGCCGTCGTTTCCAGAGTTGTCACCGGAAGCAGACGTCGTGTCTCATCGGAAACAAAGTACTGTGAAACTACAACATTTACTGCAGTGGAACTTTAATAACCAATCACACGTTATTTTGCACTATGAGTAGAATGGAATTTTAGCAAAATCGAATCCTATTAAATCCCAACACTCCTAAAACATCCTGTGTCGAAAGAAACCGACATAAATAGGAACGAAGTTATTTCCGTACATTTAAGCCAAACTGTAAAGAAAATAAACCTGAGATCCTTGCCAAATAATACAGTCAAAATGACAAATAATTGCTCTGTTATTCGTTACCATTGCTGACCCTTAAGTCACCAAATTCAAAAATACGTTGAATTTAAATAACGGAATTAGTTATTATAAAGGAATTAAACATTTAACGAACTCCATAAAGAAGGATATTTAGTGAAGGGACTGCAGAAACTTAATTGAACACAAAGTTTCATTTTCATGCGCACATTATCTCGTTACTGGTCTCTATTCTGAGACATGCGTATAGGTTCTATTCACCACAATTTCTCTAAGATACATTTTCAAATCATCCCACCTACACCTATGTCTCCCAAGTGCTCTCTTCTCTTCCGGTATTGCGATCAAAATTTTGTATAGATTTCTCTGCTCTCCGAAGAGTGTTTGGGCCTGAAAGGAACGAAATGAAATTGGAGTAGAAAAAACTAGATAATGATGAGCTTAATTATCTGTACTACTGATCAAACATTATTCCGGTTATCAAATCGAGAAGAATATTATGGGCGGGGCATGTAGCTAGTATGGGGAATAGAAAACGTACATAAAGGGTTTTGGTGGGAAAACCTGAGGGACAGAGACCGCTTGGAAATCCCAGGCATTGATAGGAGGATAATAATAAAATGGATCTTCAGGAAGAGAGATGGAGGTATGGACTGGATTGATGTGGCTCAAGACAGGTAGATGTGGCGGGCACTTATAAACGCGGTAATGAACCTTCAGGTTCCATAAAATGCTGGGAATTTCTCGACTGGCTTCTCAATAAGAAATCTGCTCCATGGAGTAAGGAAGGGAGTAAGTAAGACAGTAATTTGCTATCAAGAATACAGTACCGAAATTCAATACTGACCGAATGTGTACTAGGTATCTTCACAACTTTCCATGATTTCCCGCTACATTTTAACAGCAATTTTAGAATATACGCTTAATAAAAACATAACTGGTTCATTTTGTCGTCACAACATAAACTGTACTTGAATATAATTAAGGTACGAAAATCTCAATCGGAAACCCAAATGTTTTCTTTGATATTTGAGGTTACCACGTAGTTGACTACAAAGATTGGTGTCTTTTGGGATGCAGTGCCACGCAGTTTAGTACAAATATACAATATACACGGCGTCGCACTCCAGAAGACAGCAATGTTCAAGGACACTGAACTGAGGAAAGTCAAATCTCACACGCTTCTTAAAATTCATCAAGAAATTTTGACGGAACACACAAAACCCTGAACATGTATCAAAGTCCAGACTCAAACTTTGTACTTCACGACCAGAAGTGAGGAACGTTACAATTGGACTGAACTGCTCGGTCGTACAGTCTGAAATCTAGTAACATTGTCAGGGGTTTTCTCCAAATTACATTCGATCCCCGAAATGAAAATCGTTTGTAAGAAGCAAACTATTAAAACACTTATGCTTGAAGTGTCTCCACCTTCCAGTTGATGATGACGATTTTTAGAATGGTCAGAATAAAATTCGGTGCTATAAAACGCATAAATTCTTCAATGTCGTCACTGATTCTCTGAATAACGACCAGATCGTATCCTCGACGTTAAGACAGCCTTAAACCGCGCGGCCTCTAGGACAGGCTCCACATTGACACTACACATATAAATAAACATAACACATTTTGTAGATGTTCGAAGTTAGCAGCTTCCACGTCACAGTAGGAGTTGTTTCAGCAGCTGCAGAGTAACTACCAGCCTATTAGTTTCCTCTGCGGTTACCGCTTCCTAGGTGTCGTGACACTTATTAAACTGCCAACCATTAATCTCCCGAGACAGCAAGTTTCCATCTGTGTCCCAACAAACATGGATACAACTCGCCACACAAGTTACAAGTCAGTTCAACAGAGAAATTATCTCCCAAGAAAGCAAATACTCTACGCTCCGCTCCCTGTATACTTCACCAGGATATGCTAATGTTTGGCACCACTGACTCCCGAAATTTCCCTCCCATGAAGCGCTTCAGTCGTGTTTCGAGGTAACCAAAAATAAAGTCTCTCCGTATCTTAGCAACTAAGTTACAATTGGTCATCATCGAGACAACATAGGCGGGAGACTGACAAGCGATTTCTCTTAAACGTCAATACCCAACGTTTACAACAGATCATGCTTCTGGAGGTTTAACTGTTCCTTTAGCCTAAGCTCTTACCTCAAACATTACAGAAACTGTCTGAAGTACAAAAAGTGTTGGTCTTAGCGCGTACGTCACAGAGAACACTACCTTTCAGACCAATCATGGCGGGAAATTATAAACATACATAGCTGTACACATAAATCCTCTGTTATAGTTGTCCAACATTAAACAAAATCGGAATACAATGACAGATTTTGAACAGTAAATCTAAATATAAAATTTCACGAAAATAGCCCCAGTGGGAGTCGCTCTGATCCATTCGGACAGACAGACATAACGAAACTGACAGTCACTTTGCGCAACTGTCTTCCAAATATGCCTTACCAACCGCGCGTTAGATGTTCTCCCGATTATATCCAGATTAGCTTCCTGTGGGAAATGACAACGTGTAGTTTGGTTGATACGTGCCAACTATCTGGGGGAAGACCCAAGGACTATCCTGAAGATGGAGGTAGGACTTTCCTCCTAAACTTTTATACTTATCAAATACATGACGCTTTGTCCCAAAATTTGTAATCTTAACGTTTCACAAAATTTCGACAAAATACATACCAAAATATTTGGCAGAGACCCATGTTGTTCCCATTTCATACAGTTCTTGCTCGGTGAGTTGTCATTAGGAGATGGAAAGTCAGACAATGCATCTAAGAGACGTAGGAACAGTACGCCATACGTTTCTGACTAATGTAAGAAACGTCTTAATTTCTGTACTTACTTTCCACATCCGAATTTTATTTTTCTAAGTTCAGCCCACAGAGCAAAGTGGTAACTATGTAACACCTTCTACCAAATTATGCAGTTTATTTACAACTTATGCATGTGTATTTTACATTATTCACACAGCAAATTAAAATCACTGCCCTAAACGTCACTTATTGTTTGGTTTTTACAATGGGCACAGACCGTGTTCTCTGTGAGTCAGAAACTGAGGTCGTACAGATAACTAATTCAAATCGACATCGTTCCTCAAACGCCCTCTCGTCACACAAGAAGACCCAAGGCAAGTGTCACTGTGACAACTGTCACTTTATCAATCCTCGTATGGCTAACATGCCAACTCCTAGGAATAAGTTGAGGTTTCTACTGCAAACTAAAATAAAAATATATTACACTCGTAATAAAATGTCTCGTATGCTAAGTGCCTAAGCGTATTCTGTCTAAACGTTATGTTCACTGAGAAAGGAAAGAACTACTTAAATTTGTGTCTAAATCGGAACATTACAGTTTACTCATTTTCACGAGTAATCACGATACGCAAATGCTCCCCCTCAAAACCCCTTCTTCACCGTGAAGGGAGGAGGGACAGAATCATAAAATGATAATTGGATTCAAAGAAGGAAAATCGTTTTATTACAGCAATTCACAAATTGATTATTAATCAGATTATTTTGCAGCAAAGAGGTAAGTAATTTGTTAGCATCTGCAGTAGACTGTGGCATCAGGAAACAGACTGAACGGAAATCCTTCTACTGCAGCAATCTAAGACTCGAAACTTGAGTCTATGATAGGTTAAGACATCGTTATTTTCACAGATGTAGTTTTAGTTTCAAGGAAGAAAGTCAAGTTCAGCGGCACATTCTGTTTAGAATACGCACTTTTACATCGTTTGACAGCAAGATAAAGAAGTCGACTGTCCTGCGGACGTGAAGCAGTGCAGTTTTATATTTAGTTACTGTTTGTCTTCATATTAAGGGCCAATTACCACCGTAAAAACCTCAGCTCTGGCAATAAAAAAATTCTTTTGATTAAAAATATTAATTTGTCAGGTTTCTTACAGTTCGTTTTCGCACAATTTCAGTAGAGATCCTCCTATTATTCGACGCAAATGGACAGTCTTTAACAATACAAAGTCATTTAATTACATTGCAGAATCATTTCATGTACACGATCATCGTATGCAGGCAACTACGTGCCCTCTCCGCCTTACTGTTTTCATCTCTTTCTTGGTCACGCAAAATTCCGTTCATAAAGAAAAACGTCTTTTCTGTAGTGAATTCTCACATCCCTCGTCCACGTTTGCTCATTCCCCTACTTTCTCATTCGATGCTTCAATTAGTTGTGGTATCGTGTCGGTGATAAACCATTAAACTACAGCAGCAGTAAGTTAGGCCTTCCTTCCTGCAGGTGTCCTATTCCACTGACTCAGTTCCTCATCGTAGCAAAAGAAAGCAGGGAAACCTATCGAAAGGATGATATCCTTTGTTTCCAAATTTCATTCCCACTGCACCTAGTGGGCCCCAAAATCTTGCACTCTTTTTTGTCTGCTCACAATATAATTAAATCGAGAGTATACGTATAATCAGTTACTGAATTTAGTTACGTAATCGCTGTCACAGAAATTGGGCAAACACAAATACGAGAAATTCGAGACCAAAAGAATTGTAGAATGATGGTTTTAGCGATACCAGAGGAATATCAAGAAACAGGAAACAACGAAGCGTGAGTCACATCAATAAGAAGTTGCTAATTAAAATGCGCAGAGATTACGACTTAACTCTACTAACCTGAGCTATAAAATACGGACTATAAGTTCATTTGTAAAATAAGAGTAGTTAAAGGGGTACTAAAGTTAGAACAGAAATATAAACGCAACTCAGCCTAGCAACATGCAATGCTCTTTTAGTAACACGAAGCAACGTTATTTCCAGAAACAGCTGGCAAATTAATTCTGCTTCAATAAAGTGAACAGTAGGAACGTTATTCAGTTGACGAGAAATAACAAACGCGCGTACGTTTCTCTGTATCATTCACTTGGACTGCAACAGGACTTCTTTTAATTCAAGAGCTCGTCTACATCATCTAACACTCAGTATCTCATCCCACATTCCCTTAATCCGATTTCACAAGCTGACACGTCTCGAAATTTTCCTCCCACCCCATTTTACCCCTTGTTCATGCTTCAGCATCCCTGCCCAATTGTTATTCCAGGGAAGTCAACTCACAACCCTTGCAAAGTTGTTAATCCAATCCCAGAATCGTGTGAAGCATTTCTTTGATGTTGCGGAGGTAGATACACTGCGATGGCACGAAATGTGGTTATTAAATCCTGGCCTCTGCTGTGTCATATAAAGGGTACGCGTGGCTTCTCATTAATCTCACAATCGATATGTACTTCAACTTCTACCAAATTTGCGGCCTACTCTGGCATTTATTTACAATAAACGAGAAACAGACCAATATCGAAAATTTTACTCGAGAGACCTAAAGAGAAAAGAGAATCTGGGAGACCTCGACGCAGATAGGAAGTTACTATTATAATGTATCTTGAAAAAATAGGATGTGAAGGTGTGGGTTGGCGTCTTCTGGCTGAGGATAGAGACCAGCCGCTGATCTTTGGGAATATGGTAACGAATCTTAAGGTTACATAAAGGGAGATAACTTTCTTGAGTAAATTCAAGACTTTGGCTTCTAGAGATGAATTCTGATCAATCCAATCAGCGAATTACATGTCTAAAAAATTCCTTTCTCCCTGTCTATCGATAGTTTCCCACATTCCTAAGGTATTCCATGTGCGTTTGACTAACAGGAATAACTCAGCATTCGAGAGTAGTGTCTGCTGTCTGTCTGTTTATCCATCTATGTATCACGTACTGTCTGTAAACTGTCGGACCGCCTGTGTTTCAACACAAGTCTATCAATCCAGTGTTTCAGCTCTCGAAACTTTGATATGTCCAGAAAGAAATGTAATGTGATGTGCTACAAAATAACCAATACATACTATGAACGAGTCGACTGTACTTAATGATATCGATAAAATAAACAAGTATAATATTAGACCGTTAAGTTAAACGTTGAAAGGAGGTCAGAAAGACCTAGTTGATAACGCTGAATGAGACTGTAATCCAGAATATTCGAAGATTAAATCAAGTGGCATAATAGATTAAGATTCAATTCGTAACGCAGAGAACGCAATATGCTTGCACTGGGAAGACCAACGCATTAATATTGTACAGTGCATCAATCGAAGATTGCGGCTGTTTACGGTTACAATTATATGTAACATATAAACACACTAGGTGGGCAAAATGAAGAGTTCTTAGAGCTAAATCAGGCGACACTTGAGTAATCTCTAGGCTCTTAAGGGCCGAAGTGATATTGTTGTCCCTACCATACAGCAATCCACGTGGATTTTTTTCACTGTCTTATTAAAACACAAAAAATCACTGTAAATAAAATCCAGTAGTAATAGTATTAGTAGTGGTGGCAGTAGTAATAGTATTAGTGGTAATAGTGGTAGTAGTAGTGGTAGTAACGGTAATGGTAGTAGTGGTATAGTGGTGTAGTGGTGGTGGTAGTAATAGTAGCAGTAGTTGTCGTAGCAGCAGCAGCAGCAGCAGCAGTAGTAGTAGTAGTAGTAGTAGTAGTTGTAGTAGTAGTAATGGTGGTGGTGGTGGTGGTGGTGGTGGTGGTGGTAGCAGCAGCATTAGACACAATTTTAATTAATTTAGGAAAGAGTGGGTTTAATTACAGATTATCGAAAGATGTTAAGAGAAGCATTACGTGTTTCGTCGGTTCTCTTCAAAGCAACTCGTTTCTCCCAAGTTCTTGTATATCGTATCTTGTGTGAAACAGTATGAACAAGAGTGATCACATGTGATGAAGCTAGGTATCTTGTCACATGAAGACTTAGTTCTGTATCAGCCCTCTCAAAACGTGTTATAAAACAGTACTACAGTTAGCAGCACTGCTGCATTTTGCAAATCACACAAGGGACATTCAAATTTACGTCGAACCGCAACTGTAAGGGATGAATTACATGAGGGCGGAAATGTTCTCGGATGTTTCTGCAAACTGGCACGACTCGGCAGATTACACGGCTAATATGTCAGGTTTATTACGAACCATGAACTGGTTTAGGAGTCTGGAAGTACATGTGCAATCTAGAAGTGACATATGTAACTACAGATACGACGCCATGCAGTATTGTAAATGGGGACCGAGTCGCATGACGCCACATGCCAGGGGGCAATAATCTTGAAAGTTAACAACCAACAACATCATATATCACAAGTAAGGTACCTACTATTCATCGCCGATAATGACTGTTAAATCACTGCACTTAGATTCTGAGTGAGGTCGTTTTCGACTTGAAACTTTCTTCTAAGGCCGCATATTATAAGAATTAAAAGGATGGTGCGTGTCTGTAAATATGGTTTAATAGTTTCAGGACCGTAAAAGCGCAGACTTTTTAAAGTATCACAAAGAAATGAGAATTTAACGAGTAAAATTACAGAACCAAGAAATTTACGTGTTTTGGAAAAGAAATAGACATGCGAAATTTCAGGTTTGCACGTCGGGGTTTGAAGACGCAAGTCCACTGAGGTTTAAGACGTTCCGATTGGTACAGCTGCATATATTTCGAGAATCTTAGTACCTCCATCTCCACGATGAAGCAGCCAAGCAGACCAGCTTGTCCCTTAAATTTTTAGAAAATAACACTGGATAAATCTTTGATAAATAAGCTTTTAGAATCGTCTTCTGTGTCATAGCAATACGAAATGAACCAAACACAGAATGCGAAATTTATAACATAGATAAATCATATCTTTTTGCGAAAACAGCAGTATAAGCGATTACATACATTATTAAAACAAAAAATGTTTGAAAATTTGCGGTTACATATGGAACACGTAAAGCAGTTAATCTCTTACATGAAATTGTGAGCAGAAATGTAACACGTACTTGAAGGAACACCACTCTCACTCTCAGAACGTCCAAACCGAACCGCTGCTCAGCGCAGACTGTGGTCGAACCAGCGACCTTCCGATTCGTAGCACAGCACCTTAACCGCTGTGCCACCGCAGTCCCCGTTGGAGGCAAATTAACCATTCGAAACCTCGCTATTTAATTAGATCGTGATGCAACTGATTTCCCGAGACGATTACTCGCCAAAAAAGCTTCAGATCTTACAGGAATAAGAATTTAATTCTCTATCAACCCCTCGCCCACATTCACTCACTCCCTCACTCATTCACATTTATATATAAACTTCTCTTTCCATAGCTAGACCTACACCAGTACTGTCACAGTAGCACCTAATTTTCCTGTCTGGCTCTATAATATTCACCCTCCTCTCCGCCCCAAACCCTTTCAACTCCGCCTAAAATCCCTAGCTCCTAGCCACCGCACAACCCTTAACTCCCACCCCTTCAGTCGGCGACGAGGTTGGAATAATAAGCTTGATGCGATTAGCTTAGATGACAAGCAAAATATGTCGCGACTGAATTTAGTACTGACCAAGCTGACGGCAGCCCGCAGTGGGAACAGCTCCAGGCTAAATGAGAGGATGTGAGATGAAGAGGTACGCTCATTATACAGTAGGCAACCAGCATTACTGTAGCGATGTGTATGTTGCATATATATGGATTTTGGAATTAATGTGGCTAATTATGTGCGTAAAATCGTTTCTGCCTACGTATAAACCAACTTAAGAATCAACTAGAAAAGTTACGATATGTCATCATCATCATTATAATCATCATCATCATCACATCAGTGCTACAGTCTGGTTCCAGCCTTGACAACCTCGACGACGCATCTCTTGCGGTTTCTTGACACGAGTTGTTTTCCAGTGTAAGGGAGTCAGCCTCTCGCCAACCGGACTGGTGGATCAGGGCTCCGTATTTATGTCCTATGGAGACAGGGTGGTACAGCTATACCCCAAAATATTGGGTATCCATTACAGTCGCCTCTTACGACATGCATTTACTGCGTTGGGGCTATTCTTGTTCCCTGCCTCCACACGGTAAATTATATGTAGTTGACAGAACTTTCTTCCACAATAAACCTGTTTAAGGCTAAAAGTTCTCACACACGGAAGATAAGGTGATAAATGGATTGAATTCCTCATTAAATTCCTTATTTCTCTTTCAGATGTAATTTGCAGGCTACCAGTGGCGATTATTTTGATACAGAAAATGCCGCAACCAGAATTTTAAACAAAAAAGTCTATCAGGTTCTGATAAAGAAAAATGTGAAAAACGTTTTATAATCGTTCAGATTTAAGCTCTTATTTTATTAAAAAAAACTCTTAAGGTACTCAGATGAAATCTTTCACACGAATATAAGTCAATGACAAATATTTTCCAGTTTTCTTGTCTTGACACTGTTTCACTACACAGTCGGATTACATTCCGCTACATTCTGGCAATTCGGCGGCCATGTTAAACGTAGCATGATGTTATCATTATTCAAAAGGTCATGAGAACATTATTTATAAGTGAGCAGTTTCATATTGCTTCTACTCGCCACCTTTATCCTACCACAAACCCGAATGTTTACATAAATGCAAAGTTACTTTAATTCTTTACTTCTTCTTACACACTTCTAACAAATTACAACTTCACAATTTGTAATTTAGAACTCATTTTTTTTATACGTACATGACATCATATTCATATAAATTTATTCCAACTAGAGTGGGAGCTGGCACCCTTTATGGTGTGGTGCACAGAATATGTGTGACAAACATAGCAACGGATTACAAATACAGTTCCCTTTTAAGAATTCTGTGGGCAGTACAAACACTACAAAGTGGAATGTGGGAAAATTTTAACACCTCCGCCCACGTTGCAGTTACAACCGTAACTTTCGGCGCAACACGCTATCCTGCCTCCATAATATATTATGTTCATTTCCTAATATGAACTAAAAAATGACATTTGTTTCAAGTGTGTTTGTTCTCAGTTACAAATACGTCTGCAAAATCTTATGGTTACAGGAAGGAGACACTAGAGATTTACTGCATGGCACTGGGGTAGATGAACAGAGCTTTTCTGAGACACATCATTCCGCTTCTTAAGAGCATAAATTCCGATACATTTGGGCGACTGTCATAATACATTGCACCAGCGTCAAAACGTGTGAACCACAGTTTATACGTCAATTGCAAATATAAGAAAGACGGGAAAATTCAAGGTAACGACCAGAATAATTAAATTAGTATCTACAGACATAGTAAGTTTGTCACATTAGTAAAAATAAAATGGAAATACAATACCAATACAGCTGCCGAACCATAAAGATACATAACAAGAAATTAAGTTCTGAGTCCTGCTCGATATTTCGTAAACATCTTAAAATCGATGCTATATTAATGAACACGTAGGAAGGCAATTATCTGAAGTTCTATCAACTGATGAGATTTAGGAATTTCTTTGTAAAGGCTTGGCTAAGGGGCACTTACTCTTCACTCGCCTCTTCTGAAATGTGCCGTTGTATCTTTGCATCTTTCTGCTATGAAATGAAGTGAACGTTTGGGAATCTGTCTTTGTCAATTTTATTGATTTGCCTTAAAGAGTTTTCTCTGTAATCACCTACACTGCCATTTACTGAATAAATATTTACTTTTCATTTCCATCTTCGTGTTTTAATTCTGTGCAACTTGCAATATCCCATGACACTTGTGAAAATATAATCTCTTCTCATGAATATTATTCCTGCCACTTCAAAGTGATATTCGTCTTAATTCTAAACTCAAGTTTAATTTCAAAGTTCAAGGAGCAAAGTCCTCTTTAAGACGCTGAGGTGGTCAAGAAATTCCGAAACAAATATGGGATCTAAATGTTCAGTTAGAAAGCTGAAAAATTTTTGGAAATGTAACTTCCTTTCAGCGGCTTCAATTTAACACAAAATATCTATTTGTAAAAACGCGCGCATTCTGACGATATTGGCTACGTGAGACACCAAGAAATAAGATTTAAATTTACATCGAAATTTCATCGCCAACTAGAGAAAGCAGTAGCCTAAATCTGCAAGATTTGCAGTGCTGCAGTTTTATATGATTAGTGATCAAAATTTCACCTTTATCCCTATTTTTATAGCAGCCTGGAATTAGACCGTAAGTGTAACTTCTGATGACACAATTACAGAGATCACAGAGTAAAGTTCTCGTCATTGAAAAAGTGTATTTTAAAAATATATTTATTTTATATACTGACACTTGAAATATTTATAATCGTCCAGTTTTTCTATACAGAAGATCAGAAAAATGGTTTTATGTCACTTACCAAGTGACAGTATGGTGTATAAATTCATGCTTCTTTGGTAGGACCTGTCTGAAAACCCAGACCGAAAGTTGAGTCTGTTGTCAGTGTCCAAAACATCTAAGAGTTTTACACTTCGTCGTCAGGAACCATCAGGCATAACATGAAATTTTAATTCCTGCCCCTTTCAGCTCTTAATGACGTATTACCTCGCTACGAGGACCCTTCATCATTTATTATAATCTACATGAAGTAAAGACTTTTGGGAGAACGCGCGGAATCTCTCTTGTTTTAATTTAACCATCGTAACATTCTCCATTCCTTTGAAAAACAGCTTATAAAAAGAAGTCCATTAGAGGAGATTAACTGAAATAGTACTGATACTGCCTGGGTGGACGGAACTGGAACCGCAGCCCAACTAACATAACGGCTTGGCTCAAAACCACAGAAAAGAACTCATATATAAATAATACCAACTAGAATCACAGACACTACCCATAACGAACTTAATTCTCAACCATAAACTAGGCCAGCTTTTCCAAACTGTACTTCACGTAACCCTTCGACACTGACAATAGTCTGTAGGGAATCTGCGGATGACCCATCTAATGGCGAATTTAATTCAACAAAATTCCTGAAGCATCCTTGTGTCCTTAAAGAAAAAGATAATTTTTCCATACATTGAAATAATACTGCCTTAAGTAAACTGTCCTTATGAAAGCACTGCAGATGGATGTTTCAGAAACCAACCAACAAACTTATTAAACTGTGATTAGCAAACAAAACTAATCACACAATATTTCATGAGCACGATTAGTCATCTTTTTTTACATGAACATCTACGTGTTCCTCAGCGCTCAGATTTTAATTACTGCATTGTATTTCTCCGGAGACACTTCAAAACTTTGTAAAAAAAAAAAAAAAAAAAAAAAATTGACGGAAACCAAAAGTGTAATTTGTGCAGAATATGAACCGTTCCAGTACTCTACCTCTATTCAAGCGATGCTACCTTTCTTTAGTTTTGCGCCACTGGACTGAATGTCAATGTGCTGCATTGTTATCAAACACTGACTCCAATTGCGAAAGGCGCCAGATGGAATTACAGCAGAGGAAAACAACCTGAGGTTTCTTGTTGTGAATCCTCGGTTGAAGGAATGGGTTTGAATTTTATACACGCGTGAATAATATAAATATTGTTGAGACATTCACATATAAACGGAGGAGATGGGTGCAGAATGTGGCACGCATGAAGAAAGAGGTTTGGTGGGGAAATATGACGGAAAGCGACAACTTGAAATATAAAGACATTAATTAGAAAATAGAATTACAGTAGATCTTAATGTAATAAGATTGTGTTACGGAGGTTGGATTCATATGACTCAGGACAGGAACCAGTAACTGGGCGTTTGTCAACACGTTAATAAAACTTCGGGTTCCAAGATGAGTGGAAAATTAGCTTCTCGAGAACTCCGCCTCATGAACACAGTTAGCCAGTCATACAGAAAAACGGGGCGGTAAAACTTCAAATTCGATGACGACCACTGCTTTCTCACTCCTTCCAACTCTTTCATCACTTCCACATTAATCACGCGGCAAGTGTAAGTTTCCTGAAATAAACAACGTACGAGTCCAGAATATAATCAGGAAAGTTAGAAAGACACACAATTAGATACAGAGATGGCAGAGATAAACTGATGGACGGACGGATGGAGCGGTATTTCGACACACAAGTAGAGATAGACAGGCGGGTGTGTGGGTAGCTGGCCGGACGTACGGAGAGACGGACAGACAGACGGACGGACAGACGGACAGACGGGACGGACGGACGGACAGACGGACAGACGGGACGGACGGACGGACAGACGGACAGGCGGACAGACGGGACGGACGGACGGGCAGATGGACAGACGGGACGGACGGACGGACAGACGGACAGACGGGACGGAC
>Ga0123357_10003295_pt1 | contig 18432 bp, 15 predicted proteins | sample TergutEmb28metaG_FD_89873 | JGI IMG/M metagenome (GOLD analysis project Ga0123357, IMG submission 89873) | Embiratermes neotenicus P4 segment gut microbial communities from Petit-Saut dam, French Guiana - Emb289 P4 | ecosystem: Host-associated > Arthropoda: Insects > Digestive system > Gut ...
GAAAAGAGAAAAAAAAAAAAAAGGAGAGATAAGAAAAAAAATTTACATAACAATGAAAAGACACACGGCGGGGGGGGGGGGGGGGGGGGGCGCATGGTGGATATAGGCTACAGAATATGCCTCTTTCTTCATACGCATCCAACTGATATTCATTGCCTTTTGAATGGTCTACAGATAATTCTGTAGTAGCAGTATGTTTAATATGGTTGCTCCGTTAACAGACTGCATCCTTGAACAACGACCTGTGACTGAATATCGGTAGAGAGTGGATGTACTCTGAGCGCAGAAAATGTTGACCTCAGCAGGCCTCTTCATCATGTCTAGAAGCCGCTTTAAAACTGGATTACTTGGAAACGTTAATGGAAAAATTAGAAAATTCCAATTTCTAGCGATGATTTCAGTAGATAACCTTTTCATTGATCCACCATTAGACTCATACACTATAGTCCTCGATAAACACACTGAAATCACGAATTCTCTCCATACCCACGGTATGTAAATATCGAGTACAGTCTTTTCCACCCACTTAATGTGCAGTAATATTAGCTTCTCAGAAGCGCGTTCGTATCTGCAATAAAAAAAACGAAGCGCATTCAGAAATGCACAAAAGCAAAAAACGCATTCCGAAAAAAAAAGAGGTGTACTCCAAACCCGAGCATACCGTACCACTCGCCATTCTGTGTACAGTTAGAGATACAGCCCTAGAAAGAAACAATGTTTGTTATATTTTCCTACTTTCTAGAAGCTTCTGCATCTTCATCCGTTTCGCATTTGGTCCGTGGCTTTGCGACAAGAGACGACAAAAGGATTAGTGGACGAGGGAGAATGAACGACAAGAAACCTTTCTCTGTTTTACCCGCAAGTTCTTATGTTACAAATGATCCTGTATCGGAGCACGAAGCATAAAACGTGGCAATTATAAACAAACTTGTACTAAAATAATTTTAAAAAATGCGTCCTTCGGCGTTTTAATCCCCTACAGGCTTTAGTTTTCATAACAGTACAACTCCGTCCTTAACAGACCCAGTCAACAACGTGCTACCTTCAGTTCAGATAGTTCAGACAGATAATTGACTGAACAGAGTTAAGCAGTACTGCCTTCCGCTGTATCTTGTTAGTACTATAGACAGCAGTACTAGCTCTTGGTGATATGTACATGCAACAAAGGCTCTGTAACTTTGTACTTTGGACGGAGTATTTCATAACACCTTCAGTAGGAGAGATCAACAGTGTAACAGTAAAATAGTGAAAAATGAATTAAAAAAGACGTGGAAGTAAATTAACTAAATTCTCCGTATTACAGATCAACAACGACACAGCGATTTTCTTTACGAAAGAATAAGACAGTAACAGCTAAACATGTATGGTGTTCAAAGTTAATGTCTCAAAACAACGCACAATTTTAAAACGCAACTTCATACATTACGTGTTAAGGTGCTCCAGCGTCCCACCACGACATTAAGAAATACCAGTACAGATTAATGTGTTTTTAATAACGCCACTGCATGGAGATTAACGGTCAGCTGCCATTTATTTACCAGGATATTACCGAATGGATGTAAGATGCAGTAATTCAATACGCAGTGTTCTGTGATCGGTCCACAGTCTCTATGAAAGCGAGGTATCCACAGAGTGCGACCAAGAGCTTTCTCTTTCAAGTTATAGAATCTTCTGCATTCCTTACGGCCAACCAGGAGTTGCTTACTTCTTCCTCCTCGTCTTCCTGTCAATTCTATCTTCCTTTCAATAACGTGTAATAGAAGTCAGTTTATACGCAAGATGTGTCCATTCCAGTTACCCTTCTCTCGTTTCATTCTATGTGGAATGCTCCTCTCCTCCATGACTGAATTTTACACTTCTTCATTTTCCACTCGAGTGGTCCAAATGATCTTCTCCGTCCTTCTCTGGCACCGAATTTCATAACTTTCAAGGTATTTCTGACCTATTTCTCGAACTGTCCATGTCCCGGCGTCACATAAAGCTATGCTCCAAATGTAGTATTTTACTGTTTCTTTTTTAAATTTAAGTCCATTATGCTGGGCAAAAGAGTTTTCTGCTTGCTGAATGCCGCCTGTGCCATGGAAATCCTGCATTTAATTTCACGTGTACATCTTGCATCATTTGTTACACAGTACACGGTTGCGCCTACTATATGCGGCAACCTATCTGACACCTCTGCTCAGCAGTTAGTCGGAACTACAGGCGATTCAGATATATTGAATCTTTTGGCGTCGTATTTGCAGTCCAAGTGGAGACGGAGCAGAATATTTCTACGCGTTTTTGCCATTAAAAATCAACAAATCTTTACACAATAAACGACTTGAAGAACTGTCTGAGTTTCAGTACCCAATTTACAGATAATTTTTCTGTGAATTTACAAGCTTGATTGGTCTTGGTAATAATTTACCGCACACAATTGACCATTAATGCGGTGATAAGTAACAGAGAGTTACAATGTACAGAGGTATAAATTATATTCGTTTCACTGCGTTAAATGCACAGCATATGAACATGCACTTAAATTAACATACAAACATTTTAAACTTCCCTACGCAGGAGGACTGTATCATGTATAATTTGTAAGTATGATGCGCCTTTTACATAAAACTGTAAGGTTTCTGTTCATTGCAAAGTAAACTGATATCGTCCCAGAACTGTAATAAAATGCGATATAAAATTCCTTTGGAATTCATGAAGTCGTCCATTAAATGAAATGAGTCAAAAAGTCCTGCACCTCTGGTGCAAAACAGAAAGGATAAAGAATAATCTGGATGCAAAATTCGAAGGTTAGACTGCAGATAAGAAAGTGAATAAACACGATTCTGAGCCAGTTCCAACCACTTCCCATCCACATAACCTGTGAATCTTATGTTTATTGGACCGTGCATCATCTTGATAGTTAAATAAAGAGAGACCAACTTGATGTCACTTGCTTTATTATTTCATTATTTAATGCTCAACATGTTTCGGATGTATTAACATCCGAAACATGTTGAGCATTAAATAATGAATTAATAAAGCAAGTGACATCAAGTCGGTCTCTCTTTATTCACATAATCTGTGTTCATTCACACATACAAACCACAATAAATATATCTCACACCTCTCTTGGACTTAGATTTCCCCACCGTATTTGTGCATAAATTTCTGATCTAGCTAATGCAGATGACAGGTCCATTCTATCGTAACCTACCATCATTCCGCCAATGCTCTATACTCACATGTCATTCACATACAATCGACGCCACATATCTTAGCAACTGACACCGTTGTTAAACACCTCACTCTTTCTGTAACCCAGGACACTTCACTGACTTCATAATCGGATATGAAAACCACGAAGGTTCTCGGAACTAAGTCACAGACCGCTCATTTTATGGATTTTATTTCCCACTAATACCTTCGTACTGTGTCATCAGAAACTTGCTATTTATGATCTTTCGACTTAGTCGTAGTAAGACAGCATCTTTCACACTCTAACAAAACAAAGAGTATCATTTACCGACTTTCATATCTGTTGTAATAACTGTCACTTCATAAATCATTATACCATCACACACTAGAAGTGAGAATTTGTATTCAAATGAACACCATAATATTCGTAATCTCTGGATGTCAAAAGTATGGTGTCGTGAATTCATGGCGCAATATGTAGGGGTTATTTGAATACCAATTTTAAACAATTATATTTGACAGTATAATTATTTATAAAATGTTCTCAGATTATTAATGATATAGTGGCGTTTCGCATGTAGCTACTCTTGTCGCAGCAGCAACTTCGCACGCCAACACTTGTAACTTGCTTCTTAACTGGAAATTGGTGCAAGCGACATTACTGCGATGACTGATGGCTGCGAGACTGCACACTCTCTCTCCCCCTCCAAGTTCAGGGAAGTCATAAGCCCACCATATTTTAGTCAACTGTCGCACAACAGTAGACCACACACACACGCGCGCGCGCACGCGCGCACGCACACAAAACACACATACACACAAGACATAAAAAATTCAGCAATCAAAAATCTCTGCAGTCCGGCCGGTTGAACTGGCAGAGAGGTGGCCGGAAACTGTAAGTGGCGAAAGAACAGGCCGGACATGTGGCATGACAAGGTTTCTCTGTGCAAGAAGGGCGTTTAAAACAGTGGTAAAACATCGCTCAGAACTACGCCGCACATGGGAAATGGAAAACATCAGAAACAAAGGAAGAAATATTACATCTGCATAGGAATACAGAAGGTTATGGTGAAAGGAATTAAGAACAGTAAACAAGAAAGAAGTAAATAAACTTAAGAAAGGAAAATCGAAGAAAGATATAGAGAAAAGAATAAAAAACAATAAAATACAAAACAAGAAATGGAAGAAGCAACCAAAGGCTGATTGACAGAAAGTCTTTAAAACATGTTTCAAGACCAGAAATAAATGCTGTGGGGGGAAAAAAAAAAAAAAATCGGGGAAAAATACGGAGGGGCGATAGAAATTGAAAACACTAGAACCAATAAAAGAAGTAAATCGATGGAACGATAAATACAAGGGCATACAAAGAAAATAACGAAAGGACAGGGGAGGAAGACAAGGAGAAAGAAAGGAAAGCACGTTATACTGCTGATCCTTCGTCATCTCATTAGTTCTCGTGCACGGCAAATATGAGTCGATAAGCAGCGAAACAAACCGTTATTACTTATAAAATACCAGCACACTTGGATGATGAATCCGGATGTATTAGTCTTAACAGAAATACGGGTGTTTAAGCACACCAGGCAGTAGCCCTTCATAATAAAATATGAAAACTTTATCTCGTCCGTCTTTATTTTAACGCATGTACCCATTGCACCCTATCTGAGCAGAAACTGCTATGATAAAAGCAGGCGAAAACACGTTGGCATGGATGGAAGTACTAAAACTTCACCGTGTGTCTCTCATGTTTAAGTTAAAATACGCAAAGTTCTGTAAAGAGGTCCGGAGTTTGTCTTGCGGGTCCTTTCTCTGTACGGGTATTAACTACAGTCACAAGACAAACAGCCCCATGGAGTGAAGACATACGGCGGAACTTGAGTGTGCCACTTTCATAACACGAAACGCAGTCCGTGTCCTGTCACACTTTGTTCACGGCGCTTTAAAGAAAGAGAAAACAATTTAGGTTCAAACTGCTTACATTATTGTGAAAACTTGCCAAGTTTTCTCACAGATATGCCGTTTTTAAACAAATAAGAGCGTATTTTATCTCGAGCTCCTTGAGTGCAATTCCTGTGTAAGAACTCTACGAATCACGAAGACTCATTTCCGGATGGTCTCTACTGAGCAGTGATGCGCATCGCTTACACTCTGTTTCAATCCCTGTTGAGAACATACTGTCGTCAGACTTCTCCGGCTCATTCGCGAGGACACAGAGTCGAACATTAGACCGCATCGTCAACCAGCCATACCGGAGGCAAAGTATCCCGTTAAGATCTGGACAGGATTCACGTGTCTCCAGCATTAGAGCCAGGCCGTGCGTCTTCACTTTCGACCCTTCCCACCTAGAAAAACTAAGGTATTAACAAGGCATATAATCTATCACCGAGTGTGGGCGGCAATGACGATCCGTTGCGGACGGCGATACTTCATACTTGTCTCCTACTATTAGGAAAGTGTATGTTGAAGTGAGAATGTAGGCTTATCTCAGATGGTAAAATAAAAACGGAGTAGAGAATTTAGGTACGAAACCGTCCGGTAAGTCGCAACACAGAGGGGAGAAAAATATTAAAAATAACTATGAATATAATCTTCACGTAATCTGTTTAGTGTCGAGTCTACAATAGAGTGGCTGAGACGGAGAGCGCTCCAAATAGTTCTAACACATTGTGTCAATTTCTTGTTTAAGGGGAAACCAAAATTATAAATGAACTATGAACGCCGTGCATCTGAACTGCGTGTAAATCGTAGTTTGTCCGATCGTTACATGTTTCTCGAATACTGATAGTGACTCGGTGACCCGCGCAGCTACAAGTTACAAGTCATCCTTCAGCACCTGTTTCCAGCTATTCGGTGTCAGCTGTGTTCTCGCCTTAAGGTGAATGGTTGTACACACACTGACAGATATACTTGTGTCTAAACACGGTGTTTGACCGGTGGTAATCTTAAAATCCAACCTGAAATGTCTTGCACAGTATGATGTACCCCCTCTCAAATTCAAAGTAAAGACCTTCGAATTACGTAACACGAGTTCTTATAACTCAACTGTGACGTTCGGTAATGATTTCCGAAAGGTAGGACATTAAACAGGAGGATTCCTGTGGCTGTCAGGAATTTGATACTAACTGCCGTACAAAGGACCCATTCTCAGCAAGCATGTTTTCGTATCAAGGGAAGATTCACGGGCTACATGAGCAGCCTACTGTGTTAACCCCAAACACACATGAATATCCTCACAGAACCTGGCGCAAATGTGTCCGAGTCCGAATACGCTTCATTCAGTCTGGTTAAAGGTTGTCAAGGGGTGTAAGATCTGTCGTAAAAACACAAAGTCACATAACAACTGTTGGGTTACATTATAGCGCAACCTCTAGCCCAAAACTTTAAGTCCAGTCTTATAAAGACAAAGTAAAAAATCATATTTTGCAACGGTGGGGAATGGGGAATTAAAAGACCACACTAGCGCAAACGGCATTCCGCAGGCAGAAAGCTAATTAAATTCTGTAGTAATATCAAACAGCGGTTCAGTACAGTCAGTTGACGTTAGCACACAAAACAATACCAGTTTCGACCATATAACAGTTTACACATGGTTCTCAATTTACACTGTCATACCGTTAAATCAACGCGAATGAGTGGTAGGATCGTCGTACAATCAAATCATGCTGCAATCATAACTTTCGACAGTACGAATCCTTCACACAGACTGGGAAATGAACGAGTGACCACAAGAGTAACAGTTCTGTGCCGATCGTTTTGACACACACACACACGCAAGCACACACACACGCACAAACACACACACACACACAAACACAAACACACACGCAAACATACAAACACACACAAAAACACAAACACACACCACACACACAGACACAAACACATACACACACAAACACAAACACACACACACCCGCGTGCGCGCACGCACGAACACACATAACATATACATATTTAATACACATAATTTGATATACTAACACGAATGGTTAACATTCTTGTTTCGTACTTCGGAACTCACTGGTTCATTCACGATCATCCCAGTTTTTAACACAATAAACTTACGAGGTTTTTGGGGACCGGAACACCGTAGAAGGTACAGCGACTCACTACAGACTGAACGATTCGGGGTTCGAAACCCTGTTAGGGAAAGAGATTTTCTCTTCTCCACATCCGTTTGGACCGGTACTGGGGCCGACTCAGCTTCCTGTACACAATAGGTAATGGGGTTCCTTCCCGGGGGTATAGCGGCAAAGTCGTGGCGTTGACCACCCACCCCATCTAGCACCGAGTTTAAGAATGAGTGGAGCTATACTTCTACTCTCCCCGAGCTGCCATGGCATGGCATGATATGCTCAGACCTCTTACGTTTCACTGAGGTATATTAACGAGACTTCAACAGCCCAAATTACGTAGCGTCGAATGATAACTGGTGAATAACTAATTGGGAAGGATACCGAAGGGGGTGATTGTGGTCTAATTGAGGTACTACATCCAAATTTGCCGGAACAAATTTAGAAAAACCACGAAAAATCTCAGTCTGGATAGACAGTCTCCGGGTCAAGATTTGCACCCAACACGACGAACTGCTAACTGTGCGACAGCGATATGCAACCGACTGCAGTTAAACGATGTCAGAAACGTTACAAAGGTTAAATGGATATGATACATATAACGCAAGCATATTCCTGTGTAGCGTGTAGGTATAGCTGTGTACTTTGTTCTACACAGACAAGTACACACACACACACACACGTACGTACATACATACACACACATACATACATACATACATGCATACACACACACATACGTACACATACGTACGTACATACATACATACATACATACATACATTGAAAGTCGCAGCGCAGTGGCTAGCATTCGGATTGTTATTCGGTACGTACTGGACTCCAATGTGGAACAGGAGACGAGCCATCCTGCCGTACCCGTTATGTAGTTTCGTTACAGAGACCATAAAGAAGCAAATACACAAAAATATAAATAAATAAATACAAACCGCATAACGTGCCTGCAAGCCTAAAGGCAGGTGTTGCCAGAATCGTAACTGCCGCTGTATTCTATACAACACGCATCACATTGCGACAAAACCCTGCGCTTCTTTCCTTCTCAAACACGTTATCTTTTCTATATTTTCCTCTGTATTCTTTTTTGTTACCTTCTTTCGTTCGTTATTCAACTGCTTCTTCTTAATTTTATTTCCTCACTTGCTGAATTGTTTCCAAAGTGGATACTGTAACAATTTCAAACAAGAAATTACGTACGCAGAAGACACAGGTACACACACACTGCTGTATCTCACGAAGCAAAGTCTGCAGAGAACTCTCGTATAGGCTCCTAACGACATATCTGTTGAATAAAAACATAAATATGGACTCGCATGACTCCACTGATGTGTCGTGTTTCCTGTGCAACTAAAAGTCCGAACGTAAGTCACACGAGTTGCTGCCAGCAGCGAGCGGCGAGTTCTAAGGGGCCATAAAGCCACGAGTGAGTGCATTAGAGAGAAGCACAGATCCGGTGGCCAGGTAAGCTTCATGCAGCACTAGGATTTTGAGCAGAATTTGGTTTATTTGAAGTTTCTGCTGCTTCCTCTTTTCTGTTTATGAGTAGCTGGCCACATGGTAATGCTGCATTAATAATCAATGGGATCCCCTGGCATGACTCTCTCACTAAGCTCTTCTCGGAAACGTAAGACAGGAAGCAGGACGTCCAGAGCACGGAAGGAAGTACGTTATTTGATTTACAAAACGAAAAAAAAAAAAAAAGGCTATCTGAATTGAAATTCGTGTTTCGATATTCTAGAGACGCAAAAGTTCTGAATATTCGAAGTTGCGAAGGTACAGAAACCGGATAGAAAGAAATGCTAACGCCTCTCTCATGGCTCGAAAATACAGTAAACAAGAGAGGAACGATGGAATACACACATGCTCCAAATAGGCTTATTTTAGATTTTATGCACTCCATTTGTGTTGACGTCCATTTACATCAGATACAGGTCTAGTACTGCGGGCATAATCATGTGTGGGTCAGTCCCATCACAGATATATTCAATATTATAATTTTGTTAAATACTCAAATATCGAATAACATTACATACAAAAAATTAACATCTGACTGAGATATGTTCTGTGTTATGTACCAACTTTCTGAATCATCAGTTAATTTTGGGAAAATTTAAAAAGCTCGATTTCATTTTCATGAAAAAGTAATAATGACATTGGACTCAGACAAACAGAAATCAAATTCCCCCAGCAAGTTTCGGTACAGAAGTCCAAAACTATATCTCATCAAAATTTGCTTCTTAATTGAAAACGGCCGATTCCAAGACGCAGTGAGTCATATTCCGGCTCTTTAAACGAAGCACCGAAGTGATTACGAATGAATGGGTCACAGTAGACAAAGAAAAGTCCGTTACGCAGTACATTAAACTGGGCAGTAACTGAGATCTTATATCTGTTTCTTGCGTTCGTTTTCAAAACAAGAGACATGTGCTTTTCAAACTCCGAACAGTCATTATATCAGAGAAGTTATGTTGGAACTAAGGCTAAATAAATTACCACTTGCCTGCAAACATTCGTTACAAAAATAAGGAGAATTCCTTGAAATAAACCACAATGTCAACGCAACAGCCACAATAATACAGTCATCAGTTCAGCACATTAACATTACGTCACTTAACTGTAATGTTGTGGGAAGTACAAAAGACTCTTACACAAAAGAGAAGAGAAAAATCGTAGAAACATTCAGTCTTCACGGAAATTGCGAGTGACAATGGAGAAAAGTGCATAATGAGCAGCTTCGAAATTGTACTCCTTACCATATAATGTTCGGCTGATCAAATTAAAGAGGATGTGATGGGCGGAGAATGTGACACTGACACATGGGGAAATTCATACAGCGTTCTAGTTGGGACACCTGAAGGACGGCGACACGTTTCGGCAGTTAAACGGCCATCCTCAGGCCAACTTAGAACAATGTTGTTAAGGTAACAACAGTATTCTAAGTTGGCCTGAGGATGGCCGTTTAACGGCCGAAACATGTCGCCAAGTATAACCCAGTTGTAATTAAGCATCTGGTTTTTATATGTTGTGAATTGACGGTACTAATTATAATACATATTGATGATACACAACGGGATGGCCCCTTTCAAACCTGAAGGACGGGTGACATTAAAATGGACCTTAAAGAAACACGAAGGGAGGACGTGAACTGGATTGGTATGGCTCAGGATACGGACAGGTGGCAGGCTCTTGTGAACACGGTAACGAACCTTTTGGTAGCGGGAAATGCGGGGAATTTTAATGACCAGCCGAAGACATATTAGTTTCTCATAACGGATTCTCTACCACGAGGTTAGTCATTCAGTCAGCCAGTCAGTAATATATTTTGGTTTTAAACTCTGGAGTCTTTCAGCGCCGTGGAATAGGACGGAGAAACTACCATGTACAGCAACTGGAAGAGATCTGCCTGTTTATCGTCGGAACGGCTACTCTTGATAGTGACGCGTGCTCGTTCAGTCGAAGCTCTACTAAATATCTTGGATACTGCCTTCGAGCCTCGCTGCATTGGTCGCCGTGTTCCTACGTGGTGACCACTTACATCATTTAATCCGCCTCCCACGACTTTTGGCTGTGGGGTATACAGAAATATCTAGCATGGCTGAATAAACCTCAAAACAGAAACGACTTTAAAGAACGAGTATGGACGCCGTACGACAAATCCCACAACACGTGACTCTTCCTTCAAACGTACATTACACAGATGTCTAAAATATATCAAAAATCTTAAAGAGGAAAGTGGAAATAACCAACAGCGAGCATTGTCATAACTGCACAAGACAATGTACGCAAAACTTCAATGCAGGAGAAAAAGTGTTACTCATATCTTATGGGACGTCATACACAGGAACAACAATTATATGCAGGCGTTAGCACCATTAACGCTACTTGATATCTTCAATAAACGTACCTCGAAGAATGGGGGATCAAGTGAAATTAAGCTAGACAACAAAAGTAAAATAAATATTAAGATGAGGAACAGAATGGAAGTACCTGTCGGCTTTAGTAAATGAAATCCTAAAAAACACAAAGTGCTCTTCCCATTAGCAAACGTCATTCTAAACACAGCAAAATTCCTGTAGTAATTTTCCTTGAGCCCACTGCATGGAGAACAAAAAGAGCACCTACACAGGCACAGAGCTGACTTCTGGCAAAACAAGAGAATTAAGGCACGTGCCACTATGAAAGCACAGTTTACAGCAATCCGCTCACCCAAGTTTACAGTAGAAAAATATAAATACATTCTTAATGATTTCTTGGAGAACAAGGGAGTTTTTCTGTAATTCATTTCACTTATTGAAAATACCTTCTTACCTTCCGTCTCTACAACTCTTCTACAAAAATCCTCTTTACTGGGGAAATTAAACGTTTGTGCTAAGTGAAGAGTCGCAGTTCAAAACGGCACAGAATTATTGCTAGTATTTTGGTAAGTGTATAAATGAATCGATCATCGGGCGATCTTGCCTGTCTCTCGGCTCGCACCTTTAATCTCCGAAAGTACTGAAACAATGTATATTAAATTTGGTATCTTTATTGTTGCACCGTGCATTTTGTAGAATCACTTTAATTATCACACCAACTAATGCACTTACATAACGTTTCACATTAAAACATTTAAAATCGCTCCAGCATGTTTCGATCCTAAGATCATCATTAGGGAGCTACATTGTTCCTTGCTAAGACATTTTAAAAACACTCATTAATTAATTAATTACCTTATATTAATAGGGTGCTGTGGCAGCATAATATAATAGATAGCCTAATTATTTGTATATAAAAATTAAATTAATATTACTTTATTTTGACATTCTTACTATATTATTTTGACAATATACTTAATAAGAATAATTTATATTACAGACATCCTGCTGCAGCACCCTATTAATATAAGGGAATTAATTAATGAGTGTTTTTAAAATGACTTTAGCAAGGAACAACGTAGCTCCCCGAGGATGATCTTAGGATCGAAACATGTTGGAGCGATTTTAAATGTTTTAATGTGAAATTTTATGTAAGTGCATTAGTTGGTGTGATAATTAAAGTGATTAAATTTGGTGTTCACGATTACACTTTTTTTTTTTTAGGAATTTAACTTTTATCGCATCGTCTGTAGTTGCAAACGGGACTGTGAAACTTCTGGTCTCTTCCGGATCTGGCCAGTCACCCAGTGAAGATCCAGTAACACATGCTGAATTAACTAATATGTTATTACACTCTGTGTCAGGCAGGACCTATGTCTGAAGTAGTTTCTTTGTAACACAAGCCGTTTTCTTGAGAAAATGATCAGAGGTCAACTGAACCTCACGCAAAAGATGTGCGCGAGTGGATCAACTAAAAACCACTTTTTCTGATGAAGCTCAGTGAACACCAGTGGATAATTCTAAAGAAATAAGTCAAGTAGACTCCAAGAAGGTAGCCTACAAAAGGACAGACGGATAATGTGCAGTTGTGTCGATATTCAATCCAAACCAAAGTGTTTACAAACGACAGTTCTGGAAGGAGTCGCATAAGATGATAAGTCTTCATCATGCACGGTAAGTTTCATTCAAGGTATCGGCATTGTAAGGAGAAACGACTGGCGGCAATATGAGGCAAATCCTTGAATGTGGGCATTTTTTCTCAAAACCCCAAAAGTGCACTTACATTTAAATAAACATGCTCGACCGAAAAAAAAAAAAGAAATGTGAGAAGGGCTGCAGATTATTCAAGGCTACAACTGAACTATTACGAACATGGCTGCTATGAATATCTACGTTATTTATTCCAGCAGGCGAATGTGGAGGAAAATTTAATAAGGCATATATTCAACTTTCCTACGCCAGCGTTCGAAGAATGACGGATGGCCATGGAAATCGCAAGCAGATATCTACATCGCAGTTGTCTGAACTGCGAGTGTCCGATATGAAAGTCAGAATAACAGGAATATCGTCGGATCAATATACATAGCAGGGTGTCTGCCGAATGTGAGTCAGATGGGCCACTCGTAAGTTGTTACAAGACGCTGCACTAAACGGACCAAAATATCCGGAACTAGTATTTTGGCCTGGCCAGTTGTTTCGTGACGCGAAATAAGTTCCACTAGCACCGTAAGAAAGTGAGGAACTATAAAACTAATAACAATTCCAGTTTATCACCAAAGTTATGTTGGCACCACTAAAATAGATGGAAAATATACTTGTAAATAATAAGTTCCGCCCTTCTTTCGCATGTAATTTGCTTTTACTATCTTGCGAGTGGTAGTAATGTTTTACCACAAGCAATGTGGCTGCTTCAATGACGGAGTGGACTGAAGAGCAACGAAACAATCCGATTCTTGTTGTCACAGCGTGTACAAACTAGGGAAGAATCAGTCCAGTGTCGCGAGAACCGTATGAGGCACATGAAGTTCACGAATACACGGGAAGATTCAAAGAAAGGAGGAAGATGACGGGAATACTGTGCAGCCATAGACTGTTAATAAGTGTTCAGGATGGGCAACATACCTAGGACAACCCAAGAATAAACACTAACACAAGTGAAATATGCGTCAGTCATTGACAGAAGCGAAGCAAGAACGGTTTATATCTCACCCAGCAACATTTTATTATGACGAAATGTGGAAAGTTGTGGACCGCTGGACCAGGTGTTAAACAGTACAGAGATTAGGTCACAAAATAAATTAAAAACACGGTTAACTACTGTGTGAATATCTTGTCAATACGTATTATAAAAATTCTTTCATGATTTGGCTTGCCTTCACACAAGATAACTGCAATGCGGTAGTGAGAAACCTGAACAACAACCATAGCACCAATGTGAAAACAGGAAAACTTCAACTAGCGCTGCATATACTTCAAAATGTATGAACACTTTAAACCAATTCTGAAAGTGCGTATGACTGCATGGCTTTTTAAAGACATTACAACATAGGGTAACAGTGTCTCAAAAAGCATGCATGCACGCACGCATTCACACACACAAACACCTACTATTCTGTAAGGTAGCAAGCCTAAGTAGCAAGAAAAGGCATTTATAATAAGTTGAGAAAGGATTCTGTTTCACTTTCTAACAGGTAAAGTTTTGCAAGTTCACAATACAAGTTCAGGATACAATGGAGTCCTGTGGGAGATACCGCTTTACTCCCCAGGATAATGAAATCTTGAGCTTTGGCAACATAAAAGCAGCCACAGTCATTACACGTTACAATTTTTAAATACAGAACTTCTGTATCAATCTACATCAGCACACTATTCAGCTACCGCCCACAAACTGGCGAGGTAACAAGTACATAAAAGTAACGCACAGCAAGCGCGCTTTCAAATATGTACAACCTTTGTTAAAGCAATTCTTCTGTAGAACGTACAACCAAAAATGGCGGTAATGCGGACATTTTCTTTAGTTTCCATTAACTGACAAATGGAACTAGAAAATTTAATTAACAACAACAAACATGACGCAGTGCGAAATCATGCAATAGGTAGTCTAATAAGCTAAAAATATGTGCAACTGTACTTTTTATTTATTCGTGAAAAGATGGAGATGACAATGACGATAATAATAATAATTATAATAATAATACATCCCAGTATAGGTGAATATTTATCAACCAAAGCCAAGAAGTGAGAAATTTAATAATAATAATAATAATAATAACAACAACAACAACAAATCCTGGCATCTTCGTAGGAACGCATCAGCAAGCAACCTAACGAACTTCACTGAATTGCATAGCCAAATGTGCATTACCTAACCTAATCTAACCTAACGAACTTCACTGAATTACATAGCCAAATGTGCATTACCTAAATGTAAAATAAATAACATGATCTGTAGGATTTGAGATTCGTGCTGAAGGAGAGAAGGCTTTAAAAGTTTAATGTCGAAAATCCCGACTTGTTTACGGTACAACCATAAACACCTAATCACATAATCAAAGACCCAACCACACACCTACAGCCTGATGGATAAACCAAAACGCTAAGCAACTACTCGATCAAACACGTCAGCATCTAACACATTAACTAATCAAGACACACAGACAGCGCGACTGAATATCCAGTGTACCAAGCAACACCAACTGAACGACTACGCTAATTCCGAGCAATTTAATAGTGAATAAAGGAACTGACTGCAATATGTAGTTATTATAATGGCGTAAACATACACGTGAACCAGAAATTCTCTGTAATGAAACGAGAAGGGTCACTATCATCGTTATCACCAAGTCCACCCTTGGACTCCATTGTAACGTGTAGAAGTACTATGGTACAAACAGAATCCAGTCCATTTTATAGTTCAAGGTTCCTAAACCCACGAATAAGCACTTAAAATTGGAGTATCACCCCTTGGCGGCTGTCCACTACCGCTCAGCCGACAGGCACGCTATATATCTGGAGCCCGTTTCCCCTTAACAGAACTCGAGGAGGCACCATGCCGTGAAAACAAACAATCCACCTAACATGCAAATGAAAATTGTACAACCGTGTCAAAATAACTTCGTTTGCTCCATTATTCAACCGTCTTGAAAGGTTACAGGATTTCTGTGTTAACCGAATTAACGATCAGAGTGACGGGTACTTTTACACACAGCTGTTCACTTCATCAAGTCTGTCCGTCTGTCTGTCTGTCTGTCTGTCCGTCTGTCCGTATGCATGCAACGTACAGTCCAAACATTCTACGAAGACATGAAAATTCGCTGTGCAGAAAACTTCCCACCGTCTATTCTCACTATGTTATTACTCAGGAGGTGTATGGGCCAGTCTCTGAAGAGAGATCGAACGCACAGAGTATAGGCATACTATTAGCGAGCATAAAAACATCAGTTGTTTACATGCCGCTGACACTAAGTAAATTAAAAGCAAAGATAAATGTTTTCCTGTGGTTAATTAAGTGCCTTGCCACGAGGTGTATGGGACATCAGCGGCACAGCTCGACATGTTCTTTACCTTTATAACAAGAGAAACAGTCCGCAAGGCTGGGTGAGCCACGCAGCCGGTGTGGGCGTTGTGAAAAAAATAAAAATCGTTTTCCTTGCTGGAATCGAACAGTGCCCGAGTGAAAGCTAAAAGGCCAAATTGTGCCCAGTCAAAAAGAGGGGAAACAGGCAGTCACAACTCCAATCGCCCAACAAAATTACACAGCAGCTCACAACATTGCTGCCCTGTCCAATTACTTTTATACTCACTACGTTACGAAAACCGGACTTATTTGCGAACGTTCCATTTCCCATCAAAATCACTGCAACATAAACTGATACTGCAACACGTCGACACCTTTTTCTATACTGTTCAATAAATTATGTACAACTAATACGTAAAGATTCAATTCAACTTTCCGTAACTGATTAGTCACGTATTTATAATCAGAGTAACCGAGATAACATTAACAACGATCAAGAGATTCTCAAAATAATTAACATCGTGGACAAAAAAAGTTAATGTAGGGGTAACGCATCTGACTCAAAGCTCTGCAGACTACTTCATATTCCGGTCACACACAGGCAATGTGATCGAGAGTCGTCATGACTTTCCTGAATTCCAATAAATGTTTAAAACAGTCTAGGACGCTCCCATTCACATCCTTGCCCACTTTCATTAACAGCGCATTAGCTACAATCCTGCCGCACGCCACGCACCGTATCGTAATTTCATTATCCGACAGAGGGCATTCATCAACATCATGTGAACTTCCGTATCACTCTCGTTCCTGGCTCCCAATTTTAATTCTTCGGTTAAAAATTCCTTGTAGCTGTAACGATATTCCGTTTATGGCACACACAATTTTGTCTTTAATTTATATTTCATAATTTAATTCGTGCATTTTCAATTATCCTTTTATATCTTCGCCGAGTTTATGGAACCACAAACAGAGCCTTTCTGCGTAGTATAAAATGTTCCTTTCTGACATCCTGTTGCTCTGTCTCTCTTTCCCGAAAGCATGTTTCACTCGCACACAACGAGCAACGTTTCTACTTTGTTTCAGCACCGGGCGACCAGGTAAGGTTCAATCAATGTTACACAGTTCTTGTAGTTGATTGTGACTACGTCTGTCATAGATAAATCACGCGCCTTTAGAGGACCCTCCAGAAATGAAGATTATTTGGTATTTATTCAGTCATTTCATTATTTCTCTCTCTCTCTCTCTCTCTCTCTCTCACACATAAACCACACACACATACACACACCATACACACCACACACACTCTCTCACACACCACACACTCACACTCACATCACAGACACACTCACACACACAGACACACACACAAACACACACTCACACCATACACACCACACACACACACACTCACACACACACACCACACACTCACACCACAGACACACTCACACACACAGACACACACACATACACACACCACTCACACACACACACTCACATCACAGACACACTCACACACACAGACACGCACACATACACACACACACTCACACAAGGAATGCAATAAAACAATTTACAACAGAGTACAGCGCATTATAAATATTAAAATAGCCAAGGCCTTCCGTACTACATCCAATGAAGCCCTATGCACCTTGACTGGTTTAACTCCCGCTGTGCTCAAGGCGAAGGAAGCGGCCAAATTATATAACATCATGAGGAACAGGCAAGCCTACGAGATCGACCATGAAGTACAGCCGAAAGATTGGCTTCACCCACCAGACACGGTTAAAGTCGAAGAACCACTAGATGAGCAAGACATACAGATCTACACAGACGGCAGCGAGAGTGGACACGGGGTTGGCGCAGGAATTGCAATATTTATTCAGAACGAACTAGCACATCAGTCAAGGTACACACTCCACAATAGCTGCTCCAACAACCAAGCCGAACAACTGGCAATAGTCAAAGCCCTAGAAACAATAGGAAAACTACACATCAGTGATACTATACCAAGATCTGCAACAGTACACACAGACAGCAGAATCACATTTCAATCCCTCCAAAACACAATCACAACTACCTTATAGAGAAAATTACGATGTTGGCAATCACTCTTGGAAAAAGCAACTGGACAATAAAATTCACCTCGATAAAAGCCCATGTAGGAATTTACGGGAACGAGTTAGCAGACAAGTTAGCAAAGGAAGCCAGCAGAAAAGACGACATCTCCTTCAAAAGAATTCCCAAAACTGAAATAACACATCAACTGAGGGAACAGAGCATCGCCAAGTGGCAAAAC
>Ga0123357_10003296_pt1 | contig 18430 bp, 8 predicted proteins | sample TergutEmb28metaG_FD_89873 | JGI IMG/M metagenome (GOLD analysis project Ga0123357, IMG submission 89873) | Embiratermes neotenicus P4 segment gut microbial communities from Petit-Saut dam, French Guiana - Emb289 P4 | ecosystem: Host-associated > Arthropoda: Insects > Digestive system > Gut ...
AAGTAACTCAACGAATTAGTCGCAAGCTCCTGAGGATGGATGTATTAACATCCGAAACATGTTGAGCACTGAATAAAGTAATAATAAAACAAGTGGCTTCAAGTTGGTCTCTCTTTACTCAACCTTCTGAATCTGTAAATAGTTTTTTGTGTAATTTTTATGTGTACTCTAAAGAGGATGTTTAATGTACGTCACTCTCGTTGGCTGACATTACGATTATACAGAGATCTGTTTTTATGGCAGCACACCGCTAAATGAAATAAGGCTTGATTTGTCTCACGAATTAAGAAACCACCGATGAAAGAGACTGTTGAGCTGCTCATAAATACTACGCCAGCCTTAATTATATAGTTAGTTGGTTGTAAGAGAAATCAGGGCAAAGAAGGCGCCTTTTGGGGGTCGTTTCACCGTGCATCTTCCTCATGAAATAATGTGAAATGCTAACTTGATGCAACAAGGTAATTTTTTTATGTATTCTTAGCTCGACATGTTTTGGGGACATACGTCCATCATCAGGAGCGTTAGATCTTAAGTTGCAGACGGCACCATCCGCACCGTACACACGACCTACGCAGCGGCTCTCAAGACCACCACCCATCCAAAAATTCGGTGCAGAAAACCATATGCTGCAACTTAACATCTAATGCTCCTGATGATGGGCGTATGTACCCGAAACATGTCGAGCTAAGGATACTTCAATAAAATCACCTTGTTGCATCAAGTTGGCATTCCACATTATTTCAAGGCGCCCTTTGTTATTGTCTACTGGGATAACCCACACGGTCTGTTGTCACATGTAGCAGTGTAATCAGGATGCTTCCTACCGTTTCTTTTCCCGCGTGCATCCATTTGGCGCTTCATAAACTAACTTCTGATTCAGCAACCTGAAGTTGTGGAACTAATATCAACAATATAAAAGCTGAACCAGCAGATCTGTGTCGATTTTACGTTCCGTTTGTACAAAATATGCGTGACTTTAATGGAGACGAGCAGCTAATCGAATTTTTCTGAACGTAAGCCATCTTAAGGGAGGTTTTGAATTTTTGTGTTGCATGGGTCATAAGTCTCCTTGTATCCCACTGTTTTTTATGTGTGGCGCTGCGGCCCAACGTGGGACATGACCTTCTCATTCTTGAGGTTTCTAGATCACACACAACGACGCACTACATTCGGTAGGACGCCTCTGGACGAGTGATCAGCTCGTCGCAGAGACCCATACCTGACAACACACAACACTCACAACAGACAAACATCCATGCCCTTGCGGGGATTCGAACCCTCAATTTCAGCAGACGAGCGGCCGTAAACCTACGCCTTAGACCGCGCGGCCACTGGGATCGGCTCTCTCCCATTTCACCCTCTATAATTTCCGGACTTGGCGTGCGCTTGTTGACAGCCGTCTTTATCACTGTAGTCAATTTGTAAATATAACTGAAATTTCCGGACTTGGCGTGCGCTTGTTGACAGCCGTCTTTATCACTGTAGTCAATTTGTAAATATAACTGACATTTGAAGTATACTAGGGGACGCTGTCATACTTACTGGAATGGGGATGTGTTTCTTTAAAGGGGAATGGTTACCAAGGTTACATGGATTGTAGGTTAGATTACCCGACGGATTATCCGGCCAGTAAGTAGTCCTCGGTATCCCTTTGATAGAAGGCTATGTATATTCCAGAGGCAGCCTGAAACTTTTGGCAAACAGAAAACTCCTATCCATGTAGGGAGTCGAGTTCGGTTGTCCAACACAAAACCAGTCGTTTTACGTACTGAGCTCTCCCAGCCCATTAAATTGTTCTGACACGAATAAAAAATTAACTCGACATGAAATCTTTCGGTGTAAACCTTTATCGCTGAATTTATTCGAGGTGTTCCATTTTACATTGATCCGTATAAAACAGCAATGACATTAGTAGAAGAACAGAAGACGGGTTTTTTCGGAAGGACATAGCAACAGACGTGGCCTCTAAATCTTACGCTCAATTTCACGCACTGCGTCCAAAGACTGCATGGCAGGCGTTAAACAAATGAAGAAACCTTCCACAAACACAAAGTAAACAGTACTGTTTCACTATGAGAGCTTTCACTTATCAAACTGCAAACCATGGAAATGACGGCCTTGTATTGTAACAAGTCAAAAGTAATTACTGCTTCCGGTCAGAATACTTTGTACTGCCAGAAGGGAGAGTAATTATTGATGTCCTTTTATTTCCATTGACTTTATATACGTATGTATAAAGAATGAGTCCAATACAACTCTGCAGAGCAGTTGGGGCACATTATGGTGGTGGCTGTGCCAGATAGAAGTCTGGTCGGCACTGCTGCTTTCGCTGGGAAGATCCCGGTTGCACTTGGAGATCTGACATTGTGACCGAGAATTTGTATGTTTTTCCTCTATTCCGCCTTGCAAATTCAAGAATATTAAGTGAAATTCTAACACGACCTCATCATTTTCCATTCTTTCCAAGTCATTGTTTATGAATTATTCCATCATTCAACTTTATATATATATATATATATAATCTGAAATAATGACAGCTTCTTTAAAATCAAGCTTGAGAGTAATTGCTGTACAAAAACCATCACGGCAAGGCCTCTATCGGTAGCAACGGGAAGGTTTAATATCTGGTATGGAGAATACTGGAGACAAAACATCTCTAAACTTTGAGAGGCAACGAGGCAATGATCTTTCACTCACTTTCTCGAACATCAGACCAATCCAAAACACAGGGCAGTGTCTTAACAATGTGCACTGTCTTTCATGGAAAGGATTAAGATTATGGTTGTTTGTGATGTGACTGACACTGTACAATCTAGTAGATATATTTCCAATTTTGAAGGGTGGGGTGCTGTATTGTCTCCATGTCCAGAGCAGAAAAGGTGAATGCCTTGAAGGAAAGACTTAATTCGCTGAAAGTTTTCTTTAATAAGTTTGCCAGAATAAGAACTTCATACACACAGAGTGAAGGAGGCCGGGATAGCTCAGTCGGTATAGCGACTCGTTAAGTATTGAACGAGCGAAATTTTTCGCACCCGTCCTGACCGGCCCTGAAGCCCACCCATCCTCCTACACAATGCACGCGGGATGATTACTGGGGGTAAAGCGACCACGGTGTGGCGTTAACCGCAAACCTCAACTAGCACCGATGTTAAAAAAGAGTGGACCTATGCCTGTACTCCCCCTCTGTGCCTTCATGGCAGGTTATAGTGTTTACCTTTATCATACCTGTACATAGAAGCGTGAATTACTTAGTTATACTCATTATTTGGTTAGTGAAATTTAGATTTAGAAGCATTTTCAGCAGTGCAAACACTAGCAGATTTATTCGAAAAGTTGGTTCAATAGAACTCCATTTACCCGGACGCTGATTTTCCGGATCGCTAATTATCCTGATCGGCTTGGCCATTCGGCTATATTTGTCGAGAATTCTACAAAAATAACTTGTCTTGAAATTACCGGTTATCGGATCAAGTACAGTAGAGTGTTATGGCTTCTAGAACTTCAAATCAGGCGTGGTGGTTAGGTTTACACGCAGGTACATAATGTAAATTGTAACAGCCGAACTTCAAACTGTCAATGTAGCCTAATTTCAATGAAAAATCCAAATATCCGGATTTGCTGCATATCCGGATGGCTCACCATCCCATTTATTCCGGATAAATGGGGTTCTACTGCACGTGTCTGCTTCACGTTCAATAAGGCCGCATTGATAATATTCTTAAGTTACGTGGTTGCGTATACGCGGATACGACTGTACCATAAGACTTGACTATCTAGTTTTACGATAAGGAGATCATAAAGTTAACAGATCACTACAAGGTCTCATTTAGGATAAACGTATTTAATATTCTTCCACTTGTCCTTCCACAATCTACAGGCAGCGAAGAATACTTTCGTTTCAGTAATGCCATTAACCTTGTTTCGGAACTGTTGGTCGTTACAGGTCTCATTATTCAGCGGCAGACAAGTGAATTATTCAAGTTAGCCTTCACATCGTTACGCCGACCTTTCTGACACCTGTCCACTCTCATTCCAAGGGCTGAACTAGTGACCATAACGAATATTATTTAAGTGACGGCGATTTACCCATCGTTCTACCTGGCCCACTGCGTATCTTAATCTTTGCTGTATGGAATCTTGGTTGTGGTGTCTCGTTAAGTTTCCTCGATCAGTCTTCATGCTACACACCTGCTGAAGCTACAAGCAGGAAAGTCGCGGGTTCGATTCCCTGTGGTGTTATTGACATAATCCTTCCGGCCGCACTATGGTCCTGGGGTCGAATCAACCTTTAGCAGGAAAAAGTACCAGGAATATTTCGTGGGGTGTCAAGGGGGCCGGTGCGTAGTGCTGATAACCTTACTAACTTATTGTGCCGGTTTTCATGAAATCTGGGAGCCTCAACCTTCTGGATCCCTCAGGGCCTGTCCAGACCTGCTCAGGGATTGCTTTACCTTTACTGTTATGTGTTGTTGACGGAAAGGCTAATATGGTGAAACCCTGAGGTTAAGCGGCAAATAGGTCCAAGAAAAGAAGGACAAACATATTATAATTATTTATCGTATTTATACCGGATATTTACAGTTTTGTACCTGGAACAAACCACGTCTCTAGGGTCTTTGATGTTGCAGCTATTTTGTGGCTATTATTATTATTATTATTATTATTATTATTATTACAGTTGTAAATTTCCCACATCATTTTTATTTAAAAATTAATTAGTAATTTTTATGTGTATTAGCATTCTGATTCCTGATTTGAACTGCTCGAAGCATCAAATAGTAGGCACGCAACTTATGAAGGTAGTAAGGAGATGACAGTTCAACTGGCGGAGATAATTAACAAACACATTCTAGAGATAAACACTGTTGTTTCTAATTGGTTGTTAGCACTTTGGGGTTTGGAATGCTACCAGGCTGACCCTATGCACTTCAATACGTAGTTATGGAAACGTCTAACAATAAGTCTCCCAACCTAACGGAAAGGATGTACGTACAACAACATGACATTGATATTGGCCATTTATAATCGTGATTCTTTTAAAGAGCAACAATATGTGTCCGGTCTTAACGAAAACAGATCATTAGAAAATGTTCAGTATTACATGTAGCAGCCGTATCAGTCAAGTGGATGATATATATAAAATAAATAAATATATAAAACTTATGTTGTTTTCATTTAAAATAAGTTTGTTTCACATGAACTTTTCATAGCAGTTAATTTCATGGAGGAACGGTGTCTGCATAAAATGTTATCGTGTACAACACCTACAAATTTCATGTCTCTCTGCTCAGAAATCGTGGAAAGAGGAAAAAAAAAAAAAACAAAATTAGATACAATTCTTGGAATTATTTTTTTTTTGTATAAACGGTGGGCTTATGTGAACTGAAAAAAGTTACTCATACTAAATCTTTTTTTTTTCTCTCAATCAGAGACATTGCTTGGAAGCAAGTCTGCCGATTGTTGATACAAAAATAACTGGGAGATTTGTTAGTTTCATATCAAAAAGCGACATTTCATTAGGCATTATTATCGTTCTGCAGCTTAATTAATGAGAGGATTGGTAACGCATCCTGTTACTTGCGCCTAACATCGGTTAGTTTCATAGTGATTAATATAATGAAATTACTAAGTATTCACCAAATTTTAAACGGTATCAAGTGAAGGAAATTCATATCTCTCTGCTAAATAAATAAAAATGACACGAAATTATTTGAAATTTGTTTGTTTTGAACATACGCCATTGTGGGCCGAGAAATAATTCCTCGCATAAACTACATGTCAACAAAATTCTTTCTGCAATATTCGAGTATATGTAAATGATAAAGATATCTTAATGCTGACATGAACGTCATAACCGTGAATTTTAAACACAATATTTCGAAATCGTACCGTCTAATATTTGTAATACTTTATTTGAGCTACGAATATTCGAAGATAACCGTAGTTAATATTTTTTTCAAATGAGGCCAACTAGGTGCACACTACTTCTTAGTATATTTATTTCAACTTCTCTACATGTTTCGGGCAACTATATACCCATCATTAGGAGAACTTACTGTATCTATGCGACATCGATATTTTTCACCCTGTATGGGGATACACGGTCAACAAAACACACACATACACACACAAAATACCCATAGTTAAAAATATTTCCACTGACTGTCTACAACTTAATGTTTAGAACACGGTACAATAATATGTAACTGAAATTTTCACGACATTCATAGCACGCAATAAACCAAAATCGGGTCTGTAATTTTTCATTAAGTCTTGAACGTTAAGCAACTGAAATTATTATATACTTACATCGGACTTCATACACCCAGTAATTGCGTCTATATATCAAATTTTCTTTTAATTCGCTTTCAGTTATTAGTCTACTATATTGTCTTCAATCTGCTATGTGTGATAATGTGAAATTTGATAAAGGCCTGTGTCATTAAACAAAGTATGAACACCGCCACAGGATAAACAGAATTTCTTCGCTGTTTGCTTCCAGCCAGAAAACTGTGGAATATTTCGTCTGACCATGACATATTGATTCTTCTTCTTCTTCTTCTTCTTCTTCTTCTTCTTCTTCTTCTTCTTCTTCTTCTCATTAAGCGCTACAACCTGTATAAGGTTCTGGCTTGCTCAACTACTTTCTTCCAACTGTCTCTATTCTGTACTACTTTCTTCCAATTGCGTAGGTTCATGCTCTTTATGTCTTCCAAAAGTCAGCATTGCGCTAAAATTCCATGTTCCTATATCAAGTAGTTCCTCTTTCATCCTTTTAACATGTCTTGGTCGTCCTAAAATCATCTGTCCAGCATTTCCACGTTGAGCTTTTTTAGCAGATAGTTTTCCTGTGTGAGGGAGCTGGCCTCACGACAAATCCCCAATCTGGAGGACCAGGATTTGTCTGGGGATATTACATTTATGAATTTATTCATTGATTATTTGTTGCTGCTGTCTGTACATGAGATCATCTAGCATCAAATGACGGGGCTGGAAGTGAATAATAAAAAAAACATAATAAGCAAAGAAAGTTTGTGGCTTAATTTGATTTACTCTATCGGTATTTGCCTAGAAGGACTGAAGAAAATCATACACATCTCTAGGCAGTAGGTATTCCGGCCAAGCACAGTTCTGTTATTTCTAGCACACGACAATATCTTGATTGCTAAATGGCTAACAGCGTTTCGGGGAGCGTGCTGCCTTCATCTACAAAGTACTTCGAGAAGACAAAGCTGCTTCGAAATCTTCATCTACGTCGTTGCCAGAAACATAAATCTGGACTCAGCATTTTGTTCTTTTAAATTTGTTTCGCTAAATTTTAACCGCAAATACCATTTCGACTTAACGCTTCTTACATTTCGATAAATGTCAAAATACTAAGAATAATGAAAGAGTAAGATTGTGAAATAAGATATGTCTAAATCTTTGTGTCGAAAGAAAACAATGGGTAGTAAATAGTTCTCGTCTTATATTTCCTCAGACTGTAACATTTTGTTTTTGTTTTGAAATACTACGTTTAAGAAGTGGACATATAAAGGACAACAATTATTTCGGGCAGATTCTGATAGAGTATGGAAATGTGACAGGCGACGGTGTCGGACAGCCGGATTGCAAGCAAGCACACTTCCGGTCCAACATCCTGGATGTTGACTGTCCATGATAAAATGACGCATTGAGACAATCGCAGAACATGGTTGACTGCAAAAGTGATCTCTTCTCACCTCAGAGAAGAAAATTTCCAGAAAATAAAGGTATCACTCCGAATTTATTCCCAATAACCGAATAATAACATGGTTAATATCAGCTAAAAGAAGAACGTTTCCGTAAAATGTTTTAACTGCACCCTGTAGGTCGAAAAAAGAAGAATCTGCAGGGTGCTGACAAACAGTTTATGGCGACATTTTTGTTTTACCTAATTTTAGCCATTTTGTTATTTCGTTTTTGGGAACAGTATTTTATTTGTGGATGTTGTATATATTAGATATGTAGGAGAGGCCTCTACCTAACAGTTCCTTTTTTTTTTGGCAGCTGTAAGTCAGCTACCTTAAGATGACCAGAAAATAAGCCGAAACATGTCGTAGCGTAAAATTAGAATTAAGTATATTCTTGAACGTTTGTTCGTCGCAGGGTATGTTGAACTTGATTAAATAAAAACGCAACGGGATGGCGACACCTAACCTCTCTTACTAAAACCGTGTGAGTATTTCTATTCTCCCTATATATGTGACAGACGCCGCGACAATTTTATACTCCGTGGAAGATGGAATACTTAGTCGGCACATCTGACCCTAGTACTTCTCAGACTATAGCCGTGAGTGACATTGGTAATTCAAGTAACCTGGCAGTCGTGTTAGTTTCACTGTTCACCAGTCATCAGGATAAGCGCTAGCGTACAGAGCGGTACACACACCAAGAAGTGCGGTAGAAAGATTCTTTTTCGTGAATACACGCAACAATTTAAGGATACTGATATTACCCCTATATTGTAGTTTCTTAGAACTCCTTTTTAATATATGTAAGTCCACAGAGCCATGTTTTTAAGAAGCTATTAATTTTTCAGTTAGTCAATAAATACCCGGCGTTTTATGTATAGCCCAAGGGTTCTAAACATTCAGGGCCGTCCCGAGATATGTTGACACCCCGGACAGTCTAATAATTTTGCACCCCTGAAACGGATATGATTTAAAGCTTTTCGCCATACGAACTAGATGGCGAAATTTTGCAGGTCTCATGTCGAAAACGTGGATAATTTTCCGAGCGATTCTTTCGCGTGTCCGTGGGGATATTGAGCAGCAAATAAGGTCTAGGAAGCTGCCATCGTCATCAATTGCACATTATATGGGAATGTGAAATTCGATGGTTGAATCATTTTCACTTTTAAACTGCAGTTCGAGCCTCTGAATCTCTGGCTAATAATGAATTTCAAGATCAGACACGTGTTTTTGAGAGTTTTTGGAAATATTTACAAGTTCCGTTGTCGACATCACGTTAAAAAACGTTAAATTTTTGTTCAAACTCTTAGCTTATATAACATCAATTATTTTTCAGACCCTTGTAATATGGTGTAAAATTATTTAAACACAACAAAAAATTTGTATAGGAAAGTCAATCTGCAAACTCATGTCACGTAATTTTTTAAATAGCCGTCTTTAATTCGTCAGGAGTATGAACAAATCCTTGGGGAGGGAAAAAAAGAAGAAGAAAAAAAAAACAGAATCTCGAATAGGCCAAAGAACATTACTTTAATAAATAGTGGTTTGTACACAGACTTCACCTTGCTCAGAATTTTCGGAGTCTTTTTCTATTAAAAGCACGCAGTGGTAAAAAAAATATTGGTTACCGCACCTCTATTCGAGAGATTTTAAAATGTGACAAATTTGATTCTTTGAATCCAGGACATTATTCCAATTAATAATAATGTAATTATTTGTCATCTTGAAATCTTCCCTAGTCTACGACTGTAATTATTCTTCTATTCTAAAGGTCTAAGTCAGTGACGAGCAAACCTTTTATCCACAGGCAGTTCAGACAGCAGTGGTGTGACGACGGGCCACAAAGGGGAGGTCTAATTATAATATTAATATACTGAAAAATTTTATTTACTTTATTCATACAGTCAACTTCAGTTACAAGCGATCCTCAGAGGTGTCCTATAAAGGCCCCTTATAACTGAAGTCCGTTTTATCCTATGTCCGACCAAACTTTGTTTCAAAATAAAATTGAAATGAGTACCGTTGAAGTTACGCTTTTTGCCAGTGTTAGTGCATACAGACATGAAAAAATACATTTTGTACACCCAGAAGCACACATTGCACATAATTCCGTTTTTAGTTTTAAAAAAATCAGTTACGTTAGTTTGCTTCGTGGATCTTCAAAACCTCTTTCTGCAGGTCCTTCTCAGCAGAGAACAGATTAAAATCGAACTTTTCATCAGAACTATGTGCGTCATGGTGCGATGTTAAAAATCCTCAGATCTTCCTTTGATGTGACAATTGGGAGCGCAGTGTGTAATTCACAAGTGCCCAATTAACTTTCATCATCGCTGTTATCCAATGCAGCATGGCGGGGCACAGCAACGATGTTGCGATCGGTAGGAACTTCAGAAACTGTTGTGTTAGCATCAGTAGAGACTTACTCATTAAAGTATAGGCGTCTAATAAATATAATATAGTCTTTTATAGTACCTAGGGGGATTTGCATAGTTCTTGGTGCATAGCAAATAAGAAAACCCTGCCACTTTCCTTAACAATAACACCCACTAACATTTGGGTTCGAACGTGCTGTCCTAGGTTGTATTTGCGCTTCCCAGTCTTACCCTCATCTATTTTAGTGCCTTCTTCTCCGTGGTTCATATGTAGTCTAAAATTACTCCCCTACAAAACTGAAACCAGTCGGTCCTTAACTGAAGAATAAAAAACCAACTAGAAGCCACGTATTATTTTATTGTACTTCTTATAGGCTCAACATGTTTCGGGCATTACTATACCCATCATCAGGAACTCGCGACTATGATGTTGATTACCACATTGGTCGTTTCGGTCTTGGTTTGCTGTATGTTAGAGGTTAGGCGCAGGTAGCCTGGAGTAGTGTCCGGGATGCAGTCTAAAGCTTTAGTCTGCAGTCCGAACCCTACTCCAGCCTAAACGCACCTAACCTCCAACCTACAGCAAACCACGAGCGAAACGACCAATGTGGTAATCAACATTATAGTCACGGGCTTCTGATGATGGGCATAGTAATGCCCGAAACATGTTGAGCCTATAAGAAGTACAATAAAATAGTAAGTGGCATCTAGTTGTTTTTTATTCTTCAGTTATCACAATGATGCACGGTCCAATAAACAACAGTCAGTCCTTATCTGGGATTACAGTTTGTATTCTTTCTGTATCATTTTCAAAGGGACTTTGGTGGTAATATCTTAGGTTAGCAGCATAAACACATAAACCACGAGGATTTTCTAGCACTTCCAGTTCCTGTGCAACGATCAAATCTACTCCTTTTGAAAAAGCTCCAGTGGCATTTGTCGATAGCACGGACGTGATTCGATAATATCTTACTACTGCAACATTCCATTCATGCCATTTTGCTCCTTGGCAGCCCACTCTTGTACAAATGCCAGTGTCTTGTCTTGGCCTTGTAAGAGGTACCTAAAAAATAATTTTGTTGGTACCCCACCTTGCCCCAGCAGACTAGACCAAGAGATGTGGTAGGGGTGTTAGCGGTTTCTTGGAATTTATTCACCACACACTCAAAAGATGCTGCCACTTCTTTGTAATTCCTGAACACATAAAAAAGAACAACACCTAGCTACAGAAGCACATGGACACTTGTAAGCACGGAATATAGCAACACTTTGCCACTCCATTTGTGGAGCATGCATATTAGTATCTCATTACGTATGCTGAGTGACGATATCAGGAAGTTCCAAAAAATTATTTCCCTCCTTTCTGGTGTGGTAGCCACCGCGTCAGCCTAGAGATTACATGATTGAGGATTCAAGTCCAAGGAGCTGCAACTAAGGTTGCCGTAAGCGTGTACTGATACGAAAACACAAAACACCAAGGAGCTGGACAGAAAAGAGGCAGAAGACGTAAAAGGGGATAATGCGCAGGAGTGAGATAAGAAGAGGAAAATGGTGCGAGGGGATAAGCTCAGTTTCTTTCCCCACATTTCTATGCGTGCTGCCACCCATTCGACAATTTCTTTAAGCCTTCTTACGGTGTCAGAGGCTCGATTGTCCTTATCATAAGCAACTCTCCCACCCAAGTGTAGGGTATTTTAGATTTAGTTCTAAAAGTGATGCGGCTAAATATTCTAGACGGTCACTCTAAAATATTACTGCATTGAATTTACCTGCAATTCACAGATAACCATGAAATTGACAGCCTGTCTGTAACGTAGAGCGTATAAAGAAAGACGTAGAATTATAATAACATAAAATTCCCTCTACACTTAATGTGAGCTGCTGGCTCTCAATGAATATTACGGTACACTACACATGAAATGTTCACAACTTACATAAAACTTGAGAACAAGTAAGTCGTTGATGTCACAAAACGACGCACGTCGACTTCGTCAAAATAATAGTTCTGTATATCTTAATATTGTATTTTTCGATAGCAAAGTGGAAGACAAAAGATTCTGCACCGAATGATAACAAGCATTCGCTGATTTCAATCTGCTCTTAATTTCTTCCTGAATATCCTGTTGAGATTGTTCCCAAATATTTGAACTCTTTCACCCTTTCAAAGAAACTATTCTCAATCTTTATATCATGACTTCGTCCTGCATTCCGATCTCGAGACATGACCATGTACTTAGAGTTACAAGCATTTACCTCGAGTTTAGTCTCCTTACTAGCAGCTAATGAAGCTGCTGCGTTTTCCTTTATAGTACGTACACTTCCTTCCAATATATTAACACCATCATACATGGGGGCTGATAAGTCCTTAGCTCGAATTGATAATTCTTACGTGAAAATTAAACCTATAAGTTGCCTTTCATCCCTCGAAAGGTTTCTGAGAGTTTGCAGCAAGCATATATTATTTGATCTGAGCAGTAGATTAGCTTCCAACGACACTATCGTTTCCGTCCTACGACATCGGGATGTAGGTCGGGCTAAGGATTTATCAGCACCCCAGTATATATACATATATATACGCGCGCGCGCGCGCGCACACACACACAACACAAACACAAACACACACGCACACACCCACACACACACACACACACACGAGTTGTGTAAATGAGATCAGCACTCTCCTGGGATTGTACGCAGCGTAGAACGGTAGTTTGTTACTAACGTTTCGGAACAACAAAGGTCCCCTGGACCGATAGGTTGTCCCGAAACTTTGGTATCAAGTTTGAAGTCAACGCAGTGTCATATCCTTGAAGAGTGCAGGTCTGTCACCCTAATGGATTAGTTCAATCTGTGTATGTTGGCTTCTCTGACATCCTTCTGTGAAGCTATTAATCCGTGCCTCCTGCAAGTCTGTGACGGTCACAGATCATGGTGACGGTGTAGCGTGTGGCGTGAGATAAGGAGCGCGTTATGCAGATTGTGTTTGCGTGTTAAGGTAAAAATATGTTGTAAAGCCATAATAGCAATTAGAATGGTTAGTGAATGAAAAATTGGAAACAGTTACTTGTTACAAGAAATATTAAGTGTGCTATACTGTTAAACATTGATGAACACCAGGGAGCAGATTAGTTAATTCATTGCGTCAACTGACTTCGTAAGGCAGTGGTGTGGTGTGTACATTATCTGAATTGGTTATATAGACTTTAATTAGCCAAGTGAGATCGTTTTAGATATAGTGGCAGCAGTTAAGTACCAGTTCGTTGTACGGTTAGGGTTAAAGATAAAATAGGTGTGTATGGAGACTTAATCTTCCTCTGTCTTAGAAATTGCAACAACTGTAGGCGTTCGGGATTTTGTTGGCAGTTGTAACTATGTGATTAGGTTACTGTTGTTTGTTGGCGGTTAGCATATGATTAGTGATAATATGTGACTCGTATTATTGGCTCTTGCACCTTTAAGATCGTGCTGTGGTAAATTATTCTCATGATCTGTGTTACTGATCATGTAGTAGGTGTTGTGATAAAGCATGAAGTGCAAAAAAAAAAAGTATGCGATTTATAGATGCGGTGGATCATAACTGTTTCCATTTAATGAGATAAACTACCAAGTGTTTGAGATTGATGGCAGACAAACGGGAATAATGAGTACAGAGGAAAGCTAGTGCAGTTAATGTTGGGTGTTAATGTAGACTTTACCATATACTAGAGTATCCTGTTTCCTGGGAATGAAAGAGCTAGTAAGTTACATGTTTTTTTAATGTACAAAGAAACCACTACTCCTGTATTTTCTGAGGCATTTGGTCAGTTTTTGTGAAAGGACTTGAAAGTATGTCAGTCTTGTGTTTTTGTTTCCAAGCATATGCAGTGTAGTTCAAGTGAGTAGTGGAAGATGTGCATGCAGCATCTGTAAGATATGTTCTCCTAAAAGTGTGGCTACCCTACCAGGTTACAAATTCAGTATGTCTATATAGTATTGAGGAAAATGAAATGCCAATGATAGAAGAAATTTGTTCTTTTTCGAAACTAATGCTTGAAATTGCAGAATTTAAAATGTTATTGTTTTGTATTACCTTGAAAATGTCACACAGCAGTAGAACTGATATACTGTACACTTGAGTGGTGCCTTTAAAAACTTGTATAGCGGTATAGGCTTATACTGTATAAAGCAGCCAGCTATGTGCAGCATGATAAATGCACAGCAAACAACTTCCAACAAAAGCTGACCATACAAATACAGCCAGTTTTTTTTTAATTATTTTTTGTGTGTAACATTGGTAGAATATTTGAAATAGTTTTAAGAATTTTATTTCTTTAATAAATCTTGCAATTACAAAATTACAATTCATTGAGGCACCTATTTTTGATACTGTAAGGTGGTAGATGGTGCAGCTGCACATTTAATTTGGTAAACACACTAGTAGGCACTTGTGTGGAGCAATACAGGTGACTGAGCAAGTGACACTTCAGCATGGCTTAACCTGTAGCCACTGCCCATTTTGTGTATATACAGGACTCAGTACTGCTAATACCCAATGACAGTATGAAATATATTTAGTCAACATATATACTTACTGAATATTTTGAGCTGTGCTGCACAATCTCAATTTTTTCCCCCACAAAATGCTGTGTATTTCATAATCTTAGCTTTTCTTGTCATAAAAGTATTCATATTTTATGTAAAGAGTGTGCTAAAATTTAAATTTCCAGCTCTGGGGCTGAAGGGTTAAAGGTGGTGTACATATGCCGAATCCATCCAAATGACCTCATGGCAGTGATTCATTTTCTTGTAGCAGAAGGATGTCTGTCTGCTGAAATTCATGGGCAGATATGTGCCTTCTGTAATGCTGCATGTGTATGTAATATAGTGGTGGTGGATTGGCCCCATATGTTGGAACAGGCAGACAGTGAACAATGGACATACCATGACTGGGACAGGCTGACATTGTCATTAATCTAAAAAAATGTTACAAGAGTTGAGAATGTTGTGAACAAGGGCATACAATGGACCATTCATTCCATGTCAGTGGAAATGCATGTGAGCATTGATACATTGCACAAAATTGTGCAGCATCTTGGGAGGTAACACAGGGTGTGTTTCTGGTGGGTGCCACATCTATTGAGAGAGACAGCCAGGGAGCATGGTATGTCAGTACGTGGAACAAAATTTGCGGTGGAGCCGTACTGATAGCGATTAATTCTGCAGTGGATTGTGGCATGAAATGAGATGTGTCATCCACCTTCTTAAACCCACAGGAAAACCAGCAGGCACACCACAGAAACTACCTGCTTTACCATACCAGAACAAATTCAAACCACAATTATAAGTTGGTTAAATTATATTGAATGTGTTCTTTGACATTGAGGGGCCCTGTATAAGACATTTCAATAATTTCATTTTCATGAGGACACACTGTCTTGCTACTTGTATGTACCATGATGTGGTTGGGCATCATCATCACCACAGCTGCCTGGTCAAAAGAGCAGACTTACATTGATTTATGAAAATTATCTGTGTTTGTTATCACAACTGCATTCTTGTGGAATTCTACATTTTCTATATGCATGAGTCACTGCATGTTGACTACTGACTGGAAAAGCAGTTGTGCCAACGAAATGCTAGTAATGGGTTGGATGAGTTGCTGTGTGTGTGTGTGTAAGTGATTGAGCATAATTATTTTTTAAACACAAAGATTTTAAATGGCAGGGATTGCATTTAGAAACAAGGCATACATGTGTCCTGCAGTGTTACAGTTTTGGTTTGCTGTTTGCTTTTATTCATTGGGAAATTGTGGAATCAGACCAGCATTCAAATTTTGGCAAGTGATTTATGGATATTGCATATCATCATCATCCTTTTACTTTGCAGTTACAAACGTCGAATGTTGAATTCTGAAGAGCTGATGGAGCCCTACTCTAAGGCACCGAATTCTGCAGAGTTGATTCAAGGCTTCAGAGATAAAGGAAATATTTGTTTCAAAAATAAAAAATTTCAAGATGCTATTGGATATTATGAACAAGGTCTGTTGTTATGTTGTTATGTGCCTTTAATATATGACTTTTAAAACAGAATCTGTATCAGTAGCATATTTTATGTTTGGTTTTGTACCTATACTGTACACACATTCCATATTATTTGCGATTTGTACTGAATTTTATCAAAGAGTTTTTTCGTTGAGCATTTTGTAGTTATTTGAATACTCAAGATGTATGTAGTGGTTGCAGAACTATCATTACAAAGCCATGAGAGTTTACTCTTTCTTAGCCAGTGCTGTGTAGTTTACAGCTTCACATCCAGTTTTTTTGAATATCCGTTATGGTTATCTACTGTTTTTATACATGGGTGCCAAATGTCATGGTCATGTGGGTAGCAATTTGGTGTTTCCTATTTGGTAAGGTTACAGTTACAAATTTAAGTCCAGAGAGCAGCTATGTGATGGAATGTTTTTCATGATTTATCTCATTCCCTCCATGGACGTGGCAAGATAGTAGCTTCATCCCTGCCATTTATCTTACTCAGATTTTTTCTGCACAACTTATTTCACACATGAATAAATTTCCGTCAGACTGCATGGTGTTGTATTTCAGAAGACAATATTCTTCATAGTTACAGCTTTGAGACTCTCAAAATCTCACATTTACCATATAGGTCACAACCGTTTCCTCCCACATCCTTTCCAAATTGGGAATGATGACATAATTCAGTACCATATAGTTTGAGCTACTGAATGCCATTAAGTAAACCTTGAATAAGCACACGAGTGTATTGTTGGCCGTGTAAAAGTTTTGGTACCCAATTCTGTAAATTATGGTCACATGACACTTATTTAATTTATTACAACTGGGAAATCTGTACAGCCATCCCTACACTAGCGTGCTGCACTTGTGCTGTTTCACTATGGAGCTCTGGCCAACGGTTTTTTTGACTTTGTGTTGAAATTTTACACAAACTATTTTATGGACACTGGCATTTGTGTTTAGTTTCACTGCTGTGCATTAACTGACAGCCGAGCACAGTTTGTTGGTAATAGCAATTGATTAACCCTTTGACGCCTAACGACCCCTATAGTGGTCGTACTGCACCGCTAACCTCTAAGCATTGCATTTTATATATTTATTCAACAAATAAAGGTACTGAATATTTTAAACATGGTATGTGCTCTCCGTTTCTTTCTCTTTAAAATGCAGTTTGTTTCATAATTCTAATGTATTTGGTTCCTGTATTATTCACATTTTATATACAGGTGTGCTAAAATTTAAAAAAATAATTCCGGCACCAAAAGGTTAACAGCTTGTTGAGTTGAATGAGGACTTCTTGAGGAGAAAGTTGTGATAAATCACAGGAGTTCATCACCTTAATTTAGTTTCATGTTTTACGTGCAGCAGTGTGGTGTAAGTTGCGTCATGTCATGTGTGCTTAGTGTAGTGTTTTTATTGGATGCTTCTGGGCGCAATTATTCATGATGAGTTAGTGTGTGACAAGGCATATATGAAAGAAGCTTCTGTAGAGGTGTAGAGGAAAGGCTTGTTATTAGCATTGAAGTTGAATGTCATTAGACATGACAAAAGCAGTTCAGTGTTTGCAAAGTGTTGGACTTAGTGGGAATGACAGTGCCATCTATTTTGAAAAATGAATACAGAATTATTCAGTGTAGAAAGTGAGCAACACATTTCAGAGCTTCAGAGTTAAATAGCACTGTCTGTACTTCTAGTCGTTAGTCTTATTTCAGTACTGAAATATACTGATGTTAATCTGAAAATACAAATGAGATCTGTGAACATGAAGTTTCCATGCATAGTGCTGTTCTGTTTAGTGCTCTGTTTTGCTGTAACCAATTAAGACCACCGAGTCACAGATGCCTGTACTGGACACTTAAATTGATGGTCATTGATGCAGTAATTGACACTGCTTGTCATCAGGTTAGGTACATCTACTCAAGCAGATAGCTCTTGATTCACTGTACACATTTGGTAAATCTCATGAGTTGATAAGAATGCTTAATTGTCTAAAATTGTTGCACAAATATGGATACATTAAAAGAACTGTGCAAGGTCATTGCGTATCTACAAAGTCAAGGTAAATTGGAGGGATGGTGATGGAGGTTAACCCTTTGACGCCTAACAACCACTGTAGTGGTACCGCACCACTAACCTCTAAACGTTGCATTTTATATATTTATTCAGCAAATACAGGTACTGAATATTTTAAACATGGTATATACTCTGTGTTTTTTTCTCTTCAAAATGCAGTTTGTTTCATAATTCTAACATATTTGGTTCCTGTTTTATTCACATTTTATATACAGGGTGTGCTAAAATTTAAAAAAATAATTCCAGCGCCAAAAGGTTA
>Ga0123357_10003297_pt1 | contig 18430 bp, 8 predicted proteins | sample TergutEmb28metaG_FD_89873 | JGI IMG/M metagenome (GOLD analysis project Ga0123357, IMG submission 89873) | Embiratermes neotenicus P4 segment gut microbial communities from Petit-Saut dam, French Guiana - Emb289 P4 | ecosystem: Host-associated > Arthropoda: Insects > Digestive system > Gut ...
AAGTCTCCAGACTTGCAAATCAACAACTTAGCTTCAATATTTCCTTTTTCATTCATATATATTTTATTCGTTTTTTTACAAAAACTCATTTTATTGCAAGCGAGACGCTTGCTTTTAACGCGACGTAGCGAAAGACGCTACGCCGAGCCGAGGTGCTTGCCCATACAAGTAAATGGCAGTAAGGAAAAACATTAAGGTTGTAAATAACTGTCTCATTTTTTGCATTTTAATATTGGTATTATTTTTGTTCGTTCTTTTTTTAGATTCTATATTTTTAGTTATAAACCTCCAAAATGAAAATTTATATCTTCCTTCTATCTGTATCTTAAAATTTACTATCATCGGTTATTTCTAATTATCAACTAATTATATTTATTTTTATCTGTCATCACTAAGTTTGAAACATTACCCATTACCGACTTATTTTATAGGTATAAAATCTATCACTTCTCCTGTGTCTGGATTAAGAAAATATCCTATATCAGCCCAACCTGATGCACAATAGACAAGTTCTTGCTCTTTGTGTATTCTTTTTGTCAAAGCGGTAATTGCGTATTTCTTACCTATCTTATCTATTATTTGAAATTCCCAAGCAATGTAAAAGTGATTTATTCCCCCTTCTTGGGAAAATTTCACACCAACAATTTTATCTCGTTTTCCATCTTCATCAAGCAAAAAAACAACTACATTTTCAAACTCAATAAATCTTATTAATTTTGAAGGCAATGTAAATTTTACACCCCCAAAAAATTCGGTTAAACTATACAATTCTATATACATATTTTTTATTTAAAAAAGTCATTAATATTATTAAATAATGGTTGGAAACTTTCTATATTAATATTTTCCAAGAGTTCGTATTGAGTTCCACCACCTTGTAGTATCTTTCCTTGTACCCATTCCTGTTCACCAACTATTGATTTTCTAAACATCGTACCTTCTGGAACTTCAACAAGGGCTATTTTGGTTGGTTTACTTGGTAAAGCAAGACCTTCCACAAGTTCATCTACGTTTTTATATGCTCGCAAATCTTCAATTCTAAAAAGCCACTTACCTGTTCTTTGACTACCTATTTCATCATAAACTCTAACAAAATACCCTACTTCTTCTAATTCAAAATTTGTTCCAATTTTACCTTTCATATAGGGGCAATGATTTGGTAAAGCATTTGGTAACGAGTTATACTCCTTTAACAAATTTTCATAACTTACATTAGTTGTTTTCCCCATTTTCGGGAAAGCTGTTGTTTTCTTTAGTTCTGCGAAAAGTTCTGTATATTTTCCTTCTCTAAATAATTGTTTGTATCGGACAAGATTTTCTACATAACTCTCTCCCTTAGCGACTCCTTTCCCCACTATTGCCTCTATTTCTTCCGCAAAACTCGTTTTGCCAATACTTTTTGCTTTTGTTATTGTTGCTTCGGCTTCTACCGCTTTTGCTGCATCCGTAGCTTTCACTGCATCCGCTGCTTTTGTAGGCAACAGAATAGTCGCGATAAAGCATGTCGCCTGTCCATGAAAATAGGGGTCTGTCCAATCAAATTTTTTCAGTTCTTTTATAATTGCAGGAGCAAGCGCCGCAATCTCATCAGTCGTCATATCTATACCCCACTGACATCTTATCCAATCATCAATTATGGCTTTGAAATCAAAATCAGGGATGCCTGTTGTTAAATATCGAACATGCTCTTTTAAACAGTTTATTTTTAATCCAATTTGACTAATTCCCAAATGAACAACAGTTTCCGCTAAATCTTCCACATCCAAAGTAGAAAACAAATCGTTTGTAAATCCGTATGCAAATTGATACATATAAGGTTTGCCTTGGCATCGCTCTTTTGCCGTAATGCACTTTCCAACTTTTACCAAATATGTATATATGCTTGCTATTATTGGTTGTGTTACAAATTTTTCATCACGAATAATTATGCTAAACTCTCTTTTTCCACAATCAGCGAAATCCGGTGCAATCTTCGTGATTATTTCGTCGAATGCGGAATACATCTCATTTAATCCCCACGCCATCGTTGCGAAGAAATCGAATACATTTCTATTGTCAATATTTTTAAGAATATCGTTAAAATACGAAATGTATTCTCCGGTATCTATCGGAGTTTCGATACCATAAACATTTTTGAAAAAACTGTCTTTAAACTTTATTTTATAGGATATGGTTTTATTATTTTCATCAAAATAGAAAAATACGGCATAGCCATCATCGTTTAAATCATAGTATTTTTTTATGGAGTCTATATTGTTAATGTAGTAAAAACCGACATTTTCACCTTTTATAATTACAGTATTTGCCTCGTAGGAATATGTTTGATTGGCATTGTTGCTGTCCGAAAGTTTTTTGTAAGTTAATGAAGAATTTCCAAACATGATTGAGGCCTCTTGCATTACTAACTTCGAAGAATATTTTATCATTCCATCAAAAAACGAATCAGATGGCTTGCTTATAGTTCCGTTGAATTCAGCGCCTACTTTTTGTTTAAAATCTTCTACTTTGTCATTTAAAGTTTGAGCTAAAGCTTCCAATCCTGCTTTCAGTTCATCATATTTTTCGCTTATACTGTTTATTTTTTCCGTATCTCCTTCTTTTTTCGCTTGCTCTAATTCTTCTTGTTTTTCATCTAATTCTTTTTGTTTCTGTTCGAGTTCTTTCAATTCATCTTTTAACTCGTTTCCTTCTGTATTTATTGAATCGTATCTTTCTTGGGTTATATTGCCGTTTTTGTACTCTTCCTTTACATTATTTAATATGTCTTCAATGTCTTTTTTCTGCTCAGAAAGCGTATTCAGAGCATCTGCCACCTGATTTACATACTCTTTTGCAGCATCTACATCCAACACGAAATTGGGATTGTCAACGCTTTTGAAATCATAATCAATAATCTTATTATCGGTATTGACTTTCAAATCCCAATAATCGCAAAGGAATTTGACTCCCCATATTCTGACCCAAAACAGGAATTGTCCCTTATAAACGCCATTTCCTTGCGGGATAACACTTTTGATAATAAAGTGCGAATGTCCTGAACTTGTATGAATCGTATCTCCCGGTTGAAGGTCGTAACGAAGGTTAAAATTGGTGACGGGCGGTTCGGGAACGGCGTCTCCGCACTCGCAATCGGGACAAATCTCTACTGAGGTTTTGATTGCAGGTATATTCACTGTTTGCCAAGCTGTGAAATCGCTTGGGTTCATTTCGTTCCCTTGACAGATAGCTTGCACTCTTGCGCGGTAGGTTTTATCGGGGTCGGAATTGAACTCGTATTTTGTATCGAAAACCCGGTCGCTTCTCGACCAGCTGCTTATGGGATTTTCTACTTCCACATTAAAAGAAGTCTGGTTGTCGGCAGGTATCCAGCGATAGGTTATGTCTTGTCCGTGGCGTTCTACGTTGAAGCCGGTAACGCTGTCGCAGCGGCACTGGTAAATGAACGAGCGAACTTCGCTTTGGCCGTTCTGGGCAAAAGGAACTTGCCCTGTCACATCGGAAGCTGTTACCCGCCATGCATAATTCATTCCGGGTTCAAGCATCAGGGTGGCAGGAGGAATGACCAGCAAGGTGTTCATCTGTGTCGTGCTGTAGAACACAGGCATGGAAGCGGCAACGACGGCAGGGGGAATTCCGGGCACGCGCATTTCCCACATTTCGAAAGTATATTGGGTAGCAACGCCGGGTACGGCGACAGGAGAAGGTACCCAGCTAAATGTCAGGGGCATTCCGGTTATTTGTCCCAGTTGGGCGTCGTTGTCGGGAGTTTTCAGCATGGGAGGTTTGCCGAGCGCTATCCAAGCTATGGCCGTTCCTTGGTTGGAAATGAGCCTTCCGGTCTGGAAATGCCTCACTTCGACGGTGAAGCGGTAAAGGCCTTCGGGAAGCTGACCGGTGCGGCGGTACTCGTCTTTGCTGAAACCTTTGAATTGCAGGTTATTGAGATTGAAATAATCGCGCATGTCGTCTCCAAAAAGCACGCTTACTTCGCCGCCGCTCAGGAAAATAGGCGTAACTGGAGCTGTCGGAATGGTTTCGACAGTAACCCCTGTCATGTTCTCTATTTTCAGGTTCAAGCGGACAGGCAGGTTGGTAACCGTTACGTCCCTGACCTGTATGGTAACGACTAAACGTTGCGAACCGATTTGAGAATAATCGGATAGAATGAGCGAATAGGGTGGGGTCAGCGAAGGCGTGACATATATCGGGTAGGTCTGCTGAGCGCTAATGTCTGATGCTGTAGATAGCAGCATAAACAGCAGTAACATTCGCAACATATTTTTTATTTGAACATTCATATTCCAATTATTCAGTTATTCAGTTATTCAGTTATTCAATCACTATCTTCACCTGCCTCCGCTCATTGCCCGCCGTCACTATCAACACGTAAACGCCGGTTTGGAAGTGAGTGAGATCATAATCTACTTTGTAATAATCCGAACCGGTTTCTGTGCGTTGATTGACGCAAATGCCCGATGCTACTTCAAAGATTACAAACTTGGCTTCTGCCGCTTCACGTAATTCCAGCTCTACGGTAAACAAGCCGTCAGTCGGATTTGGATACTGTTTGAGCGTTTGAATCAAAGGTTCTTTAGCTCCCCAGGCATCGTCATCTTCCTTGTCGCCGGCTTCCACGATTTCTACCTGCTTGACAACCGGAGCATAACAGCCTCCCGAAAAAGCTGCCAGACCTATGTTGTAAACGCCGGTTTGCAAACAGCGCAGCTGCAATACGTATGGCAAATCGTAATATTCATTGGTTATGCTTATCCGTTCGAAAACAGCCGTGTCGTATTCCCATTGCAGACTGTCTAACGGCAGGTTTGAAAGCTCGAAGATAACCAGCGTATCGCCTACCGCCGCTTCCGAAGCCAATAACATACCGGCTTGCAGGGCGCTGTTTCCTATCGTAATCCCAATGTCGCCCCAAGCCGAACAGCCGTCGGGCGTTGTTGCTTCCAGATAATACCGGTCTTCCTTAGTGACAGACAGATAACGCTCGCGGGAAATATTTCCCTTGTCTGTAAACCAGCGGTAAGAGACATAATCACCACCGTCTATCACGTGCGTATTGCCCGGACACATCATGAGGTCTTTTCCCAAATCGATATGCTGATAGGGCGGCTCGTTGAGCGTAAACTGCTTTTCAAATACACAACCATGTTTATCGGTTACGCGCACCCAATAATCGCCTGTCGGGATACTGTCGTTGTCGGGCGTTGTTGCGCCATTCGACCACAGGTAGGTATAATCGCCTGCGCCTCCGAAAGCTTGGGTATGGATATAGCCATCGGAATATCCAAAACAATGCGGTTCTTTATAATCCGTTATCAACAGATAGAGCGAATCGGGCTGATAAATATCAAAATAATAAGTTGTAGCACAGTTGTTTTCATCGGTAATCGTGACGGAATGCCGCCCTGCGGGTAAGTTTCCGGTAGCGTCTCCGGTTGTTCCGTTCGACCAGGTGAAAGCGTAGGGCGAGTAGGGTTCTCCCGCTTCAACTGCCGTAATCCGGGCAGCTCCGGTGAAATCGCTGTAACACAGCACGTCGGTCGTTTCCACACTTGTGATTCGGGGCAATTTCGAGGGATTTATCAGTTGTTCGAGATATTGCGTACAACCGTTTTTATCGCTTACATACAGTCTGTATAAAGCGCTTTGTTTCAAGTTCTTAATAATTGAATCTGTTCCGATGATATTATCTCCGGCATCTTTCCATTGATACGTGTATGGACGGGTTCCTCCCTTTAATGCTACCAACATTTGCCCATTGTCTTCACCGCAGGTGGTATGCGTAACATCAACGCTTTTAAACAACAGCGAATCCGGCTCCGTGATGGTTACCGTCAGCATATCGGGACATACGCATTGCAAACTGTCGGTAAATTCAAAGGTATATTCTCCTGCCGGAAGATAATTTGTAACATTTCCTTTTTGCCAGATGCTTGCATTCAACTCCTTGAAATAATAAGGCGTATTTCCTCCCGAAATATTAAAAGTAATTTGTCCGTTCACATCGTCCTTACATTTTACATTTTCGATACCGGCAACACTTGCCCGCAATAAATCCGGCTCTGTAACAGTTACTTGCAGTTGAGCAGTCGTTCCGTATTTATCTACCACATAGAAATAATGTTCGCCGGTTTCCAATTCGGAATAAACTTCCGTATTGTTGTATTCAAGCCCGGTATTACCGGATTTGCGGTAATGTGCGTAACGGTAATCTCCCCAGCCGCCGGTAGCCGAAAGGATGACGTAAGCATCAACCGTTCCGTTGCAACTTTGATTTTTTTGCTCCAAAGTCGTTAATTGCAAAGCCTGTTCGGGAGCTAAGACTTCTATTTCTTTCGAAATTGTATTACCATATTTATCGGTAACGACTAAGGTGTAGATTCCTGCGGGTAAGTCGCTTAAGCGGGTATTGTATTCATCATTGTCTGAAGACAGGATATTTCCCTGTTCGTCTGTCCAAACGAATGTGTTTTCTCCTGCGCCGCCCTGTATTTCAACACTGATTGAACCGTTCGAACCGTCTGGTGTTGAAGCGTTTATAATTTCTATTTTTCCGAAGACGAAAGCTTCGTAGGGTTTTATTTCAAATGAGGCAATCGCATTTTGTCCGGTGGAGGTTGTGCCGGAGACAAACCATTTTCCGCTTTCGAGATTATTCAGGTAAATACTGTCGTTGCGTATGTGAAAATCAACATTGTTAGTTGTTGCCGGATAATCGGCGTAATTATTTTCGGGATTAACCACCCGGATGTTTGTGAAATTCAAACCGGAATATAATATTGCATAGCCGTTGGCCGCATGTAGAGACGTGACATGTCGCGTCTCTACAACGATTAGCGTTCCATCGCTTGGATCGGGTAAATAAACCGAATTTATGGCGCTGCAATCGTTTCCGTCTGTTACTTTCAATTCGTAATATCCGCTCGAAAGATTGTTTATTAACGGATTATTGGGGAATGAAGCAGTCGTGCCGATTTTTCTCCAAGTATATATCAAAGGATTTGTTCCGCCGGAAATCTTTGCAAGGATAGAGCCATTGGGGACTTGAGGGACATTTGGGGGGATAATTTCAAAACCGTTGATGCGCAATAAGGCAGTATCGGATACGACAGTTTCTAACTCAAACTTGCAGCCGTTGGCATCGGTTAAATGCAACAATAACGAACCGCTTGCGACATTTTCCCATTGTATTGTTTCAGGTATGACGGAAAAAATTGTGTCATTAACGTTATCGGAAAATAGTTTGTAGGGTGGCGTTCCACCTGAAAGCGCTATGGACATAGCTCCATTAGCGGCGCAAGTGGGGACTTGAATATCCACGATTTCAGCTTTCAAGCTGTCTTGCGGTTCGTAAACGGTTACAGATTGAGAGGCAGTAGCGCCCATTTTATCCGTAACGGTAATGAAATATGTTCCGGGATACAGGTTTTCAAAACGATTGAGCGTGGTAAATTGTCCGTCGACAGCGCGTTTGTAGCGATAACCGCCCCAGCCGCCTTGTCCTTCGACCGTGATTTTACCCGTTTGCGATTTACAAAGCGCATCTTGCACTTCCTTGATTATCAAGCGCAAGCTGTCGGCCGGTTCTTCAACCTGCAATATTTCCGTAGTGAAGCTACAATCCTTGCAGTCGGTCGCTTCTAATGTGTAAGTTCCTGCTTTTACGGATAACTCATTGGTGAAGCCTCTGATAGTTGAAACGCTGTCGACCTTCGTGTTTTCATCGTCCCTTAAATAAACAAGAGCGTTTCCGGTATTTCCGCCGGTAACGCGGAACTGTATTTTTCCGTCTCCGGCGCCTTTATTGATTACCGGAACAATCGTATCTACTTCAATACGCAATACATCGGGTTGTTTTACGGTAACAGGATAGGCGTTTTGCGATTGACAACCGTTAGTATCAAACACATACAAAATATAATCATCGGCCGTCAAGTCTTCAAAAATACCGGTCGTGTTTTGAATGGTAGTATTGTTTGATGATTTTGTTAATGTGAAATAGTCGATATTGGTTGTTCCCTTTTGTGCAGTTGCCGTTATTTTTCCGTTGCTTTCGTCAAAACAATTCACGTCATTTATTGTTGCGCCGCTTATTGCGGGACTTGTATACTGGTTGAATATCAGCTGTGAACTTGGTTTGGTGCAGCCGTTTTTGTCGGTTACGGCAATATAATAATTACCGCCGGCAATGTTTTCGAACAGCACGGCAACGCTTGACGTTTTGGTTTGCACAGCGGCATCTGTTCCCGTAACCTTCAATACGTAGATATAGGGCGCAATGCCTCCCGATGCAGTGGCTGTTATAGAGCCATTTTCCCATCCGCAAGTGGGGTGCGTGAGGTTGGATGTTGAAATGGTCAGTTCGTCGGGTTGGCCGATGGTTGCTTGCTCTGCTTGCAAGATACAATTATGGCTATCCTTGAGCGTGAAAGTGTAATTTGTCGCAGGCAATTCGCTTACGGTTATGTAGGTGTTTCCACTTTCAGTAGTGGTGGTAACGGTTCCCAACGCAGGCGTGAGAGAGTAGGGGGGCGTTCCTCCGGATACCAGAAAACGGAATGAACCGGTTGCAGAGTTGAAACAAACGGCGTCTGTTGCGCTTTGAAGAACAATATTCAAAGAATTGGGATTGATTACGGTTATGGATGTTGTGGCCGTTCCGCCGTTGTTGTCTTTTACAAAAAACTTGTAGGTGTCGGCGGCCAAGTTGGAGAATGTGGTTGTCGTATTCCACGTTAAACTGTCGGTACTGTATTTATAACTACCCCAACCGCCGTCAGCCAAAATGTCTATTGTAGCATCAGAATCGTCATGGCAGGAAACAGGCTTGGTAAGTGTGGCTGCTAACTGCAAGGCGATTTCGGGTTCGAGGATTTGTGCTGTTGTATCTTTTTCACAGACTTCATTGTCGATAACTTGTATGGTGTATAATTTTCCGTTGTTAGAGTAAGCGCCTGCAAGATTTTCGAAAATACAATTGTCGGAAATATTATTCTTTTCTTCTATCGTATTATTTTGTTCATCAAGTAAATTTACCTGATAGGGGCCGCTGTTTCCGCCCGAAACGCTGACTGCGATTTTTCCGGTGGCGGAGTTTTTGTTGGTGACGGGAGTGACGGTAGGGACAATATTGATTGCCGGTTTTGGGGGAATGGTAAAAGACAGTGGAATTTCATTTCTTTGTCCTTCATAGTCTTCTAAAATTTTACATGGATAATCTTTCGCTTCCAAACCGGTAATCGTTATTATTGTATCATTTGAAATGTTGAGTGAGCAGTCTGACGGCAAGCCGGATACAGATAACTCCCCTTTAGCATTGCCGATAACTAAAACACATTTTCCATCCGGATATCCGTTGCAAGTGGGTGCAGTGGTCGTAGTGGATTCGACTGTTATTTTCCGACCTTCGGGGATATCTACTTTAAACTGAAATGGGCAATCATTGGCGTCTTTTATGTAGATTATTTGTTGGTTGCCGCTTGAAAAACCGGTCAATGTAAATGTATTGGATGGTAGATCCTCATAACTGTTACCTGTTTTATAGGGAGGGGTTCCTCCTTCTAAAGTTACAGTTACTGTGCCATCGCCAATCCCCGATGTGGTTGGCGGTGTAATTATCGTTTTAACAGTATCAATGGCTAAAGGAGCCACTGCTATGTTAAATGATTGGGATGATGAATTTCCGTAGTTGTCTGACATTTTTATAGTTTGATTATTGCCGGACGGTATATTGAGGATTTCTACTGTTGAAGTAGTGAACGATAGCGGGGTATCGTTATTCAAACTATATGTACGTGCGCCTATGCCTCCGCCAATACTCGACAATGTGATGCTGCCTCCTTCGCCATTGCATTTGGGATCTGTTGGCGTAGCAGTGAAGGTTATGGCAGTGGTTTCTTTGAGTTCAAAGGTTCCGTAAGAAGTAGCACTGCAATTTGAAGCATTATCTACGTAAACATTCGTATAAGTTCCTTTAGGTAAATCAATAGAAACCGTTCCTTGATAGTAAGTTGAATCACCAACCAAATAGGAAGATGTCAGCTGTTTTATGAAGTTATTACTTCCTCCGGCATGAATAGTAACCGATTGATTTTTGCTTCCGGCTATATCAAAAGAAACCGACGCGGTTCCTTCTCTCGTTCTGATTTGTATTGGTTGCTGCGAATTATCCGTATAAGTTGTATATGTTGATTGACTGATGGTAAAGTCTGGAACTTTAGGAACTTCAAAGGGAGGATCACTTATGTATGCGCAAGGTGAATTAGCATCAGCTTTATTTTCAATAACCAACCTATAATTACCCACATCAAGTTTCATAGGTAAACGATAATATTTGATGCCGTCTATGATTTCTGTTGGACAACCCAAAAGAGAAGGATTACTTCCCCAACTGTAATCGTCTGTTCCTTTGACAGTAACTGTATAATCAGCAGTTCCTGTGTAGGGGATCTTTATCGTTGTATTACCACCGGCACAAGTAGGAGGTTCTACTATAACAGATGTGCCTGCAGGAAATTGAAATTTAGGGAGATAAAACAGTGATTTTGTTGAAAAGGTTGATGTTGATGCAAATTCGGATTCCCAATAACGAGCATACGTCAGTGAACGTCTGGTACGAAAATACATTTTTTGATGTGGGTCTAATCCTGGCTTATTTAAGAAATCAGAATAATCAAGATATACATACTGGATATTATCAGAAATACACATAGTTGAAGTTGTATTTTTTCCAATTTTATCTGAAACGAAAGTCCAATTACCAGATTCATTTCTACACTCAATAGTAAAGTCAAAAGAATTAGTATAACTATCGCCCAATGCATGGACATCAAGTTCTAATTTTATTCTATTATCAGGACAAGCATAATTAATAGCAAGATTTTCAAAAGTTACATTTTTTATAATAACAGGCCCATCAACATATATTATACTACCCGTACAGGCAAAACTGTTAAAGGGATCAAGAAGTCCATAGTAACCAGGATTCGATCTCATATTACAATAATTAAAATTAAGGGAACTGCGTGTTTCGTTGAAAAAATCAATATATATTGGTTCAAAATTCATTTCATAAATAGTATAACCATCATAAGTTTGCTGACCAGAATAGGTTTGATAGCCATTCAACATAGCGCTAAACGCTCTCAAATAAAGCCCACTACAATTAACTGATACTAAAAACCGATTTTCTTCATCATCTTCTTCTTGCCCAAATCCTTTCCCCACGCAAAGCAATAACAGCAGGCATATTCCTATTTTTTGTAAAATTGTTTTCATAAATTATATCATTTTTTTATGATGTTACCGGATTATATTTTCATTTAGATTCCTCACTTTGTTCGGAATGACAGACGTTTGCAAAGAGCAAAGGGGATGGAGTAGCGGCGGCGAAGCCGCCGCCACTCCATCCTGTATTTTTATAAGGCGAGCCGTCATTCCGAGCGCAGCGAGGAATCTCGTCCTCCTCATAAGGCGAGCCGTCATTCCGAGCGTAGCGAGGGATCCCATTCTGTTCATAGCGTGCCTCGTCATTCCGAGCGCAGCGAGGAATCCCGTCCTCCTCAAAAGGTGCCTCGTCATTCCAAACATAGCGAGGAATCCCATCCTCCTCAAAAGGCGCATCGTCATTCCGAGTATAGCGAGGAATCCCTCTTTCACTTCTGAGAAATCCTTTTTCATTTACCACTTCTTTCCATTCGGGGTTCTTTTTATTTATCAAATCTTCTTTTTTCTGTCTATTCCACTTTTTTAATTCCTTTTCTCTTTTTATTGCTAAATCAAAATAAACAAATTCTTCATAATAAATACAATATTCAATGTTGTATTTATCAGTGAAAGAGTTCTTTAGTACATGGTTTTTGTGTTCATAAACCCTTCTGACCAAATCATTGGTAACTCCAATGTATAAAACAGTTTTATTCTTGTTAGTCATTATATAAACAAATCCTATTTTTTCCATATTTAATTAATATTCAAAGGATTCCTCACTTCGTTCGGAATGACAGGCGTTTCCAAAGGCCAGAGGGAGGAGGCAGCGGCGGCGAAGCCGCCGCTGCCTCCTCCCATATTTTCATAAGGCGAGCCGTCATTCCGAGCGTAGCGAGGAATCTTTCCATATCTTTACGGCGTCATGGGATTATACATTGTCATCATCACCGTTGAAGTTGTTATTCCCCTGCCCGGCAATACGTAGCTCACATTCACCGGATAATCGCCCTTGAAAACCACCGGCGGAAAATCCGTTCCTAACAATTGTACTTCCTGTTGCGCTATTTGCCCGTTGAGCGCTCTTTGGGCAATATTTCCCTTAGCTGCAAAGAAATCGCGGGCGCACTGGTACGGTATGGCATAGCGGAATATCCCCTGCGTGTTGTAGCCCGATGCAGCATTGATGTTCATTTCATCATCTGTTAACCGTTTATCGGGAAGACCCGTCAATATTTCCACCTTGTCGACAGGAGGCGCCAAATAGGTCTGCGTTTGATACATACCTTTATAAAATGTTTGGTTATACCATTCGGTTTGATCGACCAGCGCCCTGAACCGCACTAATTTTTGGTCGTTGACGCCTTGCATTTCATACGTATCAAATAATTCCGGTTCCCGCAGATTGGTTTTGATATAATGAACAAAGGGTTCCGCATAATCGCGCCAGCCCTCTTCTTTTTTATCAAAAGCTTTCACTTTTTGGTAAAACGTATCGTAGTTGCTGCTGCGGAAATGCAGGGAATAAATTTCCTTTTCGCTCAATTGCGACAGGACTTCCGTTGCCTCTTGTCGTGTAATTTTCATATTGTCGTTTCCTTCCACCGCTGTCGTTTCGCGTGAAATATTGCTTTTCATATCCTTATTCTCTTGCGGGATATTGACAATCGCCAGCTTATAAATTTTATTCTTTTCAAGAGCAATCCGGTCGGTCGAAAAATCTATTTCCAGGCGTATATTGTTTGTTGAACTGTTTGTCTTATAAGTAAAGGAGGTTTCATACGATTTTCCAGATTCATCGCTGATACGCAATTTCTGGTCGAAACCTTCGGGTTTTTCCGTAGAAAACAGATAAGCATAATTTTGAGTAACCAGGATATATCCTTTATCATATTCTTTCGGATAATAATTGTATTGCCGGTCGATAGGATAGCTGTATGCCACATGTTCGGGCTGAATTTCTTTCGGGCGGTCGCCGGTGTGGAACACGGCTTTTTTATCTTCCACCACCGGTTTGCCGTCGTCTCCGGTTACAATTATCCAGTTGTTATTTACTTTTTTCTTAAAGGCGACTTTGGCATATACTTCCACATCTTTTTGACTTTCGAAGGGTTCATCTAAGGTAAACATGCTTACAGTGCCGTCGCTGCTGATTTTGTTCCGTCCGGAAACTGTTCGTCCTGTATCCTTGTATTTGATGCTGAATTCTTCTAATGCAGCCATATAAGTACCTTTCACATCGTCTTCATTGATAGTCATTTCCTGATTTACCGGAATATTGAAAACAGCTTGCGGAGCGGCAAATACATTGATGTCTTTATCTCCTTCACCCGGCGATAATTGAGCGATAACGTCTTCGCCAAACGGAGACCCCTCTCTGATCAGTTCGCATTTTTCGCCAATCGAGAAACCGAAAGCGCACTTCCCTTTTATTAAGCCTCCCAGTACTCTATATTGCCCGCCGACATTTCCGCTGAAATACATCGGATTCGGGCCTGCGCCTTCCAATAAGGCGCCTAAAGAGAGGTCGAGTATGTTGAAATTCCGCCGTTTGCCGAATATTTTGGCTCCAATGCCTATATCGGCTTCCACATACGCCCAAGCCTGACCTTGCGCATACCAGCCGTTAAGACCGGGTTTGCCATTGTAGCCGAGGCAAGAATAATTACTCAAATCCGTCAACATAAACTCCGCTCCCAATCCGACGCCAAACTTGGCATAGAAAGGGGTGAGTGTTGCGTTGAAATTCAGGTTGAATGCCGCTCCGAATGCCAAGCCTTTTCCCATCGACAGATCATTTGAGTTTTTTCGCGCCAGTTGTGCCTGCTTGTCGGCGCTCAGGTTTTTCAACACGTTTTGAGGCGGGGAAGGTAATGCCGGAATGCCGTCGCCCAACATAAAATAGCCATTCAATTCAGCCAAGTTCAATACTTTCACCCCCAGACGGTCGGAAGGCGTACCCAGATAGGTGTACCATTTATTGGGCGAAAAATAGGCCGAAGCCCAGCCCAGCCGGTCGTTCTGCCCGATGCCGCGAATAATGCCTGCATTGAGATAAGCGCCCAGATCGGCTGAAAATGTTTTATTGATAAGGTCGTATTCGATATTCATTGAAGCTGTCAAAAAGCCGCTGCTCTTGTTTTCAGGCGCTTTATCCAAATCGCTTTTCTCCGCTTTTTCGGGTTGTACGACTCCAAGTTTACTTTCCAGCTTGTTTATTCGACTCGTAACATTGTCGGCCAGTTGACCCCATTTATCCGGAACGTCTACAAAAGCTCCATCGCCGCGCAACTGAACGAAATTCAACCCGCCGCGGTCGTTAAACTGCATTTCAAATCCTACCTTGGCGTTAAACAGATTAGACGAACCGGTGAATGCGAACTTGGTGGTGGCCATTACGCCCAGTCCTACGTCTTTTTTAGGAAAATACGAGATGCCCGACAGGGATTTCCCGAATTCCAGATCTGCCTCAGAGGCTGTTTGTTGCGGCATCTTTGAAGCCTGTTGCATGCGACTGTATAAGCCGCCGCCGAATCCATAGAAAGTAAGCGCAGGTGGAACGAGTATTCCTCCCGGAGGCGCTTTTTCAAACATGGCGTCTGCTAAGAAATAGCGATAATCGTCTTTTTTACCGAATATGCCGACTGCATCGAATGTAAACTTGTCGACTAAGGTTAATGAAATACTTCCTCGGAAGCCGTCTCCATAGATTGCATCGCCGTTCTTAAACCACACATCGCCCGATAAGGAAAATGCCGAGGAGTTATAATCGACTTTAACCCGCTCTACAGCTATTTCCTTAAATTTCCAGTTGGCATAATCGCCATAGAGTTTCAAGCCGGTAATGCCGCTGAACGTAGTGTTTAACGAAATGCCTGTTTCAAACGACACTCCGCTGCCGTTTGCGTCGCTGAACGGATTGATATTGGTGATGGAAAGCTCAAATCCGGCCAGTTTCGGCGACTGTAAATTCCCCGTAATGCCGATGGAGCCGATTTTCAGATAAGGACTTTCACGGCTGATAACCATGTTCTCGAAAGAAATATCCGGCAGGGAAAATACCTTGGTCGTGTCGCTGCTCATTGGTGCATTGACGGTCAACATGCCGGAAGCGTGAATGCTTGGATAAATTTCGCTGTCCTTGTAAAGAATATCTATATTGGAAAGTTCGTTGAGGGTGATAGCGCTGCTCAACACGGGGAAGTCGTATTTGCCGGCTATGCCTACCTTGAATTCGTATTCATTAGTAAGGGGATTGATAGAGGCGGCATAAGGGCGTAGCGAATTTTTTCCGAAAGGCGGGATATTCATATCGCCGCCAAAGCCAAAAGCGACAATCCGGCTTTTCAATATTCCCAGCGAGAAGTCGGTGAGCGAAATATCCCAGCTGTCGGGCTTAATCATTTCACTTGATAAAAGGCCTTTAACGGCTACATTGCCGGTGAAACCATTTTCGTCGAACAGGGTTTCTTGCAGTGAAACGGTAAGACGTTCATTGCCGGTTGAGCCTGGTTTTTTGAACATTGCCGGCAGGCTGACCGAGGCTTCCGAGATATACAGGCCTCTCCACAACTGGACGGTTTCCTGGTTGGATTGCGCAAAATAACCGGCGGGAAATCGGACCATAGGCGAAGTTTCCGTATCGCTTTGGTCTAAAGTGGCGCCTTTCAGCGTAAATATCATGTCTTTCAAGCCATTAATGCTAAAAGACTGGTCGATATTCAACGAAACTACATAATCGTCGAAATTGCGGAATTTGGTTTTGAAGTTAACGTTTAAAGGCCGGTTGGTTGGTTCTCCCTGTTGGTTAACCGCAATGATATTAGGGGAAGTCGTCATCCACGTTATGTCGGCATCGAACGATTCAACGCCTTCGCAGCCGAAATTCACAGCGGTGCCGGCATTGATAATCAGGGCAGATTCACGGCCGATGTCTCGGCGCACGGGAGCAATGAGTTTGATGCGTCCGGCGCCTAAACCGTCATCACTTTCCAAAAGAGCATCCCCTTCAAAAGCGATTTTTTGCCCCGTATCCTTAAATTTGAAAGCACAGGAAGCATGAATGACAGGCTTTCCACTTTCAGGATCTTTGGTGATTTTTTGAACAATCAGCGAATAATCGCCTTTTTTGATTCCGACCGGCAAAGGCACTGTCCCATTGGTAAGCAGCTCCGATAATGATTTGATGTAGGCCCCTGCTTTCTCCACTGCATCTGCTACGGCACAAGCGGCATCTAATTTTTTCTGCTGTTCGGGCGTCAGGTTAATAGCGCCCAAATTCACGGTAAGGGTATCATTGCTTGGATTCGTTTGGGCGTATCCCTGAATCGTGTATAAAAATCCTATCAGTATTATAAACAGTACCTTTTTCATAAATTATATGCTGTAAATCAAATAATATTCTTCATTTTATCGCTGTTGCCGCTCGGCGTAGTCTTTGACCATCGCCGTCAGATTAAGCTATAAATCTTTTTGTATCAACATTATATAATGTCAATCTATTCCCGTAGGGAATATCTCTTGGTAGAAAATTGCATCCGCACTCAACACCGGCATTCCGTAGGAATGCTACCACATTGCGAAATATAGGTTGCATACCTAACGGCATGCAAGATGTTGTGCTATACCCTTCTTCTACCGAGAGATAATCCCTAACGGGATTTTGTTTTATTTTACTTATATTCATATAATTACATCTCTTAACCTGACGGCGATGGCGAAAGACGCTACGCCGAGCAGGGGCATATTGATTTATTTTTCTAATTCCTTAAAAAACTCATACCCCTCATAATGCTCTAATTCCCTGACAGGAAGTAGTTCTTTAGGCACAAGCGGACTATCTATCTCTATTTCCATACCTTTGCGCCATGCCAATTTAGCTATAGCTGTTGCTTCATAATGAATATATTGGTAATCTAACGAATTAGGATATTGCCTTTTTGTTTTTTTTAAGACTTCATAAATGCCCGTTTTTATTTGCTCTTTATCTTTATTGTAAAAACCTTCAAAAGCGGTAATCATACCTGTAAATAATTTTGCATCTCCTCTTTTACTTCTCCTTCTCAAACCGTCGATATGAGTTTCCAAAGTATTCATATCATCATTTAATATGGATTGTATTCCCTTTGCAAAATGGGTAGTAAACCAATCATAATGATCATAAGTTCCAGTTTTATGATATGTTAAATACCTATTTATTAATTTAGAACTGTCACTTAGAATTGGGAATGTAAAAATATTTATCATTCCAAATATTCCCATTTTCAAAACTTCGTGATAATAAGCATTAACCATACCTATTTTATATAAATAATTTTTGCTTTTTTGAAATTCTTTTTCAATAAAAAAATTATATAAAAAATAAACAGAATTAACTCCTCTAAAAGATAATACATAATGAACCATCATTTCGGGATCTTTTATTTTTTCAAAAAGAAACCTTTCATCATTATCGAAACGTTTATATGCCTCTTCAATACTAATAGTAGCCATTTTATTTAAAATTTTCAAGTTTAACTATAATTATTTGTTTTAAATCTTTATCAACAGTAAAAACATACCGCTCTATTTGTGTTTGATTTTGAAATAATATATTTCCAATATTTGCCACATTATTGTCTTGGCTACTTCGCATTTCTTGAATGGTAGCATCTATCCAATCATCGCCCATTTGTATTCCCTTTGTTACAGTCTTTGGCAATACCACCGAATTATCATTCATCGGTTTAGATTCAAAAATTCTTATTTTTTTTGTGCTTTCTAAACCGTTTTCAAACTGTATTACATCAAATCCATTACCACTGTTGTTAAGTTTAATATTCAACACTGTTGTATTGTTAATTTCTTTTGCCAGCATTTCTGCCATTTCTTCGCCTATCTCTCCTTGTAGTTGTGTATCTCCACTTTGGAAAGCTTTTATATATTCTTCCATTTTGCTTGCTAAAGAAGAATTTTCAATCGGTTTAATAATCAATGCTTGGTCGGTATTTACCAACTTTGTTACACTATTAATAGCTCTCCCATCAGAGCGTAGCGCAGTTGTTACGGGCTTTAACGCTGTAATATCTGATTCAACAATGTGAGTTACAACCCCCCGCTCGGCGTAGTCTCTGACTACGACGTGCTAAAAGCAAGTCTACAGACTTGCAAATCAACCATTTAGCATCAATATTTTCTTTTTCATTCATATATATTTTATTCGTTTTTACAA
>Ga0123357_10003299_pt1 | contig 18425 bp, 20 predicted proteins | sample TergutEmb28metaG_FD_89873 | JGI IMG/M metagenome (GOLD analysis project Ga0123357, IMG submission 89873) | Embiratermes neotenicus P4 segment gut microbial communities from Petit-Saut dam, French Guiana - Emb289 P4 | ecosystem: Host-associated > Arthropoda: Insects > Digestive system > Gut ...
TAAAAATCATGTCATATGTTGGGACTGCGAAAAAACAAAAGATAAATCCTTATGAAGCAATTCGACAGGCTATTTTAGGAAATCCTGATATCATTTTTGCTAGATAGTCCTGAACAGTCACGTTTATTAAACCCCACGCTCTTCTGGAAAACGAACTGGATTTTCTGTTACAGACGGAATTCAGAAACAGGGCTAATTATGCTTCTGTACTGCAGGCTGTTGCGAACAGAAAAACCAAATTAAATGAGATTAGCAGTGTTTCCTATATTAACAATACTGCAAAAACAAGTATTTATCTTAAGCCGTTAATGGAAATGGAATTGGTTGAAAAAGAAAATTTTTTTAATGATGATAAAAAATCCGGACAAAAATCCATTTATAAAATTAAAAATAATCTTGTCAATTTTATTTTTTCTTTTATCGAAGAAAACCGTTCTGCACGTGAATTACTGTCTCCGCAGGATTTTTATTCACTGATAATTGAACCCAGAATTGATGAGTATGTATCATTGATTTTTGAAGATGTATGCCGGCAATTTCTTTCCAGATTAAACAAAACAGAAATCCCGGAGAAAATTCTTAAAATAGGCAGATATTGGATTAATGACCGTATAACCAAAACGCAGACAGAAATTGATATTTGCGCCAAAACAACCGGAGGTTATAATGTTTATGATTGTAAATGGCAAAAAGCCAGATTTGATATGAGTATAATGAACGATCTGGAAGAAAAAGCAAAAAAGATCAGCGGTTTTAAAGTAACAGGTTTTGGCGGATTCTCCCGCAGCGGTTTTACTGCCGAGGTGCAAAGAAAATACAGCCGCCTGTACACATTAATAGATATGTTTAAATAGGGTGATTATGCTATAATTTCCCCGTGAACATTATCCTCTTTGAGCCTCACGAAGTCGGGAAGCCCATGCCGCGGCGGGACGAGCGGACAATTCATCTTTTAAAAGTACTGCATAAAAAAGCGGGCGATTGCTTTGACGCCGGCGTGCTTGGCGGCTGCAGGGGAATCGGCAGGATCGAGGCGGTAAGGCTTGACGGTTCATTGACATATTCGCTTGACCTGAGGGAAGAGGCTCCCAAACGTTTTCCTGTGCAGATTGCCGTCGGATTCGCCAGGCCTATACAGATCAGGCGCATACTGCGGGAACTGTCAAATCTTGGTGTTCTGGCGATTGATTTGATTGGAACGGAACTGGGCGAAAAAAGTTATATGGATACCAAACTGCTCATTGACGGCGGGGCGCGGGCTGCAATGATCGAAGGTGCGGTTCAGGCCCGCGATACCGGGCTTCCGGTTCTGAGTTCATATGCGACAGTCGAAGAATGGCTCAAAGAACGGCCCTGGGACAAACCGCGCGAAGGAAAAAAAACTTCCCTTTTTAAGATTAGCCCCATCCTGGTTGCCGCGGACAATGTAAGGCCGGAAGGTTCGCTCTGCAACCTGTCGGCCATGGGACAGGCAATTGTCATTGCAGTGGGATCCGAGCGGGGCTGGTCGGAATCCGAACGCGGGCTGCTGGAAAAGGCCGGCTTCCTGCGGCTGTCCATGGGAGAACGCGCCCTGCGCACCGAGACAGCCTGCACCGCCGCCGCTGTTTTGGCTCTGGAAAAAATCGGCGCCCTGGATTAAACTTTTAACAATCATGAACCAGGATCAGGTTAAAAAATTACTGCTCTCTATTGAAGACGCCCCCATGGAATTCAGCGTTATTTTTACGGGTAAAAAAAGCAAACGGGTCAACGGGCTGTACAAGCCTGATACGCGGGAAATCCTTATCCACAACCGCAATTTTACCGCCGGTGCAGCCGGCGATGTTTCCGGCGCTGACTGCACCGGCGGCAAGACAACAGGCAGTCAGATAACAGGCGGCCAGGATACAGCTGACAACCTCCTCCTCTATACCGCCATCCACGAATATGCCCACCACCTCCACGCCTGTTCGCGCGGCGGCAAACTGTCGCCCAGAGCGCACACCGCCGAGTTTTGGGCCATACTCCACGGTCTCCTGGAAAAGGCCGAAGCCAAAGGCGTATATAAAAATGTTTTTGAAAGTTCGGATGAACTTGCCAAACTTACCGAGAATATCAGAAAAAAATACCTTGAAAAAAACGGTTCCCTAATCAAGGAACTTGGATTACAGCTATTAAAGGCGCGGGAACTCTGCGCTGCTGCCGGCGGACGCTGGGAAGATTATATCGATCGGGTATTGAGAATCCCGCGCCAGGCCGCCAACCTTGCCGTAAGGATGCACCAATACAACCTTAACCCTGTTACCGGAGCGGACAATATGCGTTTTTTGGCCGGTATAAGCAATGAAGAAAAACGCGGCGCGGCCGAGGCCGCACTGCTTTCCGGGAAGAGTCCGGATATGGTAAAAACCGCGATCCGGCAAAAGCCCGATGAAGATCCCAAAACAAGGCTGGAGAAGGAAAAAACAAGGCTGGAGCATACCATTACTTCGCTAAATAAGCGCCTTGATGAAGTTAATAAAGAACTGGAAACAATTTAAATGTGCCGATAATCAAGAATAATGTTATTCTCCCGGCCAAAATCATCTGCGGTTTTTTTAACGGCTTTTTTTATAACAATAATTTCGCTGTTTGCGGTTTTTGGGTCTTCGCGTTTAAACGCCGAAGGTCTTTCCATGCCGCCCGCCGGTGCCGGGACTGCCAGAAACGCCGATCCTCTCTTCCCCGGGGCCCTTTTTACAGATTACCTTGCTTCCTGGAATGCACGCGAGGCAGCAAGGCCCTATTGGGTTTTTACTGAAACAGAATCAACCCGGTTCTACCGGCATTTCCTGGACGCGCAGTCCATGCTTCTCAATGATGATATTCTGGCGTTTTACGGACATCCGCTTTCCAAAAACATGGGCATCCTGGGCCGTTATTCCAAACAGGAGCTTAATGAAAAACTCGATGCCCTTGCGGCCGAGTACAGCGCACAAAGCGGCGGACGCAATGTACGCAAGGCTTTTTACATAATTTTTGGAACTGTCTGGCCGGCCGGAGATATCGGGATTATCAGTGATACTGTCCTTAAGGAATACATAGATTTTGCACTGGAAAATGACATTCTTGTTTTTATCGATCACCAAATCGGCAGGTTTACACCTGTTGATTCGCTCAAAAAGATGCTGCCCTGGCTCAAGTACCCAAATGTTCATCTGGCCCTTGATCCCGAATGGCGCACTACCAAGCCCATGCAGGAAATCGGCACAGTCACCGCGGATGAGATCAACCAGTGCCAAAAAGTAATGGAAGACTACATGATCGAAAATAACATTCCCGGCGAACGTCTTCTGGTGATCCATCAGTTCAACCATATTATGATCAGTTCCAGGGACAAAGTACAAAGTGATTTTAAGAAGGTCAGACTGGTTCACTGCGCCGACGGATTCGGAACACCTGCGCTCAAGAAGCAGACTTACGCTTACAACGCGCAGGCCGATAATATGCCCATCAAAGGTTTTAAACTTTTTTACAATTTTAACATTCCCGGCGCTGGATTCGACAGCCCCCTGCTTAGTCCGCAGGAAGTTTATGAACTGGATCCCCGGCCCTACCTGATCATGTATCAGTAGACTTTATCGAAATCCGCGTAACGGTAAAACTTAAGGTTTAAATCTTTAACTGTTTTTATAAAGAACTCAAGCCGTTCCGGGGTAATGCCCCAGGCAGCGTCGTCGGAAATATCGTGGGTTGTTACGGGCAGAATCCTGCCGTCGCCCAGGAACTTCACCGTCATAAGCATTAACCGGATTGTATTCTCAAAATTTTGATCGCCTTTAATTACAGTGTTATCAATCGCCTTGGAAATTAAAAAGCCGGCCCTAACGTCACTGCCGCTGTACAAACGGTAGGTCGTACCGTAACCGCGCAGTATGTCAAACGAAGGCCAAAGCAGGTCGTACATCCAGGTTTCGTAAAATCCAAACGGAAAAGCAAAGGCTGATAACGGAACTCCCGCCTCCCTGTAAAGTTTTGCCGGCTCCACAGTTTCTTCCATAAAAACCTCGCGGGAAACTTTACGCAGATCCGGATGATTGATGCTGTGGAACCCTATATCGTGGCCGCGCTTTAATGCCTCCGTGCAGAATGATTGGAGAAGATCCGGGTCCCAGGCGCTCTGGATAAAAAATGTTATTTTGCAGTCGTATTTGTCGAACAAATCAAAGTATTTTTCCCAGGTCTCCATAAAATAATCGTCCAGCGAAAACAGAACACCTTCGCTGCCGGGCCCCGGTTTCCAGACCAGGGAATCTTCCGTATGCGCGCCGTAGATTTTATCGTTTATTGTAAAATTTACCGCGTATGAACCATTGTCCAGGGCCTGTGCGTTTTCCAAATCATAGACAACCCCGTATTCATCAAGATCGTCTTTGAATTCGGCGCTGACAATAATCTGCCCGTCATCGTCCAGGCTGAATGATTTTTCCAAATCTCCGGTGTTTTGTTTTATTTTCCACCTTAACTGTTCCATCGCGGACGCCGCAGCCGGCGGAACAAATCTTTCCGCTTTTATTGCCGGTTCCCGTATCGGCGTGCCGGTTGCGCAGGCGCCCAGAATAATTACAGGAAGCAGCCATGACAGGTAGTATTTTTTCATATTCCTTTTTATGATACTATTGAATTTGGTTTTTGTCATTTTATTTTTTTTAATTTTATCTGTTTGATTAAGGAGAAAAATTGAATTCCCTCAAGCCTTTGTTTATATCATTAAAAGCTGCCCAAACCGTTCTTGTGCAAAAAAGTCGTCTCCAAAAAGAAGCTGCACTGCAGGGGGCCGCGGACGCAATCGACTCGTACCGCGGGGAAATTATTAAAGCCAACAGTGTTGATGTTGAAAAGGCCCGCAGGGATGGAATGCGGGAATCCCTTGTGGATCGGCTGCTGCTCAATGACAGCCGGATCGATTCTATTATAGAAGGAATTAGGACTGTAATACGGCTGGATGATCCGGTCGGCAGAGTCAAGGCCGGGTGGAAAACTCCGGACGGTCTTTTAATCGAACAGGTCGCGGTTCCTCTTGGGACCATTGCCATAATTTATGAATCCAGGCCCAATGTTACAGTTGATTCTTTTTGTCTGGCCTACAAGGCCGGTTGTTCGATTTTGCTGCGCGGCTCCTCCAGCGCGCTCAATTCAAACAAAGTCCTGGTCACGGCAATTAAAAAAGGCCTGGAAAACGGCGGCGGAGTGCCGGAATCCGTAGAGCTTGCGGACTCCGGAGACAGGAATGAAATTGACGAAATACTGGAAGCCCGCGGCCTGATCGACGCCGTACTCCCCAGGGGCGGCCATGAACTTATACGCCGTGTAACCGAAAACGCCCGCATCCCGGTTATAGAAACCGGCGAGGGCAACTGTCATATTTATGTAGATACCGGATCTGATATTCCCGGGGCCGTTGATATTATTGAAAACGCCAAAATTCAAAAACCCGGCGCCTGCAACGCCGTGGAAACCGTCCTTGTCCACCGGGATTCCCTTGCCGCGCTTATGCCGCTTCTTGTAAAACGGCTTGCCGGCAGGGTTGAGCTCCACTGCGACAGGGCGTCAACCTCGGCCGCAGGTGTTTTTCCGGAGGGCCTGGTTATCAAGGCGGTTACAGAGGAAGACTGGTCAACCGAATTCCTGGATTACATTCTCGCGATAAAAACTGTGGATTCCCTTGATGAGGCAATCAACCATATAAATAAATACAGTACCAGAAATTCAGAAGCCATCCTGACCCGGGATATTAACCGCGCCCAGGAATTCTGCACCCGGGTTGATTCCGCCTGTGTTTATGTCAACGCCTCCACCCGTTTTACCGACGGCGCGGTTTTTGGCTTTGGCGCCGAATTGGGTATCAGCACCCAGAAATTCCACGTCCGCGGCCCCATGGGACTTGACGCTTTGACTTCGGTAAAGTACCGGATTATAGGTTCCGGCCAGATACGGGCATAATTTTATGGATAATAAAATTTCTGCAGCGATCAACGAAGCCCGCAAGATCGTAATAAAGTTCGGCTCAAATACCCTGGCGGACAGCGAAGGTAAAATAAATTCAGCCTTTCTTGAGGAATTCGCGGATCAAACCGCGGCCTTTATGAAAGCGGGCAAGCAGATTGCGATTGTCTCATCCGGGGCCCAGGTCGCCGGGCTTTCGACGATGGGCAGGTGGGCGAGGAAACGGGACATCCATTACCGGCAGGCCCTTTGCGCCGTCGGCCAGGTTGAGCTTATGTGGGCCTGGCGCAAGGCTTTTGAAAAGTTCGGCCTCCACATTGCCCAGATATTGCTTACCCGCGACGATTTTGAACACGACAACCGGACCCTCAATATGCGCAACACGCTTTTTACCCTGGTTGACGAGGGGATAGTTCCAATTATTAATGAAAACGACACGGTCTGCGTCGAGGAAATTAAAATCGGCGAGAACGATACCCTTGCCGCGCTCTCGGCAATTCTGTGGAGCGCCGACTTGCTCATACTTTTTAGTGACATTGACGGCCTGTTCGATAAAAATCCCAAGGAGTTTCCGGACGCCTCTCCTGTGCCGGAAGTAAATAATATTGAAAAAATCAGAAATACTGTGACCATAGGCAATACCAACAGTTTTGGAACCGGCGGTATGGGAACAAAAATCGATGCCGCCCAAAAAGCCCTTGCCTATAATATTCCTACGATTATTGCCCACGGCGGACGCCCCAGGGTTTTGGAAGCGCTTGCGTCCGGGACCCAGCAGGGAACAATTTTTACAGGCTAAGGTAGCAACAATGCCGGAAGAAAGCGGACAGAAGATCCCGATGCTGCGGGAAATTATCGAGGAACGCAAAAACAAGGCGGTCGAAACACTGTCCGCAAATTACGCCAAAGACAGGCTGCCCCTTGAAGAATACGAGCGGCTGGTCGAATACATCAACAAGATCGAAAGCGAACGCGAGCTTGTTATTATTGAAAATATTGTTGCCGGATACAGCGGTCCGGGCGCCAATGCAGCAGACAGCGCAGGTAAAACAGGCGGCGCCGGTAATGACGATTATAAACAGGATGACTTCGAACCGGATGATTATGAGTCAAATCGATTTCCGGGTAACTTTAAGAATTTCAGGAATTTTGGGTTTACCGGAGGGCTTGCGTTTCTTTCGTCGCGCACCTTCTCCGGTCCGGTTAAACCAGGTTCCCAGTTTATAAGTTTTTTTGGCAGCCATCATATTAAAATCCGCAAGTGCGATCTTTGCAAAAAAAAGACCAGTCTTGAAGTTGTCTCTTTTCTGGGAGAAACCGTAATTTTAGTCGAACCCGGCATACAGGTAAACAACAATGTAGTCCCGATTCTAGGCGAAGCCCACACAGATAAAAAAATTTTTAATCAATATAATCAATATAACAATAATGATAATCCTGAAATAAGCATTTCCGGCATCGCCCTTATGGGCAGTGTTACGGTTAAACCTTTAAGGGATAAATAACAGAAAAAATAACGGGGAAATAAATGTCAGATAGCATAAATCATAACAGTGATATCAGCGGTAAAAAAATCTGCTGCATAGGCAGCGGCAACATGGGTATGGCCCTGATGAAGGGCGCTGTCTCAATTGCCGGTCCGGCCTGCGTTGGTTTTACAGATATCGACAAAACCAAAGCGCAAAGCACGGCGGCCGCAATCGGCGGGAGCGTTTACGGTTCGAACACGGAAGCAGCCGCGGCTGCGGATTTTTTGTTTCTGGCTGTAAAACCCCAGGTTCTGGATTCAGTATTAAATGAAATTATCCCGGTAATAAAAGAAAAATTAAAATCCGGCAATCCGCCGCTGCTCGTATCCATGGCCGCCGGCTGGAGTATAGAAAAAATTCAATCCTGCCTTGGCGTAAAAGCGCCTGTTGCAAGGATCATGCCCAACACCCCGGCTTTAATTTCGCGGGGCATAATCGCCCTGGCTCTTTCTCCGGAAGTCTCTCCGGACAGCGGCCAGAACCTTGAAAAAATCCTTAAGCCATCCGGGCAGATTGTCCGTCTTGAAGAAAAATACTTTGACGCCGTAACAGGACTCTCCGGCTCCGGCCCCGCTTATGTGTACATGTTCATCGAAGCCCTTGCCGACGGCGGGGTGCAGGCCGGTCTCCCCCGCGACAAGGCTCTCCAATTGGCCGCCGCTACGGTTGCCGGCTCCGCAGCCATGGTTGCGGAAACCGGCAGGCACCCCGGCGAACTCAAGGACGCGGTGGCCTCGCCCGGCGGGACTACAATCGCCGGAATCGCGGCCCTGGAAAAAGGCTGTTTCCGGGGTACGGTTATGGGCGCTGTAGAAGCGGCCTGGCGCCGCGCTGTTGAATTGGGTTGATAAATTACCGGGAAATAGATAAGCGCGGTCTTTTGTCTCCGCTTATTTCCAGTCCGTATCGCAGGGCCTCATCCAAAAACGCTTCCAGATTGGCATATGGCGTATCCGCTGTCATACCGTTGCCGGCCGTGATGATAAAACGCCCATCCCTGTTGTAGTAGGTATCGTAAAGAAACCTTACTTCCCGCCGTACTTCCTCCGGGCTGCCGTATGGTATTATGCGCTGTACGTCCAGGCCTGCCCAGATGCAGATCTTGCTGCCGAATTCCGCTGCGATTTCTTTTTCATTCATCGTATGTTTTTGGATTGGGTGGAGAACGTCCAGGCCTGCTTCAACCAGCTCCGGAATGAACTGTTTTATGTTGCCGCAGGCATGGAGCCAAAAGTGCATGCCCAGTTTGTGAACGTGATCGATTAATTCTTTATAATACGGCTTAAAAAATTCGCGGAATACTTCCATGGAAAAAAAAGTATTGGTCTGCATGCCTATATCGTCGCTTGTATATATCGCGTCGATACCCAGTTCATTTTTGGCGCGGCTTATTATTACCTTGTAAAAATCTGTCAGCGCGCGGAACAGCCTGTGGACCTGGCCGCCGTTTTCGTAAAAATCACAAAGCGCGTTTTCCATGCCGCGAATCGACCATAACCTTTCGAAAAGCCAGTACCACCAATGGCCTATGCGGTAGCGGCCTCCCGGCTGGGGCTGGGACTGCGGCTGCGATTGCGATTGCGATTGCGATTGCGGCTGCGCGGGAATCAGGCCCGGGTAGTTCGGGTTTGGAAAATCGGCGAGCACATCATCCAGTTTGGCCCAGTCGTCAAGCGCGCTTACCGCGTCAAGGGCAGTACCCGGCGGGAACGGATTGTTAAAGCTGAGCCACCGGTACGAAGGATCATCGGCAGGCGCTTCAAAAACTTTGGGTATATTGAGATGGATGATCTCTGTATCGCAGGGGTATTTATCCAGAAGCTGCCTGTATTGCGGTTCGCGGGCGCCGAAGGTTTTGGCGTTTATCCATTCATGAATTGCCATCGGAACACGGCGTGCGGCTCCCCTGCCTTCGATTACTTTTATTATTTCGCCGCGGCCAAGCGCGGGATCGCCTGTGCTGCCGGACATGGCATTGGTTAACTGCATTTTACCTCCGTTTGTTATTGCCCGAATTATTATTGGAATCGGCGGCGGTATAAAGCCATATAAGCGTCATTATTGTCACGTCAACAGATAAACCGGCACGGAGTTCCCCGCGGGTTGTATACTCGACAAAACCTCCGGTATAAATTGACCAGTTTTTTCCAACCGCCGGAAGCCATGCCAGCCGCAGTCCGGCTGCGCCGAAAAAATTGCTGCGTTCAAAAAAACTTTTTGACGAATCCGTATCAAACCTGGTCTGCAGCCCGCCCCTGCCGTAAAGGGTCAGAATCGGGTTGCCGCTGTCCTGTCTTAACGGGTTAAAATTAATTTCAACCGGCAGCAGCAAAGTTTGCGCTGTTTTTGAGTTCGCTTCCAAATCAAAAAGATGAAAACCAAACCCAACGTTGTAAGCAGTAATCCAGTTGATATTTCCGGCATTCAAAAAAAGTGTGGGATCGTATTTCCCCGATATTGTGTCCCAGCTTACCCCGATATCGCCGAAGGACCAGAAAAACCTTGTGCCCCAAAGCGACTGCGCCTGTAAAGGAGCCGCAAATAGTGCAAATATCACCAGAGCCTGAAAAAATTTTTTCATTGTGGCCTCTTTTTTTTATATTAAGTCATTTCCAGATTAAGCCATTTGCCGGCTATTGGCAATCTTGTTTTAAGCCCGCGGTTTATGTGGTAGACTACATTTATGCAAAGCGCCGGTTTACCTGATTACCTGGAAATACTCAATCCCGAACAGAAGCAGGCGGTTCTGCATACCGGTAAGCCCCTGCTGATACTGGCGGGCGCGGGTTCCGGGAAGACCAGGGTAATTACCACCAAGATTGCCTGGCTTATCCGGGAGAAGGGAGTTGACCCGCGGTCAATACTGGCCGTTACTTTTACCAACAAGGCCGCAAGGGAAATGGCCGAACGCGCAGCCGCCATTGACGGACGCGCCGCAGACGCGATGCTGCGGACTTTTCATTCGTTTGGAGCCTGGTTCCTGAGGCGTAACGCCGTCCTTGCCGGTCTCGCTCCCGGTTTTGTGATTTACGATGACGATGATACTGCCTCCCTTCTTTCGACAATCATGGAAGGTGTCCCGCGGGCGGAGGTCAGGGCAGCGGCGCGCAATATTTCCAGGGCAAAAGATTATTTTTTATCTCCTGATGATCCCGCCCTTGACCGGATCAGCTACAGTAAGCAATTCAACAATATTTACCGCGATTACGAAAATAAACTCGCCGCAATCGGCAATGTGGATTTTGGAGATCTGATAAAAAAACCTGTAGAGATTCTAAGGAACAATCCCGATGTTGCTCAGCGTATCCGGGGCCGCTTTAGGGTAATTCTCGTGGATGAATACCAGGACGCCAATGTCGCCCAGTTTGAACTGTTAAAGGAACTCTGTGATTCGCAGACCTATGTTTGTGTGGTCGGCGATGACGATCAATCCATTTACCGCTTCCGCGGCGCCGAAGTCAGGAACATTCTCCAGTTCCCCGATCGTTTTCCCGGTACCGATATAATCCGGCTTGAGCGTAATTACCGCTCAATTGAGCCGATCCTTGAGGCGGCGTCATCTGTTGTTGATAAAAACAAAAACCGTCTTGGCAAAAAACTGCGTTCCGAGCGCGGCCCCGGTAAAAAACCCGTATTGGCTTTTCTTGCCGATCAAGATGAAGAAGCCGGGTACTGCGCCGATCTCATTGAAACCCTGGTTAAAAAAGGAAACAAGTATTCTGACTGGGCTGTTCTTTACCGTACCAACGCCCAGTCCCTGGGTTTCGAAACCGAATTTTTGCACCGCAGGATTCCCTACAAAGTTGTAGGCTCCCTTAAATTTTACGAACGCGAAGAAATCAAGGACATCCTGGCCATGCTGGCTTTCCTGGTCAATCCGCGGGATGAAGTCGCCTTTCGCCGTGTAATTAACAAACCCAGCCGCGGTGTCGGGCCGTCGTCAGTTGAGCGTATTATCGATGCGGCCGCTTCCAACCCTGAGGCTCCCGGCGATCTTGAAGCCGCAATAGGCCTGGTTAAAAAAGAACTCTCTGCAAAAGCCGGCGCAGGAACAGCGCAGTTTCTCAAGGCGGTTAAAGCGGGCAGAGCGGCCCTGAATCAGCCTGATCAATCTGAGCAAACCGTTCTAACCGTTCAATCTGAACAATCTGAACAATCTGACCAATCTGACCAATCCGCCGCGCATCAGGATGCTGCGTCTGCCAAAAATCAGGAAGACCGCAAGCGGGAAAGCCTGCGATCCGCGGAAGGCCTTTCGCGGTGTGTTGTCACACTTGCCAATCAGTCCGGCCTGGCTGACTACCATTTAAGCCATGACGAAATCGCGGGCAACCAGCGCCTCAACAATCTCCAGGAACTCGCCAATGCCTCAAGCATATATCCGGCAAGCATTGACGGCCTGCTGGAGTTTCTGGAGCATATTGAGCTGGACCGTTCCATGGAAGAAAATTCCGATAACGGCAGCCTGGATACTGTTACCCTGATCACTATTCACAACACAAAAGGCCTTGAGTTCCGCAGGGTAATAATGACCGGAGTTGAACAGGGAGTTTTTCCCAGGGAAGACAAATCCGGCGATGAACTTGAAGAAGAACGCCGTCTGTTCTACGTAGGCGCCACCAGAGCCATGGACGAACTCTACTTCTCCTGCTGCCGCATGCGCCGTATGTACGGCAGAACCGGGGCAATGTACCCATCGGTTTTTCTGAATGAAATCGACCGCAAGGCTTTGAGGGTCATAGGCAAGGAACCGCCCGGATTTACCAAATCAGCAAAATCCGCTGAAGGTTTTCCGCGTACACAGAACCGCGCGTCTCCCCCTGATAACGATCAATACTGGCGAAAGGGCGACACCGTTTATCATGATGATTACGGTTACGGCGAAGTCCGCGAGGTCCGTGACAGCGAAGACGGGCCTGTGGTCAGGGTAAGCTTCCAGAACGGAGGCGAAGTGCGTTTCCTCGCCGATCACCAGGGCCGCAACTTTACCCGCATCAGAGACAACTGAAGGACAATCGAAGGACAACTGGTATGAGAGATCAAATTTCAGATTCAGAAATTCTGCGCCTGCTGCCCCCTGTACTGCGGGCCCGCGGCTACTATCTTTATCTTGACAGCGGCCGCCGCCTCTGTGACTTCTGGCAGCTTGGCGGAGCTGCCATCCTTGGCCACAAACCTCCCAGTGTCGTTACCGAACTCAAGAACTATGCCGAACGCGGCCTCTTCGCGCCTTTGCCCCACCATACCGAAGGCCGTTTTCTAAAAGCCCTTGGCAAGCTGTTTCCCGCCAAAAACGGACTCCAATACAAATTCCGGATCTACTCTGACAAACACTCAATGTTCAAAGCCCTGGAAAACGCAGGTTTTGAGGCAAACAACATCCCGGATCCGGCTTTTCCCCATGATAGCAATGCAGAAAGTAATTCTGAAAAAAACAACGCTATTAAAAAACCTGTCTCAATTTGGAGGCCGTTCCTGGGCAGCGCCAATTTCGAATCTCAAATATATCTGCCGGTACTGCCCTGGTCCTTAAGTCCGCCCGTACTCGTACTGGAAGATTTAGTCCAGGATAAATCCGTTCAAAATGATTCCGTTCAAAATGAATCGGTACAGGAAGAATCCCCGGATAAAAAATTAAGGCCCGGGGATTTGGTCTCTCCTGTCATACTCGCCGGCGCTGCCAGGGCAGTTTATGATTTGATTGCTGCCGCGGACAACGGACAAAGGCCCCGCTTTGCCAGGGTGGAAAAAGCGCTCGCCGCAAGCGGAAAATTTCAAAAACAGGGAATTTACATTACCCCAAGGCCCGGCGCCGGCGTTGACTGGATTGATCTATGGAAACATTTTTTGGAAAACGGCTTTTTGCTGCCTCCCGATCCGGCGGAACCGCTGATTCTGCCCGGAGTTTTGTCACCCGGGGAAGAAGCTAAATTGGCCGAGCTGCTGTAAGAATTATTTACCCCTTCTCGTTTTCCGAGTTCAGACAAATTAACGGGAACTATACTTTCAGGGACTACCTGGAAATGGGAGGCATGCCCTTCCTGCATAATATTATCAATGATAAACAGGCAATAAATCAATATTTGGATGATGTTTACAGTTCCATTATATTAAAAGATGTTGTTGCACGAAACAACATACGTGATGTAGATTTACTTGATCGGGTCGTTATGTATGTATTGGCCAATATTGGTCAGACCTTTTCGGCAAATTCCATCGTTAAATATTTTAAAAATGAACAGAGAACCGTCAGTACAGACACTGTGCTGAACTATATAAGAGCCTGCGAGGAAGCATATCTTTTTTACCGGTTAAGCAGACAGGATATTAAAGGTAAAAGAATATTATCAGTTTATGTAAAATTTTATGCAGCCGATCATGGACTGCGCGAAGCTGTTTACGGAAGAAACAATCAGGATATTGAAAGAGTATTGGAAAATATCGTATGTCTGGAATTGCTGCGCAGGGGGTATAAAGTTACTGTTGGTATTGTTGATGATATAAAAGAGGTTGATTTTGTTGCCGTAAAAAATAATAAACCTATTTATTTCCAGGTGTGTTACTATCTGGCGCATGATTCAACCATAGAAAGGGAATTTGGCAGCCTTGAAAAAATTAATGATAATTTTCCCAAATACATTTTAAGCATGGACCAGATTGATATGAGCAGAAATGGAATAATTCATTTGAATATAGAAGATTTTTTACTTAAAGTAAATTTTTAAGCGCAACGGGTATAGCCCATAACCGAACAAAAAATCAATAAATTTATTGCACAATAGTTGAAAATAATGTATAAAAATATAGAGGTTTATAAAATGCAAGCATATGAATTCAATTCGGTTGTTGAAAGCGAAGGGATAATACATATTCCTCAACAGTATCTGGAAAATCTTTCATCGCCTGTGAAAGTAATACTTCTTTCCAATGGAAAAGCTACGAACTTCAAAAACAAAAAATTTTCTGCAATAAGTTTGGAAACAAAGGGGTTTAAATTCAATCGAGATGAAGCAAATGAGCGGTAAGGTATTTGTTGATACTAATATATTTATCTATGTATATTCAAATGATGAACCCCAAAAGAAAATAATTTCACAAAGAACGATTGAAAAGTATGATTGCATAATTAGCACACAAGTTTTAAATGAATTCAGTAATGTTTGTTTAAAAAAGTTCAACAAATCTACAGAAGAAGTAGAATTGGCATTAAACGAAATAATTGGAAATAGCATTGTTTCATTAATTGACACTAATAGCATAAAACAAGCTCTTAAAATACATAAACAATATGGATATAATTATTATGACTGTTTGATGATTGCCATGGCTTTAAATTCAAATTGTGAGTACCTAATTACAGAAGACATGGCAGATGGTCATATTATTGATAAGAAATTAACAATAGTAAATATTTATTCTGAAAGTAATATTAAAAAATATCTGAATTAGAATATAAATGCAAATACCATAGGTACTTCGCCTAAATTTTCAAGATTCATGCCTCGCTGCTTGTTCAGCAGATCAAGGTTCCGAAACTTTATAATAACGGAAATTTACCGAACCCTTACCCCCGGATATCCACCCTCGAAGGAGAGGGAGACCCCGAATACACCGAGCGCTGCCTGCTGTAGGGATTAGACTTTAGGTTTTTTATCTCCGATCGAAGTTCGACCATGCGTTTGGAGAGCAGGTTTTTATTGCGTTCTGACCTGGAAATCGCCTCTTTTTTAAGGTCTGCCAGGGCGTTTTTTATACCGATGATTTCGTCGTGGCCGCCGGCCTGGCCATTAGCCTGCCCGCCGGTTCTGCTTACCGCCTGGTACATGTCTTCCATTGGGTCTATGACTTTCTGGATTGAGTAAATATCGGCGACGATTTTTTCTTCAAGTTCTACATGGCGGATTAAGTCCTCGGCAGTGCCGCGTTCAATTGTTTCCCTGTTCCGGTCCAATGCGTCCAGATAGGCCTGGAAACGGTCGCGCTGGGCCCTTAGCAGTTCCCTAAAACGCTTTAATATCGCTGTCCGCCTGGAAATTTCTTCCCTGGATAATTCTTTTGTAGCGGCTGCCATATTACCCCGCTATGTTGATGCCGTTAACGACTTTACCGGCGTTTTCCGGAGTGTTTCTGGCAACAATTTCGTGCCAGGCTTCCCGCAGATCGTTTATCATTTCCCGAACCGGACGGATCCGGCCTGCGTCCTGTTTTATGTTTCCTTCCAGAAGTTCCTGGTTAAACCAGGAATAGAGTGAAAAAAGGTTCTGCGCTATTTCGCCGCCCTGTTCGAAATCCAGGGAAACGGACAGTTCGGTAATTATTTCCTGGGTTTTTAAAATTGACTTATTTATATGTTCGATTCTTCCTGGATCCTTCCTGCCATTGGTGTTTTTCTCCAAAAGGTCCAATGCACGGTCCAGACATTTGACTGCTTCATCGTAAAGCATGATGATAAGCTGCCCCTGGCTGGCTGTTTTAATCCTGGTTTCACGGTATGCCGATATTGCGTTGGTATAGGCCAAAATGAACCCTCCATGTTTCCGTTTCATTTATCGGCGCTGTAATGCTTTACTTTAGCTTTTTTGCCGATTTTCCAAAAAAAATATGCAAAAACACCAAATTTAATATTGATCAAACAGCCGTTATCAAATAAACTTTTAATATTAACTTTGGAATTCCGGTTTGACCGGCATGGAAAAAAATGGATTGGGATTTAACCGTAACATCCAGGCCAAGGCTGCTGGATATAAACCTGAGGGAACTGATCCGCTACAGGGATCTTGTTTACATGTTCTTTCTCAGGGATTTTACTACCACCTACAAGCAGACTGTACTGGGCCCGCTGTGGTATATTATCAATCCCCTGTGTTCTACCGTGGTCTTTGCGTTTTTGTTTACCGGCATTGCAGGCATTGGGACCGGCGGCATACCGGCCCTGCTTTTTTATTACGGCGGCACGATACTGTGGGCCTTTTTTTCAACCTGTCTCAATACCGCCTCCGGTATTTTTCTCAATAATGCCGGTGTTTTCGGCAAGGTTTACTTTCCCCGCCTTACAGTCCCAATAGCTACAACCATCAGCGCCACGCTAAAAATGCTCATTCAGTTTGCAATGCTCATGGTTTTCCTTGTCTTCTTTATTATTACCGGCAGTCCTGTCCGCCCCGGCTGGATGGCCCTGCTTTTCCCGCTTATGATTCTCTGGATTGGCGCCCTTGGCACAGGTATCGGCATGATAATGTCCGCCCTTACCACCAAGTACCGGGATCTTACCCAGGTCCTCGCTCTGGCCCTGCAGCTAATGATGTATGTAACCCCGGTAGTTTACCCGCTCTCCCAAATTCCGCAGCAATTTAAAACTTTCTTCTATATTAATCCGGTCAGCGCGCCCATGGAACTGTTCAGGATTTGGTTTTACGGAGTCGGGGAAGTACCTCTTAAAATGGTAATGATCAGCCTGGCAACAACGGCAGCCGTTGTACTGCTGGGGCTGATACTGTTCAGCCGCAACGAAAGAACCTGTATGGATGTAATATAGATGGCGCTTGCGGTAAAAATTGAAAATATTTCCAAATACTACCACCTTGGCGTAATCAACAATGGGGCTTTGTGGAAAGACCTGCAAAGCTACTTTGCCCGCAGGCTCGGCAAGCAGGATCCAAACATCATAATAGGGAACGAAGGCGTCTACGACAGGGACGGATTCTGGGCCCTTACCGACGTTAACCTGGAAATCGAGCAGGGCGACCGTGTAGCCATAATGGGGAAAAACGGCGCCGGCAAATCAACCCTGTTAAAAATACTAAGCCGGATAACCGCTCCTACCAAAGGAAGCTTCCATATAAAAGGGAGAATCGCAAGCCTCCTGGAAGTAGGTACTGGTTTCCACGGGGAGCTGACCGGCCGCGAAAACATTTACATGAACGGTGCGATACTGGGCATGAAACGCCGCGAAGTAACAGCCAAGATGGACGAGATAATCGCCTTTAGCGAAATAGAAGGAGTCCACATCGATACCCCGGTAAAACGCTATTCTACTGGGATGTATGTAAGACTGGGGTTTGCAATTGCCGCCCATCTTGAAAGCGAAATCCTGATTTCTGATGAAGTGCTTGCTGTAGGAGACTGGAATTTCCAGCAAAAAGCCCTAGGTAAAATGAACGATTTAAGCAGGAACCAGGGGAGGACAGTTATTTTTGTAAGCCATAATCTGGGAGCCATATCCGCCCTGTGCAACAAGGGTATGATTCTTGAGCACGGCAAGGTTATAATGGAATCAAGCCCTATGGAAGACGCTTCAAACAGGTATATGGAACTTATAGGCATGGCAAAAACGCCTGCCGCTTAACCGGCTCTCCGGGAGGTAATCTTCCCGGGTAAACTGCGATTCCGGCAAGCTTGTTTCGGCGGCTGCCGGAGTTATTTTATTTATTTAAAAAAAAATTCCGGTTCTGCCGGAATGTTTTGTTGTGTCCTGATAATAAACTTATTAATAAATGACAGATATTAAAAACACAGACTGTATCGTAGCAGGCGCCGGATTTTGCGGCAGCGTTGCCGCCCGCATATTCGCGGAAGCCGGCAAAAAAACCCTTGTCCTTGAGCGCAGGTCACATATTGCCGGCAATATGTACGATGAGATTGACTCCAACGGTATTCTGGTCCAGCGTTACGGCCCCCACATTTTCCATACCAACAGCAAAGAGGCTTATGAATTTATTACCAGATACAGCGAATGGATACCGTACCGCCACCGGTGTTCTGTTGTAATAAACAATGTTGTTACGCCATCCCCGGCAAATTTTATAACTATCGATCTGTTATACGATAAAAGCGAGGCAGAAGCCCTCAAAACAGCATTAAGCAATCAATACAGGGGTAAAAAAAGCGTTACGATTCTTGAACTCCTTGAATGTAAAAATATAACCATTA
>Ga0123357_10003300_pt1 | contig 18425 bp, 7 predicted proteins | sample TergutEmb28metaG_FD_89873 | JGI IMG/M metagenome (GOLD analysis project Ga0123357, IMG submission 89873) | Embiratermes neotenicus P4 segment gut microbial communities from Petit-Saut dam, French Guiana - Emb289 P4 | ecosystem: Host-associated > Arthropoda: Insects > Digestive system > Gut ...
AGCGCCGCTGTAGACTTGTACGCTTCCGACTTTGACGACAACGTTATCTGGAGGAGTAGCGCTCAGAGTCAGTCCTGCTGGCATGACGTCACGCAACTCTATAGAGCTGTATCCAGTCATGTCAGTTGGGAAGGTAAAGCTCAGCTTGTATTTGAGCGGATCAGTAGAGTTTGTCACCGTTGCAGAGTCTGTATAGCTGCCACTTCCATCGTCTACCGTTTTAGAGAAGCTGTCTGCCAAGTCTGGGATATGTCCGGGCAGGGCGTATCCACTATCAACTGTTTTTGTCTGTGAAGCAGCATTACCTAAGGTGATGGTGACATCAGGCACGATACCTGATGTTGGGGTCGTTGTGCGTCCCATCGTATTTACTACTGGTGGAAAGACGACCGTGTAGGTTCCTTCTGCTACATCAAAGGAGTACTTGCCGTTGCTGTCTGTAGTAGCAGTCTTGAGCAGTGTTGTGCCCGTTGAGTCCATCAGCTTGACGGCTACGCCACTGATGCCGCTCTCGCCTGTCTGCCATATGCCATCTCTGCTGGTATCGCTAAAGACCGTACCTGATATGCGACCGGTGTTGTCAACTGGTGGCGGGATGACGGGTGGCTGATCGGAGCCGTTAATCTCCAGTACCGCCTTGTTGGTCACTTGCGTTGGATAGGCCGCAGGCGTACCGGTCTTTACGATATTAGCCACCACAGTCATCGTGATGGTAGCGCCGGCAAAGGCAGAAAAGTCAGTAGCCGGATCAAAGGTGTAGATTACGGTTGGGTGGGTCGGGTCTGTGGTCACATCATAGGTCGCTACGCCGGTCCAACCGGTAACGGCAGTCCCGCCTTTCGTCACAGTCACAGAAACATTGGAGACCGCCCCGCCCTTAAGCACCAGACCAGGATCCATAATGTCCTTGATAACAACCGCGTTATAGCCCGCGGTATTGTCCGGCATCACATAGGCAATGTCATAGCTCAGATCTGAGGTTGAATCGGTGACCGGCCCTGAAGAAGCTTGTCCGTCGATCCTGGTCAGAGCCTTGGTGAAGTCATTTGCGTCGTATGCCACGTTGGCATAGCCGGCGTTTCTGGTGTGCTCAAGATTCGCACCGCTGTTTGCGCGGTCAATTACCGCGGTTACAGATATTCCCGTGTTGCCCACATGGCTGCCGTCAGCAACGGTGATAGCCTGCTGTGTTGTATAGCCATCGTATCCGGCAACTGTCGGCGACGGCGCCTGTATCTTATAGCTTGCCGGGTCAAGCCCCGCAAAGCTGTAGGAACCATCACTGGCGGTAGAAGTAGTCGCTACCACGGTATTTGAAGCGTCCAGAAGTTGGACCGCCTTGCCGCCTAACACTACGTCGCCTGAGTCATAGACGCCATTTTTGTTCACGTCGCCAAATAAGATACCTGATATCTTACCTTTGACCGAAACGATGGGGGGCTCGTCGTCCGGATCGACCTCAGTGGTATTATTCAAGATCAACTTAGCAGTATTGGTAACCGCAGAAGGCATGGTCGTTGTGACGACCAGCCTGGTAGTCACGTCCATATAGACCGTCTTGTTGGCAAGCGTTGCCAGAGTAACTGTCCCCGTAGGAAGCATCACGGAAAGCACGCCGCCGGAATAGGTGGTCGTAGCGTCTGAAATCATTACTTTAGTCGCGCCATTGTAGTAATACAGCGCGACATCCGTTGCAGGCGTTGCCGGATGCACAAGCGTCAGCGCGGACGGCAAAACATCCTGTATCTCGATAGAGCTGAAAGCTGACATGATCTCTGGCATACCAACCGTCAGGCGATAGGTAATCGGGGCGTTCACATCAGAGATCGTCAGCGCAGAGCCCGGATCGCCGGAGGCGTCCAACACCTGCTTGCTCAGCGTGGGGAATGCCGCCGGGATATATGAAACGTTTTTAGTCACCTGTTGATGGGTGTCCAGGTCTGCGGTAAAGGTCGCCGTGTTACCGGCAGCATCTATCGCATCACTGGGCGCCGTAGTCCTATAGGTGTATCCCGCAATACCAGAGAAACGCACGGTATAGGTCCCGGCGTCAGCATACATCATGTAATTACCGCCTGCATCGGTGGTCGCCGTGATTGGACTGCTGGAGCTATCAAGAATGGGGGCGCCGGAACTATCCCGCAAGGAGACAACAACTCCCGAGGCAAAGTCTTCGCCGGCATCCTTGGTTCCGCTGTCGTCTAAGTCATAGTACGCGTTACCGGAGATCAGGACCTTGTTTTTTACAGTGGGACCCGGCGTCGGCGGTACGTCTATGTCAGGTCCGCTTGGGTCGGTCCCGGTAAGATCACTGTCTGAAGAAGGATTCAGGGACAAAATACCCGTATTGACCACATCAGTCGGATAGACCGCAGGAGTCCCGACCTTGGCCAGCTTCGCCTTGACGTTCATGTCGATGGTCTTGCCCGCAAGACCCGTAAAGTCAGTAATCGTATACGAGACGGTAGTATAGGTCATGCCGCCGCTCGTGGTGCTCCCCTCAGAAACGCGGGAAGGATCAACGGTCAGGGGAGACCCACCGACACTTAAGGTAAGCGGGTTGCTCTCGCCTGAAGCATAGAGGAGCCCGGGCGCCATCTGGTCGGTAATGACCAGCTCGCTGTAGCCCGCCAGATCAGAGGGCAACGTGAACTGGATGCGATAGTCCAGCACTTCAGAGCTATCGGTAAGCGTCCGCGAATTGACATAGCTTGAAGAGGCTGGGTCATAAATCTGCTTTGAGAGGCTGTCGGCAAGGCCGGTGGTGTCAGGCCAGACGTAGCCGCCGTCCAGGTTGTAGTCGTAGGTGGCGTCAAAGTCTACCGTCTTGGTCGCGGTTTCTCGCGTAAGCGGATTGGTTGTCGTCATGCCATAGGCGCTCAGGTCCGGGAACTGCACAACGTAGCTTCCGGCATTTACCTCAAAGGAGTAGTAGCCGTCAGTATCAGTGGTGGTGGTCTTAACCGGAGTCGTCAGATCGCTTGCCAGATAGAGTTTGACGGTCTTACCAGCAAAGACCGTAGTCTCTGAAGCATCTTTTACCCCGTTGTTGTTGGTGTCCTCAAACAGCGTACCGGTGATCAGGCCTCCCCGTATTGTCAGGGTGACGTCCTTGGTAAGATTGCGCACAGTCCCTGAGTCATCGGTGTAGCTGTAGCTATAGGCAAGCGGGACGGTCATCATGCCGGATGCGCCCTGGATGGTCGCAAGCTTGCCCGCGGCGTCGGTAAGGGTCGGATCGGTTACCGTAACCGTGCCCGGCGTCGTGGTAGTGGCAGCACTGACAACGATGGCCTGCGCTTTGGTATAGGCGTCCAATGCAGACTGATCGGCAATCGCGCGCGCTTCAGGAACCGTCACGGTCGCATCGCTGGCCGTAAGAGCAGCCGACTTGTCAGCGCTGATGATCGAGCCATCGGGCACGATCACAATATTTACCGTGATCGACTGGGTGTTGCCTGAGGACCCCGCAATCCAGGTCACCGGGACCGAGCGATACGGCGCCGTGCCCAGAGGCGCGTGCAGATTGGCGAAAAACGCCGCGTCCATGATGGTGGAGGTGTTAAAGAACGGGCGGCCCTGCGCAGAAGTTACCAGCGCAACATCTGCCCGGGCCATCAGCGCCTGGGCTTCAGATTCGGTCATGATCACACTTTTTGCCGTGACTTCTGCTTTCTCGCTGAACTGCGCCTTGATGTCAAAGCTATAGCTGGTATCGGGCGCCGTTGGCGTCCAGGTCTGGGTAGCAGACGGGCTTGTCATGTAATCAGACAAAGTCTGCTCAGGTATCGAGTAGTCGCCTGCTCCGCCAGACTGCACATGGTCAGAACGGACGATCTGTACGCCTTTGACCCAGGACTCAGAGGGCTGATCAGGTATGAAGCTGAAGGTTGGCAGTATGCCTTTGGAAGAGGGGATGGCCATTGATCCGGATTGTGACGGCGTATCAGGATGGCTGGAGCCAAAGATGTCAAGATAACCAGACGTTGGCAGAGTGGTGTCAACAGTCGGGTCGCCGTCAACATGATATGAGATCGCCCCTTTGCCAGCCGTGACCGCCCAGCGATATACCGACCCCGGAAGAGCGACCCCATTGCCGTAGTTAGCCGCATTGGGAACATTGTTATCACCGATGTAGGTTTTACCCGTATTAGGTTCGACACCAGTCAGATTGGTTGGCGATACTTTAAGCGCATTGGAACCAGAAGTCGCATTACTCGAGTTAAAGGTCAGCACCGGCCAGGCGGTATTGATCCCAAAGTAACTGGTTACCGGCGACATAGCCATAGCTGCCGCAGATCCATACCGAAGCCAGACGAGGTTATTGGTATCATCGTTGGGATTAAGGTTCGAATCACTGACCACTATCTGAGCCGGGGCGCCGGTAGAGGCCACATAGCCCGTGCCATTGACCGTCAGCGCGCCCACGATGAACTTGCCTGAACCCGTGACCCCAAGCCCCGACTGATCACTAAGCGTGACATTGCCAAACTGATCATAAGTCCCGGCATGGTTAGTGGTAAGCGCCGCAGGAGTAGCGGAAGCTGTTGCATTTGCTCCGTTTAAGATACTGCCTGTACCTGCTGCGACCAGCAGGCGTTTTGTGACGTCCATCGAGGTAAAGTTCTTAATGCCGGTGTCGATGACGTTGATGCGGGTCGGGTAGCCATCAGAGGCTACGTCAGGCTCCCGACCGCCTAAAATATTATTTGGGTCGCTTGACTGCGGTCCAACATGAATCACCGCGTACTTGCCTGCCGCGGCGGACGCTGAAGCAACCGCATTGGTAAAGTTATCGGTAATATTTCCTGCGGAAAGTCCCTGTATCTGATCTGCGGAAACCAGATTGATAGTCACATCCCGCAGCAATGTACCGCCGCTGATGTTGCTATACCGGGTTGCATAGATGTAGCCAAGGTTAGCCCCCGGCGCATTGATGTTCATGGTGATCTTACCAATGCGCGAGTTAGGCGCAGTTGTCGCCGCATCACCGTACAGGTTCAAGCCATTGAGGTTTGCTTTGGAGTTCGCGTCAGAAAAGACGTTTAAGGTCAAGGTCTGAGTACCATCGGTACCGATTACCGGCGTGTTGGTATTTGCCGGGCGGCCAGCAGAGACACTGTCGCTCTGCTCGATAGCAAAACCATATTTGTTGCCACGGAAGTCCAGGGTCATCAAACCATTGCCATACACCGTACCAGCGTTAGTGGCAGAGGTGCAAAAACCATTGGGCTGACCGTGTCCCGCCGTACCGCTGAAGTCGCCGCCATAGATCATAATCGTCGAATTCCCGCTGATGGTATGCGGCGTTGCGGAGCCATAGCTACCACCCATAGAGCAGTTAACAATAACGGCAGGGGCTGTGGCACTTGGATCAAGCCCGCGGGTATTTGTTCCATTTAAGACGGGCGTGCCATCCAGGCGCGTACGAGGATTGTCAAATTCGGTGACCGAAGAGTTACCGTCCTCGTAGTTATCTGTCCAGCCATCACCTGACAAAAAGAAGTCGATCTGACCGCCGTATACGAGCGCCTGGCTGTTGCCCACATGATACTGCGCGTCATAGCCAGCGCCTTCCAGCGTGTCAACGATGCCACGCCAGAGCTCGTTGCGTGTGTCGCCAATCTGGCAGCCGCCCCAGGCGCCGCCGTAGGTCCAGCGCGCGCGCACGTTCTCTTGCACCAACGTGGCGTTACCATTTACCAGCTGCGAGCCATTGATAGAGCCCCAGCCGCCGGTACCAAAGAGGTCAAAGCCGGTGCTTTGTCCGTTGTTGTTGGGCGCAGCGGTTTGGGCATTGGAATACATGTAGGTCATGTCTCCGCCGGCACCCGCAACCGTATCTTTGGCGGTTCCCACGGTGGGGTTAGTCGCGTCATAGTTCGCACACCAGACCAGGCCTTCAGTACCGACCATCGTATACGCAGAACCTTCGATATAGCCGCTGGCGCCGGTGCCGCGCAGATAGCCTTCTGTTGGTCCGCTCGCAACGCATCCAGAACGGATGATGCTGGTAACATTGCCATAGGCCTGGAAACGGAACCCGCTTTTTGCCGCAGCAATGGCGGCGTCCATCCCGGTTATTTTGCCATTTGCACTGTTGAAGTTAAAGGCGTTGGTCATAGCGGTTACGGTACCGCCGGTACCACCGCTGTACGTAGAGTTGCCACCCAGGCCCTGGAAGGTCGAAAGGCTGCCCTGCGAATACGTACCCGCCTTAACAATGTTTGAGACATTACCTTTCACGGTACCGCCGTAAGCGTTGGCGCCGCAGAAAGAAGCTCGGCCATAGGTCCAGGCTGAGGTATCAATGTTGGACTTGATAATGTATTCGCCGCTGGTTGCCACGTCAGCGCGGGTATGTTCCATGTCGGCGATCGGCACCTGGATATCGGCGTTAGTACCGATGTTGCCCTGGTAAGAGCCGCCAATAAACTGTGAGGAGCCTACGCCCCAGTAGTAGTTGTTCACATTGGTGGCAAACGTACCCGGGCCGCTGATGGTGTTCGTGATCTTACCCGTAACATCACCGTAGTAGGCGCCACCAACAAAGGAGCCCAGGCCATTAGTGCCTGATGTTCCGCTCATGCCGTCAATAGTCGACGTCGCCGAGCCATTGAGGTTAGCCGGGTTAGCCGCGTTGGTTCCATAACCGGCGCCCCAGATGTTGAAGCGGTTATTGGAAGTGTTGTGGACGATAATCTGTGCGTTGCCGTTCATCGTACCTTGATACATACCACCAACAAACGTGGAATCAACGGTACTGCCGGTGCTGGTACCGGTGGACCAGACGGTCATGGTCGCTGTGCCATCACCAGGCACATTCACGGTCCCCGATGCGGCGCCGCCGTAATAGCTGGTATCGCCAACTGCCCAGGACTGATTGCCCAGGGTCAGGTCATAGCCGTTCATATAGACGTTGGTAAAGTTATAGCGAAGGTTACGTAAAATGACGTTACAACCAAAGTTGATGTTCTGGTTTCCGCCGTTGCCGATAATGCCATTAGTGGCAGTGGCCGTCATGGCAGGCACAGGCGTTGACGGCACGTCTGCCGCCGTTTCCTGCTTGCCGGTAATGACCAGGGTCCCAACTTTGGGGAGCGCAAAGCCCGTAGCCAGCGTTGTCGCGTCAAGCGCAAAGGCTGTTGTCGTACCAACGTATAAGACATAGTCGCCCGGCGCCGACGCTGATTGCGTCGCAAGATCAGCCAGAGCAGAGCTAAGCCCTGCCAGATTGCCCGTATAGGCCTGATAATACGTCGATCCGATGACAACGATTTTGGCCTCATCGCCAGGATCTATTGTCCCGCCGCCCAGCGGCTGATTGATATCAAGCAGACCGGTGACCGGCGCAGAAAGCGGCATGATACCCGCGCCTCCGGTAAGCGAAGACAGGCCGAGGTCTGCCTTGCTTCCCGATGGGGGCTGCTCTTGCGATTGGTCTTTTGCCGTAGATGTTGACTCGGCAGACACAGGAGTCGCCGTAGTTGGCACAGACGTCGCCACCGGTGGCAGAGGCACCGGCTCGATCGATGGATTAGTGGCCGAAGAAGCAGCCGGTGAAGTTCCCAGCACGAGCATCGCAATCAATACGAATGAAAGCGCACGTGCACGCAAAGGCCTCTTTGTGGATAACATATTCTTTTCCTCCCCTATTGCACCTGCTTAACAGATGCAACTCCCCATATAGACTGTGGTGAATTTGCCCTAAGCCCCCACGCTCATTTTCCCCAAGACATGACGCACCACGACTTATATTAGACTACGTCCCTCGCAATTTTGCAAGTCTTTTATATGATTTTTTTAGTGAAATTATTCATTGCTTTTTAAGAGCCCTTGCTAACAGGGGGTTTAATTATTGTATACTCTGGAATTCGCCTCAAGTATTCCAAGCCTCTGAACCTGATTATTTCCGGCGAAACACCGCGCGAGACGCCTGAAAATGAACGTTGGTTCTGTTGGATTTTCCTGGTGCTCTGTGGCGCCCGGTAAGGCTAAAGACGAGCGCTCAGCGGCACATCTAGACCATGGGTCTGCATCAAATCGCGGTCGCTCATAATCGCGTGGGCCGCACCGTCTGCCACCAGACGACCAACGTCTATAACCAGGGCGCGATCACACAGTTCCCAGGCGGCGTCAAGATCGTGAGTCGCCATCAACAGCGTCACGTCCAGGCTCTTCAGAAACCTGAGCATCTCTGCGCGCCCGCGCGGATCAAGGTTGCTGGTAGGCTCATCAAGCACCAGTACCGCTGGCTCCATAGCCAGCACCGCCGCAATCGCAGCCCGCTTCTTTTGCCCAAAGCTCAGGTGCATGCCCGGTTTGCTCTCCAGGCCCTCCAGGCCGGTTGCTGCCAGCGCGCGCGCGACGCGCTCGCGGACCTGGGCCTCATCCAGCCCCAGGTTGCGCGGACCGAAGGCGATGTCATCTTCGATGGTCGTCATAAAAAGCATGTTGTCGGGATCCTGGAAGACGATGCCGATGCGCTGGCGCACCGTGGTAAGCGTCTGCGGTGTGAGCGGTACGTCTTCGACCAGCACCGTACCGGTCTGCGCCATGATGATGCCGTTAAGGTGCGCGATCAGCGTAGATTTGCCGGCGCCATTGGGCCCCAGCAGCGCAACCCGCTGCTCGTGACGCAGCAGGACGCTGACCTCATGGAGCGCCTCGGTGCCGTCCGGGTAGTGGTAGCTGATGTTTTGCAGCTCTATGGCGTTGGCTTCACAGTGCATGTCTTACCTTTCTCTGTCATCACGGACGTCAGTCACAGGATCCAGGCTTTTCTCTCTCAAGCTGGATCCTGCGATGGAGCCTGTACTGCGCGCAGTCACAGTGCGCAAAATGACACTTTCTTTTCTCATGCTATATCACCAGGCGCGAGGTGATCAGGATCGCGCCGATCAGCAGGGCGCCTGCCACCAGCACCGTATCGCGCAACAACCAGTGCTGCGGCTCTCCGTCTGGCAGCCGGCCAGTATAGCCGCGCGAGACCATCGCGCGATGGACTTCCTCGCCCCGCTCGTAGGCGCGCACAAAGAGGTTGCCTGCCAGCGCACCATACAGGCGCACCCGCGCCCAGCCGCGCAGGGTCGGCGCGCGCGAGGCCAGCGCCTGCTGCATTTGCCGCAGCTCCTCGCGAAACACCGCGCTGAAGCGATAGATAAAGCTCACGAGCATGAGCATAACCGCCGGCAGCCGCAGGTCCGCCAGGCCATCGATAATCTGGGCCGGACTACTGGAGCGGTTGATCGTGCTGACAATGAAGGCCGAAAGAAACGCCTTTGATGCGATCTCTGCGATGCGCGGCCAGCCCAGCGCATAGGCATGCGCGATACCGGCTGCGTCAAAACGGCTCGCCAATGAGAGTGGCGAGAAGACCGCGATTACTCCCGCAAACAGCAGCACCAGCGCGGCGCTGCGCAAAACCTTCAGTTGCGGCGCGCCCAGAAGCCGGGCAACGCAGACCAGAAGCATCAGCAGAACAAGAAATTCCACCAGGTTAAAGCCCGGTATGAGCACCACGCACAGGATCAGCAGGAGGCCCGCAACCAGTTTGCCCCGGGCGCTTACCTTAACCCTGCGCCCAAAGAGCAGGAGCGTCACCATCACCACGACCGCTATCCCGACAAACGCCGAGAAAACCGTAGACCATACTCCGCTGGCCCCGCGCAGACCGTAGTCAGCAAAGACCGTGTCGCCGCCGAGCATGCCCAGAAGCGACGGCGCGCGCTCGACAGCCGCCACATTGCCGATCCCCTGTTCAAAGTACACGTGCTCAAGACCATCCGGGTATTTGCTGGCCGCCCAGGAAAACCCGGCTGCGCCGATTGCCAGCGCCACCAGCACAATGATGACCGGCCGCAACGAACGAGATCGAGGGGACGGTTCCTCTTTAAGGTGCAGCAAGTCCGGGCGCACCAGGGCCAGATAGCCCACTACGCCGCCTGTGATGACCGCCTCGCCCACGCCGATGATGGTATGCACGCTCAGCATGGCGGGCAGGATGAGCGCGGGCTTCGCGTTGCCCGAGACGATGATCTCCAGCGAGGCCGCAAGGGCTGCCGCCATCGTGGCGGCCCAGGCGCCCAGCGCCGCTCCCGCAATGCGTGCGCTGCGCGGCGTTACCTCCTCGCTCCGCCTTCGCGCGGCAATCAGGCAGATCAGCCGGTAGATCCCCCAGCCAACCAATGCGGCAATGATGCCCATGTTAAACAGGTTTGCCCCGTAGGCCAGCACGCCGCCGTCAGAAAACACGAGGCACTGAACGGCGAGGACCGCCGCCATGACGATGACCGCGGGCCAGAACCCTACCACCATCGCGGCAAGAGCTGCGCCCAGAAAATGCCCTGAGGTGCCGCCCGCCACCGGAAAGTTCAACATCTGGAGCGCGAAGATAAGCGCCCCGAGGACGGCCATAAGCACGATCTTTTGCTCAGAGAGGTGGCGCTTGACCCAGGCGCTCCCGTAGGCGATAAGCCCGGCGGCGCCTACGTCGGCCACCAGCGCAACTGGCGCCGAAAGCATCCCGTCAGGTATATGCACTGCGTCCCCTTTCTCTTGCTGCTGGTGCTCCGCCGCCGCAATCGCTGACAAAAATACCCCTGGGGTAATTTTGTCAGCTGGTGTTTTTCGGGTCTTATCGTAACACGAACTTATAAGATTGTAACACTGCAAGCAGCCAGCGGCAACAAAAGCATGCCCGACATGCTACGATGTGTTAGTTATGAAAGCGCTTCGTTTGCATATTACTGGCATCGTCCAGGGGGTAGGATTTAGGCCGTATGTGTACCGGCTCGCCACTAAATTCAAGCTCGGTGGCTGGGTGCTTAACGCAAGCGATGGCGTCCATGTCTTCGTCGAGGGCCCCGACAGCATGGTCACGCGTTTTGTCGCGGCCCTTGAAGTCGAGCCACCTGCCGCCGCACGCATCGAACACGTTGAGGTCGTCTCCACCGAACCCGGCGGCTTTACCGCCTTTGAGATCCGCGAGTCAGAAGCAGACGCAACCCTGCGTACGTTCATCTCGCCTGATCTTGCCACCTGTCCGGCCTGCCTGGCCGAGCTCTTTGACAAGAACGACCGCCGCTATCACTATCCCTTCATCAACTGCACGGACTGCGGCCCGCGCTTCACGATCATCAAGGACACCCCCTACGACCGGCCCCTGACGACCATGCGCGACTTCACGATGTGTCCTGAGTGCGCCGTGGAGTACGCCGACCCGGCCGACCGCCGCTTCCACGCGCAACCCGACGCCTGCTTCACCTGCGGCCCGCGCCTCTACCTCAACGCCAGCTCCGACCACGACAAGACGGCCACGACTCCCGCCGCCGCCTTAAGCGCGGGGTGGATCTGGAGCCCTGCGGTCGAGACCAGCCCGCGCCCGCAGCGAAGCCCGCAGGCAGAAGCGGTCCGCAGCAACTCGATTATCCTGGAGGCCTGCGAGGGCCTGCATAACGAGCAGATACTGGCCATCAAAGGCCTGGGCGGATTCCAGCTGGCCTGTAACGCCCGTAGCGAGACCGCCGTGCGCCGCCTGCGCGAGCGCAAGCACCGCTGGGGCAAGCCGCTCGCGCTGATGTTTCCCAACATCGAGCTGGCCGAGCGCTACTGCGAGATCAGCGCAGCTGAGCGCGACCTGCTGCTCTCGCCCGCCCACCCCATTGTGCTGCTGCGCCGCCGCACCGACGAAGACGCCGCCGATCTGGCGCCCTCGATCGCGCCGGGCCTGGCAGAAATCGGCGTCATGCTGCCGGCAGCCCCGCTGCACCACCTGCTGGCAGACGAGTTCTACGGCCCGATGATCATGACAAGCGGCAACCTCAGCGAGGAGCCAATCGTGACCGACAACGCTGTGGCGCTGGAGGTCCTCTCTCCTGTTGCCGACCTGTTCCTGATGCATGACCGCCCCATCTACGCGCGCTACGATGACAGCGTCGTGCGCGTGGTCGAAGGCCGCACGTATATGATCCGGCGCGCGCGCGGCTATGCGCCCGAGCCGCTGATCACCGCGTTTGACTCGCCCGCCGCCATCCTGGCTGTTGGGCCAGAGCAGAAGAACACCTTCACGCTGCTTGAGGGCAACACCGCCTTTGTCTCGCAGCACATTGGGGACCTGGAAAACCTCTCCACTCTGGAGGCCTTTGAGGAGGCCGAGCAGCTCTACGAGCGGCTCTTCCGCATCAAACCCGTCACGATCGCCTATGATCTGCATCCTGAATATCTGTCGACCAAATGGGCGCAGGTCAAGATTGACGAGGCGGGCAAGAAGTATCCGCTGGCCACCTGCGGCGTCCAGCACCACCATGCACACATTGTGGCCGCCTGCGCCGAACACGGGGTCACCGGCGGCGTCATCGGCATTGCCTTTGACGGGACCGGCTATGGCGAGGACCGCACGATCTGGGGTGGCGAGGTGCTCATCAGCACCTACACCGACGCACTGCGCTTTGCGCACCTGGCGCCCTTCGCGCTGCCCGGCGGCGCGGGCGCGATCAAGCGCCCCGTGCGCGTGGCCCTGGGGCTGCTTGACCAGTACGGGCTGTTGGACCACCCGGGCGCCGCGCGGCTACGCGCACGGCTGGAGGCCTTTGAGGAAGCCACGACGCTGACCATGATCCACAACAACCTCAACAGCCCGCTGACCTCATCGATGGGGCGCCTGTTTGACGCGGTGGCGGCCTTGCTCGACATCGCCGATGACGCGGCCTTTGAAGGCGCGCCCGCCATGCTGCTTGAGGCCGCGGCGCCCGCAGACCTCCACGACCGCCCCACCCCGCCGGCCTGGCGCTTTTCTTTAGACGACGACGGCGTCTTCAGCCCCGCGCCAGTGCTTGAAGCGCTGCTTGACGACCTGGTCCTGCTGCATGGGGACCCCGACACGCTGTTGACTACAGGCGAGCTGGCGCGGCGCTTCCATGAGGCCGTAGTCAATTTGATCGGCGAGGTCTCCACCAAAGCGGCGCGCGAGACTGAGCTTGATACCGTGGCGCTCTCCGGCGGCTGCTTCATGAACCGGCTGCTGCTGATTGGCGCGCGCGAGGTACTTGAAGCCCGGGGACTGCGCGTCATCGTGGGCGAAAAACTGCCGGTCAACGACGGCTGTATCTCGTTCGGGCAGGCCGTAGTTGCCTGGGCGCGGCTGCATGCGCCACAATGGGGAGAGTTAGAACTTGAAGAATTCGATGAACCTGAAGAATAAAGAAGAGAGGCTATAGTATGTGTCTTGCCGTTCCGGCTCATATAACTGAGAAGAAATCCGACCAGAAGGCCACCGTCAACATTCTGGGTCTGACCCGCGATATTTCGCTTGACCTGTTGCCGGATGCGGCGGTCGGCGACTGGGTATTAGTCCACGCGGGCTTTGGGATCGAGATCATCGACGAGAAAGACGCGCTGGAGACCATTGAACTGATCGAGCAGATGCCCGTAGGATTTGAGCCCACCGAGATGCCGGAGAGCTTCAAGGGGCTGGGGCTTGAGTCTGGCGCATCCGGCAACACTAGTGCGGGGCCGGGCGCCGGCGGCGGGGCGCCTGTTGAACCTGAACCCACGCTTGCATCGGAGGCGACCTCGTGAGTGACAGCACTGCCCCCACCTTTAACCTCGACGCGTTTCGCGATCCGGCGCTGGCGCACAAGCTGATCGGGCGCATCAGCAAGCTGGCGGAGGCGCTGGCGGCAACCGAGCGCTTTGGCGGCGGGCAGTCCATCAAGCTGATGGAAGTCTGCGGCACCCACACGATGGCGATTGCCAAAGCGGGCCTGCGCTCCGTAATGCCAGAAAACATCGTCTTAAGCTCCGGGCCGGGTTGTCCGGTCTGTGTGACCGCCAATCCCGACATCGACCTCGCCATTGAAGTGGCGCGCCAGCCCGGCATGATTCTGACCACCTTTGGCGACATGATCAAGGTCCCGGGATCGTGGACCTCGCTTGCCCAGGAAAAGGCGCGCGGCGCAGACGTGCGCGTGGTCTACTCGCCGCTGGATGCGCTGGCGCTGGCCGCCGAGGCGCCGGAGGCGCTCGTGGTATTTGTGAGCGTCGGCTTTGAGACAACCACGCCGATCATCGCCGCAAGCGTAAAGCGCGCGGCGGCAGCAGGGCTTGAGAACTTCTGCATCCTGGCCGCGAACAAGACCGTGCCCGAGGCCCTGCGCGCCCTGGCAGGCGACCCGGAGGTCGGCATTAACGGGCTGATTTTGCCCGGGCATGTCTCTACCATCATCGGCACGGCGCCCTACCAGTTCCTGGCTGACGAGTTTGGCGTACCCGGCGTGGTCACCGGCTTTGAGCCGGTTGACGTGCTGTTAGGTATCGAGGAGCTGTTGAAGGGGCTGCTGGAGATATCTGAGGGCGCTGCGGCAAAGATCAGCATCGCCTATGAGCGCGCGGTCAAGCCCGAGGGCAATCCCGTGGCTGTCGCGCTGCTGGACGAGATCTTTGAGCCCTGTGACGTCGAGTGGCGCGGCCTGGGCGTAATCGGCGGCACGGGCCTGAAGCTGCGCGAGAACTACGCGCGCTTTGACGCGACGGTGCGCGTGCCCGTCACCCCGCCTGAGTCGCGCGAGACGCCGGGATGTCAGTGCGGCCAGGTGCTGCGCGGCATCATCACCCCGCCGCAGTGTCGCCTGTTCGGGCGCGGCTGCGTGCCCGAGCACCCGGTAGGACCCTGCATGGTCTCAAGCGAAGGAAGCTGCGCAGCCTTCTACCGCTACCGGGATGTTAGTGACGAGTAAAAAATAGTATCGAACTTTACCGGCGCACATGATGGGTAAAAGCGCATCGAACTTCCGCCTCGGGGCCCCGGGTCGGCCTACGGCCTCCTCCCCGAGTACGGGTTCCGATACCCTTTTACCCATCATGTGCGAATGGGAACACCCATACTATTTTTTATTCTAATAAAATATAAAAGTAGCGAGTAGAAGGAAGCTTGGAATGACAGACAGTTTTGATGCGGTACAGTTGGCCCACGGATCGGGCGGATCGCTTATGCGCGCGTTGATTGAAGAGATCATTGCGGCAGAGTTTTCTGACGTGCAACTGGAGGATGCGGCCACGCTGAGCTTTCCGGAGGCAACCGGCGCGGCAGCTGACCTGCGCCTGAGCTTTTCGACCGACACTTTTGTGGTGCACCCTCTGTTCTTCCCGGGCGGCGACATCGGGCATATTGCCGTCTGCGGCACCGTCAACGACGTCGCCACCGCCGGCGCCATCCCCCGCTATCTTTCTGTGGGCTTTGTGCTGGAAGAAGGCCTGCCCATTGATGACCTGAAGCGCATCCTGCGCTCGATGTGCGAGGTCGCGCGCGAGGCCGGCGTGGCGCTCGTGACCGGCGACACCAAAGTTGTCGGGCGCGGCCAGGGTGACGGCATCTTCATCAACACCACGGGCATTGGCGTGATCCGCCCGGGACTGACGCTTTCTGCCAGCTCCCTGCAAGCAGGCGACAAGATTCTGCTCTCCGGCAGCCTGGGAGATCACGGCATCTGCATCGTGAGCGTGCGCGAGGGCCTGCAATTTGGCACCGACATCACCACTGACGCCGCGCCGCTTGCCGGGCTGATTGCCAGCGTACTTGACGCTGCGCCCCATACGCGCTGCTTCCGTGACCCCACGCGCGGCGGCCTGGCCTCCACGCTCAACGAGATCGCGGATTCATCCGGCGTTGCGATGGTTGTTTCTGAGGACGCCGTGCCGGTCCATGACCAGGTACGCGGCGCCTGCGAGATGCTCGGCTATGACGTGTTCCAGGTGGCCAACGAGGGCAAGATGGTCGCCTTCGTACCCGCAGAAGAGGCTGATGCAGCGCTGGCGGCCATGCGTGCCAACACCTATGGCGCAGAAGCAGCAATCATCGGCGAGGTCGTCGAGGGCGCCGCAGGCCGCGTCGCCCTGCGCAACACCTTCGGCGCCACCCGCATCATGGACACCCTCGTAGGCGAGCAACTCCCCCGCATCTGCTAGACAGCACACGAGAGCCGACCCCCTTCGGCCTGTTTCCCCGAGGTTGGCTCTTTTGCAAAGGGGATTATGCTTACTTGGACACAACTATTCGAGCTATCAAGACCCTCAGATCCGTTTATCCCAACGTCAACTGATAATACTCCGACTGATAGTTTACCCTGGCGCCAGCTGTAACGGTTCTGCTGGCAGAGTCTATGTAGGGCACGACAACCCGGCGTGCCTCCGGCACTGGCAATAATCCCAAACTCACACCCCCGGCACTGGGCAACATGCCGCAACTCACGCCCCCGGCACTGGGCAACATGCTGCAACTCATGCCCCCGGCACTGGACAATGATTCCGGATTCATGCGTAGCGCGTGCCGACCCGGCGCGCCTCTGTTCGGAGTGATACCGACCCGAACAATACAAAGCGCTCGCCACTCTGGAACAGCCCGGCCAAGACAAAAGCGAGCTGCTCCAAAGTAACGAGCACCTGATAAGGGAGAAGACGCCGTCCCGCCTGCCTGCAAGAGACAGGCGGGACCGCAGAACAAGCCTCTATCAGTTTGCCCAATTTAGGAAACTGCGCATGCCTTCCTTAAGCATCAAAACTAGGGATGGATGAATAAAGCTGGACGAACAGAACGACCTGTGGTATTTGCATTAAAGGCAGCCAGACCACCACTATTGAAAACAAGCCACACCGAACCAGCATTATTCCTTGGGGTACGCAGCCAATAATTTCGATAGACCGTGTTGTAGTCAGTCACTGCGCCTCTTCCAGCTTGATCTGGCGCCGCTGGATCACTATCGCCAAAGTATCCGCCTGTCACATCAGCATAGCTCAACGCAAAAGCCACTCCGTCGGTCCTGGCGCCAGCCAAGGCGCCTGTACTTGTACTCATTTCGGTTAGATTACCGGTTGTAGTCCACTGGGTTGAATCAGGAAGCACCGCACATCGTTGCAGATTGCTCCAACCAGCGTACATAGTGTCAATAACCGTCTTCAGATTACTGGCTGCATACCCACCGGTTGTCGTAACCGTGTCGTTCCACATATTATGGTCGTTAGCAAGATAATCAAGTCCGTACTCACTCATGATCAGTGTGTCATTATTGGCGCCTTGGTTAGTTGCCACCACGCGCCATTTGACATTATCGGCATAAAAGGTGCTGCCAACAGCTGCTGTGGGGCCCGCCAGACCCTGAAGGCTCTCAACAGCTATCGTAAAGGTTGTTGTTTTGCTGGGGTCAGCTGTAGCGGTAACTTTTACCTCGATAGTTCCCAGATAGTTTGCAGGAATGGTCAAAGTAGCGGTATAAGGCGACGCTGGGGCATTATCGCAGACAATTGTGGGGGCCGAGTTTCCCGAATAATTTGTGACCTCCCACAGCGCATTTCCAAGCATGTCAGCAGGAGTATAGGGCGTTCCATGCGTCATCGATCTGAATTGCATGGTAGTAGGATCCGTGGAGCTCGCAGCAGTCAGCCCGTCGGTAGCAAGATTCGTCAATGCATTCATTGTTGGATTTACCGAAGTCACACTAACGGATAGAATAGCTGCCCCTTGCGCATCACAAACAACTTCATCGTCGGTAAGTTCCTTATCGTTGGCAATACTACCATCTGGATCGTAGATATAGACAGGTGGATTCTGAGATTGTCCATTATCACCCAAAGCCTCATACACATTAGGCTTTCCGGGTATTGACCTGGCTTTTAGTAAGCCGTTTTTACCGCCAAACAAATTATTTGGATTGGGAACCCAGGTGACCCCGCGCAGTTCGTCCACCAAAGATTGCGCATTAGTTGAAATGCCACCATCTTGGCCTAACTTGTAAGCCTCTGTTTCATTAGCGGCCTGCAAGCGAACGTCGATATTGTAGGCGTAGTTATCGTCAGGCTTGTTATTGGGATCAAGCGTAACGTTATCAAGCAGAAGGTTGGTAGCTTCTCCTGCGGGAAGAAGCTTGGACCAATAACACCAACCGTTACCAGTTGCACTATCGTCCAGTATCCAGAAGCCATCAGGATAAGTAGTATCAAGATTATCTTTATCTGCCAGATAGTCAGTCATGGTGATAACAGGAGCTGCAGCAAGGGTATCTTTTAAGGGATTGCCATTTCCCCCTGTTGCAATATCTCCTACCTGATAGCTGCTGTAGTCAACGTTTCCAATTTCTGATGTTCCTGGCTGATAGAGCTTTTGCGCTCCTGTCATAAGCCAGTTATGTAAGTTATCGTTAGCGGCTACGGTACCATCACTTTCTATGGTAGTTCCTGCCCAGGTGCGTACTCTCCAGGTAGATGAGTCTTTAGCATCAGTACCAATCTTTACGTCATTGCCAACTTGTAAGAACTCTGCAAACTGTACTCTGACTACCAGATCAGTTTCTCCGGTGTTTTCTACGTAGACATCTTTGTTCTTTCCCGGAGCAAAGTCGTCATGGAGCAATACATCTGGTGTAGCTGTTCCATGA